>JADMIO011564943.1_pt1 | contig 109011 bp, 87 predicted proteins | sample 8958161 | NCBI WGS metagenome assembly JADMIO01 (sample SAMN16585339, study PRJNA669376) | soil metagenome | isolation source: Crop rotation soil | place: USA: Cullars Rotation, Alabama | collected 2011
GCGACAACTTGTCCACGTGGAATTCTAAGCTTAGGATCCCAATGTGCTGGAAAGTTTGCTTGAGGCAAAAAAGCTTGGCGTCAAAACAATGTTTGACTGTACCCCCTCTTTTCTTGGCCGTGATGTGGTACTTCAGAAACGTCTTGCAGATGAAAGCGGTTTGCAGATCGTTACAAACACTGGTTATTACGGCGCCGTACAAAATAAATACCTGCCACAATGGGCATTTACAGAAACAGATGAACAACTTGCAGAAAGATGGATCGCTGAATTTGAAAATGGTATTGACGGAACGTCTATAAAACCCGGCTTTATAAAAATAAGTGTAGATGCACCGCACCTTTCAGTGTTACACCAAAAGCTGGTAAGAGCCGCAGCAATCACGCATTTGAGAACAGGTTTAACCGTTTGTTCTCACACAGGCATTGCAGTGGCAGCCTTTGAGGAATTGAATCTTTTACAAAAGATGAAAGTGCATCCATCCGCATTTGTATGGACGCATGCGCAGGCAGAAGAAGACAGGTCGCTTCATGTGAAGGCAGCAAAGATGGGAGCGTGGGTGAGTCTTGATGGAATTGGCTGGGGCGATTTTGAGAAATACGCAACTTCAATTGATAATTTAAAAACAGCAGGCTTTTTAAACCGGGTCTTAATATCGCATGATGCAGGCTGGTATAAGCCCGGTGAAAAAGATGGCGGCAGTTTTACAGGCTTTACGAATATCTTCACACAGCTATTGCCCATTTTAAAAAATAAAGGATTTTCAGAAATCGATATATCGCAATTACTGGTCAAAAATCCTGCTGAAGCGTTTGCAATAAGAACAAGAAAACTGCAAAGCTGAGCCAACTAATATTTCGCAAACAGCCCTTTTATTGTCGTTATAATACAGTGTGTGCATAATGAACTTTCAGGATGTTTGTATTGCAAACAAACTGATAATCATAAAATCTAAAAAATGGAAACACAGCACAAAACAGTGATCACTGTAGAGAATGTTATCAATGCACCGGTAAGTAAAGTTTGGGAGTACTGGTCAGCGCCTGAGCATATCACAAAGTGGAATAGTGCATCTGATGACTGGCATACGCCAAGAGCCGAAAATGATTTGAGGGCCGGTGGTAGCTTCTCTGCAAGAATGGAAGCCCGCGATGGTAGTATGGACTTTGATTTTGGAGGTGTGTACGATGTTGTAACACCTCATGAATATATTGAGTACACGCTTGGTGATGACAGGAAAGTGAAAATAAATTTTACCGCTGATGGTGATACTACCAAAATAAGTGAAAGCTTCGAAGCTGAAAATGAAAATTCCGAAGAATTGCAACGCGGCGGGTGGCAGGCTATTTTGGATAATTTCAAAAAATATGTGGAGAACAATTAATAGCTGTTCATTACCTGCCTTTAAAATTAACCGCTCATCCATCTTATCCTGCGGTTTTACAAAGAGCAAGAGATAAAAATTATCATCAGCGTAACTTAATGATCAAAAGTGCTGCATGAAAAACTTTTACCTGTTGCTATGTCTTTTCTGTAATTACTCCCTGGCACAAATAATAAAACCTGAGCCTGGCTTATACAAGCCGGGCTTTGTTTCTGTTACACGTTTTGATATATCGAGACCTGCAATAAAAGAGCAGCCTGTAAAAGATAAAGGCAGGATCATACAAATTAATATATGGTATCCATCACAGGCGGATACAAAACAAATGTGTTTTAAAGATTATGTAGGTCTTGCCGGCAAAGAACTTGATACTTCTGCAGCTGATTTTATGCAGCAGGGAATTGATAAATATTTTGCCTGGCCGCAATCGCTGAAGGCAGATAAAAACTCTTTTATTAACTTTTTAAATGAAGCAAAGCCGATGACTGCTTTCCGGGATGCAGTACCCTTAGAAGGTAAATTCCCCTTGGTATTACTTGTACATGGGTTTGCGGCAGACCATGCTTACATGGCGGAATTTCTTGCGGGTTATGGCTACGTGGTGATGCAGGTACCGGTAAAGGGCACTGCTGAATATGATTTGGATTATGAAGGAAAGGGTTTGGAAACGCAGGTGCTTGACTATGAGTTTGCCCTGGCAATATTGCAAAACGAATTTTCTTTTTATACAGACGAGAAGGCTGTTGCAGGATTCAGTTTTGGCGGCCGGTCGGCAGTTGCTCTTGCGCTGCGTCATAAAGATGTGAATTGCATCATCAGCCTCGATGGAGGCATAGGTTCTGTGTTTGGTGCCGCTTTGTTACAAAAACAATCTTATTATAATACAGGTGATATCCGTCAGCCAATCCTGCACTTCTATAACCCGCGCGATCAATATGCCGACCTCCGGTGGTTTAATACAATAGATTCCTCCACCCGCTTTCTTGCTGCAATGAAGCATATGGAGCATGGATATTTTACAAGCTTTGGTTTATTAAATAAAATAGTGCCTCGTCTCATGGGCCCGGATGCGCCTGACCCTGGCAATGGTTACGAAACTGTTATACTGCTTACAAAGCAATTTCTAGATGCCTCGTTTAAAAACGATGTTATACTTAATAAAGATTTTTTTTATGATCAGCAGCAGGCATTTGCATGGATAAAAGAGTGTATCGAAACAACATTGGTCAAGGAAGCGGGCACCTGAAGTTGAATTTTCCTGCGCTCTCTTTCTGTTTTTGTGGTGCAGATATTACACTGCATAAAAAACCTGGTACTACGTTCAATTGTTTTTTAAATCCAACTTACTGTATTTAGAAACTAGAAACACAATTCAATAGTTTGATCTTCGAAAGATTAAAATGGCTATATTGTATCAAATGATTCACTATGAAATGGGCATATCAGGTAAAGGATAAAATGAAGGTTGTTGCTGTTTTATTGCTCATCATTATTCTGATACTTGCAAACAATATTTCCAACAGGCGCACATTTTCGAACCTGAATGAATCCATCGCCTCTATTTATAAAGACAGGCTTATGCCGGCCACCTATATTTTCCAGCTAACAGATCATCTCTATCAAAAAAGGCTTTTATACGATAGCAACCGGCAGTTAAATTCAACCGGGATTAATGCGGCAGCACATGATAAAGCCATTAAAAATATTATTAAGACCTATGAAGCCACCTATTTAACGGATGCAGAAAAACAACAATGGGCTAATTTCAAACGCGAACTCGAAGAATATAATAAGCTCTCTATTAGTCTAGTTAATGATGATAAAGCAACTGAAGCCAGCTTCAATAAAGTATTACAAAGCCTGAATGCTCTCAGCAATATACAGGCAAGCGAAGGCAACAATATTTTTAAATTATCAAGCATAAACATTAATGGCACCATTATAATGTCTCAACTTGAAATAGCACTTTTACTTATTCTTGGAATTGTTGCATTGGTATTGATAAGCGCAGGCGATAACAAACTAATACAAATACAGGATCCACGCTTAAATTAAGATCTTACTCCATAAATACTTCTGATTTGGTTCTGATAACATGTGCAAAAATAAATTCCTACTAATTTGGTAGGAATTAAAATAATCTCTTATTTTGTTTTCCAATTACAACAAGATGTTGAACTGTCAGCAAACTTCGCAATTTTATACGCAGGCAAACTATTGCCTGATGACCTACCTGTTTGATCAACTGTGTTGATGCAGTTTATAAAAGCATTTGGCTTACAATGATCTTTTACCAGTAATAAATTATTGAAACTAATAATAACAAACCTTTTTTTATGAAAGAACCATAAACATTAAAAAAACCGGCCGGAACTGTTACAGCAGTTCCGGCCTTTGAAGAAAACAAAGCCGTGGAAATGTACCAGCAAAACTTGCCGGTACCGGCGTTTATTTTTTAATTCAAAATAAATCTAATGAAAATCTTTTTTCTGCAACGGGTGCTTAATTGTTTTATCGTCTTTGCTGCTATCAAATTCATCAAGCCTGTTACATTATTTTGTACATTGCCTTGTTAATCTGTAAGTCTATGTAATCTTAAACACCACTATTTATACCACTTTTTTTTCAACTTTAAAAAATCAACAACATGTTCTCTAACCCCGTCTTTAAAAGACATGCCTGTGTATGCCTATGGTTAGCCATTATGTTTAGCGCCTGCACAAAAATTAATGAAACTTCTATTGCAGCTGGTCAACAACAATCTTCTGCAACAACTGCCTCAGGAATGAACGTAATTATCATTCTGGCAGATGATATTGGCTATGAAGTACCAACATACACCGGCGGCCAGTCGTACAGTACCCCCAACATGGATATGTATGCGAAAAGCGGTATGCGCTTTACCCATTGCTATGCAAATGCAATGTGTTCTCCATCGCGCATCATGATGCTTACCGGCAAATATGGCATTCGCAATTACCATAACTGGGGCATTCTCGACACCTCTCAAAAAACCATCGCCAATATGCTTCACGATAAGGGCTATGCAACCTGTGTAAGCGGTAAATGGCAGCTAGACGGTGGCAAGACTTCCATCCGGAAATTCGGCTTTGATGAACACAGCGTATTTGATCCGTTTGAAGAAACAGATTCGCTGGATGTTGATGAAAATTTACATCGCTATAAAAATCCAACGATATACCAGAACGGGTCTTACCTGCCGGCATCTCAAACCAATGGTAAGTATTCGGATGATATATTCACAAATTATGCAACCGGCTTTATCGAACGAAACAAGAGCAGGAACTTCTTTTTATATTTATCGTTCAGCGAATGCCATCTTCCTTTTACACCTCCGCCCAATAATCCGCGTTACAGGTCTTTTGATCCTTTAAGTGATGCTGGCGGCAACCAGTATTTCCCCTACATGGTTTCGTATATGGATAGCAAAATAAATACCATCGTACAAAAGGTTAAAGATGCAGGGCTGTATGACAAAACATACATATTTATAACGGCCGACAATGGAACAGAACCAAGAATTACCTCAAAATATAAAGGGAGGAAAATTGCCGGGGGAAAAAGAGCTACCACTGAATTTGGAGTGCATGTGCCTCTTATAGTTTTAGGTGCTAATGTAAAAGCTGGCAGTGTCAACAAAAATATTGTCGATCTTTCAGATTTCATGCCCACAATAGCCACCATAAGCGGGACAACACAGGCCAGCCTGACCCAGTATGGTATTTTGGATGGACGGTCGTTTTATAGTCAGTTAACAGGACCAAACATAAAAGGAAGAGATTGGTCGTATTGCTATTATTTTCCCTATCCAAATAATAAAGCTGAAAAGAGAATATTTGTACAGGATACAACTTATAAGTTATATGACAGAACTAATGGCAACCGCTTTTACAACCTGCAAAAAGATTCGCTTGAAAAATCCCCCATTCCAGACAGTAAATTAACTGCAAATGAACGGGCGATCAAAGCTAATTTCGAAAAGGTGTTGTCAGGTATGCATAATTAAATTGTTTAAGCAGGTAAAGAAACAAAAGATAGTGCAATGTTTTGGCACTATCTTTTGCGTTTATTTCCGTAACTGTTTAACATATATATTACATTATTTTGTGATCATGTTTAAGCTTACCTGTTTTTGCACATGTATTTTTTTTACGCAGGTTATCGCTGCACAGATCGATAATAAAAGTTTCATCCCCGCTTCCGATACGAATATTCAGTATGTTGGCAGGTTTGATTTCACAGACAAAACAAATCCTGCTTTTATGTATTCAGGATGCATGATAAGAACTGCATTTACGGGTACATCTTTACAGTTGCATTTAAGAGATGACAGCCTGAGAAACTGGTTCACCGTCAAGCTGGATGACAGCGTTTTTGCCATAAACACAAATGCACCGGCTGGTTTGTATATACTTGCGAAAGATCTCCCTGATACAACTCATTATGTCCAACTAAGCCGCCGTACCGAATGGCATGGCGGTAATACAATTTTTTCAGGCTTTGAAATTGATAAGGGTAAAAAATTATTACCGCTGCCATCAAAAAAAAGAAGCATCGAGTTTATCGGGAACTCTATTACCTGCGGTTGTGGTAACGAAGGCAGGAGCCGCGAAGAACATTTTAGTTATGCAACTGAAAACAATTACCTCACGTATGGATGCATCACTGCCCGTAATCTCGATGCTGATTATATTGCTGTTTGCAGATCCGGCATCGGTATGTACCAGGCATATGATGGGAATAAAAACTTTGTGCAGCCCTTGTTGTATGATGAAATAGCAGTTAACAGCAAAGCGAAATGGGATTATAAAAATAACGAACCTGCTGTTGTGATAATAGAATTGGGCGCTAACGACCTGGCAAAACCATTGGACAGCAGTGCATTTGTTGAAGCATACATCGGGTTTGTAAATAAGATCAGGAATAATTATCCCGACGCCGCCATCGTGTGCGCTGCCGGCCCTAATGAAGAAAGCGATACTTCTTTAAGATTTCAATCGCTTGTAAGGGCCGTTACAGATCATTTCAGCCCGGGTGATAAAAGTGTTTACTATTTTAGTTTTAGCGCTATAGAATCTAATGGCAGCGATTGGCATCCTGATCTACGCGGGCACCAGTTAATGGCAAATGAATTAACGCCTTTTCTTAAAAAGATCTTGCGTTAATTATTGCTGGCGTGTTAAGTATACTATTTCGGAATTTTTGATTTTGAGATTTTGAAATTCACCTAATTACAGCATAAAATCACAAAATTCCTAAATCCCCAAATCAGCAATTTATCAGGAGCATTTTACAGTTAATACGGCACCTGTAACATTGGATAGTTAAATTATCGTCATCAACAAACTTAAAAATGAAATAAATTTCATTCGTCTGCTTATTTTTAGCAAGCTATTTTTAACGCAGCAAAGCTTGCAAAACCTAATCAATCATTATGAGTAAACACAAAATGCACCGCCGCGATTTTTTACGTAATAGTTCAGCCCTGCTAGCTATGAGCACAATCAATGCCAATGGAATGAACCTGTTTAATGCAGCCTCAAGACGGGTAGCCCTAATAGGATCAGGATGGTATGGGAAAAGCGATCTCTTCAGGCTGATACAGGTTGCCCCGGTTGAAGTAACAGCAATCTGTGATGTTGATGAAAACCATCTTAACCAGGCAGCAACAATGGTGAGTGAACGGCAGCAAAATCACCAGAAGTCAAAGCTCTATCGCGATTATCGTAAACTGCTGGATGAAGCAAAACCTGATATCGTAATCATTGGCACACCAGATCACTGGCATGCTTTACAGGCAATTGATGCATTAAAATCAGGCGCACATATTTACCTGCAGAAACCAATCAGCGTTGATGTAATGGAAGGTGAAGCTATTGTTGCCGCTGCCAATAAATACAATCGTGTGGTACAGGTAGGTACACAGCGCAGGAGCACGCCGCATCTCATTGAAGCTAAACAGAAGGTTGTAGATGCCGGGCTGCTCGGGAAAATACACCATGCAGAAATGTGTTGCTATTATCATATGCGTTCCACTGCCAATCCGCCTGTGCAACCGGTACCGGCTTTCCTTGATTATGAAATGTGGACCGGTCCCGCACCGCTGCGGCCCTATGATGGTTTACCGCACCGTAGTTGGCGCGCCTACATGGAATACGGCAATGGTATCGTAGGCGATATGTGCATCCACATGTTTGATGCTGTGCGGTGGATGCTAAACCTGGGCTGGCCCAAAAGCGTTACGTCCACCGGGGGGATATTTGTTGATAAAGCAAGCAAAAGCAATATCTCCGATACGCAAACAGCCATATTTGCCTATGATGATATTGATTGTGTGTGGCAACACAGAACCTGGGGCAGGGCAGCTGATCCCAACTATCCCTGGGCATTTAAGATTTATGGTGATAAAGGCACACTCTGCTGTGATGTATGGAAGTATGATTTTTTTCCTGTCGATAATAAGAGCTCCAAACTACATGGCGATCTCTTGTGGGAAAAGGAAAAAGATCCCGAAGACCTTAAGGAACCTGATATAGAATTACACGTTGCTTCCGCCTCAAGAAGGCACATGACCAATTTCCTGGAAGCTATTGATAAAGGAACAAAGCCGGTTGCCAGCATTGAACAGGGACATATTTCCACGGCAAGCTGCATCCTAGCTAATCTCTCAATGCAACTGCAAAGATCATTAAGCTATGATCCCGCAAAACGCATTGTTACCGGTGATGACGAAGCCACAAAGCTCTTACAAAGAAATTATCGTTCACCGTGGGCACATCCCCTGCCGGATACCGTGTAAGAAGTTTATAGGATAAACGCCTTCTATTAAAGTTTTTAAACAAAAACACCGCCGCATTGCTGCAACGGTGCCGTATATTCAAAACCTAAAGCCGTTAAAAATTATACGATACGCTGAGCCGTAAATTTCTTCCAGGCTCAGCCTGCCAGTAGTAAGCGCTCAACCATGAATAATAAGAACCGCTATACAGGTATTTATTTAAAATGTTGAAAACATTAGCTGTAACTCTTAATTTCTCTCCCTGCCAGAACAAACCGCCATCCAGTTTAAAATAGTCAGGCAGCTTTACATCTGTTACTTCCCATTCTGTATGCCTGTCGCCCAGGAATGTAAAACCTGCAGAAGCACCGGCTCCTTTCAGCGCACCACCCCGTACCTGGTAATTTAACCATGCATTAGCGGTGTGCTCCACATAAGATGGAACAATATCCCCCTCCTTTAAGCCGCCGCCGTCGAAGGCCTCGGTAACGCGTGAATCGGTATAAGCGTAGTTGGCGATAAGGCTAAGGCCATTTACGATCTGGCCACGCAAATCGAATTCAATGCCCTGCGCTCTTTTTTGACCGAGTATAATATATCGTTGGTTTCCGGCTGAATCCCGGGGAAGTGCCTGGGCCTCATTATCTTTCAATATGCGGTATACAGCCAGGGTTGTGTTCCATTTTCCGTTTGCCCAATCCCTCTTTACACCAAACTCAATATTATTGCCGGTAATTGGCTGCAATTTACCCCCACCTTCCAATATGCCATTTGCAGCCTGTGCAATAAATGCCTGGTCGTACAAACCATATACAGAGGTGAATTTATCAATTGAAAAACTCACACCAATACGCGGCGTAAAGTGTTTGTCTTTATTATTGTCCGTACCCCACTCCGTCATGGTAAGATCAGTATAACGGCCGGCCAATGTAACGCGTAAGATATCATTAAAAAATCCAAGCTCATCCTGTATGTAGACACTTGTATAACGTTGCCCCTGCAAACCGCCGATAGCAGTTGCTCTTTCTTTAATCGTAGACATATCATGATCGAAAGTTGGATAACCGTTCGAAGGCATCCTGGTGCCCGGGTCGAGTGTATTGAATTCACCGCCAACGCTATCTAACTGGAAGCTTTGCCCCCAGTCTGCCCAGTAATTTTTGTTGCCCATATCGAGACCACCAAGAATACGGTGGCGAACTTTACCCGTATAAACTTCTCCATTAATAAAAGCCTGTGCCATCGTCATATTACTTAAGGCATCCCAACTTCCTACAGCCCTGATCATTGTACCGTTGGGATTTACCGTATATGGCCACATAGAAGTACCAGCCTGCTGGTAATTGAAATATGCGCCCTGCACTGTTAATTTCCAATCGTCGTTTAATTGGTGTTGAAGATTTAAAAAGATGCTGTGGTCATCAATAGTTGTTGGCTCAAGGCCCGGGGGCAATGTTGTGGCATTACGCGGCAATTTTGCATAGCCATCTGTAGCATACACATAATAAGAACCCACGTCACTCATTTTTGCATGCTGAAAACTGTATTCCAGTGTAAGCTTTGTTTTGTCATCAACCTGGTAAGAAATTACGGGTGCAATGCTATAACGGTTATTAAATTCGTCGGGACGGAAAGAGCCTTTGTTCTGTCCCATTAAATTAAGGCGGTATAATAATTTTCCGTCGCTGCTTAATTTACCATCAAGGTCAAGCGTTGCACGATACAGATCATAACTGCCAAGCGTAATTTCTGCAGCACCTCTTGTTATCCCGGTTGGTTTTTTTGTAACCACATTATATAGACCACTTGGATCGCCGCTGGAAAGCATGAAGCCTGCAGGGCCTTTTACAAATTCAATATGGTCAACAAAACTCATATCCTCTGTTAAGGGCCCCCAATAGGAATTCACTGCATTAAAACCATTTCTAAAGGCCTGCACCTGCGAGCCCCTGGCTGATACATTAGTGTACAGATCGGCCCAATGCTCTAACCTCACTGTTCCACTTACATTACGTACCACACCATCACTCATACTGATTATCTGCTGGTCTTTCAGCGTTTTATTGGTGATCACCTGTATATTCTGCGGCACTTGCAATAACGGTGTTTGCAGGCGTAGGGAAGAAGAAAGACCATTGATCTTATAACCGATAGGCGTTCTTACGATCACCTCCTGCAGTTCGGTTTCCGATACCTGTAACCTGAGTGAGATATCTGCTGTTTTGTCTGCGGTAATGATCACGGTTTGTGTTACGGGCTGATAGCCGATCAGTGTTAACTCCAGCTCATAATTACCCGGCTGAACATTTCGCAGTATGAAAGAACCATCTTCTGCCGTAAGCGTATTCTTTTTAGTGCCTTTAAGCGTAACGGTAACCATAGCTGCGGGTTTATTATCAGTTGTGGTAATTTTTCCTTTAACGCCTCCAAGACCATCCTCGTTCTCTTCGTTGCCGGCCAAAACGGTGGTTGCGGCGAATAAACCCAATAAAAAAAATAAACTATTGAAAATTAGTCGGTTGTGTGCTTGCTTCATCTAATGCAATTTGCGGCAAAATTCATACACAGCCGTCCAATTTGTTTATATAATCGGGAAAGAGGTTTACGCATTCCGGAAACTGACAAATTGCTGACAAAGTTTATCAAATCAGGCCTGCAAATCAGTGCTATAAAGCAATTTTTTTAGAACCCATAAATTCAGGACGCAGCGGAACCCACTTTAATTATTGAGTGAAAACCAATCGATTCGTGGGTATGGGCTTTCACTATTTTACAGAAGCATTTAAAAATGTATCCGTCATTGATACCATCCGGTCTGTCTGCATCATTACACTAATATGCGAACTTCCGGGTAATATCGCCAGCTGCGTTTTATGAAGCGTTCCAAAATCAACCATATAATTACCCCCAAGCAGGCGGTACATTTCTAATGCATGTTCAGGCAATACTCCATCCCCATCGGCCAGAATTATAAGCACAGGAGATTTAATACCTTTTATTTTTTCCGCCGTAAAATCAAAAGGCGTGGTACTCATGATCTTTATTTTATTCACCAATTTCGGGAAGTGTTTTGGATCAGGTGCGATACTGTCGTAAGCAATTTTTATAGGTGTGCCTGTAAAAAATTCGGCTTTTAACATTGGAAAAACGGCTTTTGTTTCCGGCGACCAGCCATCCGATTTATAAGCTGCAGACACTATAATTAACCTTCTGATCATTCCGGGGTGGCGGATCGCGAATTGCATGGCAACCTCCCCGCCAAGGCTATATCCAAAAACATCCGTCTTATCAGTTTTAATATACTGCAGTAATGCTGCCACATCATCAGCCATTGTTTCTGCAGTAAGCGGCCGGTCTATATCTGCCGTATGGCCATGCCCCTGCAATTCCACTGCTATTACCTTCCTGCTTTTAGAAAGTGCCGGTATCATTTCACCAAAGTTTGTATTAATGGTCATGAAGGCTCCATGAAGCAAAATGATTGGCTGGCCTTCACCATAGATCTCATAATACATCTTAAGGCCATTTACCGGTGCATAGCCTTTTTCTTTTGGTGTGCTCGCCTGAGGTTGCTGGCTAAAACCAAAGCATACGCATGTACAAAAAAGGAATAGCAGGGACAAGCTTTTTCCTGCCACGATTATGTAAGAATGCAGTGTTATTTTCATATAAGTATTTTTAAACGTTTAATAAATGATCGGCAAAAATCTAATACTCAAACTTACTCACGGTGAAAACAAAACAACATGTGCAGATACGACAATCCTGAGGTTAAATGCGACCGGCCCAAAGAAATTATCTGGTGTTGTGGTAAGTATACTATTTCGGGATTTTTGATCTTGGGATTTTGGGATTTTCTTTATGAAAACCTAATCACAGTATAAATCACAAAATTCCCAAATCCCGATATCAGCAATTTTATCAGCGGTAAATTACAGCTAACATAACACTAATCCATCTTCATATTTTCCGCATCCCAGTAGATCACCTTATTCTGAAAATAACTTTCATTACAGGCTAAACAGGGGCCCGCCGCACGAAAGCCAAACACCGCATCTTCAACTACAGGCGCTCCCGTTCTTACACTGTTGAAGAAATTGGTAAAATGCTCAACATGCTCATCATAATTTTCAGGCGCCGAATAGCTGATATCTTTAAACTTTTGTTCTTCTTTATCTGCGGCAGAATACTTTTTATTGTAAGCATCCATTAATTGTTGCTGCATTTGCTTTGTATACGTTTCGAGTGAGTCCCATCCGCCGATGCCCGGCGCCTTACTCATCTTGTGACGTTTGATCGTAAAACCATTCCATCCCATTTCCATCACACCTTCTGTTCCCGTGATCTTTGTATACCCTGTTTCACCTTCACCGCTTACAAAATTTACACGCAGCGTAACCTGGAAGGCAGCATGTTGGAGCGTTTCAGGATATTGTAACACTGCCGTCATTACATCAGGCACATTACGCCCATCTTTCCAGTAAGTAAGCCCTGCTATGGAGTAGATCTTTTCAGGTCCTTTTGAACTGGTGATAAAATGCAGCCCTGTTAGCAGGTGTACAAACAGGTCGCCCGCAACACCGGTACCGTATTCGCGGTAATTACGCCAGCGGAAAAAACGGTTCTCGTCCCAGGAATATTTCTTTGCCGCAAACTGCTGGTAACGCTCCCAGTCAACCGTTTGGGGTGATGCATCCAGAGGGATTGTATATTGCCAGGCACCCAGCGCACTCTGGCGGTTAAACACAGCTTCAACCGAATTTATTTTGCCAATATCTCCTGCTTCATACATTTCTTTGGCTTTGGCATAGGCAATACTGCTTATGCCCTGGCTGCCTACCTGTAAAACTTTTTTTGTTTCCTGCTGCGTTTTTATTACCTCCAATCCCTGGCTTATTTCATGCACCATGGGTTTTTCGGTATAAACGGCTTTACCTGCTTTCATCGCATCAATACAAATGCGGTTGTGCCAGTTATCGCTGGTTGCAACAATTACCGCATCAATATCCTTCCTGTCTAAAATATCCTCGTATCTTTTTGTGGTAAAGATGTTGTTGCCATACAATTCTTTTGCATGGGCTAATCTTCCATCATACAGATCACAACAGGCAACCAGTTCCACACCGGGCACTTTGAGGGCTGTATTTACATCGCTGTAACCCATGATTCCCATACCAATACCGGCGATGCGAATAGTATCATTCGGCGAATACTTTTTTCCTGTGCAAGTATGATCCTCTCCTGCTGTTCCTGGGCTGCCAAATTTTTTAATGAGCCCGCACCAAGCAATAAGGCAGAGCCTCCAAGTTGTTTAATAAAGTTTCTTCGTTTGGTCATTGCGATGTTGTTTGTGTGTTGATGTTTTGATTGGTTTTAAAGATAATTGTAATTACAAATGCCACGAAAATATCTTTCGTTCCTGGTCATGATTGTTCAACCTACATGTTAGCCAAGTATCTTTGATGAGCATGCAAACAGTAGTTGAGATAAAAAATCTTTCCAAACATTATAAAAATATCAAAGCGGTTGATGCACTTTCATTTTCTGTGCAGGAAGGCGATGTATATGGCTTTCTCGGGCAAAACGGAGCCGGAAAATCAACCACCATACGCATGCTACTTACCTTGATCAAGCCAAGTGAAGGTGATATAGAAATATTTGGCCTGGAATTAAACAAGCACCGCAACGAGGTGCTGCGTGGCATCGGCGCCGTGATTGAAAAGCCGGATGTATATAAATATCTTTCAGCATATAACAACCTTAAGTTGTTTGCACGCATGAGCGGCATTCATCCAACAGAAAAAAAACTGATGGAGCAACTTGAGATGGTTGGTTTGAAAGAAAGGGCATATGATAAAGTGCACACTTTTAGCCAGGGCATGAAGCAAAGGCTTGGAATTGCCATTGCCCTGATACATGATCCGCGTTTGATAATTCTCGATGAGCCCACAAACGGGTTAGACCCGCAAGGCATTGCCGATGTAAGGAACCTGGTCTTACACCTCAGCCGTGAAATGAAAAAAACGTTACTGGTTTCCTCACATTTATTGAATGAAATGGAGCAGGTAGCCACAAGATTATTGATCATCGACAAAGGGAAAAAACTGGTTGAAGGCACAACAACAGAATTGTTCGACCCTTCAAAAACCTTACTTGAATTACAAACACTGGATAACACCGAAGCATTTTCACGCATCAGCAACAGCCGGTGGGGAAATGCTTTAGAGCCCCAGCGTAATAACAGTATATTAATAAAAATTCACCGCGATGCTATACCCGGTTTTCATGTATGGCTGGTGCAGCAAAACATCGGGGTTGTTTCATTACAATCGAGGCATTCACTGGAAGATTATTTTTTACAGGTAACAAGTGGCGAACAACATGTGGCAGCTTTTACAAATTGAACTCTATAAAGTTTTCCGGAGGCCGCGAACTTATATTGCGTTTGTTGCCATCACGGCATTAATTATACTGCTCCAGTTTGGATTAAAAGTTGACGGGCAGGCTTATGCCGATTTTATGATGCAGAATCTTGGCAATTTCGACATACAAGGCAATCTTCTGAACGGTTACATGGTTTGTTTTGTCGTCCTGCAATTAATGCTGGTGCATGTGCCTTTGCTCGTTACCCTGGTTGCGGCAGACATGATATCGGGTGAAGCAAATGTGGGTACGCTGCGCCTTGTATTTTCAAAGCCGTACAGCCGCTCTTCCGTGATACTCGCCAAATTTTTTGCCACCTGTATCTATACGCTATTATTATTGATCTGGGTTGCCGTGCTTGCCTTGTTTGTGAGCATCCTTGTATTTGGCACAAGTGATCTTTTTATAATGAAAACCGATTACATTGTTATAATAAAACAGGAGGATGTATTCTGGCGTTATTGCTGTGCCTTTGGTTTTGCATTTATGGCCCTGGTAACGGTTGCCGCTGTTGGCTTCTTTCTTTCAGCCTTTGCGGAAAATTCAATTGGCCCGATTGTGGCAACCATGAGTATTATTGTTTTGTTTACAGTATTAGGCACATTAAATCTGCCCGTGTTTGATGCGATTAAACCATATTTGTTCACCACGCATATGGTATTATGGAAAGAATTCTTTGATGAAAAGGTAAATATGAATAACGAAGCTATTGCGGGAAGTATCGAGGATCTGCCGGCAATAATAAATTCACTGGTTATTCTTTTCGTATATATAATTGTAATGATCAGCGCAACAATATGGGTGATGCGGAGGAAAGATATTTTAAGCTAACTTGAAAAATGCATCAATTTGAAAATGAAGTATGGTTTGAAAATATTGTTCTTATTATTCACCATTCACTATTCACCATTCACCAATGCTCAGAATGTTGCTGAACTTGTAAATAAGGTAAAAGCCAAACTGGATAAGGTAAATGATTACACAGCCACCGGCGTTTTAAAAACTGATATTGCCTTTATTAAAGCTCCTGTAAGCAATGTAATGATCTATTATAAAAAACCTAACCGGTTTCGTCTAATAAAAAATGATGGCATTTCGATATTGCCCAAAGGTGGTATCAGCATTAACATGAGTAACGTTATCGGCATGAATGATTTTACCGCCCTGGATGCCGGTGAAGCGGTTGTTGACCAGGTAAAGACCAAAGTAGTTAAGTTACTACCCGCTGATGTGAATGATGAAGTGGTTTTATCTACTTTATATATTGATGTACCTAGTCTCCTGATCAAAAAGGCAGTAACCACAACAAGAGAAAACGGCACTTATGAGATCCTCATGAGTTATGGCAAATATGCCGATTATGGTTTGCCCGACAAAGTGCAATTCAGTTTTAATGCAAAAGACTATAAACTACCCAAAGGCGTCACGCTCGACTTTGATCAAAACGCCAACCCCGCTGATGTTGAGAAGATGAAAAATAAAAAAGGAAATGTTCAGATCACTTATTCATCCTACATAATAAATAAGGGTGTGGATGATGCCGTGTTTAAATAACCTGGCATATGCTACATAATCAGCATACCTCAATTTGATTCACATTAACATGTTGTGCCATGAAATCAAGTTGATATTCTTTAGTTACATACATGTAATAATCTCTGTGCCTATGTTTCTCTTATACAACTTAAGCTGCAGGTGTTGTTTTCGGCGAAACATTGAACCTTATCAGGAGGCTGTATCAAAAGAAGCAGAACCTACCCTTAAATAGAAAACATAGAATTCACATAGAAATCTCGTAACGTTAATAGACAATACGTTCACATTACTGTCCCGTGGTCAGGGTATTCTCTAAATGCTATCTCAAAAAATCGAACCTGCAAATTGATTTCAAAAGATGCTATCCCAAAAAAATCAGGATATAGTAAATTATTTCAAAAATGCCATCCTAAAAATCGAGCATATAGTAAAATCATTTAAAGATGCCATTCGGGAAAACCCGGATAAACAGAATAATCCATAAAATTCTATCCTGGAAACCCAGGATACTGCAATAAACCTCCAGGTACACTATTGAACTTATCCAGACCTGCGTTTAGATTTATTGTTTTGCTTTATTTGCATTATGAGCATATTCACTAAACCAGGAACCGGGCTCTTACAATGTATGCTACGGGGATTTGCAGCTATTATCCTATGCGTTCAGTCAGGCAATTTAAATGCACAGGTTGCAGTCGGTATAAATTTAATTAAGGATACTGCATATCGTCGTGATCTTATTACAAAGTTTTTTGAAACACAGGCAAACGTGCGCTATATATATCAATGCGCAGTAAATCCCAAAGGTACTGCTATTGCCTGGTGTGCCGATGGTAAACAAGGGCAGGAAATTTACATAAAAGCCATACCCGGCAAAAACGATAATGCTATAAAAATTACAGCAGCAACGGAACATCAACCCTGTAATGAAACAGAACCACAATGGTCGCCAGACGGAAAAGAGATTGCATTTCTATCAGATGCCCAAACAACCGGCCAGTTACAGTTATTTATTGCCGATGGAGCAGCAGGCACTTTGCTTTCAGCAAAACCACTCACAAATTTTGATGGTTATACTTCACACCTGCACTGGTCACCTGATGGAAAATATTTAAGCGTATTATATGTTGAAGCCGCAAGCAGAACACCCTCACCGATGGCAGCCACAGGCAGGACTGTAGGTTTAATTGATTCTGCAGTTAACCGCGACGTGCAACGCATTGCCATTATTGAAAGAGCTACCGGCTGGTTTCAGCAGGTAACGCCTCCGCAGTTGTACATCTTTGAATATGACTGGTCGCCCGATAGTAAAAGTTTTGTGTTTACGGCGGCACAACCACCCGGCGACAATAACTGGTATGTAGCTAAACTGTATACAGAAAATATAGCTGCAAAAGATACAATGCTGTTGTACGAGCCAACATTGCAAATTGCTGTTCCGCGTTGGAGTGATGATGGCAAACACATCGCATTCATAGAAGGACTGATGAGCGACCAGGGTGGCAACGGCGGTGATATTTTTTTGATCAATGCGATGAATGATCATGCAGCCAAAAATCTTACGAAAGGCCGCCCTTCAACACCATCATGGTTTACCTGGCAGCCCGGTGGCAATATTTTATTCACTGAATTTGTTGGCGGTTCAGTTGCCATCAGCACATTAAATACAATGAACGGCGCAACAAAAACGGTTTGGAAAGGTGATGCGTCTATACATGCGGGTAATGAAGAAACAAGCCTTTCCGTATCAAGCAGCAAAGCAACAATAGCATTTATACAAAGCTCATGGAATAAACTGCCCGAGGTTTGGTATGGAAATTTTGCAGAACAAACACAGCTCACGCATCTCAACGATGCAATAAAAAAACCATCCCTAAGAACAGAAAATATTACTTGGAAAAATGAAGGTAACAAAGTGCAGGGGTGGCTATTATATCCGCAGGATTATGAACCCGCAAAAAAATATCCAATGTTGGTTTGCATACATGGTGGCCCCGCATGGATAAGCACACCAACCTGGTCAGCACCTGATTTTAATACAACAGTATACCCGCAATTAGGATATTTTGTTTTGTTTCCAAATCCAAGAGGAAGTCATGGCAACGGGCAGGCTTTTACATTGGCCAACCGCCGCGACTGGGGCTTTGGCGACCTGCGGGATATTACGAGCGGTGTTGATTCCATCGTTGCAAGATTCCCTGTTGATAATAACCGCATCGGTATTTTAGGATGGAGTTATGGAGGCTCCATTGCGATGTTTGCCATTACGCAAACAAATCGCTTTAAAGCCTCTGTTGCCGCTGCCGGCGCCTGCGACTGGAAAAGTTATTACGGCCAGAATTCGATCGATAAATTTATGTGGTCATATTTTGGCGCCTCGCCTTACCATGACCCTGTAGCTTATGAAAAAGTTTCTGCCATCACGTATATTAAAAATGCGAAAACGCCGACATTGGTTTTGGTAGGTGAGCGTGATGGAGAAGCACCGCCACCGCAATCATTTCAATTCTGGCATGCACTAAAAGAACTGGATGTGCCAACCCAGTTAATGATATATGCCGGTGAAGGGCATAGTTTTGAAAAGTTTGAGAACATGATTGATGTAAGTGTAAGAACGATCGAGTGGTTCAATAAATACCTGTCGCCATAATATTAGCAGGGATGGCTATGTGGCTCTTTACATTTTTAATAACGTTCAAAGTAATGATTTAATAATAAGTTTTGCTTTAAAAAATATATTGTTTAAATATTTTATCCCGCAAAGGAACGAAGTGCACCAAATAAAACTTCTTTGTGAACTTTGAGTGCTTTGTGGGAGGCTATTATGCCGATAATATTATTGTTTAATATTTATCCCGCAAAGGAACGAAGTGCACTAAGTAAAACTTCTTTTGTGCGAAGCTAAAATACCGTTGATCAACAATAATCACCAATGCACAGTACTTATACAAAAGAAAATTTTCACGATATATGTTATGCCCTCGGCGAAAAAGATGCAGACCTGAAAGTCATCATCGACAACTATGGGTTACCACCGATGTGGACGAGGCCTGCCATTTTTCAAACACTGGTTTTAACTATCCTCGAGCAACAGGTTTCACTGGCTTCTGCTTATGCGGCATATAAAAAATTAAAACAAAGGACGGGCTATGTTACGCCAAAAAAAATGCTTGCATTAAGCGACGTTGAATTAAAGGATTGCTATTTCAGCAGGCAGAAAATAATCTATGTAAAGGCCCTGGCTGCAGCCATTGTTTCAAAGAAAATAAATCTTAAAAAATTAGGCAGCTCTACAGATGAAGTGATACGTCAGCAACTAAAACAGGTAAAAGGTATCGGCGACTGGACGGTGGATGTTTACATGATGCATGCATTGCAGCGAAGTGATCTTTTCCCCCTGGGCGATATAGCGCTGGTAAACAGTTTAAAGCATATAAAACAACTACATTCAAGCATTACCAAAGAAGAAATGATGGCCATTGCCGAACACTGGCGACCCTACAGAACGGTTGCCTCCATGCTGTTATGGCATGCATATATCCAAAGAAAAGGAATAAAGCTGTATGGATAGGCATCCCGCTTGCTGCATTCATCGTTATAACGGATACAATATTATCTTTAATAATAAATCTTTCACATGAAAAGCCTTTTCCTGTTTCTAGTGATATCCTGGTACTTTCCCTTTACAGCGTTTAGCCAAACACAAAAACCGCCATTGCATGGAAAGAACTGGATGGCCATCACCGGCAAGCCTTTGGCGGCAGAGGCCGGCGCAATGATCTTTCAGAAAGGCGGCAACGCGGTTGATGCTGCCTGTGCCATGCTTGCTGCAACCTGCACCATGTGGGATGTATTAAGTTGGGGCGGTGAAACGCAGGCACTTATATACAATCCCAAAACCGGCAAGGTGATCGGTATAAATGCGCTTGGCGTTGCACCAACAGGTGCCACTGTTGAATTCTTTAAAAATAAAGGCATGAATTTTCCTCCGGAATACGGGCCACTGGCTGCAGTAACACCCGGTACACCGGGTGGTTTATGCTATATGCTTGCCGAATATGGAACGATGAGCCTGGAACAAATATTGGCGCCAGCTATGCAGCTTGCAGAGGGATACCCTATTGAAGCGCAAACGGCCAACAGCATGGAGCGCAATAAGAAAATGATCAGCCAATGGCCTTACAGCAAGTCTGTTTTTTTGCCGCATGAAGGAACAGCAAGAGAAGCGCCTGAGGCAGGTGAAATATTTGTACAGAAAGACCTGCTGGAAACATTAAGCAGGATGGTGGAAACAGAACGGGAAGCATTGAAGAAAAAGAAGAGCCGTAAGGAGGCCATATACGCTGCCTGTGATCGTTTTTATAAAGGCGATATTGCAAAAGAGTTTGTTCGCGGCGCACAGGAGCAGGGCGGGCTGATAACGATGGATGACCTTGCAAAATGGAAGCCGGTTGAGGAAGAAGCATTGCATGTAAATTACAAAGGCATAGAGGTTTATAAATTACAGCAATGGACACAGGGGCCGGTATTGTTACAGGCATTGAACATAATCGAAAACTACGACCTTAAAAGTATGGGGTATAATTCTGCGCAGTATATGCATACCTTGTATCAAACCATGAACCTCGCGTTTGCCGATCGTGATTTTTATTATGGTGATCCTTATTTTCCACCGCAGGAGCCCATAAAGGGTTTGCTTGATAAAGCGTATGCAAAAGAACGGGCGTCATTAATAAATCCTGAAAAGAATGATCCGAATATCGGCCCGGGCGACCCCTACCCTTTTGAGGGCAAAACAAATCCTTATCTGAACATGTTAAAACAACGGGGGTTTAATGTTGAGCCGGTTGAAAAACCAAACCCGGGTGCAACACCAAAGCATGATGTAACAGGCATTAACTTTCAACAAAACAATAATACCAACCAGGATTCATTATATAAAGATCGCCTGTGGCGAGGCACAACTTCTGTTGAAGCGGCTGATAAGGAAGGATGGGTTGTTTCCATTACGCCAAGTGGCGGGTGGCTTCCAGCCTGTATTGCGGGGCATACAGGTGTGGGTATGAGTCAGCGTTTACAAAGTTTTGTTTTAGACAGCACATTAAATCCCTTCAATGTTATTGAGCCGGGGAAGAGGCCACGTGTAACGTTAACGCCAACACTTGCTCTGAAAGACGGGAAACCCTTTATGGCCTTTGCCGTGCAGGGTGGTGACACACAGGATCAAAATCTCTTGCAATGTTTTTTAAATGTTGTGGAATTCGGCATGACGATACAGGAAGCTGTTGAAGCTTCAAACATTAATACAGACCAGTTGTGGCTCTCATTGGGCGGGGAGCAGGTGAAAGACAGGCAACCAAGACCAGGCTACATGCTGGTAAACCAGGATACTCCTGATTACGTTCGCGCAACATTACGTAAAATGGGTTATACATTAACCTTTGATGACCGTACAAGCGGGCCGGTTAATGCGATCTTATTTGACTGGAAGCATGGAAGCTTCTGGGGTGGCTCCTCCAACCATGGAGAAGACTATGGCATTGGCTGGTGATGTTATCCTATTCTATAAAAGATCTGCCGGCTGTATGTACAACCGGCAGCATGTTATTTTTGGATTTTCTACATGCCTGCCGCCAGACAGGTTTGAGACGTAAGGATTATTGCGATACCCATACTTTCAGTTTAATCTCAAAATTTTCGAAATCACTAAATCAGCAATTGAATAAGTGGGCTTGATTATAAAAGCAATAGATCATCAGCGTGCATTTACAAGTTTGATCTGCGGCGCAGTGGCAGGAGGATTGATATCGTAAGGCTCTGAGGAAGATTGCGGAACCGGGGCATTTACCAGATAATTTGAGTGAAAGACGTTTTGTCGCTTCACACGCCTGATCTTTACAGACGCCTTAGGCAAGGAGTTACCCGAACCATAAGAGCATTTTAACTGCCGTTGCGCCGGACGTTTCTGTAACCGCCAAATGTATTTTCGTTATTACTGGTTTCGATATTTGTAGTACAGGCGATAAATAGGGTTTGCTGATTATGCCATAATATACTGATTATCAATGTATTGTGGCATAATTTTTGCAAGACAAGTGCAAGCTTTTTTGTAAAAGTCGTTTCAAAGCCTTGCACCTGTATGATAAATTATCAATCAATGTCGTTTCCTTAGTGAAAATTTACAGGTGCTTATAATTAGAGGAGGGCGGCTTTTTCTTTATTTTCTTTCTGGGGTTTGTTCTTCCCGGTCGAATAACCTCCGTTGTTTTTGAAAGTATTTTGTCTAAAGCAGCCAACCCTTTTTTTATTTTTTGTTTCAGCAATAGTGCTATTGAATTATCCTTGATAAAAGCCAATGCATTCGTTCTGTTTATCTTATGATCCCGCTTGTATAGTGGGGTACTAACCTCTTTACGAATGCGTTCTTCTACCGGAAAAGACATGATGGCTGCAAAGCTCATCATAAAGATTTTTGCAAAAAAATCCTGGCGAACACTTAGCGCTGTTTTTCCTGAAAATGCTTCCAGGTTTGCCCGGGTTTTGAATAATTTATATCCCTCCTCTATGTTCCATCTTAAATGGTAAAGATCACGAAACACCTCTGCCGGAAACTGCTCCTTGTCAAATAAATTGGTAGCCACCACCGCCTTATTGCCATCCGAATGTGTAATTGATATAAAACGGCATTTCAACTCTTTACCCTTCTTCGTTGTATAACTAACTTCCTGATCTGTTATTCCTTCAGTAATCATTTTACGGGCTTCCAGCCACCAATCTTCCGTTAATCTGATTATGAATTTAATATTGGATTGCTGCAGTTTGTACATGAACCCGATTCCGGGATAGCCCCGGTCAAATAATAATACATCTTCACCAGGCCTGACACTTGATAAATGCTGAAGGGCCAACTGACGCTCTGCGGCCTTGTACCCATCCAGTTGCGCATCCAGCACCGTAAGATTTAATACATCATACAAAACCGAGCAGCGTGCTACTGAACGGGAGCTATCTGCTTTCGGGCCAAAAGAGGTTACTCCAAATTCGGCGCGTATATCTTTACTGTTAGGCAACATGGCTGTACTACCATCAATGGCCAGCAGCCGAAACCCCTGCCATGTGTGGTAGGGTGCTTCCTCATAAAAAGGCTCCAGGCAAACCTTATTCAATTCCACAAAAGCGGTATGCTTCAACTTTGCACGCGCTTTGGTAAAGGAACTCTTAACGATATACTGAATTGAAAAATCTTCATTTAGAAGTTTCTGATAGAAGCTATTTAATTCTCTTTGTAGAGAGCGGGTAAGGCCTTGCACCAGCAGTACTATTAGATGAGCAAATGTTAGTTTACGTGTTCGGGAAAATCCTTTCTTGCCGCACTCTGTACGGCATCGACCAACAAATTGTTCATCTTCTATTTTTTTAATTATTGCATTTAATAACTTTTCTCTGAATTTACTACTGTTGGAGTGTATAACCCCCTTATAATCCTGTTCAACAAAAATAAAATTGACTGCCTTTAATTATGCACCTGTCAAAGAACTTTTTTTCCCATATCTTTCTTAAGGAAACGACATTGAATTATCAATCACAAAAGCAACTGCGTTTATTCGAAACACCCTTTGAGCAGCATCTTGATAAAGATAATCGTTGGGTCCAACTTGCAGATAAACTTCCCTGGGATGACCTGGTAAAAATTTACAATAAAAAATTGCGACTTGATTTCGGGGCTCCTTGTATTAATGCACGCATGGTAATTGCAGCACTCATCATAAAGCATAAGCTTAGCCTTAGCGACCGGGAAGTAATCGAGATGATCAAGGAAAATATGTACATGCAATATTTTGTGGGCTTGTCATCTTTTACAACAAAGGAAATATTCCATCATACAGAATTTGTGCACATAAGAAAACGTTTGCAGGTTACAGATTTTAATGAGATGACAGAAGACTTAATGCGTGAAGCAGGCATCTTGCAATCTTTGCAACAAAGAGACCAAAATGACAACGAAAGTTTAGAGAAGCAGGATAAAGATGATTCCCATAATGTATCTGAACAAACAAAAAGGCAACAAAATATTGAACAGCCAACAGCACCAGGTGAACCACAACAATGCAATGAACAAAATCCCGATGAAAAACAATCGGATAATGCAGGTGTAATACAATTAGATGCAACAGTGGCAGATCAGAAAATAAAATATCCCAACGATGTAGATCTTCTTAATACCGGCAGACAGCAAACAGACAGATTGATAGATATTTTATGTGAGCAGTATGAGTTAAAACGGCCGCGAACTTATCGTAAAGTGGCAAGAATGCAATACCTGAATTTTGCAAAGAAAAAAAATAAAGCAGCCAAACAAATAAGGAAAGCAAGAAAACAGCAATTGCAATTTTTAAAAAGAAATTTGAAAAGATTGGATGAAATAATAGAACATGTGCAGCAGCAAAGAGGCACTTTACGTTTACCTTTCGAACACAGAGATTTAAGAATACTGTGGGCAACAAGACTAATGTATGATCAACAGTTGCAAATGCATCATACAAATACCAACCGCATTGATAACAGAATAGTAAGCATTTATCAACCCTATGTACGCCCCATTATGAGAGGAAAAGCCAAACACAAAGTAGAATTTGGCAGCAAGAATGGCATTAGCTTGCAACATGGATATGCGCTGTTGGAAAAATTAAGTTGGGATGCATACAATGAATGCAACGATTTGCAAGCGGCAGCAAACAATTACAAAAGAAGGCATGATTATTACCCAGAGCGGATCATAGCCGATAGCATTTATCATACAAAAGCAAACAAAAAATTTTGTGAGGATAATCACATAAAACTGATTGGAAAAAAATTATCCAAAAGAGCACTATCAAAGATGAGTTACAAAGAAAGAAAAGAGCATCAAAAGCTTCATAACAGCCGCAACCATGTAGAGGGTAAATTTGGTCAGGGTAAGAATGGATACGGGTTAAATAATATTAAAGCGAAATATGCCAATACCTCTGCAAGTTGGATAGCAGCCGTGTATTTTGTAATGAACATCCTGGTTTTTGCAGGAAGTTCTTTTTTGTCTTTTTTTTATTGTATGAAACTATCCATCGAGTGCACTATTAGAAAAATTAAGAGTAACAAGCGCAATAAAGGCTCAAAATATCAATTCGCTTTTGCAACTAATTTTTAGAGTCAAAAAAGCATCCGAATCGCATAAATATTTTTTATATGTTTAGGTGCATTGACTTTTTCAGCAGACCCTAAATAGAATTCAGGCAATATAAAGCCAAAAATGATCAGGCGCATTTCATACGTTGGTTTTGCAGAATTCAGGAGTGTAAACTTACTTTTTTATTGCAGTTAAACTTTGGCAATGGTTTAATTTTACAGCCTTATCATAGTTATGAAAAATATACTAATACTTTTATTTACGGTCTTCATAGTGTCAATCCATTCCAATGCACAACCTCCTGAAGGCAATGCAATGCCAGGTGATAAATATGGAGAGATTATAACCACTGACGGGGCTATTGATATTGCTGCAATCCCTGCCAAACTTGAAAAAGGAGCGTCTGTTGAAACTAAGGTGAAGGCAAAAGTGCTTGATGTTTGCAAGAATGCCGGATGCTGGCTTAAAGTGGCTGTAAACGATTCAACAGAGGCTTTTGTAAAAATGAAAGATTATGGCTTTTTTGCGCCGGTTGCCATTAAAGGCAAAACGATTGTTATGGATGCAACCGTGAGCATAAAGACAACTTCCGTTGACGAGCTAAGGCATTATGCAGGTGATGCAAAAAAATCACCCGAAGAAATTGCTGCTATTACACAACCCAAAAAAGAGATCAGGTTTGTGGCCAGCGGGATAGAGGTGGTGGAGTAAAACAGGGCTAATAAGATATTGGGATATTGAGATATTTGCTATTGGCCGATCAACCTTAATATCCCATTAACTGATATTCCTGTTATCATTTTTTAAAACTATACAGGTACGGCGCTTTGTTTGCGCTTCCTGAATAATATTTTTCATGCCGTTTTAAAATATCCATGCCAAGCATCTTTCGCTGGAATGTGGTGCGCCTTAGTTTTTTACCAAGTATTGCTTCATATGCCTGCTGCAGGTCCTTCATTGTAAATTTTTTTGGAAGCAGGTTCATACCAACAAGCCGTTGATCAAGATTTACTCGCAATGTTTGCAAAGCCTTTTCTACAATTGCATTATGACCAAAGATCAGTTGCGGGATATCATTTATATCGTACCATGTACATGAATCAGATAAAGCATCCGGGGCCGGCACCACGTTTTCATAGTTTATTAAAGCGTAGTATGCAACGGTAATAAATCTATCGAGCAGCCAATGATCGTCCTTAACATCGTATCCATTTGCCTTTAGTATTCTTTTCATTTCTCTGCCGGTATTCCGGTCTGCATCGCCAAACACATAACATTGCTCAAGATAAATATTATCAATCCCGGTTCTTTCTTTTAACCCGCGGCGTACAGCATCATTCAGGCTTTCTTTCCTGTATACAAATCCCCCGGGCAAGGCAAAAAATCCTGTATTATGATATTCCATTAATAATATCTTAAGCTTGTCGGCCGAGAAACCAAACACTACAGAATCGTAAGCGATATTGGGAAGATAGTTTTCTCCCGCCGCGTCTTCTACCGGGTTTTTTTCTTTTAAGCGCATAATTTATAAGTCTTTTCAAAAATAATAAGCTTTATTCATTAAACTTGCTTATTATTGTATCAAATTGAGACAATAATATGAAGCGATTACAAGTGTTTTTACTGCTACTGGGGATGCACGGCATTACAGGTGCACAGACAAATTATAATTTCCCTGTGCAGGTTAAAACTGAAAACGGAATCATTGAGGGTAATTATGACACAAAACAAAACCTGCAGTTATTCTTCGGGATCCCCTTTGCCAAACCGCCGGTTGGAACGTTAAGATGGAAAGCGCCGCAACCATTAGATAACTGGAACGGTGTGTTGCAAACAAAAAAATTCGGTCCGCGCCCTGTACAGGGAATTGTTTTTGGAGACATGAGTTCGAGATCTGACGGGCTTAGCGAAGATTGTTTATACCTGAATGTATGGACGCCTGCAAAACACGATACAAAAGGGCTTCCCGTATTGGTTTACTTTTATGGAGGAGGGTTTGTTGCCGGTGATGCTTCCGAACCCAGGTATGATGGGGCAAGTATGGCAAAGAAGGACATAGTAGTGGTTACCGTAAATTATCGTTTAAATATTTTCGGATTTTTTGCACACCCTGAATTAAGCGCTGAATCACCTTACAAAGGTTCAGGGAATTATGGCCTGCTCGATCAGAACGCCGGGCTTAAATGGGTTCAGAAAAATATTGCGGCCTTTGGGGGTGATCCTGGAAAAGTAACAATTGCCGGTGAATCTGCAGGTTCAATTTCTGTAAGTGCACAAATGGTTTCACCCCTGTCAAAAGGATTAATTGCCGGAGCCATCGGCGAAAGTGGCGCAGGCATCCATCCAACCTTATCACCCGTGCCATTGGCAGAAGCTGAAAAAACAGGCGCTGATTTCGCAAAAAATATTGGCGCTCCAACGCTCGCACAGTTAAGAGCAATGACCACGCAGGAGCTATATGAATATTATACCGCTTCAAAACGTTTTGGTTTCCCTACCGTGATTGACGGGTATTTTTACACGAAAACGATTCCTGAAACTTTTAAAGCCGGGGAACAATCAAAAGTTCCATTGCTGTTAGGATGGAATTCTGCAGAAATACCGGGTATGGCGTTTACACAGGGGCCGATTTCGGAAGAACAGTACCTGAAAAAAGTAAAGGAAGCTTACCCGAATGACTATGAAGAGGTCTTGAAATTATATCCGCACAGTTCTGCAAAAGAACTGGAATTATCCGCAACAGCATTGGCTTCAGACAGGTTTATATCCTATAGCACATGGAAGTGGTTCGACCTGCAACGGCAGTATGGTGACAAACCTGTATATCGCTATCTATTTTCAAGAATAAGACCGCCGCTGGCAGACAATACGCTTACGGCCGGGCTTGCAGGTGGTACGCAAAAAAAAGAAAATAATAATGTTAAAATGCCTGAGCCTGTTGGCGCAGCGCATGCATCAGAAATAGAATATTGTATGGGTAACCTTTACCTGGTAAAAGATTATGCCTGGACAGATGATGATTACAAAGTATCAAAGACCATGGAAGATTATTTTGCCAACTTTATCAAAACAGGCAATCCAAACGGCGCCAGTTTGCCCAACTGGCCCGCGGCTGAAAAAAATTCGACTGAACCCGATGTAATGATCATTGATGTTGAATCAAAAGCAGTAAAAGCAAAAGATGATGGCCGCTATATTTTCCTGGATAAATCTTATGGAAATAAATAATAAACCTTAGTCACTAAAATTGCGTATATATTTCTGGCAGAAGCACTGGATTTTTTTAAAAAATAGATTTGCTTATGTTTCCTTTGATAAAACCTTCCGTTGCCGGGAGGTTTTTTGCTTTATAGTACAGGGCAAAAATGAACGCACAAAACGTATACATACTATTCAAAGCCCCGCTTCTTCATCAATGCATCAATTTTAGGATACCTTCCGCGAAACAACCTGTAACCTTCGGCAGGATCGATCGTATTTCCAACAGAAAAAACATGATCATGTAAATGTTTCGCTATCTCTTCATCATAAGGGCCGCCGGCTTCAACAAAAGCGCCGTAGGCATCTGCCGTAATCACATCAGACCACAGGTAACTGTAATAACCGGCAGAATAGGAATCGCTACTGAATATATGCCCGAATTGAAGTGTGCGGTGACGCATTACGATCTCCTTAGGCATGCCCAAGGCATTGAGGGTTTCTTTTTCAAATACATCAGGGTCGATCTTTACTTCACCGGCAAGGTGGAGTTTCATATCAACCAATGCACTCGCAAGATATTCTGTTGTTGCAAAACCTTCATTAAAGGTATCTGCACGTTTGATCTTATCCACCAGTTCCTGTGGTATGGGCTCGCCGGTTTTATAATGGAGGGCAAATCTTTTAAGCACTTCCGGCGTTGCGAGCCAATACTCGAGCAGTTGCGACGGAAACTCTACGTAATCACGAAACACCGACGTGCCGGAAAGCGATGGATAAGTTACGTTCGAAGCCAGTCCATGCAGCGCATGCCCGAATTCATGAAATAAAGTGGTGGCATCATCCCAGGAGATCAGCACAGGTTCGCCGGGTTTGCCCTTTACAAAATTGGAATTATTGGAAACGATGGTGGTAATATTTTCCAGTTTTTGCTGGTTGCGATAGGCATTCATCCAGGCGCCGGATTGTTTGCCGGCTCTTGCATATGGATCGAAATACCAAAGACCAATATATTTCCTGTTTATCTTATCCTCCACCTTCCAAACTCCTACATCGGGATGATAAACCGGCACATCACTAACAGGCGTGAATTTCATATCAAAAAGCTCTCCTGCTACCCAAAACATCCCTTCACGAAGGCTATCTAATTGCAGGTATTGTTTTACCTCATCCTGATCGAGGTCATACCTTTCTTTGCGTACCTTTTCTGAATAATATTTGTAATCCCAGGGTTCAATAGTAATATTATCACCCTCTTTTGCAGCAAGCGCCTGCATATCCTTTACCTCTTCATGCACACGGGCAACTGCTGGTTTCCAAACTGCTTCCATCAACTCCATCGCACTTTCCCGTGTTTTGGCCATAGAGTTTTCAAGCCGTAAATGAGCATGGGTTTCATAACCCAGGAGCTTTGCCCTTTTTGCGCGCAACAGCAGCATCCGGGTGATGATCGCATTATTGTCATGTTCTCCACCGTTATCGCCCCGGTTGATAAACATTCTCCAGGCTTTCTCCCTCAGGTCGCGCCGGCTGGCATAAGTAAGAAAAGGATCAACAGACGAACGGGTATTATTGATCACCCAGGCTCCCGCGTGCTGTTTTGAAGCTGCTGCTGCTGCAGCATCTTTCAATGATTGAGGAAGACCTGCCAGGTCAGCTTCGTTCTGCAATACCATTTCCTGGGCTTCATCGGCAAGAAGGTTTTGGCTGAATTGTGTAAACAAGCCTGCAAGTTCCTGGTTGATCTTTGATAAAGTATCTTTTGAAGCTGCATTAAGTTTGGCACCTGATCTTATGAAATTGGTATAATAAAGCCAGGCTAGCCGTTGCTGTTCAGGAGTTAATTTTTCCTTGCCCGGCGAATTATACACTGCTTCAATGCGTTTGAACAATTTCCCATTTTGGATGATCTTATCTGAAAACGCGGCAAGTTTTGGCGCCATTTCGCTCTCAACAGCCTGGAACTCGGGGCTGCTGATACTAGAACTCCATATACCGTATATTATATTCACACGGTCAAGTGTTTGGCCACTACGCTCCATTGCAGCAATTGTATTTTCAAAACCGGCAGCTTCCGTATTTGCAGTAATCTTGTCTATCTCCGATAAGTTTTCCTTCATCCCTGCTTCCAGCGCAGGTTTGAATTGTGCTACTTCCACCTTATTAAATGGCGGCACGCCGTTGTAAGCACCACCCCATTTTTGCAAAAGCGGATTATTTTCCTCAACTCTTTTACCCGCAGTACTTAAAACCCCGGTTGTGTTATGCATGCTGATTGTATTTCCAAGAAGGAATATAAAAGGATAAATAATAAAGTTTCGCATAAACCCGTATTTTTTATTGAAGCAAATAAAAATACATCATTACGAGTCCTGTGGTACGCTATGCCTATTGTTTCATCCGCAACTTAATTCCCGCGCAGGTTAATATTCCATGATCTCGATCTTTCTAAAATCCATGGGGTGGCTGTTTGACTGAAGTGATATGTAACCGTCTTTAACGATATTGTCATTGCTTACTATAAGATCTTTTGTGATCGCATTAGCCGTATCATAACGAGGATTTTTGAAGCGCAGGATCTCCTCACCATTTACAAAATGAATTATCTCGCCATTGCGCACTTCTATTTCTGCTGTTATCCATTCTTCGCCACTAAAACTTCTTTTGACTGTTGGCGGTGTACAGTAAGAAGAGTTTCGTTTCCCATCAATTTCAACATACATGCCTGAAGCGCATATCTCACCGGTGCCACGTTTATTATCTTCTTTACTGCCAAGCAAATTATATTCCAGGCAAACGGGAAATGGCTGGTCCAAACCCATTGTAGCCGGTGCCTGGCAATGGTATTGGATACCGCCATCCCAGAATCCCCAGGAGGGGGCGCCGGCCACCGTATCTCCAAAAAATTTATATTCAACCTTTAACCTGAAATTGGTGAATTTCTTGTCATAATACAAAGCGCCAAACCTGTTATTAAAATTACCATAGTTATCATACCGCGTGCTTAATATGCCATTTTCAACGCGAAAAGTATTTCCAAAATTTTCGCCGGGCTTATACCCCGCAATTTTAGGTGTCCAGTGCCCGAGATCCTTTCCATTAAACAGGCTAACCCATTTTTCCGGGGTATTTATGTCTTTAATCTTTTTTGAATGGAATGCCTGCAGCGCAAAAGCTATTAAAAACAAAATCCATATCAGGTGTTTCATTGAAATTAATTTAAACGGAAGATAAACGGATTATTTTTTATCCGCAAGCAATATGTGTACATAAAATGCACGGGGAGCTGTATTTGGAAAATATTTTTTACCATTGTTACAAACAGCATACAATGGGAGAGGCAGAAATAAATGTATATAGCCGGTCGATAATCATCAATTCACATATAATTACTTATGGTAATGCAGCCGATGAAAAAATTACTGAACATATAAGATCGGAGATAGAGACGATGTGGAATGAACCCGGGGGAATGATCTACATAAAAAGAGAACCTTTTCAAGTTAGATTCCGGATAACTGCAACTTGGAAGCCGCTGGTTGAAATGGATGAGATCTACATGAATACAGATGGGAGAAATAATTATTTCCGCATTGAAAACTATGCCCATGGCAATATTTCTTTTGTTGACGGTCTTGGCTGCAATAGCGGTTATTTCTTGCTTGAGAATTTATACGTTGGCTCTACTACGGCTGCACATGAGTATGGTCATACGCTTGGACTGGATCATCCCGGCGATCTCGATATAAGGGGCACGGGGGTTCCTGGCATCATGTATCCCCGGGGAACTTTGGTTGATGCCCCTTTTCAATATGAGCCATCAAAGCCAGCCGGTGTAAAAGGCGGAACCATGCACCCGATGTACCGTAAAGTTTTCGCTTCAGATATAGTGGCGTTAAGGCTGGAAAAACTCAGTTTTAAAAACGATAAAGCAGTTGTAGGTGAATTTACAAACGTGTACCATTCCGTTCATGATAAGCCAGGAATTGTATAAAATGCATCTCGTATAACTAATAAGACCATTAATGCATCTCATAAAAAAAACTCCGCTATTAATAGCACTTGCGTTCATGCTGGTGTTTAATACCGGGTGCAGCACTGAAAAAACAAGCAATGAAACAATTACGGGGTATGTTGTGGCTATAACTGATGGCGATACATTTACGCTGTTAACAAAGGAAAAACAGCGGGTTAAAATAAGGCTTCACGGGATCGACTGCCCCGAGCGTAAACAACCCTTTGGACAGGCAGCCAAACAAAAACTGAGTGATCTCGTTTTTAATAAAAATGTACGTGCAGAGAAAACAGATATTGACAGGTATGGCAGAACAGTTGCAATCATTTACGATGCATCAAACAAATGTATCAATGAAGAACTTCTAAAGGATGGTCTTGCCTGGCATTATGTAAAATACGACACCAATATTTACTGGGAGCAATTACAGAACGAGGCAAAACAGGATAAGATTGGCTTGTGGTCAGATGAAAATGCCACTGCGCCCTGGAATTGGAGAAATAAAAAATGATTGCTGATTTCGTGATTTCGAAGTTTTGTGATTCAAATTGAAAGCATTGGTATAGCAAATAAAACCCCGCATCTCAAACCTGCCGGCCGGGAGGTAAAAAAATTCCGAAATAGTATGTTTAGCGTAACACTGGTAACGCGCAGTTTATTTTTCAGCCTTAAGTCTATAACTCTTTTATCATCCAGATGTTGCAGGAAGTATGCCCTGAATTTCCCAAAGGCTTATCCAGTTTTATAAACCTGTATTTCTCATACATACTCACCGCCTGTGAAAACTCGGGCAGACTTTCCAAATACAGTTTTTTATATCCAAGTTGTAACGCTGACTGAAAGCATTGCAACATCAATCGCTTTCCAATGCCCTTGCCGCGGATCCTGGCTGACAAATAAAACTTTGCAAGTTCTGCACAGTCGTGGTCAAGACCGGAAGTTGGATAGATTCCGCAGCATCCAAGCACTTCGTTATTAATCTCTGCCACCCAGAGCACGGACCGCGGTTTTTGAAATAGTTTATACAGGTTATCTGTAGTAGGGTCTGAATACACGGTATTTATTTCAGGGGCATTATGCTCTTTAAAAACCTGTCTTATCAATGATGCCAGCGTTATATTATCTGATTCTTGTACGTTCCTGATTACTATATCTTCCATTTGCAATTAAAATTCAAACAATGTAATTTTTTGCCGGCAAATAAACCAGGATTTAAAAAGCTTTAGGGGAAAACAGCCTGCAAATCTAAACAAGTGCTATTCTTTTGCCGGTAGCAGCCGATTCGTAGATCGCTTCCATTATCTTAAGATCCTTAATTCCTTCTTCTCCCGTTATATGAGCAGGAAGTGGTTTATTTTCAAGTATTAATTTCCCGATCCCGTCCATTTGCGCTGCCTGCTGGTTGATCTCAGGAAATTTTAATTCTCCTGTGCTCGTTTTCCCTTTAAAAGGCCCATAACTTATTGCAGGGCTTAATTCAAATTGCCCCTCATCTGCCGAGGCAAAAAACCTGTCGACAGTGCAATTGTAAGTGCTTGAGGAATTAGCAACTGCGCCGCCCGGAAACTGTAATTGCCAGGTAATGGACGCCTCCACTTCCGAAAACAATTCCCTGTTTGTAACAGGACCAAATTGGGCAGTTACCGAAACAGGCTCCTCACCCAAGACGTACCGGCTGCATTGGATGCAATAAATGCCCACGTTCATAAGAGGGCCACCACCAGAAAGTGCCTTTTTTAAACGCCACTGTGTTGGATCTGTGGTCCTATAACCAAGCGAAGCTTCGATAAGGCGCACCTGTCCAAAAACCCGTTCCTGACCCAGCCGTTTAATTTCCAGGTTATAAGGTTCATAATGCAGGCGATAACCTATGGCCAGCTGAACACCGGCATCTTTGCATGCGGTTATCATTTCCTCACAATCTTTTACCGATGTTGCCATCGGCTTTTCGCAAATAACATGTTTGCCGGCTTTTGCGGCCCTGATGGTATATTCCTTATGCATTGCATTTGGCAGCACTACATACACAACATCTATGTCGCTGTTGTGTATGATCTGGTCGAAATTTTGGTAGTTATAAATATTGTTGTCGGGAATATCATATTGCTTCTTCCATTTTTCGGCTTTTGTGGGTGTACCTGTAATAATGCCGGAAAGCCGGCAATATTCAGAAGACTCTAACCCTTCAGCCAGATATCCGGCATATCTGCCTAAACCGCATAAAGCGATATTCAGTTTTTTACCGGTATATTTCTTTTCCTCCTCGGCAACCACCATCGGTAGTATAACTGCACCGGTTGATGCGCCTACTGCTAAACCCGCATTCAATAAAAAAGAACGACGGGACAATTTTTTCATGCCTGTTGTTTTTTGGTTGAATAAACTTACAGCAGTACACTAAAAAAAATGATGAAATAATATGAAAGGCAAATTGCGAGTGGTGAGTGATAAAAACCTTGCAAAATGTTAACTCACAACTAGCACCACCACTTGCCAATAAGCGACGATTTACACTTAGCTATAAATAAAAAGCGGCCGGAAAACCGACCGCCTTTTTCAAATCAAACTACCTGGCTGAACTCAAAGCTTTTTTTTATCTAATTTACTGCTGTTGTTTCCAATTGAATAATAACCTTTTGTTACTGCAAGGCTGCCACTTTCATACGCTTTATACTTTACACCTAATTGCTCTCTATTTGATGAGATTGAATAATAACCCTTGGATATGTTATTAGCATCAGCATCAACGGTTGCTGTTCTGTTTTCACGAAGTGGCGTAAGTTTTTCCGCATTCCTGTAGATCGAATAATACCCTTTAGCCGGTATCGGTAGATTTTCTGTTGCTTTATTTAATTTTTGCGAAAAAGAAATTACAGTTATAAGCAGGCACATCCCTGTCAATAGAAATATTTTCATCGTTAAAATTTGAATTAAAAAATTAAATCTTTGGTCATTGTATTATGACCACTACCTGCATTGTAAGCAGGACAAATGCATTAAAGTTGCGGGGATGTGTGGCTAAATCAGTAACACCCTGTTTTTAAGATACGTGGATTGGTATATCGCAGGCTCTGTATAGCCGCAGGTGTTTTTTCTGTCCTTAAAAGAAAGCGGTGAAAAAAAAGCTAAACCGGGCGTATTATTTAAGGCTGGTGAAATTTTTACCTTGAAAAAAGAAGGCAGCTGTTGCACGTGAAGTTTCAGCTTATCTTTTACTGAACTGAAATCACAACAGTTCTTGCTCCATGCATCTGTATGATCAACGGCTGTGATGTCATCTTTTTCCGTGCAAAAAATATGATGCCCTGAGCTGTGGGAACTTGCCAGTATACCGGCAAAAAAAGCCAGGTAAATTAGAAATATTGTAAGCGCAATGATCTTTTTCATACAGAGCGAGGCAAAATTAAAAAAGGCTTACATTAAAAAAAACTAACGCTTGTTAAAAAGTTTGTAAGATCAATTACCGTCATAATAAAAATCAATCTTGGCGTTTGTTTTCATATCTGTTTTAACCGACAATTTGTAAACCTGGTTACCCGCGGTAATACGCATCAATGCCGTATTGGGCGCTATTTTTCCAAGATTTTCGGCAATCATTACAAATTCATGTTTGCGATTAGCGGGATCAGCATGCACTTTTATGGTTATCGGTTCCTTTACCAACATTTTATCGCTTACGATCAAAGCGTTGTTGTGATAAACGCTAACACGGTCGCCGTCTATCTGCGCATTGTCGAACAACTCAATTAAAATGTCAGGTGTTGTAATATGATATGTTTCCAGTAATAAATTATCTCTTGTTTCTAATGCCTTGGCTGTAGAAACCTTTGCGGGATCATCAGCCACAAGGGCGGCAGCATTTTTTATTGAATCCGCCACACGCTGCTGCTCTTTTTGCTGAGCGATCTTGTTTGCAGCGGCTATCGAATCCTGTACCTGCTGCCGGCGTTTTTGCTCGTTCGCTGCAACAACTTTTAAGGAATCATCAAGCTGCTGTTGGCGTCGTTTAACATAAGCCAGCGAATCATCCATTTCCTTCTGTCGCTTTTTTGCAATGGCCTTCGCATTGGTTATGGAGTCACTAATGCGCTGCTGCTCTTTTTGCTGTACGATCTTGTTTGCAGTGGTTATCGAATCCTGTACCTGCTGCCGGCGTTTTTGCTCGTTCGCTGCAACAACTTTTAAGGAATCATCAAGCTGCTGTTGGCGTCGTTTAACATAAGCCAGCGAATCATCCATTTCCTTCTGTCGCTTTTTTGCAATGGCCTTCGCATTGGTTATGGAGTCACTAATGCGCTGCTGCTCTTTTTGCTGTGCGATCTTGTTTGCAGCGGCTATCGAATCCTGTACCTGCTGCCGGCGCTTTTGTTCATTTGTTGCAACAACTTTTAAGGAATCATCGATTTGCTGTTGCCGCTGCTTAACATACGCCAGGGAGTCATCTATTTCTTTTTGCCGCTTTTTTGCAACGGCCTTCGCACTGGTGATAGAGTCGCTAATGCGCTGCTGCTCTTTTTGCTGTACAATCTTGTTTGCAGTGGCTATCGAATCCTGTACCTGCTGCCGGCGCTTTTGTTCATTCGCTGCAACAACTTTTAAGGAATCATCGATTTGCTGTTGCCGCTGCTTGATATACGCCAGGGAATCATCTATTTCTTTCTGCCGCTTTTTTGCAACCACCTTCGCACTGGTGATAGAGTCGCTAATGCGCTGCTGCTCTTTTTGCTGCGCAATGATCATTGTATTTTTAATTGAGTCCTCAATTTGTGTTTTACGCTTATTTTCTGCAGCGATTTCTTCCGGTGTCTTTTTTATACAAGCTTCAAACGCATTTATATCCTCGTGGGATCCAAAACGGTTTACAAGGTATCGCTGGGTTGATGTATCAAAATCACACAAAAATTTATAGAAAAATGTAACGCTGTTACATTCATTCTGGCACCCGGTGATGCGGCTGGTTAAAATTATTTTTTCGTCCTGGATGGCAATTTTAGTTTCGGGCAGGCAACCAGAACAATCCATCCATTCGCCATTGGGAGGTTCTTTTTTATAGAGCACATTTACGTTCTTGATATACAGCAATCCCTTATCCATATACCCGGTAAATGCTGTAACGATTTTAGCACGGTTGCGACCCTTTAGCTCATTGGTGCGTGTTCCTGAAAAATTTTCCCCGCTTACTGAATCAATAACAATTGTCCTGATAAATTCTGCATTATTTGCGTTGGTACCGGTGCCGTCCCACTTGCCTAACAGCCAGTTTATATTTTGCGCATGGGAACATACGTACATAAAACACGAGAAAAGCAACAGCTTCAATTTCTTAAATTCCGGGTACATCATAATATTATTGCAACATTGTATAACTACATCTCTACCTCTCCCACTAAAAATACGCTGCCGCAAATTACAATAAGATCATTTTTACCGGCAAGTGTAAGTGCTTCCTTTAAAGCAATATTCACATTTTTGAATGTATTTCCTTTTAATCCGTATTGTTTTGCAGCGTCTGCAAGTTCATGTTCATGCAGGGCCCGTGGTATTTGTGCTTTAGTAAAATAATAGTGAGCAGTTTTAGGTAGCAAAGAAAGGATATTTGAAACATCTTTATCTTTTACAAACCCTATTATAAGATGCAAACTGTTATAGCTTACGAGTTCCAGTTGTTCAGTCACCTGTTTTATGCCATCCGGGTTGTGTGCCACATCAACTATCACCGTTGGATTATCCTTTATTTTTTCCCACCGGCCATGCAAACCAGTTAAATGCTTTACAGCCTTTAGTCCATTTTCAATATCACGCTGCCTCAAATTCCAGTTTTGCAACTGCAGCTGATGTATTGCTTCCAGCATTGTGATAATATTTTTTATTTGATAGATGCCGGAAAGATCAAGTGTATATATGTGATGTGCATCTTTTCTTTTATCAACCACTTCGGCCTTCAGCCTGCGATGATCATAGTTGAAATCCTGAACATAAAAATTGTTTTGCGCAAAAATTATCGGTGCATCTTTTTCTGCGGCTGCTGATTTGAAAACGGTTCTTATGTCACTTGTTGATTCACCTATAACTACCGGGACCTTCTTTTTGATAATCCCTGCTTTTTCAAACGCGATCTTCTGTAAGGTGTCGCCCAAAATATTCATGTGATCGTAACCAATATTTGTTATTATCGAAAGTGCCGGCATAATGATATTGGTACTATCTAACCTTCCGCCTAACCCTGTTTCTATAACCGCTACATCAACCTGTTGCTGTGCAAAATATTCAAAAGCCATTGCAACGGTTATTTCGAAAAAAGAAGGTTGTAACTCCTTTATTTTCGGCTTTATTTTTTTGGTGAATGCAACTACAAAATCCTTACTGCATAATTCGCCATTTATCTTAATTCTCTCCCTGAAATCCTTTAAATGAGGGGATGTATACAAACCCGTTTTATAACCAGCTGTTTGTAAAACTGCCGCAAGCATATGGCTCACGGAACCTTTGCCGTTTGTACCGGCGATATGGATGCTTTTAAATTTTGCTTGGGGATTATCTAATGCGGCACAAAGCTGTTTGATATTTACAAGGTCTTTTTTATATGCTGTTGCACCAATGCGGCTGAACATCGGTAATTGATCATATAAAAATTCAAGCGTACCGGCATACGTCATACTGCAAAATAAAACCGTTTAGATGAATAAAGTTTACCGGTGGAGTTATGTTTTATTTATCGAAATACCATGATAAAATTTTCACCAACCTGCCAAAAACCCAAACTAATAATTTACTTCAACCGCTTATTGCATTTCGAAATTTTCCAGGAATTTGGTAGTGAAATTGCCATTTTGAAAATCTTCATTCTTCATTAATTGCAAATGAAACGGAATAGTTGTTTTTACCCCATCTATTACATATTCACTCAGCGCCCGATACATTGTGTGCAGTGCCTCTTCCCTTGTTCTGGCAACCGTAATAAGTTTTCCTATCATTGAATCATAGTATGGTGGGATTACGTAACCGGCATAAACATGGCTGTCGACCCTTACACCATGGCCTCCCGGCGTATTTAATACATTTATGCGACCCGGTGAAGGACGGAAATCATTATATGGGTCTTCAGCATTTATGCGGCATTCTATGGCGTGCATCTGCGGTAGATAATTTTCACCGGTGATCTTTTCACCCATCGCAATTTTAATCTGTTCTTTTATCAGATCGAAATTGATAACCTCTTCCGTAACGCAATGTTCTACCTGGATACGCGTATTCATCTCCATAAAATAGAAATTGCGATGTTTATCAACCAGGAATTCAATAGTACCAACACTTTCATAATTTATTGCAGCCGCGGCTTTTATAGCTGCCTCACCCATTCTTTCGCGCAATTCAGGAGTCATAAACGGCGAAGGAGACTCTTCTACCAGTTTTTGATGTCTTCTCTGAATGCTGCAATCACGTTCGCTCAAATGACATACGGTTCCGTATTGATCTCCTGCCACCTGTATTTCTATGTGCCTTGGCTCTTCAACAAATTTTTCCATATAAATGCCATCATTTTTAAATGATGCGCGGGCCTCCGCTTTTGCGGTATTATATGCCCGTTCCAGTTCGTCCTCGACCCACACCACACGCATGCCCTTGCCACCGCCGCCGGCAGTAGCTTTTAGTATCACAGGATACCCGATATCTTTCGCCAGGGATTTGGCCTCGCTTAAATCGGCCAGCAGCCCTTCGCCGCCAGGTACAACAGGAACCCCCGCCTTTATCATGGTTTCTTTGGCAGTGATCTTATCTCCCATTGCATTGATCATATCTGGTGTGGGACCTATAAACTTAATATTGTGATCAGTGCATATCTGGGCAAATTTTGAATTTTCCGCAAGAAATCCATAACCAGGATGAATTGCATCCGCATTGGTAATTTCTGAAGCAGCTATAATATGCGGAATATTAAGATAAGAATCGGCGCTTTGCGGTTTACCGATACATACTGCTTCATCTGCAAAACGCACATGCAGGCTATCTTTATCTGCAGTTGAATAAACGGCTACAGTTTTAATGCCCATCTCCCTGCAGGTTCTTATAACACGAAGCGCAATTTCACCACGGTTAGCTATGAGTATTTTTTTGAACACGTTTCTTTAATTTGAAAATTTGAAAATTTGAAAATTTGAAGATCAAATACTGCAATTGCATCTCATCATTTTCTCCCCCTTTGGTCGGATCGAATTGCTGTATTTTCAAATTAGTTAGGCTCTACTAAAAATAATGGCTGATCGTATTCTACAGGACTTGAGTCTTCCACCAATATCTTTACAATCTTACCACTTACTTCGCTTTCAATTTCATTAAAAAGTTTCATAGCCTCAATGATACACACTACTTTACCCGGTGTAATTTCGTCGCCGACTTCTACAAAATTTGGTTTATCGGGTGAAGGCCGTTTATAAAAAGTGCCGATCATAGGGCTTTTTATCGTAATAAGACTATCGTTTTTGATTACGGATTCCGTGGGCATGGTTGGTGTGCCTGCCGGCTGTTGAGCCGCCGGAACGGATGCCTGTATATATGCAGGCTGCTGTAGTACGGGCTGTGGGCTTACCTCGGCATGGTAAAACTTTTCTTCTTTTTGTTTGATAGATATTTTAAAATCTTTTTCTTCAATACTTAGCTCCCCGATATTGCTTTTGTTTACGAGCTTGATCAGCTCCTGAATTTGTTTATAATCCATAAATTAATTTTTGGGGTTATTTACTTGATTTTGACGCAAAGGGGAGGCAAAATAGGCAAAAATTAGAGAAAATAACTATTTTTTGAACAAAATACGGAAGGTAAAAAAATAAATATAACTATTCGATCCATACAAAAGTACAGGAACGCGGAAAAGGTGCCATAAAAGAAAAGAAGTTCCTTTTGGGAACTTCTTAATTCGATTTAGGTAGCTGATTTTCAGAATAAAGCTTAGAGCGTTTGTATTAATAGCGATTATATCCACCCCCTTCGCCACGATTACGGTTGTAGCCGCCACCGCCGCCGCCACGGTTTCCACCGCCGCCGCCACGATTATAACCACCGCCGCTGCCACTGCCAAAGCTTTTCTTTTTGTAGCCGCCACCGCCACTTTCACCTTCTTTGCGCGGAGCAGATTCATTTACAATTATTTTTCTGCCTGATAATTCCGTATCGTGCAGATTGCTGATCGCCTGGCGTGCTGCTTCATCATCACTCATTTCAACAAAACCAAAACCTTTACTGCGGTTGTTGTTGAATTTGTCTGTAATGATCTTGGCCGAAACTACTTCGCCATACGGTGTAAATAAGTTGTAAAGGTCATCGCTGGTAAGGCTCCAGTTTAAGTTTCCCACATAAATGTTCATACGAAAAATTTAATTATTAAAAAGAGAACAGAAACCCAAAAATCAAAAACATTTACTGGAAACGTTTAGGAGCAATGGACTAATCTGTAACATCTAAGTGCGAAAATATGGGAAATATTGATTTTTAAAGCATTCGCCTGAAAATTATTGAAAAACTTAGAAAAATTACTGGAAATCAATCTATAAACAATACCTGCAATTTTTTTATAATGTTTTTCCAGGAATAATACTCATAATAATCCTGTGGAGTGGTTATCTGTTGCGACCGAGTTTTCAATATCTCTGTTACAAACCCCTGTGCATTATCATCCGGAACCACCTTCATTTTTGCACCACATACAGATAACTCTATGCCCACAGCGCCAGATACGCAGGAAATAACTGTTGCTCCATAACCCATTGCTTCAACGATTTTTGTTTTAACACCACCACCCGTAATAACCGGGTTTATAAAGATATCGGCTGCTTTAAAATAGGCATATACATCATCAACAAAACCTGCATAAATAACTTTTTTATCTGCGTAACTTTTAAGACCATCAAAAGATGAAGGCAGGCCTTTCCCGCAAATAAGAATCCTGTAATTGAAGAAACTTTCCTGCAGCAAGACCGGGTTTATTTTATCCAGGATAAATATCAAAGCCTCCAGATTAGGCTGATAGTCTAAGGTACCGTTAAAAAAGATAAGGGTTGCATCGGCAGGGATGTTATGGTGTGTATATATTTTTTTCTTTTTTTCGTCACGGTCGGCAGGCATTTTTTCAATCTCGATGCCAAAGGGTACAAGCACTGCATTTTCTTCTTTCATCATTTTGTTTTCTATAGCAAATCGAATGTCTTCATTTGTTTTGAAAAATACTGCGTTTGCATTTTTATAAACCCAGGTTTCGTAAAACTTCAAAAGTTTATACCATGACTTACCAAGCGTTCTGAAACGCTCATATTCTATATTGTGGGTGTGAATGAACCATTTAATGTTTAAACTTTTTTTCAGCAACCAGCCCGTCCATGCCATATATGGATGCTCGGTGATAACATTTTTAATATTTTTTTGCCTTACTATTTTTTTTATTTGTGACAGGTAGAATGGATTAAGATACCTGGTTCTCCGGCTGCTGAACAAAGGAATCATTTCGTATGTTTCTGCCAGGCTGATTTCATTGTTTTCAACAGAAACAGCAGTTAGCTCATGCTGTTCACCAAGATATTTACAAAAGATAGCAATGCCTTTTTGCCCGCCCATATGTGCAGGTAAAATTTTATAAGGGATGATATCGAGAATTTTTGCCAGGAAGTTTTTTTGTAAGATTACTGAATAAATTAAGCAGGTTTACGCGCAAGACTTCCAGCCAGCCCGGCAAAACCAGAAACCAAACCGCCGATAAATGCAGCAATAAAAATCAATAAGCCTGAAGAGCCATTCAGAGATAAAAGTGTTGCGATCTTTTGCGAGAGTATGTGATCGTTTGCATTATCGATCATCATCGCCATAACCCACCACAAAAAAAATAAACCGAGGAATGTGGCCGCAAAAGTTACGAAAGCCTTCTGCTGAACAAACAATGCGATGACAAAAGAGGTAACTGCAAAACTCCACCAGGAAAAATATAAAGGCGCCGCATAACCAAGCAACGCAGTTAATAGAACAACAACAATAAACTTCATACACAGTTATTTATTAAAAACCATTTTTCCCAAAAGATTTTTTTCCGAACCTATGGCTTCTTTGTTATACAGATGAATACGGTAATATTTTCCTGCCGCCCATGTATCTACAAAATCATCATAATATTTGCTTCCTGCATTTCCGCTCTGGCCCCCCGGATAAACGCCGTAGGCATTTATATCATCTGTTAATTCAACGATCATTCTCCAGCTTGGCCCATGAGTTTTTTCAAAAGCATTAATGATATTTCTTCCGCCCCCTGCATTTATATGCAGCCTGCTGAATGCGGTTATTTTAAGTAAATGGTTTATACCACCGTCCTTAAATTTTGCCCATTCCAGAACGCCATCTTTTTTTGCCTGTTCAAGCACAGGTATAATGCTTTTAAATGCGGCTGTTACATCGTTTTTTAAAGTTTCCTTTCCGGGTGTGTTAACATCGTCTGCAAATAAAGCAGCAGAATCCTTCAAAATGTTCCTGATTAAAGTAGCAGGCTCTACTTCGGGAACAGGCAAGCCGGATTGATGTAACTCATCGTAATAGATTTTGCTAATGCTGCTATCCATCCATAGCGTAAAAACAGTGGCTCCAACCGAGGCCTCGTCATCCAACAGGTTCCATGATGCAACTGTTGAAAGATATTCCATTTCAACAGCATCAAGTTTGGAAGAATCGATGTAGTGTATCAACAGTGGCAGGCCCTTTTCAGCCGGTAAATTGTACATATTGGTTTGCAACTTTTCCATATCGGCAGTGGTTATCTGCTGCATAGATGATAAGTATCGGTTTATAAGCCAACCCCTGTACAAAAAGAAAGTTCCCGGCATGTAATAGGGATACTTCATTACATCATACGGCGTTTGATTGGCGCTGCTTACAAAACCTCTTTGCGGATTATGCATCACCATTTGTAAGCTGTCAGCAATATATGCCTGCCAGGCATAACTGCTGTCGGTGCCGGGCATTATAAAATCGCCCTGACGATACCATAAGGCCGGAAATTTTCCCTGCTGACGAATAGCGATGTCACCGGTTTTATCAGCAAAAACAAAATTTTGCCCCGGGCATTCAAATGCTGATAAGCATTGCAGATAATCATTATAGTTTTTTGCACGTACCAGTTTTAAAATTGCTGTGAGCTCACCGCTTTCATCATGTGCCTTCCAGCGACAGGCATAATATTTATTTGTGTGAAGCTTATCCGGGTAATAAGGGTTATACATCACAGGCCCCCAAACCGTAATAGGAATATGCTGCGTATCGTTCGCTTTGTTTCTTATTTTAATTACTTCGTCGCGCATGGTGGCTTTGCGCCATGCGCCGTTAAACCAATATTCCTGCATAGTGCTGTCACGAAATTTAACCTCATAATAATCCCTAACATCTCTTTCTGCATTGGTTAAACCCCATGCACAGTTTTCATTGAACCCGATTAAAATATTTGGTGCTCCTGCGAGTGTAACCCCATATGCACTGAATGCCGGTGTCGAAATCTGCATCTCATACCAGAGCGAAGGAAGGTTTAAACTTAAATGCGGGTCATTGCATAAAATTGGCCTGCCACTTTTCGTTTTGCTGCCGGCGACAGCCCAGTTATTGCTGCCGTTATTTTTATTGGGTTTTACAGGTGTTTCCAACGGGGTCACCGCTGCTTTGTAATTAAAATATAAGGAATCTGCAGTTGCAGGCGTGTTTGGAGAAAAAAAATTTTTCAGCCTGGGTAATTCATTCGTTATGATCGGCTGTGTTGAATCCTCAACATAAGGGAACAATTGTTCATATTGTTTTCTGGTGAGTAAGGATTTTGCATTTGTTCTTTCAAAGTCTTCTTCATAACCTGCAAGGTCAAATGCCATATATTTTACAAGCAAGGCAGATTTCATATTTGTCCATTGCTCAGGCTTATAGTTCAGCAGTTTATACTCCAAAGGACAATCTTTTTCTTCCAGAGAATTTATGTAAGCATTCACACCCGCAGTATAAGCATCGCAGGCTGATTTTGCAAGCGGATCACTTTCAATTGTGTGCAATGTTTTTTCGGCGCTATACACCATTCCAAGCCGCCTGAAAAACCTGTCAATCTTTAAAAAATTGGTGCCCGAAGACGAATCACCCATGATCTCACTAAGCCTGCCACCAGCGGCATAAGTCTGAAAATCCATTTGCCAAAGCCTGAATTTCGCATGCAAATAGCCTTGTATAAACCAGGCATCATTTTCATTTTCAGCAAACACATGCGGCACTAATCGTTCATCAAAATAAACTTCAGTTTTCCCCTTTAATGCAGGAAAGCTGAAGTCTCCATCGAACCTTGTATCCACAGCTTCTGCGTTTTGCCAGAAACCTGTTTGGGGTGAAAGAAAAAAACCAAAACGAGGTGTTTTGCTGCCATTTAAAATTTGTTGATTATCTAAGAAGTAAATTAATAATATCGTTATAATGGCAGCAATAATACACCCTGTTATCCTCATGGCAGATCGTGGTTAATATTAGTTAAAATATATTTGGTTTGGTTTATGATTCAAGTGTTGCTTCAGTAGAAATTTTCATACTTAAAGCTTTGCTGATGGGGCAATTTTCCTTCGCATTTTCAACGCACTCATCAAATTTTTCTTTGCTGATGCCCGGCACTTTGCCTTTTACAACCAGGTGCGATTCTGTAAGCACACCATTCTCAAAATTTATATTGGCTGTTGCTTCCAGGCTATCGGGCGTAAAACCGGCCTCCCCCAAAACAAAACTTAGCTTCATTGTAAAACAACTGGCATGTGCAGCCGCAACCAGTTCTTCAGGATTTGTACCAACACCCTCGCCGAATCTTGAGCTGTAAGAATGCTGGGTATCTTTTAAAACGCCGCTTTGAGAGCTTACTGTGCCTTTTCCCTCTTTTCCTGAACCGTTCCATACTGCTGTTGCATGTCTTTTCATAAAGATTATTTTTTTGTTATTAAATTACAAACCGTTTTAGAACCGCAAATTGAAAACAAAATTTACTAATAACAAAATGTATGATAAGCTGGCAGGATTTCGAGAAGATAGACATACGCTGCGGAACTGTTATTGAAGTAAATGATTTCCCAAATGCAAGAAAGCCTTCTTACCGCTTAACGATTGATTTTGGGGCATTGGGTATAAAAAGATCATCAGCCCAAATAACGCATCATTATTCAAAAGAAGAGATCTTAAATAAACAGGTTGTTGCCGTTGTAAATTTCCCTGTAAAACAAATAGCGAATTATTTCAGCGAATGCCTCATACTCGGTATTTATGATGAAAATGATAATGTTGTATTGCTGCAGCCGGAAAGAAAGGTTGATAACGGGATGAAGGTGGGGTGAAGAGAATTTGGAATTGGGAATTGGAATGAGGTAGCAGGTGTCCGCTATCGGGTAGCTATAAATATCACGGCAGGTAAGAGATATATTCCGTCACAGACCATGAACTATAAACGATGAACTATAAGCCAAATGGATGAGCTGTATTACACATATTATCAAAGTCCTATCGGTTTAATAAAGATCGGCGGCACTGACCATTACATTGCGGAGCTCGCATTTATTGATAAACCCGAACAAATGAAACACGGTGAGCCGGGCATCAGCGAAGTAATGCATCAATGCACAGAACAGCTGATAGAATTCTTTAGCGGCAAAAGAAAAAATTTTGATATCCCTGTTCATCAGCCCGGAACATTTTTTCAGCAAAAAGTCTGGGGCGAACTTTTACAGATCCCTTATGGTAAAACCATCTCATACCTTGAATTAAGCCGGCTGATAGGCGATGAAAAAGCGATACGCGCTGTAGCCGCAACCAATGGAAAAAATAAGATCGGCATCATTATTCCCTGCCATCGTGTTATTGGCAGCGATAAAAGCCTGGTTGGTTATGCAGGTGGCGTGTGGCGCAAAAAATGGTTACTGCAACACGAGTTTAAAATAACCCATGGTATACAAACATTGTTCGACTGACTATAAAATCTAAGCTGGTTAAGCGTGAATTGTCAATGGTGAATGGTGAGTATGCCCTCTGACAGCGCGGCCTTTGCACTCACAACTGACCACTCACTACTCACGTAAAATGCGACAATTTAAGATTAACATAGCACTTAGTTTACCGGTACCATTTGCAGGCAAACCGGTTTTGTGATACCTTCAAGTTTTCCCGCATCCTGCAATAATCCATAATTTTTATTGATAACAAAAAGCTGGATCGTATTTGCATTCTGGCTGGCAGCCAATAAAAATCTTCCGGAAGGATCAGCCATAATGTTACGCGGAGCTGAACCTACCGCCTGCCTTCCATTTTCAAGAAGCGTTCCATCTGTTTGCACCTTATACAAGGAAACATCATTGGCCGCGCCACGATTGGATGTATATAAAAACCTGCCATTGGGAGTAATATATATTTCTGCGCTTCCGCGGTCGTTTTTATCTCCTGCCGTGGTTGAAGCAATGGTTTGTTTTGGCGTTAACTTTCCATCCGCATAACTGTAAACAATAATGTTCCCCGCCAGTTCATTCAGCAGGTAAACTGTTTTGCCATCAGGACTGAAAGTAAGATGTCTTGGGCCAAAACCATCATCTATTGTATAATAACCCGGATCCATTGCCGGTGTAAGCACGTTTTTAGGATCGCTGCCATTAAAATTATATTGGTATAACCTGTCAGTACCAAGATCAGGACAAAACACATATTTTCCATCCGGTGAAAAAACCACCTGGTGAGGATGAGGCATTTCCTGGCGCTCAACATTCACTCCATAACCTTCATGGCCTACCAATTGCGTATATGGTTGCAACGAACCATCATCATTTGTTTTAAAAACGGTAAGGTTACCGCCGGCGTAATTTGCCGTAATCACATTTTTACCCGATGGATCTATAGCAACATGACAAGGAGCGAAACCATCTGTTGGCTGCTTGTTTAGAAAGGTAAGCTGGCCGGTTTTTTTATCAAATGCAAAGGCGCTTAATTCACCGGGCTTATCGCCGCCGTTCTCATTAACAGCATAAACAAATTTTCCATCCTTTGAAATACACAACCAGGAGGGATTTTGCACGCCGCTGGTTTTACTTACAAATGTGGCTTCGCCTTTATTCGGGTTGAAACGGTATACGTGAATCCCGTCGTTAGTGCCGCCATCTGTATAAGTTCCGATCAGTAAATATTGTATTGGATTTTGTGCTTTAAGATTTACAATAAAGAATGCACAAACAAGTATAAGCAAGAATTTTTTCATATAATAACAAGAATTTTTAATAGGCGTAAATGTAAAAAAGATTAGAAATTTAAGTTGTTAATTTAAAAGGCTTTCTCTAAAATAAAAAATGCCGCCCTGTTTTAAGGCAGCATTTTGAACAATCCTTGCTTCTATTGTTTAATAAATTTAGCCGACCGTACTGCTTCCCCATCATAAACTTCTATAACATACACCCCCGACGCAAGCCCGCTTATATTTATGCTGTTAGACATATTTTGGGTAAGCCTTTTCTGCAATATGGGTTTACCATATTCATCAAAAATTTTAGCCAGAGCAGATTTATTTTTTAGGCCGTAATTGATATGGATGCTTTGCGATGCCGGGTTTGGAAATACTGAAAATGCGTTTGCGTTTTCATCACTGGTCTTTGTATCTGAAGTAATTAATGTTTTTGCAAAAGATTGAACTGAAAAAGTATCCACTTTGGTAAACGACCATTTACCCAGGCTGTCTTTCACACGGATAAATAAGGTACTGGCATCGGCGGGAATTTTATTAAATGGAATTTTGAATTTGAATTTACCGTCGGGTAAAGGTGTGGCAAATAATTTTGCTGTTACTTTACTATATCCCTTATCAGCTTCGAAAAAGTATTCTGCCTCAACAATTTTAACCGTGTCGGCAGTTTTTATTATTTCTATATTTCTCCGCAAAGTAAGGCTCCAGTTATTTTCGTTATCTCTAAAACGCACATACAGTTTATGAAAGCCTGTATTTAGTGCAGCAACAGCGGGGGCAAAGGTTTTTACAACATCACTATCCTTTGGTGAAACCGTTATTTTCTTTCCTTTGCCGTAACCAGGATCCTTATCAAAAAAATATTCACCTGTTGTTATTTGGGGTTGGGCAAAAGAACCGGTTACCTCAATAGTTTTTTGCGCTGTTAAACTCCATTGCCCCTCGCTGTCTTTAGAGCGGATATATAATTTATGAAACCCGTTACTGATGCCTGAAACATTAATGTTAATTTGATAACTGCTATCTGCAGCAGCGGTAAGATTAAGCTTTGTATTTTTTCCTACTCCTTTGTCCTTATCTATGAAATATTCAACCTGCTTTATATTTTGACCTTTCAGCCAGCATGTAGTGCAAATAATACAAACCATCATTATAAATGTTTTCATAAAGCATTATTTAATTGTTCTTGCACTGATAGTTACCGTTAACCCTGATTCAGCAGTTGCAACACCCGAAGTTGTTAAATTATAAACAACAGGAATTGCAGCGAGCCCGGAAAGTGTGTAGCGGTTTGAAGCAACGGCGCCGCCAAATGCTCCGCGGTCTGTTCCGTCTGAGCCATTGTTACTTCCGGCTGAACCATTTTTTAATTTATATTTTCCATCGCTTGTTCCGGTTGGCACAAACAGGGTGTTTATATCTGCAACCACTTTATTATTGTTTGCCGTACCAAATTGAGTAGATAAGGTGCCGATATTGTGAGTAAGCTTTTCTTTATTACCGGCATTTATATCAACAGTAGCGTTAGTGGGTTTTAAAATATTGTTTTTAAACTCAGCCGTTGTAAACTGCAGGTTGAGCACACTGGCAGGGCCATCAAAAACATTATTGTTGCATTGAGCTAAAGTGCCGGCCCAAATCAGGGTTTTTTGACAAACATTATTGTTGAAATAAAGGCCAACAGGATACACATAAAAAGAGCCATTGGTAGTAAGTGCATTACCGGATGAAAGGAAAAAGTTTTGGAGTATATATATATCGGTAAGACTACTATAAATAGGAATTGCATTTTGCAACTTGCATCTTTTGATCACAACATCACTCGCATTAATATAAAAAAAAGCAAAGCTGCCTGAGGAAACGTTACTTATCCCTATCACCTGGCAACCGGAAACATTGATGTCTAACCTGCCAATGCGCACATCCAGGAGATCGCTTGAGGTTTTCGGATTTTCAGACAAAAAATATCCCGGACCGATCACTACAAGCTTTTTTGTAAGCGAGGCCGCAGCATATATTGCTGTAGACCCTTCCACATAAAGCGTATCATTATTACTTACGCTGGCCCAGTTAACTCCATCGTTGATCTCTTTAAATACAGGATAGGAAGCAGTTCCGCCAAAATTATCGCCATACAAACTGGTGCCGTTAAAATTAGACTTGTTATTAACCCGCCAGATCTTTGCATTGGCTTGTTGCGTAATAAAACTTGCAGTTATTACTGCTGCAACAATAAACAGGTAAGTTTTTTTCATAATGTTTTGTTTTTATCGTGATTAAAATGTGACTTGATAAGGGGTTGAGGGCTGAACTTACAATTTTTTATGCGCTGTTGCGACAACTGTTCCGTGTGAAAGCCTGATAGCTCTTCAATCCGAATCACTGAGGTTAAGTTTGATGTAAACCTATCCAGATTATAAAACAATGTCAAGCCTCATTGATTAGTTGCGAAAGCCGATTTATTTTTTGCTGCCGGATTTAAGAAAACCGTTTAAAGCTTATCTTTTCAACACCGATGTATTCGGTTCATTTTTGTAAAATTTTTCTTATGAAAACTATGATAACGCTGTTGTTCATTGTATGTGTTTCAGCCGGTGGCAAGGCACAGCAAATACTAACAGACAGCCTGTTAGTTGAGCTAAAAAAATACACTGGAGAAGATACTATAAGGCTAAATTTATTAAACAAAATCGCCGCAGAATATCATACCGTAAATCCTTCAAAAGGCCTGGAGATTGCAGATGCCGCGATTGCTCTTGCACAAAAATTAAACATTGATGAAAAACTTGCAGTTGCTTACACAAACAAAGCTTTGAACTATAATTCCAAAGGCGACCGAAAGCCTTCAATAGAAAACTATAACAAAGCAATCACCATCAGCAAGAGGTCCGGTTTAAAAAAGCTGGAAGCAGCAACTTATCATAACATCGGGATTGTATACTTTGATATGTCAGATTATGCAAAAGCTATGGAACTGCAGGAACAATCTCTAAACATGGCTGGGCAAATCGAAGACAGCATGCTTATGGCACGTGCGTATATAAGTATTGGTGTTATTTACCAGTTTGTAGCTTCTTACCCCGAAGCCTTACGGCACCAGCAAAATGCATTGGCTATATTTTCTAAATTAGATTACAAACAGGGCATTTTCGATGCCTTCACCAACATAGGAATTGTTTATGCAAATATGTCAAACCTTCAAAAGGCATTGGAGTATTATGAAAAAGCTGTTGGATTAAATAAACTCTCTGGGAATAAGCAGGCAATGGCAAATGTATTGGGCAACATGGGCAATTTGTATGACAATTTAGACGACTCAACAAATGCCTTACAATATTATAAAGAGGCACTTGCCATAAGCGAGGCAATTAATTATAAGTTCGGTATTGCAAGCAATACTGCAAACATAGGTATACTTTATTCTTATTACTCGCATTACAATATTGCCATCGCGTATCTTAAAAAAGCACTTATCTTATACCGGCAACTGAACGATAAAAATAACCAGTCGCTGATCTACTATATCCTGGCAGAAATATATACTGATGCTCCAACTGACATACTGGTGCAAAATGGGGTAAATCCTGCCAGGCGCTATGACACAGCAATTAAATACAATGAAAAAGCCCTGGCATTAGCAAGGGAAATAAAGGCGTTGGGCAAACAGGTAAACGCATTGGAAAGTCTGAGCAGGATATATGAAAAACAAAATAACTATAAAGAAGCACTGGAATATTATAAACAGGCATCAACTATAAACGATACTATTTTTAATGACAATAAAAAACAGCAGATCACGCGCCTGGAAATGCAATTTGAATTCAACAAAACACAGGATTCGATAAAAGTTGTAACCAGCAAACAACAGGCGCTGGCCAAAGCTGAAATACAAAAACAGCAGGTGATAAAAAATTCGCTTATAGGCGGCATTGGATTTTTAATATTGGCCACCACCGGCGGTTTCATATTGTACAAACGGAACCGCGATATAAGCGCTAAAAAGAATGAGGCGGAGTTAAATGCTAAAATAACAGATGTAGAAATGAAGGCTCTTCGCGCCCAGATGAACCCTCACTTTATTTTTAACTCATTAAACTCTATCGCAGACTATATCGATAAACATCAAATAAAAACAGCTTCAGATTTTACTGCAAAATTTGCAAAACTAATGCGCATGGTGCTGGAAAATTCAGAACACAGGGAAGTACCCCTTTCAGATGATCTGAAAGCACTTGAACTGTATATGCAGCTTGAACGCTTCCGCCTCCGCAATAAATTTGACTACATAATAAAATTGGACAGCAATATAGACGCTGATAATACCTTAGTTCCCCCGCTTATTTTACAGCCTTTTATTGAAAACAGCATCTGGCATGGCATAGCAAAAAAAGAAGGACATGGTAACATCTCAATTTATATAAAGCAGGATAAGGAAATGATAAGCTGCGTTGTGGAAGACAATGGTGAGGGAATTAAAGAAAAAGAAATACCGGCAAAAGAAAAAAAATCTTTAGGAATGCGTATTACCAAAGAAAGGATCGATATTATAAACAGGCAAAAAAAATCAAATGCCAGCATGTATGTTTCAAATACAGGTGGCGGTGTGAAAGCAGAAGTGAGATTGCCTTTGGAACTTAGTTTTTAAATTTGGCCTATGATAAAAGCTATAATTGTTGACGATGAGCAGCACTGTATAAACAGGCTTGAAAGTCTCCTTGGTAATTATAGCAGTGACCAGGTTCACCTGATTGGTGCATATAAAACTGTAGACGAAGGACTGGAGGCAATAAAAAAACTAAAACCGCAGCTCGTTTTTCTTGATGTTGAGATACAGGACAAAACGGGATTTGATCTTTTAAAACATCTGCCCGAAATAAATTTTGAGGTAATTTTTACAACGGCTTATGATAAATATGCGGTGCAGGCATTTAAGTTCAGCGCGATTGATTATTTATTAAAGCCTGTTGATGCAGATGAGTTACAGCAGGCACTGAATAAACTCAATCAAAAATTTTCACAAAAAGATATATCCCAAAAATTTGATACGCTCTTTCATAATTTAAAAAACATACAAGGCGCATCAAAAAAGATATGTGTACCTGTTGTAAGCGGGCTCGTTTTTTTGCAGGTTAGTGATATCATACATTGTGAAAGTGAAATAAACTATACAAAAATTTTTTTAAAGAATAAACAAAAATTACTTGTTGCAAAAACATTAAAGGAATTTGAAGAACTTCTTGGTGATTATAATTTTTACCGCATCCACAATTCGCACTTAATTAACCTCGCCTATATAAAAAATTATAATAAAGGAAAAGGCGGTTCCGTGATTATGGAAGACGGTTCCGAGATCGAAGTTTCAACAAGAAGAAAAGATGAATTTTTAAAACGGCTAATGTCAGTTTAGTTGCACAACTCAGGCGCTGGCCAGCCTATCCCAAACATATTGCGCAAACTGCTCAAGGCCCGGATCCCTGGCACCCATTAATAATATAACACAGTCATCGGTCAAGTGGGGTTTAACAGCGTCAGGAAAGTCGGACCTGTTTTCAATAAAAAACGCATTTTTATTCAATTCTTTTATATCGCATATAAGATCATTTGCAGAAATATCTTTAATGGCAGTACCTCCTGCGTAAAAAATTTCACTCATCCATATTTCATCTCCCGGTCTTAAAGCTGATCCGATCTCCTGTATATAATCTTTACGTAAAAATTTTGTAGGCGTATAGCCATGGGGTTGAAACCATGCGATTAATTTTTTTGCCGCAGGCTGGCAGGCTTTAATACTGGCTGCGCATTTTGCAGGATTATGCGCATAGTCATCGATCAGCCAAACGCCTTTCTTATTACCAATTACCTGGTGGCGGCGATAAATGCCCCCGTAGTTTTTTAAAGCAGCAGCGCAACTATTTAAATCTATGCCAATAAGAGTCGCGGCTGCAATAGCGGCTAACGCATTTTCGGCATTATGTTGACCAGGAGCATTTAGCATGAATTGTACATCGCGAATATTAAATGAAATTGCAAAACCCCGTTGCTTAAAATCTTTCAATATAAATCCGGCACCACTATTTTCATTTGAAGAAAAATCATGTTGCAAGTTTTGTGAAAGCGTCCCGGCGAGTTTGTTATTTTGATTTACAATAAAAGCTTTACTGTTGTTTCTGAACTGTGCGAAAAGCCGGATCAACTCAGGCAGGTCTTTGTGATCCTTATCAATATTAAGCAACAACCCTATTTCAGGTTTATACTGCACGATGCTGCCGTCACTTTCATCTGCCTCAATGATAAGCCACTCTCCTTCTCCAACTTTTGCATTACCTATCTTGTTCTGTTTTATAACACGGGTTAAGCCTGCGCCAGTTATAAGATTCGGTTCCATTTGTGCGTGATCAAGCATTTCAAACAGCATGGCTACAGTTGTGCTTTTACCCGATGTGCCGCCAACTGCAATTGTTTTTTTGCTTCGAGATATCAAAGCAAGCAATTCGCTTCGCTTGATGATCGGTATATTTAACTGTTTTGCTTTCTGTATTTCAAACACGGTATCTTCAATAGCAGTTGACGCAATAACAAGTTCCGTTGCCGCTGTGATGCCTTTTCCATTTTGTTCAAAGCAAATAATGCCTTCTGCTTCTAATTTGCTCTTCACATCGCTGAAAATGCCGGGCTTAAAATACCTGTCGCTGCCACTTACATCTTTACCAATGCCTTTTAAATACTGTGCAAGAGCGCTCATGCCTGCGCCTGCAATACCAATAAAAAATACGTTTTCAAAATCTTTTAAAGAATTGATCATATTAAAATAATGCAGGCAATATAGCGAGAAAGCAAATGATTAATGAAAAGGTTTGCTGAATATGATATGCAGTACAAGGGAGTGACACAACCGTGATGCCACGAAGTACTGTTGCTTGTACAAAAAAATTAGTCACAGGCTTCACTGCAAATCCACCTAATTATGTTTAACTATCGGCATATACATTTTGAACAACCTGTCCGTTTGCCAACGGCAATCTTATATAAAAAGAAGTGCCTGCACCTGCAGCCGTTGTAAACCATATTCTGCCGCCGGCGTTTTCAACAATGGCTTTGCAAATGGCAAGACCCAGGCCGGTACCTGAAGACTTTGTAGTAAAATTCGGGTTAAAAATTTTAGCCCGTAACGATTCGTGTATGCCACTGCCATAATCTGTTACAGCAACAACCACATCGCTGTTATGTAAATACTGATTTATCTGTACTCTGGGTGTTTGCGATTCATCATAGGCTTCAATTGCATTCTTGATAAGGTTCGTGAAAAGGCGGTTTATCTGCGCTTTATCTGAGAACACTTCAGCTTTATTATTTTCTGCGGTATAATTAATCACCAGTTGAGAATCTGCCATATATAAGTTTGCAAGATTTTGAATAAGCACGCTGATGTTAAAAAGTTCAGGATTAATGTTTTCAATATTGGCAAACTGCGAAAAATCTCCGGCGATTTTTGAGAGCTGGTCAATTTGCTCAATTAATGTTGATGCTAATTTTTTTGAAAGTTCAACAGCATTGGCAGACTTTTCTTCCATAGCGCGTTGAAGATATTGTATACTTAGCTTCATGGGCGTTAATGGATTTTTTATTTCGTGCGCCACTTGTTTTGCCATTTCGCGCCAGGCACCCTCGCGCTCACTTTTTGCAAGCGCTTCAACACTTTGTCCAAGCTGTTTTACCATTTTATTATATTCATCAACCAGCATTCCGATCTCATCATTACGCTCCCAGGGAATTTCTTCATTTGTTGTTCCTATTTTTATTTCCTTCATCTTACTGCCGATCAATTCAAGCGATGAAGTAATACGGCCGGTAAGCGCAACGGAAACAGCGCCCGCAAAAATGAAAATCAGGGCATTTAGAATGATCACCGTAACCAGAAAATCCGATATCTCTTCTTTTAAGTCATTTTGCGTGCTTAATGAAGGATTATTCAGGTAAGCAATGGTTTCATCTTTTTCGTCTTTTAAAGGCGTATAAATGCTTTCAAAATAAAAATTACCGATTTGTTCTCTTTGCACGAAGCGGGTGCTTTGATTATAATGAAGCTCGTAAAACGCCCGCGGATCAATCCTGCTGCTCAATACCGCTTGTGTATACATGTAGGGTTGTGACGAAACAAGCAGCGTACCATTCTTTGCATATAGATTAATATCAGTCTTATGAACAGAAGCAATGTCTACAATCTTTTTTTCAAAGTCACCATCTGTATCAAACAGGCTTAAATCGTTATCGCTATTTACAATGGCTGATCTTATAGTTTGTTCAATCTCATTTGCGATTATCCCCGAGGTATTAATAAGCTGATTAGTTGTGCTTTTATTAAATCTCAATATAAAAAAAGATATAGTGGCAATACCAATGATTAAAAATGATACAATACTTACGCCGATTATAGTAGTTTGTATCTGGGCTCTGATATTAAACCGGAACAGGTTGCGGAGGCTGAACTTTATGCCATAGCTTTCCAGGGCACGCCTGCTGTTATATAAGGCAAAGGAAAGCACAATAAATAACACGAACAGGTATGAAAAAAGTGTAACAAAATTAAAAAACCAGTTATTTTTCTTTGCTATGATCAGCAATTTGTTATTGCCTGCATTATACCACAGTTGGCTGTACCCAAGCGAATCTTTAAAAAAATACCCTGCCTTAGGTACCTGCACGGCTGCAACTGAATCAGAAAAATTTAAACCGGTATAACCGCTTACGAGTTTACGCTTCTCATATTGAGCCAGCAGATATCCATTTTCTGTGAGTGATGAAATATCATTTGTTTGTTTAAACAGCTCCGGAACAAGTGTTGTGTTCTCAAATAGTCGTGGTTGCACCAGTACAAACAGCGAACCCAGGTAAACAGAATCTTTTGCAATTCTGCTTTCATAAATATAGTTATAATTATTCTGCCTGTTCCGGTAGAAATAGAGACCGGGCGTCGATGTTGATTTTCCCCGGTTTTCCAATACTGAGTTTATAACATCATAGCTCGTTGAATCATCATTGAATAACGGCTGGTTATTGTTATCAAACACATACACTTTTGTAATGTACTTCGTAAGATAGGCCGACAGGTTCTTCTGGACAAGACTGTCTTTTATAAAACTATTATCGTAACGATTTCTGAATCGGTTAAAATTGCTTTGCAAAAATTCATCAGAAAAATTATTCAATGCCATGCGTACAAGAAAAGCTCCGGAAGAATCTGTTTGTTCCTGCAAGGTTCGTGCAGTGTCTATACGGGTTTGCTTTTCGGTGATATTGTTTTGATATACAATAAGCGCAGATGCCGAAGCTGTTAATATCAATGCCCAAACGATAAAATAAGATGAATTTACCAGCGACGAAAAAGAAGGGTTATCGCGATAACGGATAAAGCTTATGACAAAAAGTAAAAAAGCTGTAGCGAAAAGCAAAACCTTGGCATCAACACCAAACAAATTAAGAGATATAAGCAAAAAGCCGCAGGCTGCGATCAGTATATATTGCCATAATAAGGGAATCTTTGTTTTTGAAACCAGTTGCACACATAACCCCGTTAAATAAAGCCATATATATAACAATGTACAAATAACAATAAAGCCCACAAGCGAAAACAGCGAAAGCGAAAAAAAATCAGCCGCATCAAAACTTATGGCTGAATGCATTACAAGCCCGCTGATTATATCTGTTACATAGAAGCTGATTAATGGAATCAGCAGAAAAGATGAAAAAATTAAGAACTTGTACAAAAACGGTGATGTTTGCAGCAATTCCTCCGCTGTTGTTGCATGTATCTTTTTTCTGAAAAAAGTTAATATCCATAAAGCAAGCAATACATTCAGAAACAAATCTCCCAGCGACCTGTTGATAAAACCACCATTAAAAACGCCGGGATCAAAAAAAGGCATTACCCGGTATTCGAATGGAAACGGAAGAAAGAAAATGATCGCCCGCAATAGCAAAAATCCGGTCACGAGTAATATAAAACCGGTTTTAAAATCATTTCCTCTTGCTGTTTCGGTCGCAATTTTATTTATAAAAACGAATAAAAAAACCACTGCAATTATCCGCAGAAAAACAGAAAAACCTGTGGGTGAGTCATATGATTGATTGATCTCCCTTACTCCAAATAATGTTTTACCCGCAGAATTGATAACTGGCGCACCGCTGCCCACCGGCGTTATCTCATACTCCTTATCTATATCCTCATTTACAGCAAAATGCGGCTGCAGGTATTCGTTCTGCATAAAATATTGCCAGCGAATGGGAATGAGCATCACGAAAAAATATTTTGTTTGATGTCTTGTAAATGATGTTTTTACAAACTCAAAAACACCATTTTGATAATTTACAAGATAACTGCCATCCGGTTTTGAAAGATCGGCAGGCGCCGGAGACATTTTGTTAGTGTTCCAAAATATTTCAACAGGATTACCAAGATCATTTACCTGGTAGGCAAAAATGCCTTGCGCATCACTCAGAAGTCTTTGCTTTATTGAAGAAGGGACGTTGTTGATGATAGCAGCAACTGTTGCAGTATCATCCAAAATATTTTTAAAAGAATTTTCCTGTGCATGAACATATTCACTTAAAATACGGGCAACTTTCTCTGAAGACGAACTATAAGAAAAATAATTTGTAAAGATAAAGGAGAGCGTATAAACCCATGCCGCAGCAAAAAAAAGCCAGGCATTTTTATTTATTGCATGTTTTAAAATTTTTATCAAGCAATGGGATTTTCTTTTTTTACAATATTCCAGATCGCATCCATTTCTTCAAGGTTCATTCTGTAAATATCTTTCCCTTGTTCTTTTGCTATAACTTCCATGCGTGCAAATCGGTGAATGAATTTTTTATTGGTTTGTTCCAGCGCATTTTCGGCGTCAATATTCAAAAACCGTGCATAATTAACCAGACTGAAAAGCACGTCGCCAAACTCTTCTTCAGCGGCTTTTGCATCATTATTATGAACTGCCTCCTGTAATTCATTCATCTCCTCTTCAACCTTTATCCAAACATCTTCCTTCCGCTTCCATTCAAAGCCAACCTGCTTTGCTTTTTCCTGCACCCGGGTTGCTTTTACAATAGCAGGCAACGAAACAGGCACACCACCTAAAACGGAAGTTTTGCCTTCGCGCAGCTTAATTTTTTCCCAATTTTTCTTTACATCCTCTTCATCATTTACTTTTACCACCTGCCCTGCGGCATCTTTATAAATGTGCGGATGACGTACGATAAGTTTTGTGCAGATCGATTCTAATACGTCGTTTAAGGTAAATTTTTTTTGTTCTTTTGCAATACGTGCATAAAAAATTATGTGCAAAAGAATATCGCCGAGCTCCTCTTTAATCCCGTTCCAGTCTCCATCGGTAATTGCATCCGCAAGCTCGTAGGTCTCCTCGATCGTCATTTGCCTGAGTGTTTTGATCGTTTGTTTTTTATCCCACGGGCATTTTTCCCTGAGCTCATCCATTATATTTACCAGGCGCTTAAAATTTTCAGGATGTTTCATTATCAGATCTGATTAAGGATGCCATTAAAAATATCATAAAATCGGTTTGACCAAAATCATTTTTAAGTATTGAAAGGAATTTACTACCCCAGTTAAACACTTCATAAACAAAATATGTCGTGAGCAGCAGGGAGCTTCTTTAAAACCGATGTTTCCCTGTTCTTAAACACTATTGGATATTCTGGTTACCTCTACATTTCAAACTCAACCATTTTTTCTCTTCTTCCCTGCGGAAAGATCATTCCAAATTTCGCTAAAAATACACAAGAGATTTTAAGCAGCAATATATACCTTGCCGTTCATTTTTCGTTATTGATGAATCAAAGAATACTCATGCACAAAAGCATATTTGCCTTAACATTTTTTTTAATCTTCTATGGTGCCGAAGCGCAGTACTATTATATTGATGTTGCAGATCTTAAAGCATCAAATAATATTTACCGTAACCTCATAAAAAATAACATACGTGAAATAACTGCAACAAGCATGGAAAGCGATAATAGGCCTACAGAAGGGTTTGCCTTTTCAAAAACAATAAAAAATAATGGTGCCCTGGTTGTAACACACACCGAACTCGAAACCGGCGGTATTTCCAATGAAAATGATATTTACGCAAACGACTTGCTTGTAAAATCTTTAGACAGTGCTGATAATGTGCTTACAACAGTCGATTACAGCTATGATAATAATGGCAACATTATTTTAATAAAAACAAAAACAGATGATACTGTTATGGACGTGCACAGCACTGAATTGCATCAATGGTTTTACAGCGGGAATATGCCTGATTCAATGATCAAAGTAAAAAATAATACAGACAGCACCACGATTCATTTTAAAAAAGACGAAAACAACCATATAATTGAAGAATTGTGGATAAAAAAGGGAAGAACCATAGAACATTATTATTATTACTATAATGCTAAGGCACAACTTACAGATATCGTTCGCTTCAACGCAAAAGCACAGCAAATGCTGCCCGATTTTTTGTTTGAATATAATGAAAATGGCATTATATCCACATTAACACAAATACCGCCAGGTTCATCTGATTATATTATCTGGCAGTATGTTTATGATGAACGCGGGTTAAAAACAAAAGATGTTCTGTTTGATAAGCACCGTGAATTGCTGGGCACAGTAACTTATTCCTATAAATAATTTAATTGTTAAACTCAACGATCTGGCGGCCATTCTGCCGTTTGATTTTCAATTTGATCCTTCATATATCAAAGCCTTTACAACCTGCCGGCTAAAACTCATCTTTTATCTCTGCCCGGAGAAATAGCGGTTATCGTATAAATCTTTTCAAAAAAAATTAATCAAACGTTTGTTTAATTTAAACAATTGTTTAATTTTGTGGCCTGAATCTTTGGTTAATGAAAGACAAGCGTGAACATATTATAAGCACAGCTCTTCAGTTATTTGCAGAAAAAGGTTTTGAGGGTACTTCCATCAGGGATATAGCAGAAAAGGCAGCGGTGAATGTGGCAATGGTGAATTATTATTTCGGAACCAAGGAAAAACTTTTTGAAAAGATCGTTGAATATAAGTCGCTGCATACGCATGTTTTACTGGATGAGATCTTGCATAACAAAAACCTGACAGCTATTCAAAAAATTGAAACCATAGCAGATGCTTATATAGAGCGACTTTTTACACACAGGATGTTTCACCGCCTTGTTCAACAGGAGCTTATACTTAACCAGCGTGAAAATTTGCAATGCTCAATTGTAAACAATTTCATTCCCAATGCACTTATCATTAAAGATATTATTGAAGATGGCATTAAAAAGGGTGATTTTAAGAAAGTTGATGCTGAACTCACTATCGCAACACTCACAGGAACAATAAACCAGGTTTTGCTCTCCAAGAAGTATTGTAATAAGCTTATGAATAAAAGTGATGATTATGTGCCTTATGATGACCTGAAATTCAAAAAACGTGTTTCAACACATTTAAAACAACTGATGCATGGACATCTATTAAACAAATAATTTAATAAACAGAAAACAGATGGAGCACGAAAACAACCAAACAGCAAAAAAGAAAAAATCACCTGTGCGGTATGTGGTGATAGCCATTATACTAATTGCTGCGGGAATATTTGGATATACGAAAATAGCCTATTCGATCACACATGAAACTACTGATGATGCACAGGTTGAAACGCAGATTTCACCAGTGTTGCCAAGAGTAAGCGGTTATGTAAAATCAATAGATGTAAAGGATTACGATTCAGTTAAAGCAAGACAATTATTGGTAGAAATAGACGATGCAGAACTGCAGGCGCAGCTATTACAAATGCAGGCAGATTACCAGGCAGCGCAGGCAGATATTCTAAATGCGCAGGCAGCTTTAAAAAATGCACAGATCAGTTTAAATACCAACCGGGGCAACATTAGTCTGGCCGCTATTAAAGTGCAGCAGGCAGAGGAGGACTTTGAACGTAACACAAATCTCTATTCAGACCAGGCAATCACAAAAAAGCAGTTAGACGACAGTAAATTTAACCTGGAGCAGGCAAAGCAACAATCCTCCAACAATAAAAGTGAATTGTCTACAGCCGAAAGCCGTATTGCTATACTGGAAGCAGCATTGCAAAAAGCACAGGCTGGATTAGCCACAAAAGCAGCCGCCATTCAGCAGCAGCAATTAAAAATTTCCTATACTAAAATATATGCTCCGCAATCGGGCAAACTGGGGAAATTAAATATATCAGCCGGCCAGTTCGTACAGGCAGGCACCCCCTTATTCTCTATTGTAAATGACACAACTTATTGGATAGTCGCCAATTTTAAAGAAACACAGATAAGAAAATTTTACCCGGGTATACCGGTTGAAATTGCTTTGGATGCATACCCTGATTCCATACTAAAAGGCAGTGTTGCCAGTTTAAGTGAAGCTACCGGGGCAAGATTTTCTGTGCTTCCGCCTGATAATGCCAGTGGGAACTTTGTTAAAGTTACACAACGTATACCGGTTAAAATAAACATAGTCAACCTTAATAATTACAGCAATATTCTGCGTGCCGGTTTAAGTGCCGATGTAAGCATAAAAATAAAATAACAGGTGAGCCACATATAATTACCTGGTTATGAACAACCGTTCTATAACGTTTTGTTTATACCCGGAAACGAACAGACACACATGAAAAAGCTCGCGCAATATATTATAGTCATTACAACAGTATCGGCAGCCGTAATGGAATTAGTTGATACTTCTATTGTAAACGTTGCCTTAAACGATATGGCCGGGAGCCTGGGTGTAAGCATAGAAGATATAAGCTGGGTAATTACATCGTATGCAATTGCCAACGTTATAATCATTCCACTTACAAGTTTCCTGGCTGAATATTTTGGAAGGAAGAACTATTACATAGCATCCATGATAATTTTCACGCTTGCATCCTATATGTGTGCGGAATCAACAGGTCTTGTTGAAATTATCATCTGGAGATTTGTGCAGGGAGTTGGCGGCGGTGCATTGCTTTCAACATCGCAGGCAATCCTGTTTGATGCTTTCGAACCAAAAGACAGGCCGATCGCTTCCGGGTTATTCGGCATGGGACTGGTGCTTGGACCAACATTAGGACCAACACTTGGCGGTTATATAATGGAACATTATAGCTGGCCGCTCATATTCATGATCAATATCCCGATAGGTTTAATAGCAACCATTCTTGCATACAGTTTTGTTGATAAAAAAGAAGGAGAAGGTAAAAACAAGAAATCAATTTATATCGATTATCCCGGTATTGCCATGCTGATGGCAGGCATCGGCTGTTTACAGTTTGTATTAGAAAGAGGTGAAGCAGAAGACTGGTTTAGCAGCAATGCAATACGAATCTGTGCTGCGATAGCTGTGCTTGGAATAGCAAGTTTTATTATACGTGAACTACGTATACCAAAGCCGGCAGTAAACCTGAAGGTATTGGGCAACCGGAACCTTGCATTTACAACGATATTTACGTTTGTGGCGGGCTTTGGATTATTCACATCAGTATTTGTATACCCGGTGCTTGCACAACGAGTATTGGGCTTTACAGCTTACGAAACCGGTTTATCCTTATTACCACCAACATTAATTGCGGTGCTAATGATGCCTGTTATTGGGAAAACCATGAGTAAAGGCGTATCTGCAATACCATTTGTGGTGGTTGGTTTTCTTTTGTTTGCGGTATATGCAATAATGTCTGCAAATGTCAGCCCTGATGTCGGCCGCTGGGATTTTTTCTTCCCGCTGGCATTGCGTGCATTCGGAATTTCAATGGTGCAATTGCCGTTAATTAACCAGGCAGTTGTTGGACTTACTCCGAAAGACTATGCCTCAGGCATTGCATTAAATAATATGATACGACAGCTGGGCGGCGCTTTTGGAATTGCTCTTGCAAACAATTACGTGGCAAACCAATATGCCGAACATCGTACCAGCCTGGTAAGTAACTTAACCCCGGGATCTCCGGAATTTACAGAGCGGTTAAATGGTATAGCGCATGGGTTGGCGTCCTATTCAAATATGGATAGTGCTTCGGCAGCACATGCAGCACTTGGCGTGATCAACAGCCAGGTTGACCGGCAGGCATATTACCTTTCTTATTTAGACACATTTAATCTTATAGCAATATTTTTTATAGCAGTAATACCTCTTGTTGGATTTTTAAGAACAAAGAAAAAAACAACAGCCACTGCCGAAAATGCAGCAGTAATGCTTGAAGCACATTAAAAGTACTACCTGGTGCACAATGCCCTGCACCTCAAAACTGCAGGGCAACGGAAGGCTGCTATTTCAAATGCAGATACTATCAAAAAACATTAAAAGATTTATATAATGAAAAAACATTTGCTGACATTCATTTTATTGTACGTTACAATAATAGCATCAGCGCAAATTTCGATCAGCAATGATTTGAAAGGCCAGATAAACCAGTCTTTCACCTACTATCCAAAAGTTAAGGAAGCGGAGAACCAGGTTGTTATTGCGGAGAAGAGTGTTGAGGTAGCAAAAACAAACCTGCCGACTTTGGATTTAAATGGCAGCTATCAGTACGTACAGCCCAAAATTTTGCTGCCGCTCGAAGTTGATGGTCAGAAGCAAAACTTCCAGTTCGCGCCTGTGAACAATTTTAATGGCAATGTAAGTGCAGAATATTTACTGCTTGATTTCGGCCGTTTAAAGGCAGCCGTTGAAAGGTCAAAAACAGACCTTAAATATGCAAATGATAATGTGCTCAACATACAAACACAGTTGGCAAGCGAGGTGTCAACAATCTATTACAACATTATTTATTTCAAGAGAGCAGTTGTTATTGAGGACAGCATTTTAAATTACCTGAATGCGAACAAAACCATAGCAGAAAATAAGTTGAAAAATGGCGATGCCATAAAGCTGGACGTTTTAAACCTGCAATCCCAGATTGATATAGAAGTAAACCTCAGAGAGGACCTGCTTAACAATCTTCAGAAACAAATTACATTATTACAGTACACGACAGGCAATTCGCAGGTTTTAGAAAATGCATTTGATTTTGATATCCCTGTTCAAACAGCCCAGGATGCATTCAATACAGCTGCTGTTTCAGTGCCTGAATTTATACTGGCACAAGACAGAGTTCAGCAGGCGAAAGCCGACCTGGATATGGTAAAGCTCACAGACAATCCATGGATCGCGCTCAACGGCAGTGCCGGTGTAAAAAATGGTTATGTACCTAATGTACTTGAACCGCGTTTTAATTATGCCGGTGGAGTTAGCTTAAAGATCCCGATCTATAATGGAAAAACAAAGAAACAGGTTGCTGTTGCAGAATCGCAGGTAAAACAAAACCAGCTGGCACGGGAAACTTTAAATATCGAATATCAAAAAAACATCCAGCAGACTTTAACCGATATCCAGACCACAACGGAAAAATTAAAAAATATGCAGGCCCAGATCGAAACAGGCAAAGCAGCCGTACAGATCGCGTCAAGCAGGTATTTGAACGGTATTGGCTTAAATACCGATATCACTGATGCTGCAACCAATTTACAACGGGTTTTACTCACGAACCTGCGGTACCAGTACCAGTTGGCTTTAGCTAAAGTTGAATATGCAAGATTAACAGGATATAAATATTGGTAGGATTTGTTTTTTGATGATGTGAGCCTGGTAAGTTTTTTTACCAGGCTTTTTTGCGCTCAGGCACGCCAAATAATGCTCCTTATTTACAACCCGCGTAACACAATAAAAATGTTGAATCTTTTTGCCGCTGCTAATAGTTAGATCTTTTTATCATAAGAAAATTCGCTACCCATTGAAAAGCCACGAATCCGAGCAGGAACACTGGCGTCAATATATTAAAAATCTCTCCTGTAGAAAAACTAAGCCCGATAGCAAGTATACCAATTACTGCCATAGCCAAAGCAAAGATCAGTAATGAATGTTTGTACCTGGAAGGAGAAAACATTACACTGAATGGAAGCATCATCACGAAACCAAATACCGCTATCATCAGGTATTTTTCATCTTTCAGCAATATGTAAAGCAGAATTCCTATAATGAATAAGGCAAAACTGCCGGCTACAAAATTTGAACTCATTTTTTCCTTCCTGTCAAGCAGAAATTTCCCGTAGCGGTTAAAGCGAAGAAACAAATTGCTAACCGGGTTAATAACCCAGGTGGAAAAAGCCAGTATAGCAAGTGCAATGATCAAAGGAACAAGATAAGGTTGCAGGGCTTCATTCGTCCTTGCAATCGCTTTCAAAATGTTCATGCCAATATAAAAGCCAATGATCACCATCCATTGATACCTGGAGGTAAGGTTACCAACCCAAAAAGCATATTTTAAAAACAGCCTGTAAACCGGGTTACTTGCTTTAAGTGCTTCAATCATTCCTGATTGGGCATAACTAAAATTGGGATCATTTTTCAATGCTTCTTTAAAATGTTCCAGCGCCTTTTTGTGGTCTCCTTTTTCCAGCAAACCCCAGCCGTAATTAGCATGGGTGTAAGCATTGTTTGGGTCTTCACGCAATGCGCCTTCAATCGTTTGAAAAGATTCATCACTTTTGTTCAGTTTCAGTAAGGCAGTGCTTCTTATGTTTAATGCCAACAAATTCTCCGGATCTATTTCCAAAGCTTTATCAGCAAGTTCAAGCGCTTCTTTAAATTGCTTTCTGGCCAGCCTGATATTTGCCAGCATAGCAAAATAATCAGCATCATACGGGTCTAATTCAATCGCCTGTTTGATGTTTTGCTCCGCCTCATAATAGTTGTCCTGCACTACAGCAATCCTTGATTTAATGTAAAATAAGTGGGCAGCGTCAGGTGATAATCCAATTGCATTATCAATTATACGACCGGCAATTTCCGGTCTATCCTGCTGCAGGTTTACCTCTGCCAATAATGATAATAAGTAGACATCATTTGCATCGTTCGCGAGAAGATTTTTAAGAATTTTCTCGGCTTCAGCAAATCTCTTTTGTTGAAGAAGGATGTTAACTCTTGCTATACCACCGTTTTCCATTATGCTTTTTTTATTTTAAGATAAGCCAGGATATCATCATACAGCCCTGCATCGTTTGCAAACATGGCAAAGTTCTTTGCCGTCATAAACCACTCCTGCGTACTTGGTTTATGTTTTTTTATTGCACTCAATATGTCTTTCGTATCAATAGGTTTAGGAATGCCATCTGTGAATGAAGATTCCAATTTTGCTTCAATAGCAATATCAATGATTGCATCAATATCGGCGCCTGAATAGTTCTCGGTCTTTTTTGCTAACTGGCTATAATCGATAGCATCAACCGGTTTGTTTTTTAGTTTCAGCTTAAAAATCGATTCCCTTGTTGCCTCATCCGGAGGTGGCATAAATATGATCCTGTCAAATCTCCCGGGTCTTCTGAAAGCGGGGTCTAAGTTCCACGGGGTATTGGTGGCTCCGAGTATCAGGATTCCGTCATTACTGCTGTTAACACCGTCTAAATCCTGCAGGAATTGATTTATCAGATGTCGTGCTCCTGATTGTTTCATATCGCTTCGGCTGGCACCTAAAGCATCTATCTCGTCGATGAATAAAACACAAGGGGTGTTCTGCCGTGCTAACTCGAAAATATCATGCAGGTTTTTTTCACTGTTGCCGATCCACATATCCAGGATGTCATTCAGCGCAACATTGATAAACCTGGCATTTATTTGCCCTGCAGTTGCCCTGGCAAGATAGGTTTTTCCGCATCCGGGGGGACCATATAACAAAATGCCGCCACCGGTTTTCTTTCCGTATGCCTTGTAAAGTTCAGGGTGCATCAGTGGCTTAATGATCTTAAGGTCGATTTCCTTCTTAACCGATTCCATTCCGCCTACATCATTAAAATTTATAGTCGGCTTTTGTAAAAACCGGTCGTCCAAATCTTCAATCGCAGCGTCAGCTTCAACATTTCCTTTTAACCGTAACTGGCTGTCAAGTTCTTCATCAAAACAGGATGGATCAATCATCAATGCCTTCTGGTACATTTCGATAGCTTTCTTAACAGCATTTTCTTTTAAAAGCCCTTTGGCATATAGTAAAAAAATTTCAACATCCTGTCGTCCGTCTTCTATCAGTTCTTCAAGAATCACATTACAGGCAGAATAGTTGCCTTTATTAAAGAAAACTTTGGCAAGCCCCGTTTTAGCTTTTGTATTATTCTGAATTTTGAGCATGAATGTATATTCACGTTCAGCTTCATCAAATCTGCTTAAAGCTGATAAAGTATCGGCCAGTAAAAGCCGTAAAGGGATATTGTCTGGAGAATGTTTCAGGGCTTCCCGCAAACCGTTAATGGTATTATCGTTCATTTTTATCGAATATGTTTTTTATCAAAATGCGCTGTCAAAACTTTTTGCCCGAGGCAGCCTAGATTTAATATCGCCTGAGTCATTTGCTATTGCATAAAACTTCGGCAGGTTGACCAGGTTAAAAAAAGGCTGCCTCTTTCGAAACAGCCTTAAAATATAATTCCGGATAAATTACTTATTCAAACCTGAGGTCTAAACCTAATCCGCGTAATTCATGCACCAATACGTTGAATGATTCTGGCACACCGGCTCTTGTAATATTATCGCCTTTTACAATTGCCTCGTAAGTTTTTGCACGACCTATAATATCATCAGATTTTATCGTAAGTAACTCCTGCAAAATATTAGCAGCGCCATAAGCTTCCAATGCCCAAACTTCCATTTCACCAAAACGCTGGCCACCGAACTGCGCTTTACCACCCAGCGGCTGCTGCGTGATCAAACTGTAAGGCCCGATAGAACGCGCGTGCATCTTATCATCAACCATATGGTGGAGTTTCAGCATATATATTACACCTACGGTTGCTTTCTGATGGAAACGCTCGCCGGTTTCGCCGTCATACAGGTAAGTATGACCCATTGAAGGAATACCTGCTTTTGCACAATGCTCGGCAATTTCATCTGTAGTAGCACCATCAAAGATAGGCGTTGCGAACTTTACACCCATTTTTTTGCCAACCCAGCCTAAAATGGTTTCATATATCTGCCCGAGGTTCATACGGCTGGGTACACCAAGCGGATTCAATACAATATCAACCGGTGTTCCATCTTCCATAAACGGCATGTCTTCATCGCGTACGATCTTAGCAACGATACCTTTGTTACCGTGGCGGCCCGCCATTTTATCACCCACTTTCAACTTACGTTTTACAGCGAGGTAAACTTTGGCAAGTTTCAATACACCAGCCGGTAACTCATCCCCAATAGATATATTGAATTTCTCGCGTTTGTAGCGACCGAGTTCTTCGTTGTATTTTATGTTATAGTTATGCAGAAGGATATTGATAAGATTATCTGTTTCAGCATCACCCGTCCAGCCCAGAGGATTTACATTCTGGTAATCGATAGAACCAAGATTCTTCGCATTGAATTTGGCCGTTTTACCGATCAGCATTTCACCAAAATTGTTGGTAACGCCTGCAGAATTTTTATCTTTTAAAAGTGTTTGCAGTTTTTCAAGCAACACTTCTTTCTGATCTTCTACATTCTTCTCATGTATCTTTTCTACTTTTTCCAACAGTGCTTTTTCACGCACCTTACCATTTTTATCTTTCTTGGCGCGCTGGAAAAGCTTTTTATCGATCACCACACCTTCAGTACCATTTGGCGCTTTCAAAGATGCATCTTTTGCATCGCCGGCTTTGTCACCGAATATAGCGCGCAACAGTTTTTCCTCAGGCGTTGGATCGCTTTCGCCTTTCGGTGTGATCTTACCGATGAGAATATCGCCTTCACGTACATGGGCACCGATGCGGATGATACCATTTTCATCCAGGTCTTTGGTAGCTTCTTCTGAAACGTTTGGAATGTCAGGCGTTAATTCTTCTTCACCCAGTTTTGTATCACGAACTTCCAGTTCAAATTCATCAATATGAATTGAAGTGAAAATATCATCCCTTACTACTTTTTCATTAATTACAATGGCATCCTCAAAGTTGTAACCTTTCCACGGCATGAATGCAACTGTGAGGTTACGGCCCAATGCCAGTTCACCCTCTTTGGTAGCATATCCTTCCGTTAAGAAATCACCATTCTTTACTACCTGGCCTTTCTTTACAGCCGGTCTCAGGATAATAGACGTTGATTGGTTTGTCTTGATGAATTTGGTAAGCTTGTATTTGATAAGATCATCTTCAAAACTTACCAGCCTGTCTGTATCATTACGTTTATAACGAACGTGAATTTCTTTTGCATCTACATATTCAACCACACCATCACCGTCTGCATGGATTTGTATTCGCGCATCGCGTGCTGCCTTGCTTTCCAACCCGGTACCTACAACAGGTGCCTCAGGATTAATCAAAGGAACAGCCTGGCGTTGCATATTTGAACCCATTAACGCACGGTTGGCATCATCATGTTCAAGGAAAGGGATCAATGACGCACTTAAACCAACGATCTGGTTAGGTGCAACGTCCATGTATTCAACTTCATCCTTTTCAAGTATCGGAAAATCGCCTGTTTGACGGCTCGCAACCCTGTCTTCAACAAAGTTGAACTTATCATCAAGCGGGGCGTTATTCTGAGCGATCTTTGCCGTATCTTCTTCTTCAGCACTTAAGAAAGTGAGCTTACCCATTTCTACTTTACCACCATTTACTTTATGGTAAGGCGTTTCAATAAAGCCCATTTCGTTAATGCGGGCGTGAACGCATAAGGTAGAGATCAAACCAATGTTTGGACCTTCAGGCGTTTCGATAGTACACAAACGACCATAGTGTGAATAGTGTACATCACGTACCTCGAAGCCTGCACGCTCACGGCTTAAACCACCAGGACCTAAAGCAGAAATACGGCGCTTATGTGTGATTTCTGAAAGCGGGTTTGTTTGATCGAGGAACTGTGATAACTGCGATGTCCCAAAGAATGAGTTGATAACAGAAGACAATGTTCTCGCGTTGATAAGATCAACAGGAGTGAACACTTCGTTGTCACGCACGTTCATTCTCTCGCGAATAGTTCTTGCCATACGTGCAAGACCAACGCCGAACTGCGCATACAATTGCTCACCAACAGTACGCACGCGACGATTGCTCAGGTGATCGATATCATCAATTTCTGCCTTAGCATTGGTAAGACGCACGAGGTATTTGATGATCTCGATAATATCTTCTCTTGTTAAAACCTTTGTTTCCAGCTTTTGTGTTACATCAAGTTTGCGGTTGATCTTATAACGGCCAACTTCACCCAGGTCGTAACGTTTGTCGCTGAAAAATAATTTATCAATGATACCACGTGCAGTTTCATTATCCGGAGCATCAGCACCACGCAACTGGCGGTAGATATGCTGAACCGCTTCCAACTCACTGTTAGAGGTATCTTTATTTAATGTGTTATATATTATTGCATAATCACCACCTACATCTTCTTTCTGGATGAAAACACTTTTTACATCCAGCTCAGCGATCATTTCAATGGCATCTTCATCAAGCACGGTATCACGTTCCATCACGATCTCGTTACGCTCGATCGATACAACTTCACCGGTATCTTCATCCACAAAATCTTCAACCCAGGTTCTTAAAACACGGGCTGCTAATTTTTTACCAACAAACTCTTTCAACGTTTTTTTATCGGCCTTAACTTCATCAGCCATTCCGAATAATTCAAGAATGTCTTTATCAGTTTCATAGCCGATTGAACGCAATAAAGTTGTTACAGGGAATTTCTTTTTACGGTCGATATAAGCATACATTACATTATTAATGTCTGTAGCAAATTCCATCCAGGCACCTTTAAAAGGAATTACCCTTGCAGAATAGATCTTTGTTCCGTTCGGGTGAATTGACTGACCAAAGAATACACCGGGAGAACGGTGTAACTGCGAAACCACAACGCGCTCAGCACCATTAATTACGAATGTGCCTCGTGGCGTCATGTAAGGAATATTACCTAAAAACACGTCCTGAACGATGGTTTGGAAATCCACGTGCTCTTCATCGTTACAGCTTAAACGAAGTTTTGCTTTAAGCGGAACGGCATAGGTTAAACCGCGTTCCATACATTCTTCAATAGTATAGCGCGGAGGATCAATAAAATAATCCAAAAATTCCAGTACGAAGATGTTGCGTGTATCGGTGATCGGAAAATTTTCCTTAAACACTTTAAACAGGCCTTCATTGTTACGCTTATCAGGCGTGGTTTCTAACTGGAAAAAATCTCTGAATGACTCTAATTGAATATCTAATAAATCGGGAGACTCAGCAAGGTTTTTTGTTTTTCCAAAGCTGATTCTGTTTTGCAATTTAGTTGATGACATATCTGATTGATAGTTTTCCGAAAAATAAATTGGACAGAACTTACAGGTTCAAAGGCATGATTTAAGCAAACAATTTATTGTTTTTTATCGCCGCTTTTTGCCAACATTCCAAAATAAAGGATTGCAAAGGTAAGTATAATGGTGAAATTGAAAGGAATTTTTTAAAAACCGGGAAGACCGGCAAAGTTAAAAAAATGAAAATATAAATGCAAAATCAATTTTGTTAATGCAATAGGTTTTAAGTCAGCATTTTAAACTTTAAAAAACTGTCGATGTCTGAACACAAAAGTCAAGTGCATGAAAAAACAAATTACGTTAGTTGCAATCCTGCTGATATTGATAAGTAGCGTAGCTGAAGCGCAATTTTATGGAGGCGGCGTTTATATTCAAAAAGGTTACAGGCGACCGCCGCCGCCCAGGCAAAAACCACACTACCCGCACTACCGGAAGGCACCCGCATTTAAGCCAACCGTAAATTTAAGTTTTGGATATGGCTTTCCTAATCTCGACAAAGATTATTTTCCCGATGAGTTCTACGGCGGCGTTAACGCCTACAGAGGGAATGAGTTCTCACAAACCGGCCCGGTTAACGCCGCTTTGGATTTCCAGTTCAGCCGGTATAACAGCATTGGAATAATGGGTACTTATGGCAAAGCAAGCGTTCCATATTATGATTATAATTCCAACCTTGCCGGGCCTTCTTTTACAGGTAACATGGAAAGCTGGAGTGTTATGCTGAATATGATGACATATTTCCCAAGTTATCAAACAGTTAGCCCGTATATCCGTACGGCCATAGGTTTAAATAACCGTACAGAAAATTACACCTATCCCGATGGGAGCAAAGCCATAGCCGATCTAAAGAGTGTTAATGATCTTGCCTACCAGGTTTCTATCGGCACAAAATTTAATTTTTCACCAAATGCAGGCTTTTTTATTGAGGCCGGTTATGGAAGATATATCGTGAACGGAGGTTTGAGTTTTAAATTCTAAGTTTTAAACTTATCCTCTATCAGTTGTATAAGAGTTACCGGGAGATCCGGTAGCTCTTCATTATTAGCTGGAATGTCATTTTTTTGCCTGTTGGCTTCCAAACACCTGCTTTAAAAGATCAGTTATACGCGCTGCGGGATCTTCCCTGATCTTTTGTTCTTCTAAGCCAACCTGGTAAAAAATGCCATCAATAGCTTTTTGCGTTACATAAGCATTAATATCTGTAGGTACTTTTTTTGTGGCAAACTTGTTATAAGTAGTAAACACATCGCTCCAGTATTTCGTAGCATCTACTTTATTTAAAGATTTGGCTATAACCGGGCTGAAAGCAGCAGTGAGAGAAGGCGTTGTTTTCTTTTTAAAATAATTGGTCGCTGCAAAATCACCTCCCTGTAAAATACCCAGCGCATCGCTTATAGTCATCTGTTTAATTGCGTTTGTAAAAATAGGCGTTGCAGATTTCGCGGCATCTTCAGCCGCACGGTTTAACGACAAAATTGCCTGGTCCACAAGGCTGCCCAATCCAAATTGCCGTAACGTTTTTTCAACATCCTGTGCTTCGGGCGGCATCAAAATTTTTATCGCGGCATCTGCAAAAAATCCATCTACTGTACTTAAACGGTTGGTACTGTTTTGTGTGCCGATAGTAAGCGCCTGCTTCAAACCCTGCACTATCTGAGATTGGGAGGGATCGCCCGTTGTTCCCGGAAGTGACCCGGTTGCCTGTTGCAAAGTTGTGCAGCTAAGAAATGGGATCAACAGCAGGAGCCAGCATAATTTTTTCATTCTTTGTATATTTTTAAGATGTTATTAGAACGTTTAAAAATAATGCCAGCCTGGTGCGATTTGCTTTTATTACAATTTTTAATTTTTCTGAATTTACATTTGCTACAATCATATAAATATTGTTTTTTCTGCATGAAATTATTTTACCTGTTTCTTTCTGCAGCACTTTGTGCCTCAGCCTGCAATTCTGATAAAACCAATAATGATACAACTGTTGAAGATAACAGCAACCCGGCTCCCCCACTCGTAAACTATTCTGTTGTAAAAGTTTACCCGCATGATACCTCTTCTTATACCGAAGGCCTGGAGTGGATAAACAACAATTTATACGAAAGTGGGGGCAATTATGGCAAAAGCAAGCTTTTTAGCAGCAGGCTGGATGGCTCGGGCATTAAATCAATTGCGCTTTCGAAAGAATATTTTGGAGAAGGTATTACTGTTTTAAATAATAAGATATACCAGCTTACCTACAGGGAGCACAAGGTGTTTGTTTATGATGCCACAACCTTAAAAAAAATCAATGAATTAAACTGGCCGCATGAGGGTTGGGGAATGACGAATAATGGAAAAAACATCATCATAAGTACAGGAAGCAGCAATCTCTATTTTGTTGAACCCGAAACCTTTAAGATATTAAACCAGGTTAGCGTTACCGATAATTATGGACCGGTTAGTTCTGTAAATGAACTGGAATATGTGAATAATTATATCTATGCGAATGTGTATGAGACGGATTTTGTTATAAAAATTGACCCTCAAACAGGAAATGTGGTTGGCAGAATAGATCTAAGCGGGCTTTTACAGAAAAGTGGGATGAAGTATAATCCACAAAATTACACCAATGCCAGCGGCAATGTACTTAACGGGATAGCATACGATTCAGCCAAAAACAGCTTCTATGTAACCGGGAAAATGTGGCCGGCACTCTTTGAAATAAAGCTGAACAATTAATCTGGAACTGGTTTTGCTTATTAAAAACCAAAACGTTTATGGGTAAGTTCTTTATTTATTTTGGTTTTCTTGCAATAACCCTTTTTTTACTCTCTTCCTGTAGTCGCATGTTACGTCCCGGTGCAAAACGCGGCACTGCAAACCCCGGCAATACGCCCGGTAATCCCAACGGCAAAAAAAATGTATATAACACCGGCGCTTTTACCGGCACACTGGCAAAGGATATTGTTTTTACGACAGCGGTCAATTATAGCGGGGCGAATCAGCGGCTCGCTTTTGACGTTTATAAGCCTGCTAATGCCGAAGGCAAAAAATTCCCGGCTATTTTTCTCTTTCATGGAGGAAGCTTTATTGGTGGCGATAAAGCTAACCTGTCTTCTACCGCCTCGAAACTTGCTAATAATGGTTATGTTGTCGTTTCAGTTAACTACCGGCTTGGATGGGGATTTGTTTCGCGTGCTACAGCTTCCTGCAGCGACAGTATTAAGCTAAAACAGGCATTTTACAGGGCCACCCAGGATGCACACTCAGCCATGCGTTATGCGGCGCAGCATGCAGATCAATATAATATAGATAAGGACTGGATATTTATCGGGGGACAAAGCGCAGGTGCTATTATAGCACTTACCGCCGCTTATCTCAGGGAAGAAGATGCGGATGGCTTTTTCTCCCAATTTTCAAAAGTTTTGGGAAACCTTGATAAACCTGCAGGGGATGCAAGATCAAATTTTACAGTAAGAGGTGTAATAAGTATGTGGGGCGCTTTTATTGATCCCGGGTTCATTACTTCAACAACAACATTACCTGCAATTTTTTTCCAGGGTGAGAAAGATAAAGCCGTACCATTTAATAAGGGCCCCTTTGTGCCTTGCGCTTCCGCATCTGAGGTTTATGGAACTTATCCCTTGTATAACCGCCTGAAAGCATTGGGCGAAACGACCATCGCTCATGTTGACCCACAAGGTGGCCACGGCGTTTTTGAGGAAGATTTCAGGATCACCAACATCCTTTGTTTCCTTAACACCGTAAGGGAGGGCGTTAAAAAACAAGTTTATCTTACGGGTGTGCAAAACAGTTGCGACAGGTAACAGGTTTAGGCGTATTCTTCTGAGGCGATCTCAAATTTTTCAAGGATTTCAGAAGCCAGCTTCATAGCACGGCCTATTGCCTGGTCCATATCGTAATAGCGGTATTCACCCAGCCTTCCACAAATAAGCACATTATCAAGTGTTTGACTTTCAGCTCTATATTGCTCATAAAGCTGCTTATTTGTTTTATCCGGGAAAGGGTACTCGAATTGATTCGCATTTTCCGGGGTAAAAGGCGTCTCATGCGTAAGTACCGTACCTTTCACCTGAGCTTTTTCGTCAGGATGCATCAGGTGTTTCCATTCTATAGTTCTTATGCGTGGATCTTCGATATTTGGATAATTTACCTGTATGCATGGCTGATGCTGGTTTGTATCCTCCAGGTGCTGAATGCGCCTGTTTTGCCCGCGATACTTTAGTTTTCCATACTTATAACTAAAAAATTCGTCGATAGGTCCTGTAAAAATGAGCATTTTACGTGCGATGACCGCTTCTTTATTTTCCAGGTAGTCAAATTCCAGCTCCAAAGGAATGCCTTCTATCATATTTTCCACCATCTCCGTATAGCCATAACGGGGCAAAGCGTTCCATTTATGGTTTGGTGTAAGCGTGTTTACATTGGATTTGTTAATGGTAATCCTTACGGCGAGTTCTTTATCCAGCTCAGTTGTTTTTACGCCCCATTGCTTTTCCGTGTATCCTTTTATAAATAATTCATACAACTGCCAGGGCATTTTTGCAAGGCAGGCCTCTTCAAAATTAGCAGGATCCCCTTTGAATACCTCCCAGTTTTTTCCAGCAATTTTTTCGATATAGTCTTGGTTTACAGGCCAATTGAGATATTCATCACTAACTTTTGACCGGATCGTCGCAGACCAATCATAAAATTCAGAAAAGCGGTTCAGAAAATTCCAGATCTTTTCTGAGCCACAGCGAAAATAATGCGGTCCATATTTATGGATCATCGCCCCGGATTCGTGCCGGTAATCATAAACATTACCTGCAGCATGGTTTTTTCGGTCTAAAATAACAACCTCCTGGCCGTAGTCGGTTAAAATACGGGCAATAGTGCTACCTGTTAGCCCTGCGCCAACGATAACAAAATCTGCTTTAATCATTTTGTGTTCAGCTTTTTATATAATTTAATGCGGCGCAATCGCAGATGGGTTAATAAGCTCCTTTTCCTGATAATACTACTAAAGGAGTTTCTGCAAGTATTTTTATATCGAGCAGGATTGAATAATTTTCAACATATTCGGTATCATGAGAAACCATAAATTCAGCACTCGTATTGTTTTCCCTGTCTCTTATTTGCCACAAGCCTGTGATTCCCGGGCGAACAAGGCTGCGTACTGTTTTAAATTCAGGATAAGGGGTAAGCATAAAAGGAACCAGGGGCCTGGGACCTACCACACTCATATCCCCGGATAGCACATTGAAGAGTTGCGGTAATTCGTCAATACTGGTCCTTCTGATTATTTTACCTATCCAGGTAACACGGGTGTCATTTTTTTCTTTATGTAAAATTCCTTTCTCCGCATGTTCCAGGTGGCGTTTGTGATCCTGATGTTTTACAGAATGGTCAGTGACCATTGAACGGAATTTATGACACCTGAAAGGTTCTCCGCCAAGACCAATCCGGTCATTGCTGTATAAAACCGGGCCTTTAGAACTTAGTTTGATAAACAAGGAAACTAAAAGAAGAATGGGAGAAAATAAAATGATAAGTAATAATGACACAGCTATATCGAAAGAACGCTTTAAAAACAACTGCGCTTTCTTATTGCCCAGTGATTGTTTAAGCAGTTCAACCCGGGTAGCTTCGTCGGCTGGCACGTAAACGTGCAGCACTTGTTTTTCTGTAAGTGATTGACTAGTTACATTTGGTTTCATTGGTATTAGTTTATATGGGGTACCGAACAAAGATATATATTTCAAATAATTTCGCGGAAAATTTTAAATATTGTCTCGTTTGGCAATGCCTCTTCAGTAAAAATTGGGCCAAACTTTTCTCACTATCAGTTTCTCTTATATTTAATAATTTAATAATTTAATAATTAATTGACTAACAAACAGTAGTTTATAGCGATCTTGTTGACCAAATCAAATCTTAAAATTGAAAGTGTTTTACAAAGTTTGTAGAATAATCGGTAACATTGCCGCTAAACAACTGCATCGTACATGTTATTTAACTCTTTGGCTTTTGTTTGGTTCTTCGCATTTGTAACAGCCCTTTTCTTTATTCTTCCGCATAAATACAGGTGGTTATTGCTTCTGCTAAGCAGCTGCTATTTTTATATGGATTTTTTACCCATATATATCCTGGTACTAGCCTTTACCATTGTAATTGACTATTATGCTGGCCTTTTAATAGAAAGGTCTTCCGGAACCAGGAGAAAATGGTATTTGAGGATGAGCATCTTTGCCAATATTGGGATATTGGGCTTCTTCAAATATTTCAATTTTGTTAACGACAACGTAAGCTTTGTATTAAAACTTTTCGATTTCACTAACCCGGTTTCAGATATTAGCTTTTTATTGCCCATTGGCCTTTCGTTTCATACGTTCCAGGCGATGAGTTATACTATAGAAGTTTACCGCGGTAACCAAAAAGCCGAAAGAAACTTTGGCATTTATGCCTTATACGTAATGTTTTATCCGCAACTTGTTGCGGGCCCTATTGAACGCCCGCAAAACATTCTTCACCAGTTCCACGAACCTAAAAAGTTTGATTACAGCCGGGCTGTAGCAGGATTGAGGATCATGTTGTGGGGGTTCTTCAAAAAATTAGTTGTAGCCGACAGGCTCAGTATTTATGTAAACGCTGTTTACAATAATCCTGAACACCACAGCGGAAAAACCATGATTCTGGCAACATTTCTATTTTGGTTCCAGATATATTGCGATTTTTCAGGCTATTCAGATATCGCTATTGGCAGTGCAAAAGTTATGGGATATAATCTCATGGAGAATTTCAGGCGGCCACTTTTTGGAAAAAGCATTGCCGACAAATGGAACCGCTGGCATCTTTCTTTATATACCTGGTTCAAAGATTACGTATATGCTCCTTTGGCAAAAACTGCAAAACGAAGTAAAACCAAACTGCTAGCCTATATTGTCGTTATTTTCCTGCTAAGCGGTTTATGGCACGGTGCTAACTGGACTTACGTGATCTGGGGAGCCTTTTCCGGTTTAACGATAGTGGTTGAACGGCTTTATAAAGAAAAAGTAAAGCCTCAAAAATATATCTCCAAACTCTGGATGACTATTTTGGGAACGATCATTGCCTTTCTTATTACAAGCTTTTCCGTGCTTATTTTTAGAGCTCAAACTGTTAGTGATGCTATTTATATGTGCAAATCAATATTTACCAATAAGCCCGGTTCATTGTTCAGGGGAAGTCCCCCAATAAACTTCTATTATTTTTTAATAGCTGCACTGATGCTCGTTGTTGTCGAATTTTTCCAGGAGTATTTACCAAAAGTTAAATTATTGAACAATAAATATGTGGTAATACGATACACAGGGTATGTTTTGATAATAATGATCATACTCATGATGGGCGTTTTCAATGGCAGCCAGTTTATTTATTTTCAATTTTAAGATAACCAATTAGAAAGTTAATGACGAAGGAAGAGATAAAACACGTTGGAAAATTTTTTTATAAATTTCTTATACTGCTGATCCTGTTGTTTGTTTTTGACAGGATCATTGGCACATGGATAGAAAATGCCTATAAAAATGCACCACAGGGTGACATTAAAACATTTGCGCACAGCATCACCGATCCCACGGAAGATATTTATATATATGGAAGCTCCAGGGCTGTGCATGGCTATGATACCCAGATATTTACAGACAGCCTTGGCCTTTCCTGCTTTAACAGCGGCAGGGAAAATTCAAACATTCTCTACCACGATGCTATCTTAGGCGAAATGCTTAAAAAGCATAAGCCAAAAATCATAGTGCTTGATGTTTCAGCAAGGGAGCTTACCTGGCGTTCTGCAGAAAATAGTAAAGTCGTGCTTGCATCTATGATATTACCATATGTGCGCCGCGATACTTCTTTTGCGAACATTGCAAACCAGCTTTTTCCCGACGAGCTTAGAAAGGCACAGGTTTCAAAAATATATGCCTATAATTCCCTGGTTCTTCCTTTAATAGTCGGGAAAAGAAAAATGGATAACAAAAAAAGCTTTAACGGTTATGAGCCTGTGCCAGGTTCGAAAATAGAGGATGAAATGCCTTCTTTTACAGAAGAGAATGATAAAGCAGACGAACAGGCGAAAAAGAGCTTTGAAGATTTTGTAAGAACCGTAAAGGAAAATAATATTTCTCTATATGTAATTCAGTCTCCGTTTTATGTGAAGCATTTTAATTCATCAATATCGCTTGATACAATTAAAAGCATTTTAAAAAGATATGACGCGCCTTTCTTTGACTATGGTTTTGATAAGGCCTTTTACAAAAAAGAATATTTTTACGACAATCTTCACCTGAATGCAAAAGGTGCCCCGCTTTTTACCGCAAAACTCGTATCAGACATTAAAGCAGACCTCCAAAAAAACAATCCTTCGGTTTTAACTCATCTTCAATCGACTGAATAATGAATGATTTCCTTTCTAAAAATGAACACCTCGTTGAGAAGCCCATAATAATTTTCGGGACGGGCCGCTCAGGTACAACAGTTATATCTGAAATAGTTTTTCAACATGAAGACCTTGCTTGGCATTCAAATTACCAGGAACTGTTTCCAAAGTTTGCAGGCATTAATTATTTACGCCGCCTGTTCGACAATAAGTTATGGCGTATTATTGGTATGAATACCCAAAACAACCGATCTTTTTCAAATTATATGCTTTTCAGGCCAATTGAACGTTACGATTTTTGGGAAGCAGTTACAGGCGAACGGATAGATTTCTCGCGTAGTTTTCTGCTGAATGAAAAAGCAACGCCTGAGGAGCAGGAACATATCAGGACCTTTTTTGCCAGGCTGGTCAAATACCAGAAGCGTAAAAGGCTTGCAATAAAAATAACCGGCCCTGCACGTATGGAGTACTTAATGAGTATTTTTCCTGATGCGCAATTTATAAATATACAGCGCGATCCTGTTTCAATCATCCGTTCATGGATGGAAATTTACTGGAATGAACAAATCACCAACCAGCTCTGGTGGCAAGGTGCTTATACGGAAGATGAATTAAGAAAAGCAAACGAACTTTCAGGAAACAAATTCTTATTCGCTGCCTTTCAATATAAAAAACTGGTAGAGACCACGCAGCAGGAAATTGAAAAAATGAATCCTGATATCTATACGCTTTCATATGAAGATTTTGTGAAGAACCCAAAAGATGTAAGCAGTAGTCTATTGCAGTTCCTGCACCTTAAACCTTCCAAACTGGTTGATAAATTCATCAACAAATTGTCTATTGCCAACCGCAATGAGCGGAAAGCAGTTTCGGAAAAATCTGAAATAACCGAAACAACCAAACAACAGATACTTGAAATAGTGAATGCCCGACCGGCAGCTATCAATTAAAATAGTTTACTAATGGCAAAAGCCGGCGATGAAAAATATCTTGAAAAACCTATCATTATTATTGGCAGCGGACGCTCAGGCACTACTATTATGTCTGAAATCATATTTCAGCATGAAGACCTTGCCTGGCACTCAAACTACCAGGAAGTAATTGTTTTTACACCACTGATAAATTTATTGCGACCTGTTTTCCATAACAAATTATGGCGCTTTAAAAAGTTTTATAAGTATGTAGGTGTAAGTAAAAATACAAGGCAGAAATCGCAGTCAAAGATCGACCTGGTTTTATTTAATCCGATTGAACGTTATAATTTCTGGGAGCATATAACAGGCAAACGCATAGATTTTTCCCGGGGATTTTTAATGAATGAACAAGTTACACCTGAAGAAAAAAAACGTATCCGTTCTTTCCTCAACAGGCAGGTAAAATACCAGGGGAAGAAAAGATTGATTATGAAGTTCACCGGCCCTGCACGGCTTGAATACCTTACAAGCATTTTTCCGGATGCGCTTCTCGTAAATGTTGTGCGTGAACCTGTGGCAACCGTTCGTTCCTGGCTGGAAGTCGGTTTTTGGCAACGTATGGGGATTGATAAGCTTTGGTGGAGAGGCGCTTATACGCCTGAAGAAATCGCTTATGCTGAAACAATAAAAGACAAGCCGGCGCTGATAACCGCGCTTCAGTATAAAAAGCTGATGGAGACAACACAACAGGAAATTGATAAGCTTGGACTGCATGTATATGAATGCCGTTATGAAGATTTCATAAAGGATCCCAGGACGTTTATTTATAAAATGATGGAATTTATGCAACTGCCTTCATCAAAAAATGTAGATGCTTACCTGGAAAATATGGTTGTTGATAACCGTAATGAACGGCAGTCTGCCACAAAAAAAAGTGCAATGCCTGATGAAGTGAAACAGCAGATCCTCGCCATCACAGGACCATATTATTAGTTCAATTGTTCACGCGTTCACAGGTTCAAATGTTCTGTAACGCGTAAACTCGTGAACATGTAAACTTTTGAACTTACAATGGAAAAAAAAATAAAAGTAGCGCATGTTATTCGTGTATTCAGTTATGGCGGTGCAGAGGTTTTGCTGCGTGAATGTTTTTCTCATCCCTGGTTTAAAGAGAAGGTTGAATCAGACCTTTACATACTCGATCATAAAAAACTCGGCCTGGTACCCGATGTGAAACCTAACGTAAACGCTATTCATTATTATAAGATCACTTCGGCGGGATTTATCTTTGAATACATAAAATTCTTACGCCACATTATCAAGGGCAAATATGATGTGGTGCATATGCATCTGCCTGTTGCCGGCTGGATGACCATCCCTGCAAAACTCTTCACCGTTAATACAAAATTTATTTATTCCGAACATAACCTTGTAAACTTCTACACAAAATATAATTACTATTTAAGCGGGTTAACATATAGCTACTTTGATAGCCTTATATATGTATCGCATGAAGTTGGTGAAGTGATAAACAAAGCACAAAAAGGCAGGTTTTTTAAAACTAAAAAGGCTGTTACTATTTTAAATGGCATAAACACAGATAAATTTTCAAATGCGCACCGTGCAGCCGAAAACATAATGGAAAAATTTACAGTTGGTCTGGTTGCAAGATTCCGGCCTCAAAAACGTGTTGACCGTTGGGCTGAAGTTGCTGCCGAAACCTATAAAATCAATCCAAACATCAGCTTTTTGATGGTGGGTGACGGCCCGGATGATACAATGCTGCGTGATAAAATAAAAGCGCTCGGCATGGAAGGCAAAATAGAATTACCCGGTATGCTTGCCGATACGGTAGGGGCATTTAAACGCATTGATATTTTTTTACTCACCAGCGATTTTGAGGGATTACCGCTTGCAATAATGGAAGCGATGAGCACAGGTTGTGTACCTGTTGTAAGTAATGTTGGTGGTATAAAACAATTACCTTTTGAAGGATTTGGCTATAAGTTCGACGAATTTAATGCTGCCGCAATTGCAAAGGTGATCGCAGGCTATGCAGCCGATTCGCAAAGGTTTAAGCAGGAGAGTTTAAATGCAAGAAATTTTGTTGAACAGCATTATTCACTTACCAAGCAGGTGCATGAGATCGTGGATCTGTACCGGGAAATTGTAAGTAAAAAATAAAACATAGGAAGCCGGGTTAAATATTCACCACTCACAACTGACCACTCACCTAATTCATGATCTCATACCCGCCTTTCATATCAATTGAAATTACGGGCAGCTTCTTTTCTTTTTCAAAATAATCGTATACTTCTTTCAGCTTGGTTGCAAATGCCTGCACCTCGGGATCGTCTTTAGTAGTCTTTTCAAAATAAGCCATGCTTTTTTCATTATTAAACCGCACCGGGAATATATGCACAGGGATAAAATCCTGTCCACTGCTTTTGGCGCCCATTGTAAGCAAGTACAGTTCCTCGATCTGCTTATCCTGTATAGGAATACAGCCAACTGTAACGCAACTGCCATGAATATAAATATCCCCGCCGGGGTTAGTTTTGTTGGTATTGCTTACAATTTTGTCAGAAGCATTTGGATAATTTAAGCCAAGCGATAAATGATAGGTGCTGTTTGGTCTAAACTCATTTATATAATAAAAGCCTTCGGGTACCTGGTAATCACCCTGCATACGCTTAGGCCCCATAGTACCTGCCAAAGCACAAACCGGGTATGTTTTGAATAATTTAAATGGCTCATTGTAATTGTTGCGCACCCAAACTTCCAGCTGGCTGTCGTATTTAAATGAGCGCACGTAGATCTGCTTTGCCGGCCATTGCAATCCCGCATCGGCAAATTGCTTTTTTAAGGTATCAGCTTTGCGGTTGAACGCATCTGCCACACGCGGAAAATTGCGTTGGTAATCTATAAAAGATGGCTGTGCTGTTGCGTGTAGGCTAACAAACACAACTGCAAGGACTAGCAAAAATTTCATGCATGCAAAATAATTTAAAATTGATTTGATGAAGAAATTAGTGCCTGTTAATGTTGAAATAATTGATCACAGGGTGTTATTAACGGCATTAATATTATCAATGCTGTTATTTGATCCTGAGGAAGAATAAGCAGTTACAGGTTCCCCCGAAGGGCCTGCTCTCTCTCTATCGCTTCAAACAGGGCTTTAAAATTTCCCTTTCCAAAGCTTTTTGCACCCTTACGTTGAATGATCTCAAAAAATAGTGTTGGCCGGTCTTCAACCGGTTTGGTAAATATTTGTAAAAGGTAGCCTTCATCGTCACGGTCAACCAAAATTCCAAGCTCTTTTAAAGGCTCAATATCTTCATCAATTTTACCAACGCGGCCGACAAGATCATCATAATAAGATGAGGGTACATGTAAAAACTCCACTCCTCTTTTTTGAAGTTCGGTGACCGTTTCAACAATATTATTTGTTGCCAGGGCCACATGCTGTACGCCTTCGCCATTATAAAATTCCAGGTATTCTTCAACCTGTGATTTCTTTTTGCCTTCAGCGGGTTCATTTATGGGGAATTTTACATAGCCGTTCCCATTGCTCATCACCTTACTCATCAATGCGGAATATTCGGTGGAAATATCTTCATCATCAAACGAAAGAATATTCCTGAAACCCATAACATCTTCGTAAAATTTTACCCATTTATCCATCTGGTGCCATCCCACATTTCCCACGCAGTGGTCAACATATTGCAACCCGGTTGAAGCCGGGATATAAGTGGTTTCCCATTTTTTATAGCCGGGCATGAACGCGCCTTTATAATTTTTTCTTTCTATGAATAAATGTACGGTATCACCATAAGTCTGAATGCCGCTTATTGCCACTTCGCCATCCTCATCATGCAAAACTTCAGGCCGCATGTAACTAACTGCACCGCGATTTGTTGTTTGATGCCATGCTTCGTATGCATCATCAACACGCAAAGCCAGTGCTTTTACCCCATCACCATGTTTGTGGATATGTTGAGCGATCTCAGTATTTTTTAAAGGCGTGGTAAACACAAACGTTAATTTGTTTTGTCTTATAGCATAACTCGCCCTGTCTTTTATACCGGTCTCCGGCCCCGCATACGCGAGGCTCTGAAATCCGAAGGCAGATTTATAAAAATGAGAGGCCTGTTTTGCATTACCTACATAAAACTCTACATAGTCGGTGCCCTGCAAAGGCAAAAAATCTGGTTCTGCACCAGTTTCCTTTTTAACTTCAATAGTTGTCTTCATACTATTAACAATCGTTTGTTAGCTATTTATAAAACAAAGATAGGGATGGATGTGCCAGCGAGGCCAATAGCAGCATTTTTTTCATAGTTGCGCCTCTAACTGCCATAATAGCAAGCCCGAAGGTGATACGAAGCTGGTACGAACCAGGTACGAATCTGATACGAAGCAGGTCCTAATTTGGTCCCAATCTGATCCTAACGCGATTTGATTTGATGCGGTGCAGATTTGGTTGATCAGTTGACAGGTTGGCAGGTCGATTGTCTTAAAAACATAAGGTGAAAGTGCCGGCAGGCTGTATTGTCAAAGCGTAAAAAGTCTATCGGAGGAGTTTCATTTCATATATTCCAGATGCAGTTCGTTTGCAATAAATTAAGGAAGGGATGACAACCTTCAAAAAGGTTGTCATCTCGATGCAAAGGAATGCAAACTCAAATGTGCCTGTAATATCTCACTTTGAATTAAGATAACTGCATAATATAAACCCATTAAAGGCTGTTATCTAACCAATATCATTTTTTTACTATCAATCAGTTTTCCATCCCCGTAGAGACTATAGATGTAGGTACCTGCCGCTAACGAACCTGCCTGTATGGTTAACTTTCCATAGCCAGTATTAACAGCCTGAACTTTTAATTGCCTGTTGTTCATATCAGTAATGATCAGCTTGGCCTGTTTAATTTTCGCCGGAACATAGTAGCTGATATAGGTATCGTTTGAAAAAGGATTAGGCACGTTTTGTTCAAGCTTTGCCTCATCTGCCGCAGTAAATATTAATGCACTTCCGGAGACTGGCGGTTGCTGAACTGCAGAACAGCAGTGCGTCATAGCCTGTTCAATTTTATCGAGCCGGGTTATAAGTGTATTGATGAGTTGTTGCTGTTGTTTATTTTCTTTTTGCAATGTTTCTATGTCCGCATCTTTTTTATCTACCATTGCGGAAAGCTCCTGTACGGATTTTACCAGGGAAGGGACAAAATCTGCATACACGAGTGAATAATTATCCTTTTCATTCTGTGGTTTATTTAACCCGCTGAAATCATAACCGATTTCCTCTGCAGCTTTTTCGACATCCTGTGCCACAAAACCTGTGCGGAGCTTTTGTTCCGATCTACCATAATTATTTTTTATGTTATTGATAAGATTGTCAGCCAATCCTAAAAACTTTTCAATCTTTCTTGATTCTACAAAATAAGTAACAGGTTTTAGTTTATTGATGAATCTCAAGCCTGGAACATTTTGTTTGACATCTTTTTTAAAACGACCATCAGAGAAAGTGCTCCAGCCCACCTGCCCACCAATTACAGAAACTGAAAAGTTACCAATAACTGCTTTATTGGAAGCGTTGGAAACAGCAGCATTGCCAATAGCAATAGAATTATCGAAATTAGTGATGCCTGCGTTCCATCCTATTATTGCGTTGAAGGAACCAGTATTATTTGAAGCACCGGCAAAGAGTCCAACAAATGAGTTTCTACTGCCGGTAGTGTTTGAAAACCCAGCGTGGAAGCTGAAGAATGAGTTGTCAAGACCTGTGGTATTATTAAATCCTGCTGAGTTGCCAACAGCCGTATTATAATCGCCGCTTGATGTATAGCGTAAAACAGAATAGCCAACAGCTACATTGCTTCCCTGTGTTGTAATATCATGCAGGGCATCCTGCCCAATTGCAACAGTACTGGCACCAGTACTGTTCGAATACAACGCTCCGGCTCCTATAGCAATGTTTGAACCGCCGGTAGTATTCGAGTACCCGGCTTTCCATCCCAAAAAGGTGTTGTTATTTCCCGTAGTGTTAGAAATAGCCCGCATCTTTTCCAAAAAATGAGTTTTGACTGCCGCCGGAATTATAATAACCTGAAAAATGCCCGAAAAATGAATTATCAGAAGCCGTATTATTAAACCCGGAAGCAACACCAAAAAAAGCATTGTTGTTCCCGGATGAATTGGAGATTCCGGCACTCTCGCCAAAATATGAATTAAAGCTGCCAGTAGTATTATAATAACCGCTTTCTTCACCAACGAAAGTGTTATAGCCACCGGTAGTATTTGAATAACCTGTGATATTTCCAAAAAATGAGTTCTGAGTACCAGTTGTAGTCGAATACCCTGATTGATTTCCTACAGCTGTATTTGCAGTGCCTGAAGTGTTTGAGTTCAGCGCGTCAACACCTACTGCAACGAGGTTGCTGCTGGTTGTATTTGAAAATAAAGCATGATATCCAAATGCTATATTTTCGTTCCCTGAAGTGTTATGTTGCAAAGCATCCCGGCCAAGGGCTATGTTATGGCCGCCTGTGGTATTAAACGCCATAGTATTGGTTCCGGCTGCAAAATTACCGGAGCCGGAGCTGTTATGGTATAAAGCGGAGGGGCCGATGGCTATGTTCTCATTACCGGAACTATTCTCACGAAGAGCACTTGTTCCAATTGCGGTATTGGCAGTTCCATCCGTGTTTAAATTCCCGGCATACCATCCAAAAAATGAATTGTCCCTGCCTGTAGTATTGGAGTACCCTGCTAAACGCCCAAAGAAAGAATTTTGATCACCAGTTGTATTTGACAAACCAGCTTCGGTACCAAAGAAAGAATTATCATATCCATTATTTGTATAGCCTGCCCGGTAGCCAGTAAAAGTATTATTGCTGCCGGTTGTATTTGAAAAGCCTGATTGATACCCAACCGCAGTGTTCGCTGAAGCGGTGGTGTTATGTTCCAGGGCTGCTTTACCAATAGCTGTATTATATTGCCCGGTAGAGTTTGTATAGAGGGAACCTGCGCCTAATGCAGTATTGTAAGAACCCGTGGTATTGGCCTGCATTGCCACAAAACCTATTGCAGTATTTTCGATACCTGTTCCGTTTGCATAACCCGATTGGGTGCCATAAAATGAATTACCCCTGCCGCTTGTATTATTATAACCTGCATCTCTTCCAAAAAAAGAATTATCAAAACCAGAAGTATTTGAGTATCCCGCGGCACGACCAAAAAAAGAATTTTGATGACCATTTGTATTTGTCTTGCCTGCGTCTACTCCAAAAAAAGAATTATCGTATCCATCATTATTTAAGCTTCCCGCGTTAACTCCAAAAAAAGAATTTTGATAACCGGTTGTGTTTGCAAACCCGGCCTTATATCCGCTTGAAGTATTGGCATAGCCGCTGCTATTTGAATACAGTGATTGATAACCGGTTGCAGTGTTCTGGCTCCCACCTGCATTAGTGAGTAAGGCTTTTGATCCTAATGCAGTATTAAACTCGCCTGACGTATTACTATATAAAGCATGATCTCCTACAGCGACCAGGTTACTTTTGGCCGTATTTGAAAACATAGCGCCATAGCCCACCGCCGTATTCTCGCTACCGGTTAAATTTTGTTGGGCAGCATCAGCGCCAAGTGCTACATTATAGTTGCCTGCGTTGTTAAACGCCATGGTATTTACCCCGGCTGCTAAATTCCCAGAACCGGATATATTGTGATACAAAGCTGATGCGCCTATTGCTATGTTACTGCCACCGGTTTGATTTTCCCGCATAGCACTTTCACCCAAAGCTGTATTGCCATCGCCGGTAGTATTAGCATATAAAGCAAGATGACCCATTGCGGTATTTACACTTCCGCCTGTATTGGAAAATAAAGATTGAAAACCCATTGCGGTATTACGATCTCCGGTAGTAGATATACCGGCATTATCGCCAACAAAAGCATTGCCTGAACTTCCATTATTAATAAACCGTTGACCATTTATAAAAATTGAATTTTTAAGATATAAATTTTTCCATTGAAAAGCAGCGCTTCCTACATCATAGGAATTGTCAATGAGCGGTATCAACGATCCGTTTGTTGCAGCAGGCAGGTATGCGGTAGATTGTGAAGTGCCATCAGCAAACTTCAAGTTATTGATCTGGAGATTTCGCCAGCGAAAACTGCTGCTGCCCAGGTCCAATGCATTATCTGCATTTGGTACCAGGGCCTGGTTTAATGCGCCGGGAACAAACCCGGTTATTTGAGTGCTGCCGTCGCCAAAATTCAAATTATACATATAAGCATCTCTCCAGAGGAAATTACTATTGCCCAGGTCAAATGAATTGTCTGCACCGGGCAACATTGAAAAGTTTAAGGAGGAAGGAGCAAAAGCCGAGGCCTGCTGTGAACCGTCGGGAAAAATAACGCTGTTTAAATAAGCATTGCGCCATGAAAAACTGTTACTGCCGATATCAAATGCGTTGTCACTATTTGGAAGCAATGATTGAGGCATTGCCCCTGGATTAAAGGCTGTTGTTTGCGTGGTTGCATCTGCAAACTTTAAGGTATACAGGTTAATGGTCTTCCAGCGTAAAGTATTGCTGCCCATGTTTACGGCATTATCGCCCGATGGAAGCAGGTTTACACTTATCGCGGTGGCAGCAAGATTAGACAGGTTGATATTGGCGCCTGATAAAGCTACCCAGGCTGATCCATTATAGGTATAAAAACCAGGAGTATTATTCGTTTGATATATCAGCAGCCCGGTTGCAGGTGACGCAATTGCATTGCGCTGGGCCTGCGTCATACGCGGAGCCAGGAAACCTTTCGTGGTAGACCTTATTTCCAAAAGTGAAGAATTGTTTGGTGAAGTGGTTCCAACTCCTGCCGCACCTGTTGAAGGGAATGTATTTGTTTGGGCATTTGTAAATACTGAAAAAAATATTCCCGGAAGGATAGTAAATAAAATTTTTTTCATACAATAATTTTTTTGAAATGAAAAAGAGGCCTGGCAATTCAAAAATGGTTTTAAGCAATTTTTAATGATGAGCTTTACAGGGAAGCTATTCTACTTCCAGTTGTATGCTTTCTCTCGCTTTACCCGGTTTGATGATGTGAACAAAATATACTCCTTTCACCAGGTGGCTTATATTAAGATTGTGTTGGTTTTGGCCCTGCAATGCACCCACCGAACGATATAAAATAATTTTGCCGTTTATATCTGCTATCTTAACAATAGCAGTTCCGCTTTTTTTAGAAGTATATTTTATCGTTACAACTTCTTTTGCGGGATTGGGATAAATAGTTAAAGGTTGGCTGGCGTTAAGCTTCGAAAGGTTATTTTCATTCGTGGAAGTTAATGCGGTTGCCGCCTTGCCTGTTGTATCAACCAAATATACAAACCAGAAATCTCCCTGCCCGATTGGTATTGTTTTTTTATCGCCGGCACGTGCTGACTTTGAATAACCGCCTACAACGTAACGATTGCTTATCACTTCTATGATGCCTGCCGGGACATCGGTTTTATATCCTCCCATCGTTTTGTCCCACTCAGCATGCGCGTTTTTATTCAGCTTTACTATCCAATAATCATCAAGGCCTCTTGAATTTTCTGATTTTTCTCCTGATATATTTGAACTTGAATTACCGGCAAGTATGTAACCGCCATCAATAGTTTGCAGTATAGCGCTTAAGTCTTCATTAGCAGCTCCACCTATTGTTTTATCCCACTCAATCTTTCCCTTATTGTTTAATTTAACGATCCAATAGTCCCACCAGCCCCTGCTGTTTTCTGTTTTATCGTATGAAATATTTCCGTCAGATCTTCCTCCTATAAGAAAACCGCCCTCCCTGCTTTCAGTTAAACAACTTAAAAAACTATAGCTGAACCAGGCTCCGAGTGTTTTGTCCCATTCAACGTATCCGTTACTGTTTAATTTTAATACCCAATAATCATAGATACCTTTTAAGCTCCCTGTTTTTTCCCCCGATACACCTGACTGAGAATTCCCGCCCAGGATATACCCCCCGTCACCGGTTTGTTGCAGGGTTTTAAAATTATCTTCCCCGTTTCCGCCATATGTTTTATCCCATTGTATATTTCCAAGTTTATCTGTTTTTACAAGCCAGTAATCTGACCACCCTCTCCAGTCTTCTGTTTTATCGCCTGATTTGTTCGACCATGATGTGCCACCTAAAATATACCCTCCATCCCTGGTTTGCTGTAATGCAAAAAGTTCATCGCTGCTATTACCACCAATGGTTTTGTCCCATTCAATATTGCCTTTTGAATCGGTTTTTACCAGCCAATAATCATCGGCACCTTTTGATGCCCCGGTCTTTGCGCCCGAAATGCCTGAGGAAGAAAACCCGCCCAATATAAAGCCTGAATCACTGGTTTGCTGAATAGCATATAACCTGTCTATGTCATTACCTCCAATGGTTTTGTCCCATTGAATATTTCCATGTATGTCATACTTCACCACCCAGAAATCGTCAAGCCCCCTGCTGTCTTCTGTTTTGTCACCATATTTATTTGCTGATGAATATCCCCCGGCAATAAGCCCGCCATCAAATGTTCGCCACATACATGTAAACTCGTCGGATTCGTTACTGCCTGCCGTTCGTTGCGCCTTAATGAATGGTTGTGTAAAAGCTTTGCTGCATACAAAAGCTGTAAGTAAAAGGACGCATAAATATTTCTTTTTCATAGAAGCTTTTTAAAATATTATTTCTTAAGCCTTGCCTGTTTAAACATTCTGGTTTACTCCGCCTTCAGCCTCGATGCTTTCTCTTGCTTTATCCGGTTTGATATATGAATAAAATATACTCCTTTCGTCAATGGCTTATATTGAAAAAAATGCGGGATGATCTGGCAGGTTACCACCTATTGTTATACTGATAGTGGACTAACTATTTCGTAAATATCATTTTTTTGCTTTCGATGATTTTACCATCAACATAAAGTGTGTACGTATAAACCCCCGGTGACAATGCTTCATCTACCATTGTGATCTGCCCGTTTCCATGCGAGGAAATATTTTGCTCTTTTACTTTTTTGCCATTAACATCCGTAATTAAGACCCGGGCCTGTTTTGCTGTTTCAGGCAAATAATATTTAATAGAAGTAGTTTTTGAAAAAGGATTAGGACTATTCTGTTCTAATCTTGCTTTACTTAAACCGAATGACGAAGCATTCAACCCGGAAGAGTAGCTTGTCCTGAGCTGATCAATCTGAGTTTGCAATGCAGCAAGCTGATCTTTTAATGCATCGTTTTGAGCAGCAAGTTCCTGAACGGCCTTTACCAATGGCACTACGAATTCTGCATAACGCAATCCATACAGGTCTTTATCGTTTTTCGGAGCATCAACTCCGCTGAAATCGAAACCAAGTTTTTTTGCAACTTTCTCTACATCCTGTGCCACAAAGCCGGTGTACACAATTTTTTCTTTCACTTTCCGGGCTGCTATATCTTCCTGTAATGCAGCGTTACTTTTTTTGTCTCCGGCGGGTTGATCTTTATGTAAATAAGTATCAATACCTGTTATACCTAGCGTATACGTAACAGGATTAAGCTGTTTAATAAATTCCAGTCCCGGCACATTTTCTTTGATATTGCTTTTGAAGCGGCCATCTGAAACATTTGTCCAGCCTGCATAACCGCCAATTGAAGTAACAGCGATGTTACCTAAGCGCACCTGGTTTAATGCTGTAAGTTGTGATGTATATCCAAGACAGCTTGAATTTGAATAGTTAGCTCCATTGGCATCAGCCGAATACCCGATATAAGTATTTTGCGAACCTGTTGTATTTGTTAAACCTGCATATACGCCATAAAAACAATTATAGCTCGTTGTTGTGTAATTACCCGCTTCAAATCCAAAAGAACAATTCGAGGAGCCTGAAACATTGGAAAACAATACACTCTGTCCAAAAAGCGAATTACCATCCCCGGTTGTATTAAAATAACCGGTATTTAGACCATAAAAGGTATTATATGTTCCATAGGTATTGGAATGACCACTATAGTGTCCGCAAAAAGTATTATTAGCTCCGGAATTTTTTGGCCCGGCTTCGAAACCAATAATAGTATTGTGAAAGCCGCCATTACTTTCCCCGGCACGATATCCTAGAAACAAATTTTCACTACCCAGCGCACTTAAAATTCTTGAACCTCCAAGGTACAAGCTATAACCTGAAGCTATGTCAATATTTCCTCCAACGTCGAGCTTTTGGGTTGGATTACTTATACCAATTCCAATATTTCCATTTGCCTTGATATACATGCGCTGCAAGGCATTTGTTCGTAAAACGAGATCCTTATTATCCCTCGTCCCCAGGTAATTTCCCGCAGGGTTAGTGCCAGCATTGCCGCTTGTATTCCAGTAATTGTACTGTGATAATGCAGTAGTTTGTATAGCTGTTATAAGACATAAGAGACAGGCAATTTTCATTTTAAATACTTTCTTTTTCATATGGTTTTAAAATTTTTAAGTGAATGGACGGAGATTACTTTTCATAGTCAATTGAGTGGCGTAACTGATCATTTCGTAAGTATCCTTTTTTGCTGTCGATCGTTTTGCCATCAGCATACAGCGTGCAGAAATTTCTTACCATTAATGCCTGGTATAACCACCGTTGCCATTAAGCGCCAGCTTTGCACTGACAGCATGTTAGCAACGATTAATAAAATATAATCAGAAATGTTTTTTCATAACCCTTTTAAAAAGATTACCGTAAGAAATTTGATGGGATATTAAACTGGTTATTCTATTTTCAGTTGTATGCTTTCCCTTGCTTTATCCGGTTTGATGATATGAATGAAATATGTTCCTTTAGCCAAATTGCCTATGTTTAGATTATTTTGGTTTTGGCCCTGGAGTGCATTTACAGAACGATACAAAACAATTCTGCCGCTGAAGTCAGCTATCTCAACAACAGATGTTCCGCTCCTCGCAGCGGTATAGCTTAGGGTCACGGATTTTTTTGCCGGGTTGGGATAGGCGCCTATAGTATTGATTATATTTTCCTGCTTTTTGAGTCCTTCATCCTGAGCAGCAAAAGTTTCCCCGCAAGCCTTTATGGTTATGCCATTGCTTGTGGCGCGGCTGCCATCTTCAAATATGGCAACTGCTGTATAAGTGCCGGGATGTCTTGCCGTAAAAGCTGAGATTTGATTTGGATCGTTGAAATCAAATCTTTGCACCCTATGATTCGCGGCATCCACCACATACAGGAATGTGCCTTTAAGAAAAATGCCCGAGGGCCGGTTAAACTGGCCTGCATCATCACCCACGCCGTTTCCTCCTGCTACGATCTTGCCTGTTTTTGAGCCAGGGAGCCACTTTGTGATCTTGCTATAAATATCAGTGTTGCTTACAAAGACATTTTTGTATTTATCAACAAAGGCGTGAAAAGGATAAGGGCATTGATTGTTTTTGTTTCCAACCCCATTCCCACCGGCAACTATAACGCCTGCGGCGGCGCCCGGTGCCCATTTCATTACACGTGCATTTTCCTGCCCATGATCATTGCGGCTGTCGGTTATGTACAGGCTTCCTTCATTATGAAGCATCACGCTGGTAGGCTGGGAAAACTGGTTAAGCGCACTGCCAATACCATTGCCCCCGGCCACTATTTGCCAGTTGGCTGAATTACGCGGGTATTTTAATACCATACCATCCAGCTTTACAGTGCCATTAAAATAATAGCCGTACTGCGTACAATAGACGTTGCCGTCTTTATCTACCCATACGCCTCTTACCAGGTCGAGTTCGTTGTTCTGCCCTGCAACAGTCACCCATTTGGTGCCATCTTTAACCAGGCGTTTTACCTTGCCTTCAAAATAGTCAGCTACGTAGATGGTGCCGTTGTAAGCTACAAATACATTTACCGGGAATGTAGGATGATTGGGAAGGTTACCCCCAATCGTAACCCCATTTGTATTGCCAGGTGTAAATTTTTGCACACGTCCATTGCTGGCATCAGCTACCCATATATTATCATCCCTATCAACAAATATTCCATTGGGATAATATAACTGGTTGGGATTGGAACCGGGCCCATTGCCACCAGCCACAGTAACAGCCTGCCTTGCCGAGCCATTGACTTCGATCGTGTACCCATTCAGTTTCCACTCAATTCTCTCTATAGGAGAGCCGTTTATATTAGCGGTCAAAATGCTGCCCGTGCATGCATTCCCGGATATTTTTACCTCGTTTTGTGCGCCTATATTTCCGGCACAGAAGCAAATAATGGTAAAGGCAGTAGTAAGTGTTGATAGTTTTTTCATAACATTTATTTTATAGGTTAAACAATTTCCCCTGAAATACAACTGGAGAAGCCTCATGCGCCGGGGGAAAGATGATAGTTATATTTCATGAACAGGTTATATAAATCGGATACCAAAAAGAATAACACTGTTACCCTGCTTCTTAAAGTATTTTAGAATAAATTTTTACTGCCGGTTTACCAGGTAATAAATTAATACGACGATAGAAGGCTAATATGTTAAATAAATATTTTTAGTAGGTTTATGCGAGATGGAACACCCCGATAAAAAGTATATTGAGGCTCTGCTAACCAATAATGAGCCGGTATTGAAAGAGCTTTACAAAAAATGCTTTGGCAAGATCAAAAATTTTGTACTTAATAACCGTGGTACAACCGATGATGCCTGGGACCTGTTGCAGGAGGCTATGCTTTCGATTTTTTACAAATTAAAACATAAACCTTTTACACTTGCCTGCCCATTTGACGCCTTTGTTTATATCGTTTGCCGTAATTTGTGGATAAAAGAATTAAGAAAAAAAAACCTGGACCAGGTAACAGTCGATGTGAAAAAGGTATACTATTTAAGAGGAGAAGATGATCTTGCGCTTGCGGAAGAATGTAAACAGCAACAGGAACGGAGAAACCTGTTCCTTAAGAAAATAAAGGAATTAGGGGAAGGATGCCGTGAATTATTACAACAAAACTGGAAAGGCCTTCATCTTAACGAAGTTGCTGCGAATTTAAATATCAGCTATGCGTATGCACGTAAGAAAAAAGCGGAGTGCATGGCAAAACTGGTGATGTTGATGCGGCAATCTCCCGAATATGATCAATTGAAGTGGTAATATGAGCATAGAACAGTGGTTTGAGAAGGCAACGGTTTATTTTAGTAGCGAAATGACGCCTGAAGAGGCAGCGCTTTTTGAAGCCGAAACGGCTGCGAACGAAGAATTGTCTGAACTCATGCAGTTATGGAAAACCACGGATGAAGAAGCGATTATATATGAACAGTCTGAAAAAGATGCAACCAACTTTATCACCACGCATCAAAAACTAAAGCAGGATTTTGTTAAGACAGAAACCAGTTATGAATTACCGGTTAGGGAAAATAAAGCAATAAGGAAAAAACTAAAAATTTCGCTTTGGCAATGGGTAGCGGTTGCCGCAATATTAATGGGAATCGTTGTTGGAATCGACCTGCTGATTCCCTCAGGCAATAAGATACCGGTTGTACGGGTAACCAGTCCCCAAAAAAATGCTGATACCATGAAGGATCCTGCTGCGGTGGGCGCGAATAAGGATACAGGAGATGATATTAAAACCCTGAAACAAAAGCAGGGTGCAATATTGTATGCACAGGCCTTCGTACCAGATAAAATTCCTGAAGATTCAGGTGGCCCGCTTGATGATGCGCTATTTTATTATGCATCAGCCCAATATGAAAATGCTATTGCCGCGATTGACAATGCCCATGCGAAAACAGCAACAAGGGGTAATAACGCATTTACCCCGCTTAACGATTTTTATGCTTCCTACTACAAAGCATTAAGCCTGATGTCGCTCGAAAATACTACGGCGGCTATACCCCTTTTACAACAGGCACTGCAACAAAGCCCGGCAAAAATCTTAAGCATAAAAACACGTTGGTATCTTTCTTTGGCATACCTTAAAGAGGAGAGAATTTACCCCGCTACTGAAACACTTCAGTTAATAATAAAAGACCCGGCTGCGGGCGATTATAAAAACAAAGCAGAAAAATTATCCGAGGCGATAATAAAGCGGCAGTAACCGTTATTTCTTTAATATCCCACCTATCATAATTGTTCTAATCCGCATAGAGAATTATTAACTTTATATCCTGCTATATGATAGTATATGAAAGCTTTTTTAAAAGCGGCATATTTATTCCTGCTGCTTGTGTGTTTGTGTACAGGTGTAAAGGCACAGCGGGAATTTATTGACAGTATCCGCAACATGCTGGTTGATTTAAACAATGACATTCAAACCCCCCCTGTCAACAGCAAAATACAACATGCCATCCCTTTTTGTACGGGTGATATAATGAATGATTCACTGGAAACAACACTAAAAGAAATCATTTCCGAGCGCTGCATTTTCGCACAAAACCTCCTGCAACCTGTATCAGAACATGTTCTGCTGAGGCATATTCAATTCATTCAACGCATCATGCAATATTTTGTGCGAACAGGACCTGCAGCAGAATATAGCCTGAATATACTGAACATGGCAATTGTAATTAAGGGTTCTGCACTACGAAGAGATGGTCACCTGTTCGATAAACAGTCGCAGCAACTACTCTCAGGCATACATTTTATAGAACCATTTTTAGAAGCGAAACGTTTACGTTATATGGCGGAAGTTTGTATCGGTGAAAAGCCGGACAGTGCTTATGTTTTCTACATACAGTCCCTGCAGCAAAATCCCCGGTCGACACAAGGGGAAAAATTACTTTATGCCGAAACCTTATTCCTGCTGGCAGATTTTTTACGCACACACAATAAACCTGACAGTGCGTTGCTTTTATTTAAACAGTTGCCGGATGTGATAACAGAAATATATGGTGAAAACAGTACAGATTATGCTTATTGGTTAATAAGAGTAGGAAATATGTACACTTATATGGCAAAATATAATATGGCACTGGAACTTGATCAGAAAGCGCTGCAAATTACAAGAACCACCATAGGCGAGAAAACCAATCAATACGCGCTGTGTGTTGCCGAAATCGGGACGATTTATTACCGCAGGGGTGAATACGCCAAATCGCTGCCGTATACACGGCAGGCGCTGGATATAAAACAGGATATTTTTGGAAATGATTATTTTGACAACGTAGTCAACCTGCACGATCTTGCTACGCTCTATACACGCATGGGTTTATACAATGAAGCGATCCCTTTGCTTAATGAATCGCTCGCTATTTCAAAAAAATATTATGGCGAAGGCGACGTTTATGCCTTTGATCTGCACCCGCTGGCTGAAGTGTACGAATATATGGGTGCCTACGATAAGGCCCTGCCCTTATATCAAAAAGCCCTGATGATACAGAGCAAAATCAGCAAGGCTAACTTTCATTATCCACGTACGCTGCACAGCACTGCCTGCCTCTTCACAAAGCTGGGACAATACGATAAGGCTATTGATTTGTTTAAACAAACGCTCCTGCTGAAGAAAGAAGTATTTAGTGAACTGAATCCCGAATACACCAAAACATTAAACAGTTATGCAGAAGCATGTTTGCTCAAACACGATTATGAAAACGCTTTGTCTTTGCAGCACCAGTCGCTTATAATAAGTAAAAAACTATTTGGGGAAACACATCCTGATATTGCCAAAGGTCTTTATAATCTTGCAGTTTTATATTATGACCAGGATAAGCTGCAAAAAGCAGGAGAATCCTGTAATAAAGCATTGCAATTGCAAAAGAAGATTTTGGGAGAGAATCATCCGGATGTGGCTACCAGCTACGATCTTCTCGGCAATATTGATCAACGGTCAGGGCGTTATGAAGCAGCGCATGAATATTATCAACAGGCTTTTGAGACCAGGAAAAATATAATGAACGCCTTACATCCCGATTATACACAAAGCTTGTATAACCTTGCGGTAATAAATATTAAAGAAGGAAAAATTCCTCAGGCTGCACAATTGCTTATGCAGGCAGACAGCGCCTCATTGTTACATCTTGAAACATCGTACGCCTCTTTATCAGAAGAAGAAAAACTCACTTACCTGCATAACAGGGAAATGCAATTTCAGTACCTGCCTTCTCTTTTATACCTGGGAAAAATAAACAGTCCGGACATTGTGAATCGTGTTTACCAGGATATTATTGCTTTAAAAAGCATGATATTGTTTCATCAGCAACAGGTTTACAACAGCATTAGGAAAAGCGGTGACAGCACCGCATTGCAGCTTTATAATCAATGGCGTTTCAATAAAGCTTTTTTGGGCCGGCAGGTTTTATTACCACCGGAAAAAAGAGCGCCGGGTTTCGACAACCTGCAGGATGCTACCCTGCAACTGGAAAGGCAACTTTCGGGCAGGTCATTAACTTTTCGCAACAACGCTTTTCACAACGCAACAAATGCCAAAACAATAACCCGGTATCTTTTAAAAAATGAAGCCGCGATAGAATTTATCAGGTTTAGGCTATATAAGAATAACTGGACGGACAGCATAATATATGCTGCTGTAGTATTGCTACCGGGTAAGGACAATGCAATGTTTATCCCTCTCTTTGAAGAAAAACAATTACAAAGCCTCATGCAGTTTTCGAATAACCACGGGGAAGCAGCAATAAACTACTTATATCCTCCTGGCAATAAACAAACAGGGGTAAGCGCCAGATTATACAAACTTATATGGCAGCCGCTTCAAAGATTGCCCGACAGCATAAATTACATTTATTATTCGCCATGTGGTTTACTTTACAAGGTATCGTTTGCAGCATTACTTTCGGGTAATAGCAAACAGCTGATTGAGAAATATAGTCTTAAACAATTACTCTCTACAAAAATTCTTTCACTGGCCGAAGAAAATAAAATCGAATTCAGAACAGCGTCGCTTTGGGGTGGTATTGATTATGATATAACATTTAATTCAACAGCAGATACATCATCCGTGTATAATGTAAATAATTCTCTTTTTAACGGCGCGGCCAATGTTACAGACATGCATATGAATAAGCCTTTCCCCGCCCCATGGCAAGCATTACCCGGCACAAAAAAGGAAACTGAAAAAATACTGCTGTTGCTGAATAGTAACAATATTTATAGTGAATTGAAGACTGGTGCTGCAGCAACTGAAGAAACATTTAAAAAAATGGATGGCACATCTCCCGAATTAATTCACATTGCAACACATGGCTTTTTTTTGACGTCGATTAATACGCTTAAACCAAATAAAGAATTTTTATACGAGACCAATTTATTTACTGATCAGCAAAACCCAATGTTTCGCAGCGGACTTTTGTTGCAGGTGCGAACCCGGCCTGGACCAGCAACAAGTCAAATCCGGTCGCGGAGGACGGTGTACTTACGGCTTACGAAATTTCACAGCTTGACCTTAGCAATACACAATTAATAACATTGAGTGCCTGTGAAACAGCATTAGGTGAGATAAAAGATAATGAGGGAGTTTATGGCCTGCAACGAGCCTTTAAAATGGCGGGTGCAAGGCAAATGTTAATGAGTTTATGGAAAGTACCGGATGAACAAACCACTCAACTTATGTTGCTGTTTTATAATTCAATTCTGCAGGGTAACAAGGGAAGCGATGCATTACGCAATGCACAATTGGCTATGAAAGAAAAATATGCGCCTTATTATTGGGCAGGATTTGTGCTGTCAGAATAAATAACCACAGGACATTGCAATTTTTATCGATCATAGCAGGCAACCGGGTTCCATCAAAATTCATTTTTCTTTTACAAAGGAATTTCTAACTTTATCAGTCTTATTAACGGGTGATGTATGAAACTGTTGTGTGGTCTTATCCTTTTCTTCATATCCTTTCATGCTACTGCACAGCGTAAGCCTGCCAGCTTTGCTTCGATAGATTACAGGGCTTCTGATATTGATGCGTCCTCACCTGATACGTTATCCTGGATGCTTACTGCTCCTTATGCAACCGAACTTGAAAAAGTACGTTCCATTTTTTACTGGATAACGGACAACATTTCGTACAACACCATCCGTTTTCAGCCAATGCCGGTTAAATATAATGATGATGGATATGAAGCTGAATTCGATGCAGATTCCGTTCTGAAACCATTAGACGAAAGAGTGGCACGAATCGTTTTAAAAAGAAGACATTCACTTTGCGATGGCTATGCCCGCTTATTTAAAACGCTTTGCGACTATGCCGGTATTAAAAGCGAAGTAATAACCGGCTATGCAAGAACGAATATAGGTGGCAATCAATTCCGCTGCAATCATAAATGGAATGCCGTTATGATCGACAGTACCTGGCATCTACTTGATGCCACATGGGCAAGTGGCTATTTGAGCTTTTCGGGTAATAATTTTATAAAAGATTACAACAATAATTATTTTTTAACACCGCCGAAATATTTTATACACGATCATTACCCGGATGATATTAAATGGACCTTGCTTGAGAACCCTCCAACACTTTCAGAGTTTAACCGCTCACCGTTCAAGCAACCTGCCTTTAATTATAAAATTGTTTCTTACCAGCCTTCAAGGGGTGTTATAAAGGCAAAGGTTGGTGATACCGTAACTATTGTTTTAGAAACTACGGACAGCAAAAAAGATCTTTACCTGTTCGACAAGGCTTCTGTTGATTCTTCTGACCTTGCTTTTGCAGATTCATCTTTAAAGGCCAACAGAACCTGCATTGTAAAAAGTGATAAAGTAAGTGCACAATATATTGTACTGCATGATGAAGCACAATGGCTGCAGGTTATGTATAATGGAGACATTATTCTCCGTTATAAACTCAATATTGAAAAAGAGGCGCTTAACCTTCCTCCGCTTATTATAAAGGACATAGCTGTAAATAATTAAAACTTCTTACAGCAAATAATCTTCTTCAATTACTTTTAAGCCCTAGTAACAATTGTCAAATGAAAAAAGCAGGTTTATTCTTTATTGTGCTTTTATTAAAAGCGGCTGTGTTTTGCCAAAGCAATCCCCTGGTAACAATTATCCCCGAGCCGGTAAAGCTTACACAGAATGCAGGGTATTTTACTTTACCTGGAAATATTATTATTCAAACAGTAAAAACCACAGAACTCACACACGTGGTCACACAGTTACAGGAAAGATTGTCTGTGCCAACAAGCTATAAGGTTTCGCCGGCAGAAAATGGAGCTTCTCCAACAATAAAACTCGAACTTAATAAAACAGCAGATCCAATGCTGGGCAATGAAGGTTACAATCTTTCTGTAACATCAGCTAATGTTGTTATCAAAGCAAATAATCCTGCAGGTATTTTTTATGGTATCCAAACATTGCTACAGCTGCTTCCCAAGGAAATTGTGAGCCAGGAAAAAGTAAGCAATGTAGAATGGAAAGCGCCCTGTGTAGAAATAACAGACTATCCCCGTTTCGGGTGGAGAGGACTGATGCTTGATGTGTCGCGTCACTTCTTTACAAAAGAAGAAGTGAAAGCTTATATCGACCAGATGTCTAAATATAAATTCAATTTATTCCATTGGCATTTAACAGATGATGAAGGCTGGCGTATCGAAATAAAGAGCCTTCCAAAGCTTAACGATGTTGGCGCGTGGCGTGTTTACAGGATTGGCCGGTTTGGAACTTTTGCACCGCCTGCAGATGATGAACCACGTACGTATGGCGGTTTTTATACGCAGGATGATATCAAAGAAGTGATACAATATGCGAAAGAAAGATTTGTAAATGTTTTGCCTGAAATAGATGTGCCCGGCCATAGCATGGCAGCCGTCGCCTCCTACCCTGAGTTATCCTGCACACCAGGCGCAGAAAATTATAGGCCTATTTCAGGAGAAAATTTTATGGACTGGTCACAGGGACATCCGCCGATCGCTTTAAAAGATAATACCCTTTGCCCCGCCAATGAAAAAGTATACGCCTTTTTGGATAAAGTAATGACGGAAGTGGCCGCGCTTTTCCCGTTTGATTATATACATGTTGGTGGTGATGAGTGCCCGAAAAATTACTGGCAGAAAAGCGAGGCTGTTACTGCATTAATGAAAAAGGAAAACCTGAAGGATTATATGGAAGTTCAGAGCTATTTTGAAAAACGGCTGGAAAAGATCGTTGAATCAAAAGGAAAAAAATTTATGGGTTGGGATGAGATACTGCAGGGTGGTTTGGCACCTAATGCCGCGGTAATGAGCTGGCGCGGCATGGATGGAGGTATCGCTGCTGCCAAAATGAAACACGAAGTTGTGATGAGCCCTACCGACTACGTATACCTTGATTATATGCAAAGCGACAGTATAATGGAACCCGTGATCTATGCTTCGCTTCGCTTAAATAAGACTTATAAGTTTGAACCTGTGCCGGAAGGCGTTGATGCAAAATATATTAAAGGCGGCCAGGGTAATTTATGGACAGAACAGGTTTATACATTCCGTCAGGCTGAATATATGACCTGGCCAAGGGCATTTGCGATCTCAGAAACTACCTGGTCACCAAAAGAAAAAAAGAACTGGGACAATTTCGTAAACAGGGTTGAAGAACAATTTGCACGCTTTAACATAGAAGAGGTGAAATATGCACCCAGCATGTACGATCCTGACTTTATTGTAACCAAAGCCGACAACATTTTAAAAGTAGAATTGAAAAATGAAGTAAACGGACTTGATATTTATTACAGTTTGATAATTCTTACCCGGACAGGTTTTATCCTAAATACACAGAGGCACTGACCATACCCAAAGAAGCAACACAATTAAAACTGATCACTTACCGTGGTAAAGAGCCTGTTGGCAGAATGATATCCATGCCAGTGAGCGAACTGGAAAAAAGACTTGAACAAAAAGAATGATCTTATAAATTAAAATGACAAGCTGCTAAAAACAATGGCGGCTTTTTTTATTTATTACGGCAGATATGTTTTATCATTAATTGCATACAACTACAATCTTTATTATGGAATGAAACAAAAATTTCATCTCATTAATAAAACTTATGGCTGAAATTTTAAATGAACGTCAGGAGAAAGCCGGGGTTCCAAAAACAAAAAAACAATCATTACGTGTTGATCTCACGCCAATGGTTGATCTTGGTTTTTTGCTAATCTCTTTTTTCATATTTACAACTACTGTTTCGCAGCCAACAGGAATGAAACTTGTGATGCCAGACGACAAGAACATTATAGATTCTTCAATAATTCCGGAAAATAAAACGCTCAACCTGGTACTGGCTGCAAACAATAAGGTTTATGCATATGATGGCTCGAATGTTAGTAATATAAAGGTCCTGGGAAGTGGTAGAATGGCTCTGCGCAATGCCATCACTCAAAAGAAAAACCTGCTGAAAAATAATTATGGAACAGATGCAGACATGGTTGTATTGATAAAACCGACAATAGTTTCCACCTATGTTGATGTTGTGAATACCCTGGATGAAATGTTGATCTGTGATGTAAAAGCCTATGTGCTGCTGGATGCAAGCAATGATGAATTAACTGCTGCGGGGCTACCTTAATGTTTGACTGATACGTGTTCTGTAAAAATTATTACCAGAAGATCTCTTACCCTATCTAAAAACTTACCTATGCAAGCGAATCCTTTAACTTTCCGGGTACACTGATCAATTTTTTATTTTGATAGTCGTAACAAATCATTTTTGTCTTCGCTTTGCCGGCGAGGACCAGGTTTTCTTCTTTAATAATTTCAAGTTTATAAAAAATATCAAACCCGAATTTGTCGAAGCCATTTGCCGCCACAGAAATTTTTACTTCATCCCCATAGTTCAATTCCTTCTTAAACTCAAGTGCAGCATCGGCCATGATCAAAGATGTATTCTCGATCTGAAGTTCGGAATATCCAAAACTATTCAGAAATTGCTCCCTGGCTTCATGAACAAGGGAAAGAAAGCTGTCGTTCCCCACATGCCCGCCATAATTGAGATCGGTAATACGTATTTTAATTGTGGTTGAAAATTTAAAATTTCCAGGCAGGTTTATTTTAATGCGTTCCATATTGTAACCTTATTAAGGCCCGATAGCCAGTGGATGGTAATTAGCCGCTTTACAAACGAATTTTTTGATCAAAAAATCACCCAATCAGAAATCGACAAATCAGAAATCCCAAAATCAGCCATTTCTTCATCTGTAGCACCAATTATTGAAGTTTTAAAAAAGCAATCATTTTATCAAGTGCTTTCCGGCGATGATTGAATAAATTTTTTTCACCCATTTCCATTTCTCCAAATGTTTTACTGCTTCCCTCCGGTATAAACACCGGGTCGTAGCCAAAGCCATTTTCACCCCTGCGCTCATTTGTAATCACGCCTTTCACAGCTCCTTCAAACAAATATTCTTTACCCATCCACATCAAAGAAATAACAGACTTAAACTGTGCGTTGCGGTTTTCCTTTCCTGCAAGGTTAATAAGGAGTTTAGAAATGTTTTCGTCAAAGCTCTTTTCTTCCCCGGCATAACGGGCGCTTTTTACACCCGGTTCACCATTGAGCGTCTCCACTTCGAGCCCGGTATCATCGGCGAAACAATTTTGATTTGTAAGCCGGAAAATGGTTCCTGATTTTTCTGATGCATTGGCTTCAATTGTATCATGTGGTTCTGGGATGTCAATATCAATCCCAGCCTCTTTCAAAGTAATAACATTGAATTTATCGCCAAGGATCGCAAGTATCTCTTCAACCTTATGAAGATTGTTTGATGCAAAGGTGAGCGTTTGTTTATCCATTAAAGATCAAGCATTTTTTTAAGGCTCTTCCACAATTTGGTTTTTTCGGCCTTTCCTTCCGGCGTTTGCCGATTTAATTCAAGTAATGGTGGTGCAACAAGGATTGTACAACTGCTGTATTGCTGCACCTGGTAATCAGGCATTGTGAAAGGCAATTCTATTTGCAGGGGTTTTACACCAAACGAGATCAAAAATTCGGGCTGCAACTCCTTTTTCAGTTGCTGAAAATTCACTGCATGGTTATTGAAATTTATCAAAGCAATATGTGCAAGATTTAATTTACAGGCATTTAATATACCGGTCAGAAAATCAAGGCTCTGATCATTTAAATAAATATTACTGGTATCCTCTACCAGCACAACTATTTTTTTTTCATACCCGCCGAGATATGGTTTTTGAGTTTTCTGAATAACATCCTTTGCAGGTCCGGGCTTTTGTTCATCACCAATATCGACCAAGACGTTATTGAAAAGTTCAGCCAGGATAAATGGGGGTAATTGATCTTTTATCATTTCTTACTATCAAAAAAATTTTTTAACGAAACATGTTATTTATTTCGTTTATAGGTATGATTAACGGTTATTTCTTATAAGAGATTTTTATTTTCTTTGTATCAAAATTACAGGTATGACAGATGTGTTAGAAATAAACATGACTAAAGTTGAAAGCAGCAAACTGAATGAGCTTAACCTGGAAAACATTCCTTTTGGAAAATATTTTACAGATCACATGCTGGAAGCTGACTTTGAAGACGGCGAATGGAAAAATGTGGAAATCAAACCTTACCAGCCTTTATTGCTGGAGCCTTCTTTATCCGCATTGCATTACGGCCAGGCTATTTTTGAAGGTATGAAAGCCTTCCGTAACAGCGAGGGTGAGGCATTCATATTTCGCCCTTACGAAAACCTGGCGCGTTTTAATCTTTCTGCCCAGCGTATGAACATGCCTGAAGTTTCAGAAGAACTTTTTATTGAAGGAATGCGGCAACTGATCGACCTGGATAAAAACTGGATCCCTTCCAAAGCTGATCATTCCCTGTATATACGCCCATTCATGTTTGCCACAGATCCCATGCTGGGTGTAAAACCATCTGATACGTATAAATTCCTGATCATATTAAGCCCCGTAGGGCCTTTCCATGCAGCCCCAATGAAAATTGCAGTAGAAGAAAAGTATACAAGGGCAGCACCGGGCGGTGTTGGCTTTTCAAAAAATGCCGGGAATTACGGGGGAAGCATGCTACCTGCAACAAAAGCAAAAGAAAAAGGCTATGACCAGGTGTTATGGACAGACGCTTTTGAACATAAGTGGCTGCAGGAAGTTGGTATGATGAATATCGGGTTTGTTATTAACAACACATTTGTTACGCCCATGCTGGAGGAAACGATCTTAAAAGGCGTAACGCGCGATAGCGTGCTTACGATTTTAAAAGATATGGGTGTTAAAATAGAGGAACGCCGCATAAGTATTGATGAAATTGTTAACGAATATGAAAAAGGAAACGTTACGGAAATCTTTGGAATGGGCACTGCAGCTGTGATCTCCTTAATTAAGGAATTGAAATACAAGGATATTGTAATGCAGTTTAATACTAGCAACTTCACCCTTGCCGGGCGGGTAAAACAACAATTAGATGATATACGGGCAGGGAAAACTGAAGATATTCATGGATGGATGTTCAGGGTTTAAGACGAAGGATACAGGCTTTATTCATAAAATGTTTAAAATTTTAGCCTTATTTCAGAATAGAATTGCTATTTTTTTGGAATTTCCTGCCAAGCCTGTTACCTTTGCCGTCCCAAAAATTTAAGGTTAAGAATGCCTACAATACAACAGTTAGTAAGAAAAGGCCGTGAGATCATCAGGGCAAAAAGTAAATCCTTTCCAGCACAGTGGGATCCGAAGCTTGGAATTCACGTGACTTGAAGTCGCGGC
>JADMIO012791246.1_pt1 | contig 108998 bp, 112 predicted proteins | sample 8958161 | NCBI WGS metagenome assembly JADMIO01 (sample SAMN16585339, study PRJNA669376) | soil metagenome | isolation source: Crop rotation soil | place: USA: Cullars Rotation, Alabama | collected 2011
GGCGCCTGGAAGTGCGGACCGCCACCACCGTGATTGCCACCGCCACCATAGGCCTGCATGCGCGGGCCGCCGCCACCGTGACCGCCGCCACCACCGTGGCCGCCACCGCCGCCATGCGGAACCGCCTGGGCCTGGCCGCCACCGCCGTGCGGGTTGCCGCCGCCATGCCCGCCACCGGGCTTCGCTACAGCCGGGGCCGAGATCGCCAAAGCGGCGACGCCCGCAGCGAGGAATAGCCTGGACATGAAAATTCTCCTTTCGAACGGCAAAACGGCCCGTTCGCCGCACCGTTCCAACACGTAAACGGATGGAACGTGCGGTTTAGCGCACTAGGCTGAACCTCAAATTTCTTTGTTGTTCAGATAGTTGGCTCTGGAGCGTCATCGACCCAGCCGGCCCTCAGCGGCTTGACGCAAAGCAGCATCAGAAGCGTCGCAACGAGGTAGAATGCGCAGCAGGCGACCGCCGCATTGCGCAGGGCGTCGACGCCGTAGGTCGACTTGAGTGCGTCCGACAGGCCACCGATCAGCAGCGGACCGACGCCCAGGCCGACGAGATTGTTGATCAGGAGGAAGCTCGCCGAGGCGGTCGCGCGCATTGGCCGCGGGACGAGGTGCTGGACGGCGGTCGTCACCGGCGCGAGCCACAGGATGTTGAGCGCGTTGGGGATCAGCAGAAGCGGCCAGGCGAGCCAGAGATTGGGGGCGAGCAGCCCGGCCGCAAAGGTGGGTGCGGTGATCAGCCAGGCGATCGCCGGCAGCCTCGCATACCAGCCGCGGTCAATTTTCCCCAGCCGGTCGGCGAGCCAGCCTCCCGCGAACACGCCGGCGCATCCGCCGATGAACACGAGCGAGGCGAGAAAGTTGGCAGTGGAGACGAGGTCGAGGCCGAAGCTGCGGATCAGCACCGAGGGTGTCCACAGCGCGAGGCCGTAGCCGCAGAGCGAGCTGGCCGAGGACGCGAACGCGAGGAGCCAAAAGGCGGGCTTGCGTGCAAGCATCGGGAACACGCTGGAGAGCGGCGCGTCCGCTTTCGGCGAGCGGTCGCGCGGCAGATCGCGGACGAAATAACGCAGGATGGGCGCGAGAATGACGCCCGCGACGCCCATCGCAATGAAGGCCGCGCGCCAGTCGATCGCCTTGGCGATGTAGGCGCCGATCATCGTTCCCGCGGCCAGGCCGATCGGAATCCCGAGCGAGAAGATCGCGAGCGCACGCGCTCGGCGCTCGGGCGGGAAATAGTCGGCGATCAGCGCGTAAGAGGGGGCGACGCCGCCGGCTTCGCCGATCCCGACGCCGAGCCGGTAGAGGAACAGCTGCCAATAGCCGTGCGCCGTCCCGCACAAAGCGGTGAACGCGCTCCACAGCGCCAGCGAGGCGGCGATGACGCCGCTGCGGCTGGTCTTGTCGGCCAGATAGGCGAGCGGAATGCCGAGGACCGAATAGAGCAAAGCGAAGGCAAGGCCGCCAATGGCGCCGAACTCCGTATCGCTGAGATTCAGGTCCGCCTTGATCGGTTGCGCGAGGATGCCGAGGATCTGGCGGTCGAGGAAATTGAAGATGTAGGCGACGAGCAGCAGGGAGAGGACCATCGATCCGCTTCGCGGCGCAGATGTGCGTTCGTTCAAGCCAGTCCCCCGATCAAGGCGACGAGCCGCGCGACGTCGCTCTCGTCCTGATAGATTCCGAAACCGATGCGGAGCACGTCGCCGCGCACGTCAGTGATGCAGTTTTGCGCCTTCAGCTCCGCATACCAGCGCTGCGCTTCGGGGCTGCGGAAGGCGAGGAAGCGGGCGTGGCCGCTGCGGTCGAGCGGGTTGAGCAGCTCCGCTCCGCCGAGGGCGGTGCCGCCGATCCCGGCAAGCAACTGCCGCTGCAAGGCTTCAACATGCGCGTTGATGCGCGCGGTCGTCAGTCCCTGCTCGGCGAGCATGCGCTGCACCGCATTGAACCGGTACAGCCCGGACGGATCGAATGTCGCGCCCAGGAACCGGCTGGCGTCCTTGGCGTAGCCGACGCTGCCTGGCGGCAGGCTCAAATCCTCGAACTCGGCGAACCAGCCGGTGACCGGCGGCCGCGGGCCGAAGCCGGGCGGCGCGTGGAGGAAGGCGCAACCCTCGCCCGCCATCGCATATTTGTACCCGCCGCCGAGATAGAAGGCCGTGCGCGCAGCCTCCTCGGCGAAAGGGCGGTCGAGCGCCCTGAACGCGTGATAGCCGTCGACGGCAACCCAGGGACCTTCGGGACGGCCGAGCGCCGCAAGCTCTTCGACCCGGTCGAAGACGCGCCCACTGCCGAACAGCAGCTGGCTGACGAAAATGAGATTATGCTCGCCGCTGCGCGCACGCTCGAGGAAGCGCTCGGAGAAGCTGTCGAACGGCTCGGCGGCGACCCGCTCGAGCGCGATCCAGCCCTCCTCCTGCCAACGCGCGAACTGGCGGCGGGCGCTGTGGAACTCGCCGTCGGTGGTAAGCACGCGCAGGGGGCCCGCGCCCTTGCGCGGGGCTGCGGTCACAAGACGAATGAGGAAGTCGTGCGTGTTGGACGAGAAGACGATGGCGTCGGGCCGGCCGGCGCCGAGCTCGCGCGCGACATGGCCCTGCGCCTCGGGCCAGACCTGGTCCATCACCCTGTCCCACTTGCGGTCCGCCAAGAGCGCGGCGTCGTTCCAGGCCTCGACCTGCCCGTCGAAGCTCGCGTCGGGCCAGAGGTGGTGGCTGTGCGATGCGAAGTGCAGCCGGCCGGGATCAGCGGCGAGGCTGCGGCTGAACAGATCCTTGAAGCTCAAAGATCGGTCCTCAGCGCCCACAGCTCCGGGAACACACGCTTCTCGAGCGTCTTGCGCAGGTAAGGCGCGCCGGCCGAGCCGCCGGTACCCTGCTTGTTGCCGATGATCCGCTCGACCGTCAGCACATGCTTGTGCCGCCAGGAAGCGAGCGCGTCGTCGATGTCGACCAGCTTCTCGGCGAGCTCGTACAGGTCGAACCATCGCTCGGCATCGCGATAGACTTCGAGCCAGGCCTTTGCGACCGCCTCGACCGAACGGTCGCCGAGGTCGAACCCGGCGCGCTCGAGCGCGGCATGCGACGCCTCGCGCAGGCTGGGCTGCTCGAGCGCCGCCTGGAGCGCCGCACGTTCACTGCTGCCCTCGGCATAATGGTTGACGAAGTTGGGCTCCTTGAGGCCGAGGCGGAACTCGATCTCGCGGAACTGCTCCGACTGGAATCCCGACGAGGTGCCGAGCACGTTGCGGAACTTGAGATAATCGACCGGGGTCAGGGTCGAGAGAACGTCCCAGGAGAGCGTCATCACCGCCTGGATGCGGCTGATGCGCGCCATCGCCTTGTAGCCTTCGGCGAAGCGATCCGCTTCCACGAGGCCGATCGCCAGCTTCAGCTCGTGCAGCAGCTCCTTCATCCACAGCTCTTTGGTCTGGTGGATGACGATGAACAGCATCTCGTCATGGAGGTCGGACAGCGGCTGCTGCGCCGAGAGGAGCTGGTCGAGCTTGAGATAGTCGGCGTAGGTGATGCCGGCCGGCGTTGCGGTCATGGGACGCGCTTAAGAGAAATTGCGGCCGCTAGGAAGCCGCAGTGCTGTCTATTGCTGCGGCTGTGCCGGTCCGCCGAGCCCACCCGAGCCGACGGTGCCGATATTTCCGAACAGCTCGTCGAAGAAGCTCTTCTTGCGGCCCAGCGTCGGCGTGATCCGGCCGGTCGGGTCGACGTTCATCACCAGCTCCTTGCCCGTCCGGTCGACCGAGAGGACGTTGCCCTTCTGGTCGAAGCGGATGTGCAGCACCGTCTGGTTCATGACGTGCGGGTTGCGGAAGGCAATCTGACGCGCGTCGCGCGAGACATAATACCAGTCGTCCGGCGTGAACTCGCCGGTGAAGGTCGGGCGGCCGAGCAGCTTGGTGACGGAATCCTTGTTATCGACGCCCGGCTGGATGGCGCTTGCCAGCTGCGGGTTGATCACCGTGCCCTTGTGCACGCGGGTCGTCGCGCAGCCGGCGAGCAGCATCGCTCCAGCAACGGCAATGGAGACCTTGAACAGCGCCAGCTTCATTATCCAACCTTCCCTGGGACGCTCGGCCCGATCCCAGCGGGACCGAGGCGGACGGGCTTGCCTCTTCGAGCGCGCGTCTCATATGCCGCGGGACTGCTGCGGCGCAAGATTGAGATAGACTATGCTGGGTTTCCTGTTCCGCGGATTAACGGCCGAGCCCGGCCGCGGCGCCGCTCTGTTCGACGCGATCAGCGCGAGGATGCGGCAGCCGCACTGGTATGTCGAAGGCAAGGTGCCGGACACGATCGACGGCCGCTTCGCGGTACTTGCGACGCTGACCGCGCTGGCGCTGGTGCGGATCGAACAGCCCGGGGAAGAGGCCGGCAGGCTGTCGGTGGCGCTGACAGAGCAGTTCATTACGGTGATGGAGACCGAGCACCGCGAGCTGGGGCTGGGCGATCCGAAGCTCGGGCGAACGGTACGCAAGCTTGTCGGATCGCTGTCGCGGCGCGTCGAGCTGTGGCGCGCCGCAGCTGCGGGCCAGCGCGCGTGGAACGAAGCCGTCCACGAGAGCCTCTACAAGGATGGCGCTTCGGCGGATGGGATTCTGCATTCAGCCAGCGCCCTGCAGGACTATTGGGCCAAGCTCGGCGGGAGCGAGCTTGCGGCGCTAGGCGAAGGGATGATCGGATGACGGACCGGTTCGCGCACCATCTCCGGCTGGATCAGATCCGAGACGGCGAGCGGCTGGATCTCGTCGCCGACGAAGCCGAGCGCTCCGCGATCGCACAACGGCTGGGACTGCCTGCGCTCGACCGGCTGGAGGCGCACGTCAGCCTGTCAAGGACCGGGGACATTGTTCGAGCCAAAGGCCGGATCGGGGCATCGCTCGCCCAGAGCTGCGTGATCACGAGCGAGCCCGTGCCCGCGCACGTCGATGAGCCGTTCGAAATCCTGTTCACGCCCGAGCCCGAAGCATCGCGTGCGGACGAAGAGATCGAGCTCGGCGAGTCCGACTGCGACGTGGTGTTCCACGACGGTGCCGCGATCGATCTCGGCACAGCCATTGCCGACACGCTGGCGCTCAGCCTCGATCCTTATCCGCGGAGCGCCGGGGCCGACGCCGCGCTCAAGGAAGCCGGCGTGCTCACCGAAGAACAAGCGAGCCCGTTTGCCGCGCTCGCCAAGCTGAAGGGCGCATAATTTTCTCCCAGTCGGCGCAGCCGTTGGGAAGGTGGCCGTCACGCGTTACCGGAACTGACGGAGGGGCCCCTCCACCATTCACTCTGCGGTGAATGGTCCCCCTCCCCATTGCTGCGCAACAGGGAGGATCAGAACGGAACGTCGTCGTCGAGGTCGGTGTCGAACGCCGCCGGCTGTGGGCGCGATTGCGGGCGAGACGGCGCACCGCCACCGAAGTCGTCCCCGCCGAAATCCTCATTGAAAGCGCCGCGGCCGCCGCCGGCACCTTCGCGGCTGTCAAGCAGCACGAGCTCTCCGCGGAAGCGCTGCAGCACGATCTCGGTGGTGTAGCGGTCGTTGCCCGACTGGTCGGTCCACTTGCGCGTCTGGATTTGCCCTTCGACGTAGACCTTGGAGCCCTTGCGCAAATAGCTCTTGGCGACGCGGCCGAGATTCTCGTTGAAGATCACGACATTGTGCCACTCGGTCCGCTCCTGGCGGTTGCCGTCGCGGTCCTTCCACTGCTCGGAGGTCGCGATTCGCATGTTCACGACCTCGCCGCCGTTGTTGAGCGAGCGCGACTCCGGGTCCGCGCCCAGGTTGCCGACCAGGATCACCTTGTTCACGCCCGCCATCTCATGTTCCTCCAAGTCCCGCGGCGACCGCAATCCAGTAGGTCGCTCCTGCCGCGAGATAGGCCAGCGCGAACAGATAAGTCACCATGAAAAGCGGCCACCTCCAGCCGTTGGTCTCCCGCCGCGCGACGGCGATGGTCGAGATGCACTGCGGCGCGAACACGAACCAGGCGAGGAAGGCGAGGGCGGTGGCCAGCGACCAGCGGTGATGCAGCCTGTCCTCGAGCCTGGTCGCGCCGCCCTGCTCGTCGGGCGAGTCGATCGAATAGACCGTGGCGATGGCGCTAACCGCAACCTCGCGCGCGGCCATGGCGGGCAGCAACGCCAGGCTGATGTCGTGGTTGAAGCCGATCGGCCTGACGACGGTCTCGATGCCGCTGGCGATGTGGCCTGCGATGGAGACTTCGCTCTGCTTCTGCCCCGGGCCGGCCTGCGGGATGCTGGCGAGCGCCCAAATGATCACCGTCGTGCCGAGGATGATCGTGCCGGCGCGCTTGAGGAAGATCTGCGCACGGGTGAGGATGCCGATCGCGACGTCCTTGAGCGGTGGCCACTGATATTTGGGCAGCTCCATCATGAAGCCGCCGCTGCTGCCCTTGAGCACGCCTTTGCGCAGGACCAGCGCGGCGAGCAGCGCACCGCAAATGCCGGTGATGTAGAGCCCGAACATCACCACGCCCTGCAGGCCTATGCCCCAGGCGAGGCGCGTGTTCGGGATGAACGCCGCGATGATCAAAGTGTAGACCGGCAGCCGCGCCGAGCAGGTCATCAGCGGCGCGACCAGGATCGTGGTCAGCCGGTCCTTCGGATCGTCGATCGTGCGGGTCGCCATGATGCCGGGAACCGCGCAGGCGAAGCTCGACAGCAACGGAATGAACGCGCGCCCTGACAGCCCGACCCCGTGCATCAGCTTATCCATCAGGAAGGCCGCCCGGACCATGTAACCGGTGCCTTCGAGCAGCAGGATGAAGAAGAACAGGATCAGGATCTGCGGCAGGAAGGTGATGACCGCCCCCACGCCCGCAATCGCGCCGTCCACCACCAGCGAGCGCAGCAACCCGGCGGGCAGGGCAGCGGTGGCGACGTTCGAGAGCCACGCCACCAAATCCTCGATCCACGAGACCGGCGTCTGGCTCCAGGCGAACACCGCCTGGAACATGACGAACATGATCGCCGCGAGGATGATCGGGCCGAGCACCGGATGGAGCAGCACCGAGTCGAGCCGGTGGGTCCAACGGCGCACCGGAGTTTCGCTCACCACTGCCGCCGTGGCGATCTCGCGGGCGCGGCGCTGGAGATGGATGAGGTCGCTCTTCACGCGCTCGTGCACGCCGCAGAAGGGGGCGGACAGCATGTCGTCGACCGCCGTCTGAAGGTCAGGGATGCCGCGGCGACGAACGGCGACCGTCTCGATGACCGGAACGCCAAGCTCCTGCGACAGGCGAGCGGGGTCGAGCTCGAGCCCGTCCCGCTTTGCCAAATCGACCATGTTGAGTGCGACGATCGTCGGCAGGCCCAGCTCTAGCAGCTGCAGGCAGAAGCGAAGGTGGTTGTCGAGGTTGGACGCGTCGATGACGATGACGAGCGCATCGGGCTGACGCTCGCCCTTCTGCTTGCCGAGCAAGACGTCGCGCGTGACTGCTTCGTCAGGGCTCGCCGGCTCGAGGCTGTACGCGCCGGGCAGGTCGACCAGCTCGACGGGCCGCCCGTCGGCGAGCACGAGGCGGCCGGAATGGCGCTCCACCGTCACGCCCGGATAATTGCCGACCTTTTGGCGCGCGCCGGTCAGCGCGTTGAACAGCGCGCTCTTGCCGGCATTGGGACTGCCGGCGACGGCGACGAGCGGGAGCGGGTTCACTGCGCTAGCGGGATGACGCGAATCGCGCCGGCGTGCCTGCGCCGGATCGCGACGGTCATGCGGCCGACGCGAATCGCGATCGGATCGCGGCCGAACGGACCGAGGTGCAGCGGCTCGACCGTGACGCCCTCATCGAACCCGAAGTTGCGCAGCCGGCAGGCCTCGCCCTGATCGAGCCCGTCCCAGCCGATGGAGCAGACGCGCGCCTTCGTCCCGACCTTGAGCTGATCGAGCGAGATCGTCTCCGGCTGGAAGGGCGCGTTCATTCTTGCGAGTGATTATCATTAACGGGTTGAGAGTTCCATACCCAAATGACGACGGGTGCGGCGCGCGACAATCCGGAAGTTCACCTAGGCGGGTAGCGCAGGCGGCCGAGGAATCGCGAGAGGCTGAGATGCTCCGAGGAGCCGCGCCATTCGGCCTTCCATTTCTCGAACTTCATCACGTCGTCGATGCGCCGGTCGAGGAACGCCGCCGTGTCCATCCAGCCTTCGCTCTGATCGTCGAGCCAGACGAGCAGGGTCGAGCCATAGACCGCCCCGAGCGTCATGCGCTTGGTGTAGTGATTGAAGTCGGTGCTGGTGTCGCCCGCGATGCGCCACATCAGGTCAGCCGTGCGCCACGAGGTGCGGAGCGCCAGCGGGACGTTCTGCGGCATGGCGAAGATCGCGAGCGCGCGCCGCACCGCCTCGCGCGCCGGGCCCATGATCTCAAGCCGCTTCCACACGAGCGAGCGGATCTTCTCGCGGATCTTCATGCCGGCGAGCCGCTCGGGCGTGAAATAGGCTTCGAGCGCGCGGTCGACCTCCTGGATGTAGAGGTCGATCATGCCCGCCTGGGTCTTCGGCATTGCGAGCCGCGCCTGGACCGGATCGATGCCGAGCTGCTGCGCGGCGGAATCCACCGCAGCGCGGGTCCAGCCGTCGAACACCGCATTCTCGCCGACCGGCAGCGCCAGCTCGCGCCGGAGCTTTTCCAGGGGGCTAGGCTCGTCCATCGCGCTCAACTGGGCTGCTCCTCCATGGTTCGCAAGCCTCTCTCGGGCAAACGCACGAGGACCAGCGCGGTCGCAATCGCCAGCGCTCCGACAGCATCGGTCGCGGACAGGCCCTCGCCATAGGCGAGCCAGCCCACCAAAGCGGAAATCGCCGGCTGGGTCAGAAGCGCCAGTCCGACAATGAGGGGCGGGAAGGTGCCGATCGCATAGACCAGCAGCCCCTGGCCGAGGACCTGGCTCGACAGTGCGAAGATGATCAATGGCGTCCAGTCGTGCGGCCAGATGCGCTCGCCGAGCCCGGCGCTGATCGCCAGCAGCATCGGCACGCCGAACAAAGTCGCGAGCAGGAGGAGCGGGAGCGGCTGAAGCTCCGTCCGCGCGCGCTCGACGAAAATGAGATAGCCGCCGTAGAGCAGCCCCGCGACCAGCGTCAGCAAGTCGCCGGTGAAATTCTTGGGCGACAGCTCATAGCTCCCGCTCATCAGCAGCGCCGCGCCGCCGAGGGCAAGGGTGAGCGCCCCCGCCTGACGCGCCGACGGAAGCCGGTGCGCGAGCCACAGGCCGTAGATGGCGAAGACGAAGCTGCCCGTATTGCCGAACAGGGTCGCGTTGCCGAGCTTGGTCATGCGGATGCCGGCATTCCACGCGGCGAGATCGAGCACATAGAAGACGGCCGCGACGAGGATGGCGATGAGCACGCCGCGCCGGGGCCAGCGCGGCCGCTGCCCCGAGACGTGCGCAATCGCGTAGAGGAAGGGCAGCGCGAGCGTCACGCGCCAGAACCCCGTCGCGACGGGGCCGACGTCGGCAAGGCGGACCAGCCAGGGTCCGAACGCCAGCGCCACGTTGCCGAGCAGGAGCGCGGCGAAGGCGAGGCGGTGCGGATGCGTTGCGTGGCGGGTCAAGGACACTCCCGTCATGCTGAACTTGTTTCAGCATCTGTTGCGGAGACTTGGCCGCACTTCACGAAAATGGACCCTGAAACAAGTTCAGGGTGACGGTTCAGGGCGCGTACTGCTCACGCAAGTGGAACAAGGCGAGTGCCGCTTCCGCGGCGCCCCCGCCCTTGTTGCCCTGCCTGGGGTCGGCCCGGGCCATCGCCTGCTGCTCGTTCTCGACGGTCAGGATGCCGTTGCCGATCGCGTAGCCCTGCATGGTGAGCTGCATCAGGCCGCGGGCGCTTTCTTCCGACACGACCTCGAAATGATAGGTCTCGCCGCGGATCACGACGCCGAGCGCGACGAAGGCGCAGAAGCGCCCGCTCCTTGCGGCAAGCGCGATTGCTCCCGGGAGCTCGAGAGCGCCGGGGACGGTCAGCGTCTCATGCTTGTGCCCGCCGGCTTCGATCGCGGAGCGGGCGCCTTCCAGCAGCATGTCGTTGAGGTGCGGATAGAAGCGCGCCTCGGCGATCAGAACCGACGCCATTACGCGGCGCCCCCGATCGGGCGTTCCTCGACGATCGCCAGGCCGTAGCCGGCCAGCGCGACCGGAGAGTGATGCGTGTTGGTCAGCAGGATCATGTCGTGGATTCCAAGCGCGGCGAGGATCTGCGCGCCTGTGCCGTAGCCCCGCACCGCGTCACCGGCTTCCGCCGGCTTGCCTGCGCGCAGGTCGATCGAGCGTGACAACGAGCCCGGAGAGGCGGCGTGCAGCGCAACCACGACGCCCGAACCTTCCGCTTCGATCATCCGCATCGAGCGCTGCAGCAGGTCGGATCGGGGCGATTTTTCCTCCAGGACGTCGGCGAAGAGATCGAGGCTGTGCATGCGCACCAGCACCGGTTCCGCCGTATCGAGCGCGCCGTGGACCAGCGCCAGCTGTTCCTCGCCGCTCGCCTTGTCGCGGAACACCTGCGCCTGCCATTCCTTCCCACTGCCCGCCTTGAACGGCGCGGTCGCGACCTTTTCGACGAGATGGTCCTTCTTCAGCCGATAGGCGATGAGGTCGCGAATGGTCCCGATCTTCAGGCCATGCGTGCGCGCGAAGTCCATCAGATCCTCGAGCCGGGCCATGGTCCCGTCCTCGCGCATGATCTCGCAGATGACGCCGCTCGGGTTGAGCCCGGCGAGGCGCGAGACATCGACCGCCGCTTCGGTGTGTCCGGCGCGCACCAGGACACCGCCGGGCTTGGCGATCAGCGGGAAGACGTGGCCGGGGGAGACGATCGCCTCCGGGCCGTAGGTCGCGTCGATCGCCACCGCGATGGTGCGCGCGCGGTCTGCGGCGCTGATCCCCGTCGTGATCCCTTCACGCGCCTCGATCGAGACGGTGAAGGCGGTTTCGTTGCGGCTGCGGTTGGTGCGGGTCATCGGCTCCAGCCCGAGCTGGTCGGCGCGGTCCTTGGTCAGCGCGAGGCAAATGAGGCCGCGCCCGTGCCGCGCCATGAAGTTGACCGCATCGGGCGTCGCCATCTGCGCCGGGATGACGAGATCGCCCTCGTTCTCACGGCCCTCGTCGTCGACGAGGATGAACATGCGGCCGTTGCGCGCTTCGTTGATGATCGCCTCTGTGCCGACCAGCACTTCGGTATTGCCGCGCTGGATCAGCTTTTCGAGGCGCACGAGCGTGTCGGCCGTCGGGTTCCAGTCGGGCTGGCCGACCTTGCGCAGGCTGTTGGGGTGGAGGCCGGCGGCGCGGGCAAGGCCGGCGCGGCTGACTTCGCCGGTCGCGATGATCGCTTCCAGCTGCTCGATCAGAGTCGTGCTCATACCGCCCACATATCACATTATGATGTGATGAAAAGCAGGAACAAGACTGTTCCTATTGTGCGCGGGCGGCCAGCATCCGGTCGATATAGCGGGCAAGGACGTCAACCTCGACATTCAGCTGTCGTCCGCCGGCAATATCTCCGAGCGTGGTCTGCTGCGCCGTGTGCGGGATGATGTTGACCGAGAAATGGGTCGCACCGTCCTCGGCGTCGCGAACGTCATTCACGGTCAGCGAGACGCCGTCGAGCGCGACCGAGCCCTTGGGCGCGATCATCGGCCCGAGCGCACGCGGGACGCTGATCCCGACCCGCGTGGAATCGCCTTCGGGGCAAGTCCCGACAACTTGGGCGACCGCGTCGACATGCCCGGTAACGATGTGCCCGCCGAGCTCGTCGCCCAGGCGCAGCGAGCGTTCGAGGTTCAGCCTCGTCCCCTCGCGCCACATGTCGGCAGCGGTGCGGGAAAGGGTTTCCCCCGAGACATCAACGGCGAACCAGTCGCCGCCCTTGTCGACGACGGTCAGGCAAACGCCCGAGCAGGCAATGGAGGCACCCAGGTCGACCGTTTCGAGGTCGTAGCCGGTCGCGATCTGCAGCCGCAGGTCGCCGCGCTGCTCGGCGCTGCGCACGGTGCCGACATCGGTGACGATCCCGGTGAACATGATCCGCGCTTAAGCCCCGCGGACCCGCTCGTAAACTTCGAGGCGGTCGACGCCGAGCCGGCGTTCGTCGGCCAGCTGCCAGCGGCCGTGCGCGTCGGCGATGGCGTCCAGCCCGACATAGCCGAAACTCGATTTGCCCTCGCCGACGATGATCGGGGCACGGTAAATCAGGATGCGGTCCACGAGATCCTCCGTGAGGAAGGCCGTCGCGGTGGCCGATCCCCCCTCGACCAGCAAGTCGTTGACGTCATGAAGTCGATAGACATCTTGCGGATTTCTCAGCGTTTCCCAGCCGTCGACCGCATCCCCGTGAGTCAGCAGTCCCCGGCGCGGCGAGCGCTCCTCAAGGCCCGGGAGGCGCACATCGAGCTGTGGCCGATCGGCAAGGAAGGTGCCGCGGCCGACCAGGATCATGTCGGTGTGGGCGCGCTCCAGATGGACTTCCCGCCGTGCATCCTCGCCGGTGATCCATTTGCTCTCGCCGGATGGAAGCGCGATCTTGCCGTCAATCGACAGGGCGAGCTTGAGCGTGATCCGCGGCCGCCCGAGCCGTAGCCGTGTCAGCCACCCGGAAAGCGACCGCTTCGCCGCTTCGCGCCCGATGCCGAGCTTCACCGCGATCCCGGCCTCGCGTAGCCGGCGGATGCCCTTGCCGGAGGTCCGCGGGTCCGGGTCCTTGAGCGCGACGACCACGCGCTCGGGTTGGGCCTTCAGCAGCAGGTCCGTGCAGGCGGGCCCCCTCGGGCTCTCGTGCGCGCAGGGTTCGAGCGTGACGTAGACGGTGGCGCCGCGTGCGCGTTTTCCAGCCTGCGCCAGCGCAATGGCTTCGGCATGAGGCCGTCCACCGGCCGCCGTCGCGCCGCGGCCGACGACCTTGCCCGCGGCTGAGACGATGACGCATCCGACGTTAGGGTTCGGCGCGCTTTGGCCGCGCGCGACCTCGCCGAGCGCGAGCGCTTCCGCCATCCACTTGCGGTCGTCACTCAACCCCGAATTGCTTCCCGAGCTTCTGGAACTGCCGCTGCCGCTCCTTCGCCGCGGCTTCGCGCGCCGCCATGTCCTTCTTCTGGTCGGCGATGATGTCGGCGTCCGTGCGGTTGGCCGGATAGAGCTCGACCTCGACCACCCGCGGCGGCGGCGCGGTGCCGATCTTCGGGTCGACGATGAACTCGATGACGATGATCGCGGTGCAGAGGAACGCGAGTGCGCCGGCGATCACCTGCTCGCGGCTGCGCTGTCGCATGAACGCGAGCAGGTCGCGGAACGCCGCGCGCGGCGTGGAAGGACGGGGGAACCAACTCATCTCGGCGAAGATAGGGCTGGCGGGGGGCTATCGCCAGCCCGCTCTTCAGCCGTCGAGCTCGAAACGCAGGGTGATCACGATCGAGGTCGCAATCGCCCGTCCGTCCTGCATCGCCGGCTTATAGCGCCAGTGCGCGAGCAGGTGCCTGCGCGCGGCGCTGAGGAAGACAGGGTCTGCCCGCCCGATCGGGTCGACGGCAATCACGCGCCCGTGATCGTCGATGGTCAGACGCAACTGAAGCGCGGCTTCTTCCTCGTTCAGCAGCTTCGACTGCGGATAGGGGGGCTTCAGCTCCGATCCTGAAGTCAGCAGTTGCGCGGCGCTGCTCACCGGCGCCGGCTTCGGCGGAAAGTCGAAGATGGGGATCGTGGATCCGCCGGGAACCTCGGCCGCGCCGCTGATCACGGTTGGTCCAGGGTCGACTTGGGGCTGATCGCGCGCCGGTGTCGGGAGCGGCACATCGGGCTGAGTCACGGTCGTGAGATGCCTGGCCGGCGACGTGCGCGTCTGAGTCGGAGGCGGCCGCAGAGAGGGAACAGGCACCTGGATCAGGTCCGTGTGCGGGAAAATCTTGCGCGGCAGATCCATTTTGACGCTCATCACGAACGCGAGCGCGACGATGTGCCCGCACAGGATGAACAGCATGGCGTTGGGGCTGGACTGGCGCTGGGCAATCCGGCTGCGGCCGGCGGCGTAAGCAAGCATCTCGAACCTCCTCTCCCGGAGCGGCTCTATGCAGCATGTTACATCATATCGTCACGATGTTAAAGCTAGTTTGTTGCGGGAGCGGTGAACGAATGCTTGCTAGCGCTTGGCCGCGGCCTCGAGCCGGCGGACGGCGCGGTTCTTGCCCATGCGCGCGACTAGGCCGGCCATCTCGGGGCCGCTGTCCCGCCCGGTCAGGGCGAGGCGCAACGGATGGAACAGCTCGCGGCCCTTCTTGCCCGATGATTCCTTCAGCTCGCCGGTCAGGGCTCGCCACGGCTCCGCGCCCCAATCGACCTGTTCCGCGATCGACGCAGCATCCCTGACCAGCAGGCGCTCGTCGTGACCGAGCTCGGGCGGATCGATCTCGCCGCGCAGGATATCGAACCAGGCCGGGAAGTCGGACAAGCGCTCGAGGTTGGGCCTGAGCAGCAGCCAATCCTCTTCCGTTGCGCCTTCCGGCAGCCGGTCCGCGACCGCTGCATAGCCGAGCTTGTGCAGCAGCCGTGCGTTGACCAGCTCGACCTCGTGCGGATCGAAATGCGCGGGCGCGCGGCCGAAGGTCGCGAAGTCGAAGCCGTCGGCGAGCTCATCGAGGCTGTCGACGGGCTCGACCGGCTGCGACGTGCCGATCCGCGCCAGCACCGACAGCATGGCCATCGGCTCGACGCCCTCCGCCCGGAGATGCTCGGCGCCATAGGAGCCCAGCCGTTTCGACAGCTTCCCCTCGGCAGCAACGAGCAGCGCCTCGTGCGCGAACTGCGGCGGCTTCGCGCCCAGCGCCTCGAACATCTGGATCTGCGCCGCGCTGTTCGAAACATGGTCCTCGCCGCGCACGATATGCGTGATCCCGAGGTCCACGTCGTCGATCACGCTCGGCAGCAGGTAGAGCCAGCTGCCGTCCTCGCGCCGCACGACCGGATCGCTAAGCAGCCTGGGATCGAACCTCTGCTCTCCACGGATGAGGTCGTTCCACACGATCGGCGCGTCGTGATCGAGCCGGAAGCGCCAATGCGGCGCGCGCCCTTCCGGCAGTGGCGCGTCGGCCGGCTTGCGTTCGTAGACCGGGGGTAGCCCGCGGCCGAGCAGCACCTTGCGCCGCAACTCCAGCTCCTCGGGCGTTTCGTAGCAGGCATAGACCCGGCCCGCGGCCTTCAGACGCCCGAACTCCCGTTCGTAGAGCTCGAACCGCTCCGACTGGCGCACCATCGCGTCCGGGGTGAGGCCCAGCCATTCGAGATCGTCGCGGATCGCCTCGTCGAACTCGGGGGTCGAGCGCTCGCGGTCGGTGTCGTCGATCCGCAGCAGGAACTTGCCGCCGTTCTTCCGGGCGAACAAATAATTGTGCAGCGCCGTACGAATGTTGCCGACATGGAGGCGTCCGGTCGGTGAGGGTGCGAAGCGGGTGACGACGCTCATCGCGGCAGCTTCGTGTTTGGGCTGGTGTGGAAGAAGTTGCTGATCGGGTAGCGCCGGTCGCGGCCGAAATTGCGGTTGCCGATCTTCACGCCCGGCGGGGCCTGGCGGCGCTTGTACTCGGCCTTGAGCAGCTTGGACTCGATGTCCGCGACGAGGGTCACGTCCTCGCCGGTCGCGTTCGCCACCTCCTTCACCGACATTTCCTTGTCGACCAGCCCTTCGAGGATTCGGTCGAGGACCGAATAAGGCGGGAGGTTGTCTTCGTCCTTCTGCCCCGGGCTGAGCTCGGCCGTCGGCGGCTTGGTGATCACGCGCTCGGGCATGACCGGCCCGTTCGGGCCAAGTGCGCCCTCCGGCCTGTTGCGGTTGCGCCAGCGGGAGAGTGCGAAGACGGTCGTCTTGTAGGCGTCCTTGAGCACCGAATAGCCCCCCGCCATGTCGCCGTAGAGCGTTGCGTAACCGACCGACATCTCGCTCTTGTTGCCGGTGGTCAGCAGCATCTGACCACCCGCGTTCGAGAACGCCATCAGCGTGACCATCCGCAGCCGCGCCTGGACGTTCTCCGCCGCCGAGCCCTTCAAGTCCGGCAACATCTCGTCGAGGGCGGTCACTGCTGGCGCGATCGAGATGACGTCATGACGGCAGCGGAGCATGCGCGCGCATTCCCGCGCGTCCTCCAGGCTTTCGTCGCTCGTGTATTTGGACGGGAGCATCACCGCAGAGACCTTTTCGGCCCCGAGCGCATCCACCGCGACTGCCGCCGAAAGCGCGCTGTCGATTCCGCCCGAAAGGCCGAGGATCACACCCGGGAAGCCGTTGCGCTGAACATAATCGCGCAGCCCGACGATCATCGCCTGGTAGACATCCTCGGGGAAGGCATCGAGGGCATGGCTCTCGCGGGTCATGCAGCGCCAGCCGTCGGGCGTGCGCTGCCAGTCGGTGACCAGCAGCGATTCTTCCCAGTCGCGCATCTGCACGACGCGCTCACCGTCCGGATGGACGATGAACGAGGAGCCGTCGAACACCAGCTCGTCCTGCCCGCCGACGCGGTTGAGATAGGCGATCGGCAGCCCCGTCTGCAGCGCCCGATCGCGGACGAGGCGGTAGCGAATGTCGTCCTTGTCGAGCTCGTACGGGCTGCCGTTGGGCACGAGCAGCATCTCCGCGCCCGCTTCGGCGAGATGGGCGCAGACGACTTCCTGCCAGATGTCCTCGCAGATCGGCACGCCGATCTTCACGCCCTTGAACTCGAGCGGCTCGGGAACGGGTCCGGGCGTGAAGATGCGCTTCTCGTCGAACGTACCGTAGTTGGGAAGCTCGCGCTTCAGCGTGCGGCCGAGCACGCGGCCGCCGTGCGCGAGGATGAAGGCGTTGTAGTTGGCGCCGTCCTCGTGGACCACGGTGCCGATCAGCATCGTGGGTCCCGGTTCGACAGTCGCGGCCACCAGCCGGTCGGTACATTCGTGAGTCCGCCGGACGAATTCGGGCTTCAGCACCAAATCCTCCGGCGGGTAGCCGATCAGCTGCAGCTCGGGGCACAGCAGCAGGTCCGCATCGCCCGCCCTGCGCCGCATCTCGAGCATCGCCGCGGCATTGCCCTCGAGGTCGCCGACCCGCTGGTTCATCTGCGCAAAGGCGATCTTGAGGCGGTCGGTCATCGCGTCCCCATACCGTTGAGGCTGAGCTTGTCGAAGCCCCGTCCTTCATCTTGGCGAAGAAAGGCAGTCCTTCGACAGGCTCAGGACGAACGGGTGCTTACGGAACTCAAGAAGCCTCGCTAAAGGCGGACTCGCCGCTGGGGAGCCGCAAACATGAAATTGCTCGCAGGGAACAGCAACCTTCCGCTGGCCCGCTCGATTGCCGACTATCTCGAAACCCCGCTGACCGACGCCAGCGTGCGCCGCTTCGCCGACGAGGAGGTGTTCGTCGAGGTCAACGAGAACGTCCGCGGCGAGGACGTGTTCGTCATCCAGTCGACCAGCTATCCGGCGAACGACAATCTGATGGAGCTGCTGATCTGCATCGATGCGCTGCGGCGCGCATCGGCCAAGCGGATCACTGCGGTCCTCCCTTACTTCGGTTATGCGCGGCAGGACCGGAAGCCGGGACCGCGCACGCCGATTTCGGCCAAGCTGGTGGCGAACCTGATCACCACCGCCGGTGCAAACCGGGTGCTTTCGATCGACCTGCACGCCGGGCAGATCCAGGGCTTTTTCGACATCCCGACCGACAACCTTTTCGCCTCGCCGGTGATCGCGACCGACATCCGCGCGCGCTTCGGCAACCGCGACCTGCTGGTCGTGTCGCCGGATGTGGGCGGCGTGGTGAGGGCGCGCGGGCTCGCCAAAAGGCTCAACAACGCGCCGCTCGCGATCGTCGACAAGCGCCGCGAGCGCGCCGGCGAATCGGAGGTGATGAACATCATCGGCGACGTCGAAGGCCGCACCTGCGTGCTGGTCGACGACATCGTCGATTCGGCCGGCACATTGTGCAACGCCGCCGCCGCGCTGAAGCAGCAGGGCGCGACCGAAGTGTTCGCTTACTGCACCCACGGCGTGCTTTCCGGCGGTGCCGCGGCGCGCGTCGCCAAGTCGGAGCTCAGCGAGCTGGTCGTCACCGACACGATCTACACCGGCGAGCCCGACCCCAAAGGCAGCAAGATCCGCCGCCTGACCGTCGCGCCTTTGCTCGGCGAGGCGATCAAGCGCATTGCGGACGAGAGCAGCGTCTCCAGCCTGTTCGACTAACGTCATCCTGAACTCGTTTCAGGATCCAATTTCGGAACTTGCACCGCGCTTCTCCGCGATGGATGCTGAAACAAGTTCAGCATGACGGCGGTTGACGGCGTATGCCAACCGTCCTCATCACCGGCACGAACCGCGGCATCGGCCTCGAGTTCGCGCGTCAATATGCATCTGACGGCTGGGACGTCGTCGCGACCGCGCGGGAGCCGAGCCCCACGCTGGAGGCGCTCGGCGTCCGGATCGAGCGGCTGGACATGCAGGACCTCGATGCCGTGGTCGCGCTGGGCGGCAGCATCGAGCGCCTCGACCTGCTGATCGCCAACGCCGGCACCTGGATTCCGGAGCAGGCGGAGAGCGCGGAGGACGGCCACGCCTGGGCCGCCATGTTCGTCACCAACACGATCGCGCCTTACCTGCTCGCCAAGTCCCTGCTGCCGCCGGTCGGAGCAGCCAAAGGCAAGCTCATGGCGCTGACCAGCGGCATGGGTAGCATCGGCGAAAGCTCCGGCGGCTACGTGCCCTATCGGAGCTCGAAGGCGGCGCTGAACATGGCGTGGCATGCGCTGGCGATCGAAGCGAAGCGGCTGGGCGTGGTCGCAGCCGTGCTCGACCCCGGCTGGGTCAAGACGCGCATGGGCGGCCCCAGCGCCCCGACTCCGCCCGAGCAGAGCGTCACCGAGATGCGGCGGCTGATCGAACGCCTCGGCCCGAACGACTCAGGCGGGTTCTTCAAGCGCGACGGGACTCGCCACGCCTGGTGAAGGTCAGGCGGTGGCCGGCTGCTCGGCCGCCTGCTGCTGCCCCTGTTTCACCGGCGCCCCGATCGACCAGATGAAGCCGAAGGGGTCGGTCACCTGGCCGTAGCGGTCGCCCCAGAACTGGTCGGCGAGCTCGAACTTGACCCCGGCGCCGGCATCCAGCGCGCGCTTCCACGCCGCGTCCGCATCGGGAACGTCGAGGTGCAGCACCAGGCTCGCGGGCGGCTGCGACGGCCCGCCCATATGCTCCGGAAAGTCGTCGTGGAGCATCAATGAGCCGCCGTTGATCTTCAGATGCGCGTGCATCAGCCGGCCGTCGTCGGTCGGGTGGCGCATCAGCTCCTCGGCGCCGAATGCCCGCTTGTAGAAATCGATCGCTTCCGCCGCGCGCCGGTCGCGGATGGTGATGTGCGGCGTGATTCCGCCGCTCGGTCCCTGCTCGTTCCTCTCCATCGACTCGCCTCCTTGTCAATTTAAGGTCGCGCCATTATAGCGCCGCGCTTTCCAGATCGTTGGAAAACCAATGGCCCGGCCGAAAGGCATGCCGTGGCGGTTGGATAACGCCTGTTCCCGCGAAAGCGGGAATCGCAGAAAGGACGAAAATGCCCAAGCTGAAGACCAAGAGCGGCGTCAAAAAGCGCTTCAAGCTCACGGCGACCGGCAAGATCAAGCACGGGGTCGCTGGCAAGCGCCACCGGCTGATCAGCCACAACGCCAAGTACATCCGCCAGAACCGCGGCACGGAAATTCTCGCAGACGCCGACGCGGCGCGCGTGAAGGCCTGGGCCCCGTACGGCCTCAAGTAAGGAGCGGATAGGACATGGCACGCGTCAAACGGGGTGTAACCACCCGCGCCAAGCACAAGCGGATCCTGGAGCAGGCGAAGGGCTATTACGGGCGCCGCAAGAACACGATCCGCATCGCCCGCCAGGCGGTCGAGAAAGCCGGGCAGTACGCCTACCGCGACCGCAAGGTGAAGAAGCGGAGCTTCCGGGCCCTGTGGATCCAGCGCATCAACGCCGCGGTCCGCGCCGAAGGGCTGACCTACGGCCAGTTCATCCACGCGCTGAACCTCGCCGGCATCACCCTCGACCGGAAGGTGCTCGCCGACATCGCGATGCACGAGGCCGAGGCGTTCAGCGCGATCATCGCCCAGGCGAAGGGCGCGCTGGAGAAGAAGGCGGCTTAAGCCTTCTTACTGCACGAACAACGAAGGGCGTCGGGAGCGATTCCGGCGCTCTTTTTTGGTGCAGCGGCGGCACAGGCCACGCCACAGGTAAGTTGCTGATTTGAACGGAAGTTACACTACACCGTTCACCACATTTCTGGTAAATCATAGTTTAATGAGTCGCGGGGCGAGTCATGCGTGCAAGCTCTAGCCCAATCTCCGTCGTCGGAGGCAGCGTTCAAACTTAACGGCCGCTGCGCCGATCACCTATTATTGTCCGCCATCAGCAAGGAGTCGGGGCATGGTTACTCTACCTGGTCAGGCCATAGTTAATATACCTGCCGATGCGCAGCAGCACATTATCGATCACGCACCTTTCGATACCTACTCCACGGTTTCGTACACCGGGAACAACGGCGGCACGATCTTCAATGGGCTGTTGGTCGAGGTGACACCGACGACATGGGTGGAGAACAATCTTTTCCATTTCAACGAGGTCTCGGAAACCGACACTCAGGTCGTGCTTTACGACCCATCACGCGCACTGACGTTGACCCTGAATTATGCGACCAACGATCTGGCGGTGAGCTTCGATAGCACGACGCTGCACTGGGCTATCACCGGCGTCACGGAGTCGCTGAGCCCCGTCATCCCGGATGGATGGATCGTCTGAAGGAGAGCGCCGCTGGCGCTCTTCGGAAAAGGACCAACCTGCCAACGTCTGCCTGATTTGAAAGCAGCTATTAGAAGTCGGTCAATCCAGCAGCTCGTAAGCGGGCAGAGTCAGGAATTCGACCAGGTCGTCCGCGACGATCATGTTGTGCATCAGCCGCGCGGCTTCGGCGATGTTGGGGACTTCGGCGAGCAGGCCGACTTCCTCGTGGAACCATTGCTCGAACAGGTCGAGAGTGAAGGCGCGGCCGTCGTCGAGCGGCGCTTCGAACTTCAGCCATTGCCATAGCTGCGTGCGGCAGATCTCCGCCGTCGCCGCATCCTCCATGAGGTTATAGAGCGGCACCGCGCCCTTCCCGCCGAGCCAGGCGGCGAGATACTGGACGCCGACGCGGATGTTCTCGCGCGCACCGGCCTCAGTCCGCGCGCCCTCATGCAGCTTCAGCATCTCCTCACGGCCGGGGACGTGCTCCGGAGTCTTCGACAGCTGGTTTGGCGCAATTCCCGCGAACACCTCCGCCGCGACCGGCACCAGTGCCGGGTGCGCGACCCAGGTGCCGTCGTGGCCGTTGCCGACCTCGCGCAGCTTGTCCGCGCGGACCTTGTCCAGGGCCGCGCGGTTCTTTTCCTCGTCGCCCTTCACCGGGATGAAGGCCGACATGCCGCCCATCGCGAAGGCGCCGCGCCGGTGGCAGGTCGCGACCAGCCGCAGCGAGTAAGCGGCGAGGAAGGCTTTATCCATCGTCATTAGGGCGCGGTCGGGCGTCAGGCGGTCGGGCGAGCGGCCGGAGCGCTTGATGGTCGAGAAGATGTAGTCCCAGCGGCCGCAGTTGAGGCCGACGATGTTGTCGCGCAGCGCGTAGAGGATCTCGTCCATCTCGAACGCCGCGGGCAAAGTCTCGATCAGAACCGTCGCCTTGATCGTCCCGCGCTCGAGCCGCAGCTTGTTCTCGGCGAAGGCGAAGACGTCGCTCCACAGCGCCGCTTCCTCCATGCTCTCGAGCTTGGGAAGGTAGAAGTACGGGCCGGAACCGCGGGTCAGCGCCGGGCGGGCGTTGTGCCAGAGGTAGAGCGCGAAATCGAACAGAGCGCCGGCGACGACTTCGCCGCCGACCGTCACATGATCCTCGGGCAGATGCCAGCCGCGCGGGCGCACCATCAATACCGCCGGATCATCTCCGACCGCATAATGCTTGCCGCTGTCCGGATCGGTGTAATCGAGGCGGCCGAGCCAATAATCGCGCAAGTTCGCTTGGCCCTGGACCAGCTCGTCCCAGGTCGGGCTGGTCGCGTCCTCGAAATCGGCCATGAACGCCTGCGCACCGCTGTTGAGCGCATTGATCAGCATCTTGGCGTTGGTCGGCCCGGTGATCTCGACGCGGCGGTCGAGAAGATCGCGCGGGATGCCGCCGACGGTCCATTCCGCCGCGCGAATGTCTCGGGTGTCCTCGCGGAAGTCGGGCAGCTCGCCTGCGTCGAAGCGATCCTGCCGCTCCTCGCGCCGTTCGAGAAGCTCCAGCCGCCGGTCGTTGAACCGCTCGTGCAGCTCGGACAGGAACTCCAGCGCGCTGGGAGTCAGGATCTCGTTGGCGCCGCGGACGCCGCTCGGCTCCGCGACGATGTTCTGGATGTCGATCACGTCCATCAATGTAGTGCCGGTTCGACGCAGATCGAATAGCGCTCGGTCGGACGCCAGTGGTCATGGAAGGTCAGGCGCTGCCATTCCATCCGCGCCTTCAGCTCGTCGGCATAGGGGCCGTGGACGATCTCGGTGCCGGGCTTCAGGTCCTTGAAGCGGCAGTCCGAATAGTCGCCGCCGATCACCCAGTAACGCTGTCCCATCCTTCCTCTCCTACTCCGCCGCCACGAACTGGGCGGCTTCGGTGGACTCCCTGAGCGCCACGGTCGACGCTTGTCCGCCGGAAACGGCGGTGGCGATCGCGTCGAAATAGCCCGTGCCGACCTCACGCTGGTGCCGGGTCGCGGTGTAGCCGGCCGCTTCGCTGGCGAACTCGGCCTGCTGCAGCTCGGAGTAAGCGGCCATGCCGCGGTCGCGATAATCGGACGCGAGCTCGAACATGGCGTGATTGAGGCTGTGGAAGCCGGCCAGAGTCACGAACTGGAACTTGTACCCCATCGCGCCGAGCTCGCGCTGGAAATTGGCGATAGTCGCTTCGTCGAGCTTTGCCTTCCAGTTGAAGCTTGGCGAGCAATTGTAGGCGAGCAGCTTGCCGGGGAAGCGCGCGTGAATGCCCTCGGCGAAGGTCCGCGCCTCGTCGAGGTTCGGGTGGCTGGTCTCGAACCACAAAAGGTCGGCGTGGGGGGCGAAGGCGAGACCGCGGGCGATGCAATGGTCGAGCCCGGTGCCCTCCTTCAGCCGGAAGAAGCCCTCGGGGGTGCGCTCGCCGTTGATGAAGGGCCGGTCGCGTTCGTCAATGTCGCTGGTGATCAGTTTCGCGCTTTCAGCGTCGGTGCGCGCTACGAGAATCGTCGGGACGCCGCAGACGTCGGCGGCAAGCCGCGCGGCGTCGAGGTTGCGAATCGCCGCCTGGGTCGGGATCAGCACCTTGCCACCGAGGTGCCCGCACTTCTTCTCGCTCGCGAGCTGGTCCTCGAAGTGAACGCCCGCGGCGCCGGCCTCGATATAGGCTTTCGTGATCTCGAAGCAGTTGAGCGGCCCGCCGAAGCCGGCTTCCGCATCGGCGAGGATCGGCGCGAACCAGTCGCGCCTTGCGCCACCTTCGAGATGCTCGATCTGGTCGGCTCGGCTCAGCGTCTTGTTGATCTTGCGCGCGAGCTCCGGGCCGGAGTTCGCCGGATAGAGCGACTGGTCGGGGTACATCGACCCGCTGACGTTGGAGTCAGCTGCGACCTGCCAGCCGGACAGATAGATGGCCTGAAGGCCCGCTCGGACCATTTGCATCGCCTGATTGCCGCTCAGCGCTCCGAGCGCGCGAACCGGTTCGTCCCCGTTGAGCAGCTCCCAGAGCTTGAGGGCGCCGCGACGCGCCAGCGTATATTCGATCGGCACGGAGCCGCGCAGCTTGAGCACATCCTCGACGCTGTAAGGCCGCTCAATGCCTTCGAACCGCCCCCGAGGAGCCGCAACCACCCTGCCGAAATCGCCCATTCGCATTCCCCTTTGAGCCGTGTGTCGTGGGGCAGAAGAACTCATCGGCTTGCAAATAGCCGCACCGAAAAGAGCTTAGGTGTCAGGTTCAGACTTGTGCGTTTGTAAAAATTTTGACAGCTTCACAGATGATGCTTCGGCGGAAGCTTTTCCTCGGCGCGCGGCTCAAGCGGCTGCGGCGCGAACGCGGGCTCAACCAGAGCCAGATGGCGGACGAGCTGGGCATCTCCGCTTCCTATCTCAACCACCTCGAGCGCAACCAGCGGCCTGTCACCGCGGGCATCCTGCTGCGGCTTGCCGAGAGCTTCGACGTGGACGTGAAGACCTTCGCATCCGAAGGGGGTGACTGCGGCGGGGCGACCCAGCTGGCCGAGATCTTCTCCGACCCGATGCTCGCCGACCTGGGCGTCAGCCGATACGAGCTGGTCGAGCTCGCCGATAACGCGCCGGGCATCGCCGAGGGCGTGGCGCGGCTCTACACGGCCTTTCGCGAGCTTCAGCGCCAGCCTGTCGAGGACGACACCGGCGGCTCCGATCCCCGCGTGCTGATCACGCCCGAGACCTGGGTGCGCGATTACATCCAGGCGCAGCGCAATCATTGGCCGGAGCTGGAGGATGCGTCGGAGACGCTGGGCGGCGCGCTCAACGATCCGCTCTCCGTGGCAGAACCCCTGCGCAGGCGGCTGAAGGAGGCGTGGGGCGTCGAGGTGCGCGTCGTCGGTCCTGAAATTCTCGAGGATGCGAGCCAGCATTACGATCCACAGCGGCGCGTGCTGATGCTGTCGTCGCTGCTTCGGCCCGAAAACCGGCAGTTTGGCATCGCCTACCAGCTGGCGCTGCTCGAGTTCGCACCGATCATCGCGCGCATGCTCGAAGCCGCGCGTCCGCCCGATCCCGGAAGCCGCCGCTTGCTGCACATGAGCTTCGCCAACTACGCCGCCGGCGCGATCATCATGCCCTACGGCAAGTTCCTGCGCGCTGCGGAGGAGCATCGCTATGCGATCGACCGGCTCTGCGCGCAGTTCGGCGCCAATGTCGAGCAGGTCGCGCACCGACTGACGACGCTCGGCAGATCGGGCGCGAAGGGCGTGCCCTTCTTCATGCTCCGCGTCGATCCGGCCGGGAACATCTCCAAACGCTATGCTGGGGAAAGCTTCCCCTTCTCGCATTTCGGCGGCACCTGCCCGCGCTGGCACCTGCACGCCGCCTTCCAGACGCCAGGCCAGACCATTCGGCAGCTGATCGAGACTCCCGACGGCCAGCGCTTCTTCACCATCAGCCGCACGATCGAGCGCCCGATCCGCCCGGACCTGCGCGATGACGCGTTGCTCGCCGTCGGCCTCGGCTGCGATGTCAAGCACGCCAGCCGGATCGCATATGCCGACGGCCTCGACCTGGTGAACACACCCGCGACGCCCGTCGGGCCCGCCTGCTCCATCTGTCCGCGCCTGCAATGCGCCTATCGCGCGACGCCGCCTGCCGGACGGATGCTGGCGGTCGAGGAAAACCGGAAGTCGATTTCGCCTTATCCGTTCGTGCCCGGCTAAGGGGCGACCGGCTCCCGCTCCAGCGAATCGCGATCCCACTTCGCGAGGTCCGCGGCAGCATCGTAGCTGGATTGAAGGAATTCGCCGAGCATCCGCACCGGATCGTTCGCTCCGCGGACCTTGGCATAGGGCAGCACGAACTCGCCATAGGTCTCGTCGAACCTGCCGTGCGCGACCTTCGCCGCGCGATAGCCCTCCGGCTCGGGATAAATGTAGCTGTAGAAGAAGGGTTCTGCCGCCGTGACCCCGCCGGCCCAGAAGCCGCCGCTCGTCACTTCGTGGCTATAAGCTTCTCGCGCGATGCGGTCGGGGAGGCCGGGCATGCCGCCGGGATGTTGCGGCGCTCCGCGGCCCGAGAACCGGCTCACCGCCAGGTCGAAGCTGCCCCACCAGAAATGCACCGGGCTCCCCTTCCCGGCAAAGCCCGCGCGGAAATGCGCGAACACCGGAACGATCGCGGCAAGCGCCTCTCGGAAACGCGCCGCTGAGTCGCGGTCGTACTCGCGCGCGGCATGATCGTCGGCAAAGGGCACCGCATCCGGAATTTCGTTGGGCTTGCCGTTGAATTCCGAGGGCAGGTCGTGGCGGTCGAGGATGGCGATCAGCCGCTGGTGCAGCGCGGCGATGCTCCCGGCATTCAGCGGCACCTCCTCGCGCGATCCGTCGCTGACCCACAGGACGATCGCATGCCGGCAAAGGTCCAGGGTGAGCGTGAAGGTCCGGCCCCCGCTCGCGGCGGTAGGCAAAGTCGAAAGTCCGCGCGCGTTCGGCTGAAGCGCGACATGCCATCCGTGATTGCTCCACGGCGCGTGCGCGACCCTGATCTTGCCGAGCATCTGCGACGCGAGGTGCAGGACCGCGAGGGTCTCGTGGTCGCGCTCGACGCTGAGCTCGGGCCAGCTACTCACGGTCGCCCCTTAGCACGCCTTTGCAATTCCTGCGCGGGCGCGGCTAAGGCGCTGACCCATGTCCGACGCACTGCTCGACCGTATCGCCGCCGCACGCGACCTGCAGGAACTCGATTCCGTGCGCGTGGCGCTGCTCGGCAAGTCGGGCGAGATCACAGGGAAGCTGAAGTCGCTCGGGTCGATGGACCCGCAGACCCGCGCGGCCGAGGCGCCGAAGATCCATGCCCTGCGCGAGCAGGTGACGAGCGCCATTGCTGACCGAAAGGCGGCGCTCGAAGCCGCCGAGCTCGAGCGCAAGCTCGCCACCGAGAAGATCGACCTGTCGCTGCCCGCGCCGGAAAGCGTCAGTGGAACCGTCCACCCGGTCAGCCAGGTGATGGACGAGCTTGCCGAGATTTTCGCGGACCTCGGCTTCTCGGTCGCCGAAGGGCCTGAGATCGAGACGCAGTGGTACAATTTCACGGCACTCAACATGCCCGAGTTCCACCCTGCACGGGCGATGCAGGACACCTTCTACCTGCAGCCGCGTGAGCCGGGCGAGGAGCCGTTCGTCCTGCGCACCCACACCTCGCCGGTGCAGATCCGGGCGATGGAGCAGCGCGGTGCGCCGATCTATGCCATCGCGCCGGGCCGCGTGTACCGCTCCGACAGCGACGCGACCCACACGCCGATGTTCCACCAGGTCGAAGGGCTGGTGATCGACCGCGCAATCACACTCGGCCATCTCAAGTGGACGCTCGAGACCTTCCTCAAGGCCTTCTTCGAGCGCGACGATGTCGTGCTGCGCATGCGGCCAAGCTACTTCCCGTTCACCGAACCGTCGGCGGAGGTCGACGTCGGCTGGTCGATCGAGAAGGGCCGACGTGTGGTCGGCGGACAGGAAGGCTGGATGGAGGTGCTCGGCAGCGGCATGGTCCACCCGCGCGTCATCGCCAATTGCGGGCTCGATCCCGACGAGTGGCAGGGCTTCGCCTTCGGCTGCGGCATCGACCGGCTGGCGATGCTGAAATACGGCATGGACGACCTGCGCGCCTTCTTCGACGGTGATATCCGCTGGCTCAAGCATTACGGCTTCCGAGCGCTCGACGTGCCGACACTCTCCGGCGGAGTCGGCGCATGAAGTTCAGTCTGAACTGGCTCAAGGAACACCTGGAGACCAATGCGTCCGCCGAGGCCATCGCCGAAAAGCTGACGGCCATCGGGCTCGAAGTCGAAGGCCTCTCCAACCCCGCGGAGGCGCTCGCGCCGTTTCGCGTCGCGAAGGTGCTCACGGCCGAAAAGCATCCGCAGGCAGACAAGCTGCAAGTGCTCAGTGTCGATGCGGGCGAAGGGCCGGTGCAAGTCGTCTGCGGCGCGCCGAATGCCCGCGCGGGGATGCTCGGCGTGTTTGGGCCGCCCGGCGCTTACGTCCCCGGAAGCGACCTCACGCTGAAGGTGGCGGCGATCCGCGGCGTCGAGAGCCGGGGGATGATGTGCTCTTCGCGCGAGCTGGAGCTTGGCGACGACCATAGCGGCATCATCGAGCTGGCCGGAGACGCCCCGGTCGGCACGGCGTTCACCCAATATGCCGGCCTCGACGATCCCGTCTTCGACGTGGCGATTACGCCCAACCGGCAGGACTGCATGGGTGTCCGGGGGATCGCGCGCGACCTGGCGGCGGCTGGCATGGGGACATTGAAGCCGCTGGCCGTGCCTCAGATCGAGGGCGACTTCCCCTGCCCCGTTCCGATCCGCATCGAGGACCCGGAGGGCTGCCCGGCATTCTTCGGCCGCTCCATCCGCGGGTTGAAGAACGGTGCCTCGCCCGAGTGGATGCAGCGGCGGCTCAAGGCGGCCGGGCAGCGTCCGATTTCGGCGCTGGTCGACATCACCAATTACGTGATGATCGACCTCGGGCGCCCCAGCCACGCCTACGACATCGCCAAGCTGACCGGTGGCCTGACCGCCCGTGCGGCGCAGGCGGGCGAGAAGGTGCTCGCGCTCAACGAGAAGGAATATGCGCTCGAGCCGTTCATGACGGTGATCGCGGACGACGCCCAGGTGCACGACATCGGCGGGATCATGGGCGGCGAGGATTCGGGCGTCAGCGACGCCACGACGAACGTGATGCTCGAAGTCGCCTACTTCACGCCCGAGCGAATCGCGCGCACCGGACAGGCGCTCGGCCTCACCAGCGATGCGCGGAGCCGCTTCGAACGCGGCGTCGATCCCGCATTCCTCGATGACGGGCTGGCGATCCTCACCGGGCTGATCCTGGACATCTGCGGCGGCGAGCCGTCGGCGGAAATCCGTGCGGGGCAGCCGCCGGTTGAACGCCGCGCGATCCATTTCGATTACGCACGAACGAAGACGCTCGGCGGCATGGATGTCGCTCAACCGCGCCAGCAGGAGATCCTCCAGAGCCTCGGCTTCGAAGTGGATGGTTCCGAGATCGTCGTGCCCACCTGGCGCCGCGACATCGACGGTTCCGCCGACCTCGTCGAGGAGGTCACGCGGATCGAGGGGTACGACAAGGTCCCTTCGACGCCGCTCGACCGCGCTCCGGGCGTGGCGAAACCGACGGCGACGCGCTCGCAGCTGATGGAACGGCGCGTGCGCCGCACGGCGGCCGCGCGCGGTTTGGACGAAGCCGTGACGTGGAGCTTCATTTCCGAGGAGGAAGCAGCTGTGTTCGGCGGCGCCCCGTGGCAGCTCGCCAACCCGATCAGTGAGGACATGAAAATCATGCGGCCCTCGCTGCTGCCGGGCCTGATCGCCGCAGCGCGCCGCAACCTGGACCGCGGTGCTTCGTCCGTCCGCCTGTTCGAAATCGGCCGGCGCTACCTCGCCGATGCCGAGCACCCGACGCTGTCGCTGCTGCTGGCCGGCGAACGCACTCCGCGGGAATGGCAATCGGGCAAGGCCCGGCCGTTCGATGTCTTCGCGGCCAAGTCGGAAGTCAGCGCACTGCTCGAGGCGGCGGGTGCGCCGGTCGCCAACCTGCAGGTGTATCCCGATGCAGGTCCAACCTGGCACCCGGGACGCTCGGCGAAGCTCGGGCTGGGACCCAAGACGATCGTCGCCAGCTTTGGCGAGCTTCATCCGAGGCTGCAGAAGCAACTGGACGCGCCGGCCGGCGCGGTGGCGGCGGAAATCTATCTCGACGCCATCCCGGCGCCGCGCTCGTCCGGCCGCGCCCGGAGCGCTTATTCGCCACCCGCGCTGCAAGCGATTACGCGCGACTTCGCCTTCATCGTTCCGGCAGACCTGCCGGCAGAGAATCTCGCCCGTGCGATCCGCGGCGCGGACAAAGCCGCGATCACCGGCGTACGCCTGTTCGACCGGTTCGAGGCGTCGGACGGCCTGTCGCTCGCCTTCGAGGTGACTCTGCAGCCGACGGAGAAGAGCTTCACCGACGAGCAGATCGGCGAGATTTCGAAGCGGATCGTGGCTGCGGCGGAAAAGCTAGGCGCTCGGCTCAGGAGCTAGTTCGAGCGTGTTAATGGCGGCGTGCACCCGCGCCTCGATCTCCTCGCGCTTGAGTCCGGCAGGAATCGTCTCGCCGACCTTGAAGGTGATGGTGCCGGGTCGGTGGACAAGACCACGGCCCCACAGACGGCCGCTGTTCACCGCGACCGGGACCACCGGCAAGCCGAGTGCGCGATAGAGACCGGCAAAACCGGGCCGAAGCGGCGGGGTCGCCCCCGCAGGTACGCGCGTGCCTTCGGGATAGATGATCACCGGACGGCCGCTATCGACCGCTTCCTTCCCCGCCGCGACCATCTCGCGCAGCGCCTTTGCGCCGGCGGTGCGCTCGACGGGAATGACGCCATAACGTCGCGTCAGCGTGCCGAAGAGCGGGATATCAGCCAGCTCCTTTTTCATCACGATGACCGGAAGGTGGGCGAGGCGCACCAGCTCTAGCGTCTCGTACATTGCCTCATGCTTTGCGGCGATCAGGTATGCGCCTTCGGGGATGGTGCCCTCCATGCGTGTGCGAATGCCGAGGACGTGTTCGGAAAGCCAGCGGTGGAAATCCGTCCAGCCAAGGACGACGGCGAGCGTGGGCCGCCGGCCGAACGGCATCGCCGCGATCCCGGCGAGAACGTAGAAGACTGTGCCAGGGTAGAATATCGCCGCATAGAGCAGCGACCGCAGCAGGGCCATCAAAGGTCGGCCCAGACCGCGATCCGGCGCAGCACATATTTGTTGTACTCGCCGAACAGGGTGAGGAAGCTCGGCTCGGTCCGCACGCCATCGGTGACGAGCCGGTATTTCGAGCCGAGGACCTTGTCGAACTCGTAGCGGGCACGCCGCATGTGCCAGTCGCTGGTGATCAGGCGCACCGACTGGAACCGGTGCTGCGAGAGCCAGCGCTGCGCTTCCTCCGCATTGGTGCGGGTGTCGACGGACTCGCTGCCGAGATCGACGCAGCATTTGATGAGCTTGCCGCTGTCCGGAATGCGGCGGGTGAGGTCCGCCTTGGTCACCGAGGGGTCCGCGCCCGCCACGAGCAGCCGTTTCGCCTTTCCGTCTCGCACGACATCCACCGCATGTTCGATCCGGCCGCTGCCCCCAGTCAGCACGACGGCCGCGTCGGTGGCCGCAGCAGTTGCAGGCGCGGGCCGACCGAGCGTGAACGCGAAGACGACGAAGCCGACGGCATAAAGAAGCACCACGAACGAGACGAGACGGCTGATCATAGAGCCTTGCGCAGTGCCGCGAGGACCGCCAGCCGCGCAACCCATGTTGCGAGCACAGTGAGAGCAAGCGGCAGAAGGAAGAGAATGAGGAGGTCCCAGCCGGAGAGGGTGGCACCGCCCGTAAGCTCGCCAGCGAACGACGCGCCGGCACTGAGCATCAGCAGAACCAGGCCTGCGGCCGCGGCGCCCGCGATGCTCCCGACCAGCGCGTCGATGGCGATCTTGCGCTGGAAGAGGTTGGTGACCTGCTGGTCGGTGGCGCCGATGCCGTGCATCACCTCGATGGTGAAGCGATGATTCTCGAGCGCTCCGCGGGCAGCGAGCACGACGGCGGCGGACGCGGCAGCGCTGAGCAGCAGGACGAGTCCGAAGGCGACCCACTGCAGCACGCGCAAGGAGTGGAGGAGCGGTGCGACGGCCTCGCGATGCGCTGCGACCGTGGCTTCGGGCGCCACCGCGCGAACCTTCTGCTGGATGACGGCAAGGTCGGCGCCCTGAGCGATGTCGAAATTGATCAGCGCGGGCACGGGCAGATCGGGGCTTTGCGCCGCCGGACCAAGCCAGCGGCCCAGCGTGGCCCGCATCTCGCTTTCGGGTACCGCTTCCGCCGAGGTCACGCCGGGTGCCGACCTGACGGCATTGAGTAGCGCCTCGGCATTGCCGCCGGCCGGCAGCTCGACCGAGTAACGCGACGCGATCGCCTCGCTCAGCGTTCCCGCCGTGCTCGCCAGCGCCAGGCCGGCGGCCGCAATGACCACGATCGAGAAGCTCATGATCGCGATCACCCATGCGGTGGGACCGCGCAGCCGGCCTTCGCCGAGCAGTCGCCCTTCCGACGGCGAGGCGAACAACCAGGCGAACATCAGGCGTCCGCCCGTGGGGCGCGCGGCGGATTGCGCAGCGTTCCGGTCGGATCGGCAAGCGAGCCGTTCTCGAGACGGATCAGCTTCGCGCCCGGACTGGCCTTGATCAGGCCCACATCATGTGTGGCGACGACGACCGTCGTTCCGAGCCGGTTGAGCGCGGTGAACAGGTGCAGCAGCCGCTGCGCCATCTCTGCATCGACGTTGCCGGTCGGCTCGTCGGCGACCAGCAGGTCCGGTCGGTTGATGACCGCGCGCGCGATTGCGACCCTTTGCTGCTCGCCGCCGGAGAGCGTCGGGGGCCGGGCGCTGGCGCGGTCCGCCAGACCGACCCAGGCGAGCATCTCGCGCACCGGGCCTTCCACCTGCTCGTCGGTTGCGCCGGAGATGCGCAGCGGCAAGGCAACGTTGTCGAAGGCAGACAGGTGGCGGACCAGGCGGAAGTCCTGGAACACCACGCCGATGCGCCGGCGGAAGTGCGGCAGGCTTTCACGCGGCGCGTCGGTGAGCTCCTCGCCGAACAGGCGGATGCGCCCGCGCGTCGGGCGCTGCGCGAGGTAGAGCAGCTTCAGTAACGACGTCTTTCCCGCGCCCGACGGGCCCGTGAGGAAATAGAAACCGCCTTGCCCGAGGCGGAAATCTAGGTCGCGCAGGACCTCGGCGCCCGTGCCGTAGCGCAGCCCGACGCTATCGAATTCCGCAACGTGCGACAGCTTTTCGTCCCTCCCCGCCCACGGCTCTGCCTGCCGCAAGGTACCCCGCCTTGCCAAGCCATGCGCATTCCTGTTTACCCTGCGCTCACCGTCCCGGAAGAGGCCTTTTGCTGAAATGATCCTCACCTGCCCGAATTGTGGCACGCAATATGTGGTGAAGGACGGCGCGATCCCGCCTCAGGGACGCCAGGTCCGCTGCGCCTCGTGCAAGCACAGCTGGCACCAGGATCCGGAGCCCGAGGCCGTCGCTGAAGCCAACCAAAGAGCGGAGGCTGAGCCGGCTGCCGAGGAGAATGACGAGAGCCTCGCCGAAGCGACCATGATCGAGCCGCGCAGCGGTCCCGAGATCGAGGAGCGCGCTTACGAAGAGGCGGTGATCGATTCATCGGACGAAGCTCCTGCGGCTGCCGAAGCGGAGGCAGAGCGTGAGCCCGGCGCGGCCAACACTAGACAGGCTGCCGAATTCGCCGCCGAGCGGCATGCACAGGCGGTGTCCGCCGATTTCGGGGGCGCGGATGCAGCGGAGCCTGCCCCGGCCGTCGCTGCCGACTGGAACGAACCGCCCGTGGCCGAAGCTACGGATGACGAGTTCAGCCCGTTTCCGAGACCCGACGAGACGGTGGACAAGGCGCGCAGCCCGCTTGTCACCATCCTGATCGTGGTTGTCGCCGTCGCCGTGCTGGCGGCGTTGTTCTACTTCTTCGCGCCGGCCGATCTGAAGACTCGCCTCGGCCTGGCCGCAGGACCGACGAGCCAGCTCGCGCTGATCGTGACCCATCGCGACCGCCAGCAGCTGGAGAGCGGCAATCAGCTCCTGACAGTGACGGGGCGGGTCATCAACCCGACCGCCAAGGAGCAGGACGTCCCGCCCCTCCAGGCGCAGCTCAAGAGCCGCGCGGGGAAGGTCGTCTATACGTGGACCATTGCCCCGCCCGCCCGGACGCTCGCAGCGGGCGCGAGCGCGAGCTTCAACAGCGCCGAAGTCAATGTTCCGCCCGGCGGCGAAGAGCTGACGATCACGCTGGGCAATCCGCGGGCCTGAGCGCCCGCGACTTTCATTCGAATTCGATCAACTTCGCGGGCCGGACCGCGCCATCCACGTGCGCCACGGTGTCCTGCGCAAATGGTCCGTGTCCGCTGCGCGGCCCTTCGCCAAGGCGGAGGACGGCCCCGGAAATGATCCGCACCGTCGCGGTGGCCTGCGCCGAGACGGAGGGGGGCGCAAGCGGCGGGTCTCGCGGTGGCGCGGCAAGGACGGCGGCAGCGGCGAGCAGGAGCATCATGCAGGCGTAACGCGTAGCAGTGCGGAAGGTAAAGAGGCTGTTAACCTTTGTGCCGAAATGGACCAAAACAGCGACGCCGAACATGCCATTGCGCCCCCTCGGGGGCTTTGCTAGACGCGCCGCCTTGCCAGTGGCCGGCACGCCTGATGCCGGCTCTTTTCATGACGTGCGGTCGTGGCGGAACTGGTAGACGCGCAGCGTTGAGGTCGCTGTGGCCGAAAGGCCGTGGAAGTTCGAGTCTTCTCGACCGCACCATCGAAATCGCGAAGCAAAGCTTCTGCCCGTCCGGGGGACTGGCGGCGATTTCGATCGGCGTGGCCCTTGGCCGCGCCGGGGCGCCGCGGAGATTTGCTACTGCGCCCCAGCGGACGCGATTACCGGCACCGGTTGCGGGTGAATCGCGCCCGTTCTGGCGACCGGCTTGTCGGAGCTGACCTGGACCGACACCCCGAGCTCCTGCGCAAGCTTCGCGGCGGCGGCGGACTGCTTGCCGATGCGCACGCGATAGCTGCCGTAGGGGACGCGCTCAAACAGGAAGAAGCCGTCGAAATCGGTCCGGGCATTGGCAATCACCTTGCCCGACGAGTCCACCAGCTCGAGATCGAGACCTTCGAACCCAAGCTCGGCGCTCTTGAGGATCGCCCCTTCGATGTCGCCGCCGCCAACCAACGGGATCTGCACTTCCGCCGGGATTCCCGGCCGCGGCACGACGACCTGCAACGCCTTCTTCGGCACGAGCATCGGGTCCTTGAGGCTGCTCTGGTCCAGACCGACCGCCACCGGCATGTAGGCGGTGAGGCCGCCGATCGTGACCGCTCCGCGATCGTTGGTCGGGTGATCGGCCAGCATGGTGCCCGTGGTGACGAGCGCACCTTTCTCGAACGGCTCGGAGGGATCGCGCATGCCATTGTCGTTGAGGTCGCGATAGACCACGGCGCGAACCGAGCCCGCCTGTGCCAAGGGACGACGCGACAAGGTGAGGCCGTGGCTCGGGTCGAGCGAGAAGTTGAGGTTGACCCCGAACGCGACCGATCCGTCCGTCGCCGCTTCGCCCGTGAGGGCGATCGCAAAGCTGCTGACTCGGCGCACATGCGTGATCCGTGCGCGCCCTCTGTGCAGGGCAGCGTCATATTCCAGATCGCCTTCCCAATCGACCCGGTCCGACTTGGACCAATAGGCCGACAGTTCCGCCGTGCGGAGCCGCGCCGACGGAGACACGTCGAAGCTGGTGCCGGCGCGAAGCCGCACGTCGCCAACGTGACCGGTTCCGATGAAGTCGAGGTCGAGCTCGCCCGGCGGCGCTCTGCCCTTGGCAAAATATTGCTTCCGGTACTGCAAGCCCGTCGCGAGGTTGAAGCGGTCGAAATTCGCCGAGAGGCGCGCGGCCGCGTCGATCTGGCGCGAACCGTCGCGATTGTCGGCAATTTTCAGTTCGGCATGCGCCGGCGTCACGGTTCGGCCGATGCGCAATGGCGCGTCGACAGCGACCTGTGCCCTGCGCAGGGTCTGCGCGCGATCGGGCTGCAAGTGAAAATCACTTGCGATAAGAGCCTCCGCGCTGACGTTCACCGTGCCGAACTTGCCGAGCATCTGCGCATGCGCGGCATATCCGCCGTTGGATTCGCGGGACGCGCCGAGCTCGACGAGCGCCGGCCCGACCGCCCGCCGCACATTGCCTTCGACGAAGGTCAGCCGCTGATCCTCGATCAGCATGGCGCGCGCGAGCACGCCGACCGACGTGCGCTCGTCCAGTCCGTGCTCTACCGATAGCGTCGCCTGCCCCTTGGGCACGGTCGACGGGTCCGGCGGCTTGTCGAGTTGGAGGATATCGCGGCCCGGCTGGTTGAAGCCGACCCAATACCAGGTCTTTCCCTTGGGCACGTTGTCCTGGCCGACATTGATCACCTCGTCGCGCGTGCGCATCTGCCCCTGCGGACCATAGAGGATGATCTGGATCCGGTTCTCGCCGTAAAGAAGCTGAACATCGTCAAATACATAGCGCTGGCTGCCGTCCGGCTTGGCGAAACCGAGCAGCTCGCCATTTCGGTAGATCTCGGCTTCCCAGCCGCTCGGCAAGTCGCCTTCGAAGCGGGTGCGGTCGAAGGCCGCTCGGGACGCGAGGGGCCGATTGGTGATCACGGCTCCCCTTCCGGCGCCGGCCGAGCTGCCGAGGCCGCTGTCGAAGCTGTCCACATCGCCGACCGCGACATGGGTGGCGTGCAGCGGGCCGAGCAAGCCGCCGTCGGGATCGGACCGGAACGCACGCAGGCGCAACAGGCTCGGCTTGCCCTTGGCAGTGGTGGTGAGTTGGGCATCGTAGGAAAGATGCGCGATCTCGCCGGCCGCGAACACCGAGCTCTGGCGGTCGACGCGCATCCCGTCGCTGGCGCGATAGGTGACGCCGGCGCTGACGACGAAATCGAGGGCGGGCGAGCGCCACATGCGATACGGCACGCGGACCTGGGGAAGGGTCGAGAGGTCGAACTTGGCTGGACGGATGTGCGCGGCGCGCTTCTGGCGCTCGATCGCCAGCTCCACCGGCAGTTTGGCCTCGGACTGGAGCAGCAGGACGGAGCCTGTGGTCACCGGTTTCACGCCGATCCCGAACCAGCGGGCCAGCGCTGTCGTCTGGACGCACCAGCCCTCGGGCGTTTCGCGGATGGTGCCGGGGGCGAGCGCCTCCTGCTTGCCGCCGTACGCGGCAGTGCCAGCGGCATAGTCGATTGAAATCTTGTTGTTTTCCTTGAACGCCCAGCCGCTCGCCTTCTTTGCCGCGAGGTCGATGCGCATCGGCACGTCGAGGGTGGTCAGAAAGTCGCCTAAGACGACACATGTGCCTTCCGGCGTGTTGTAGGCGCGCACCCCGTCGCCCAGCCGAAGCTGGCGGATATTGACGTCAAGAAGGTACTGGTCGTCCGGATCGGCCTTCCACGAAGCTTTCGCCTGCGCGGGCGCCGGCGCCAGCTCGGGCGTGCTCGCGCCGACTGCGCCGGCGCAAAGCGCGAGCAGCAGGGCCGTCTTGCGCACCCACCTTGCCGGCCCGGGCACCGGAACTGATCCTCTCGGGCCGGTCCCGCCTTAGCGCAGGACCGTCTTGGTCTCGGCGATCACATGCTCGCCGTCGTCGAAGGTTTCGACATATTGAACCGTCACCGGGCCCGTGAGCTCGCCCTTGTAGGCGGGGTTCGCCGGCACCGCGACGTGGCGCGTGTCGAGCTCGGTATAGACTGCAACCGCCTTCTGCAGCGCGATGGGGTCCTTCACACCGGCCTTGAGCACCCGCACTTCGCCGAAGGTCGAGCGCGATCCCGAGCGGGTCAGGTCGAGGGCGACCGCCGAGGCGCCGTCGCTGTTCTTCTCCAGACGCACGTTGGCAATCCCGGCGGTCGCCTGAAGGTTGCCGAGACGCACGATGACGGGGATCGTCACGCCGTAGATGGGGGTCAGCTTGAAGCGGAGGCCCTTTTCCGGCTGCGCGGACGCTTCCTGGACGACAGGCGTCGCCGGAGGGATCGCGCGGAACAGCATGTGCACGCGATATTCGCCGTCGGGCAGGCCCTGCGGCGGACGCGCGGCGATGCGGATCGACTGCGGCTCGTGCGGAGCGAGCGTGACGCGGCGCGGCGCGTAGATGATCATGTCGCCGGCCGCCTTGTCCGCAGCCGTGGGCTCCTTCACATCCTCGAGCGTGCCGTCGCGGTCCATGCGCCGGAATTCGACCGAGATGCGGTAGGTCGCGGGCTCCTCGCCGATATTGTTGAGCACGATCTCCGCGCCGCGCCCGCCGTCGAGGACGATACGCGTCGGTGCGACGAGAAGGTCGCCGATCCCGGCCTGGGCCGGAGCGGAAAAGGCGATGAGCGGAGCGGCAAAGACAGCCGCGGCAACTGACCTGGATACGAACGACATGATGGCGATCCCCGTTTCTCTCCGATTTGGAGCGATCGCTTTCCGCTTTGCCCCGGAATGGTTGATTTTCGGTCAACCACGACTGGAAAACCGAGGATTTTGCAGCCCGGCGGCGCTCAATAATCGGCGGTTACGTTGAAAGTGCCCGCGTAGGTACCGCCGGCAGTCGTGGAGCTCACCACGATCGAGCCGCCGAGGGAGAAATTGGTGCCCTTCTGGCCGGAGTTCGGCAACGTCACGGTGCCCGGATTGTCGATCACGAGCGTAAGGGTCTTCGAAGGGTCGCTCTGGTTGGTCAGCACGACGTTGGGCGCCGTGATCCGCACGACGGCGCTGTTGGACCCGGTCAAATTGTAGGTCGCGACCTGTGGTACGCCGCTGCAGGTGACGTTGGAGTTGGCGCAGCTGAAGGCTCCGCCGCGCGAGATGCCGATCGTCGCGTTCGACCAGGCGCCTGGCCCGAGCAGGATCGTGCCGAGGTCGAGGTCCTGCACCGAAACGAGGGACAAGGGCTTCACCGCTTTGGCCGCGACAGGGATGACCTTGGTCGCCGCCGCTGCTTGCTGCGGCATGCCAAGGGCGCCGCCCAGCATGAACCCGGTCAGGATGTGGTGGCAGAGTGGCGGACGCACGGATGACCCCCTCTTCACGGGCAGTGTGCCCATTGTCGGATTAGTCCGGAATGGTTGAATTTCGGTCAACCATCGCTGGTGAACACAAATGGAAAAGGGCCGCCGTCGCCGGCGACCCTTGCCCACCCGCGGCTGCCAGGCAGCCGCTCAACCGGAATGCTCAGTAATTGACGGTGACGTTGAGGTCGCCCTGGTAGGTGCCCTCCTTCGTCGAGGCCGGAACGTTGAGGTCGCCGCCGAGCTTGAAGTTGATTCCCGTGGAGCCCGAGTTGGGCAGCGTCACCGTGTTGGCGCCGGTGAGCACCAGGTTCAGCGTTGCGCTCGCGTCGGCGGTGTTCACCAGCGTCACGTTCGGTTTGGTGATCGTCACGACCTGGTTGTTCGTGCCCGTCACCGTATATTCCGCAGGTGTACCAGGGCCGGCGCAGGTCAGCGTCGGATCGCAGGTCAGCGTGCCGCTCGCATTCAGGTGCGCCACACCGGTGTCCTGCACCGTAATCGAGCCGAAATCCATGTCCGAGACCTTGGCCAGCGTCAGCGGCTTCACGATCGTGGCGTGCGCCTGGACCGGACCGTTGCTAACCGACGTCGGCGCAGCGTTGGCAGAAGTCGCGCCCAGAGCCGCGACCACAGCGGCAACCGTCGTGCTACGAAGGAACTTGCTCATCATTCTATCCCCACTTGGTTCAGACTTCCGGCTGGCCGAAGTCCGGTCATCCGTGGGGCTGCTATTAACCGTGAGCGCTTACGGCTTTGCTCAAGGCACTGGTTAACGACGGCTTAGGATTTGTTCCGTTTCCGACACAATCTTGCAGGGCGACACACCGCGCTGTGCGCGACAAGGTTCACAGATATTCAACCGTAATCGGCAAGTCGCCGCGATAGTCGCCGTCCTCGTCGCCCATGAAGCGCAGGCGGCCGCCGATGTGGAAAGTGAGATTGCCAGCCGAGTCGAGCTTGGGCAGGTCGGCGGCATCGGTCACGACCTGGTCGAAGGTCAGGCGGGCCCCGCCGAGGGAAAAGAGATCGATTCGCCGCGGTACGTCGATCCTGACGGCGCGGTTCGGTTCGCCATGGACGTTCACGGTGGCCACCGTCGCGCGCGCACCGACGCCGCTGATCGACCCCGTGCCGGAGCTCGAACCATCGGGCCGAAGCGTCGCGTCCCCCGGTCCCGCTTGTGCGAGGACCAGGCGATCGAAGTTCAGACTGGTCTCGATTTCCAGCTGCACGTCAGCACTGTCCGGACTCTGTGCGGCAACCGTGGACGGCGTCCCGCAAAGCCTGCATTGGGCGCCGACCGGGCTTGCGGAGCCGCCGGCGACAGCAATCACGAGCAAGGGGAAGGTCGCTCTGCGCATGACGGTGCATCTATCGGGCACAGGCTAAGACAGGGTTAAGCTGAGGCTAACCTTCGGCACGGCAGGACCGCACACGTCACCTATTGTCGTTGCGTCCACAGCTTTCTATCCCCTCATCGAATGGCCCGCCGCCCCGCCAACGCCTCTTCCGGGCGCTCGACGTTCACCACGGTCCTGAAGGGCCTTGCCTACGCCGCCCTTCTCGGGATTCTCGGGCTGGTCGTCGCCGTGGCCGTCGCGACCGCATATCTGCCGAGCTATTCGGATCTCACCAAGCGCAACGATCTCGGCCAAATGATCCGGGTCCGCGCTGCCAACGGCGCGGTCCTGGTCTCCCTCGGCCCAAGCTTCGGAAAGTGGCTGCCCTACGAGCAGATCCCACCAGAGATGCGTGCAGCGGTGATCGCCGTCGAGGACAAGCGCTTCCGCAGCCATATCGGCGTCGATCCCATCGGCATCGCGCGCTCCGTCGCAGTCCGTGTGAAGACCGGCCATTTCCGCCAGGGCGGATCGACCATCACGCAGCAGCTCGCGCGCAACATCTTCCTCAGCAACAGCCGCACCTTCGCGCGCAAGATCAAGGAAGCCATCCTGGCGATGGCGCTCGAGCGCAAATTCACCAAGGACCAGATCCTCGAGCTTTACCTCAACCGCGTCTATTTCGGCGGCGGCGCCTATGGCATCGACGCGGCGTCGCGGAAGTTCTTCGGGCATAGCGCGGATCATCTGAGCCTTGGCGAAGCGGCAATCATCGCCGGCCTGGTGAAGGCGCCGTCCAACTATGCGCCCTCGGCGGACGTCGAAGCGGCGCGCGCCCGCTCCGGCGTGGTGCTCAATTCCATGGTCGAGAATGGCTTCGTCAGCCGCGCCGCGGCGGAAAGCGTCGACCCCGCGCACATTCGCATCGAGAAGACCACGAGCAACAACAGCGTCCGCTACTTCACCGACTGGGCGCTTCCCCAGCTCGACCAGCTGATCGACCAGACGTCTGAGCCGATCGACGTCTGGACCACGCTCGATCCGGGCATGCAGGCGGCGGGCGATCGTGCTGTCCGCGCCAATGTTCCCGACGGCGCGCAAGGCGCGCTCGTCGCCATCGACCGCGACGGCGCCGTACGGGCGATGGTTGGCGGCAAGGATTATGTCGATTCGATCTACAACCGCGCCACCCACGCGACGCGGCAACCAGGCTCGGCGTTCAAGCTGTTCGTCTATCTCGCCGCGCTCGAGTCGGGCATGAAGCCGACCGACACGATCGTCGATGAACCCGTCACGATCGACGGCTGGAGCCCGCGCAACTCGACGCGCACCAATCTCGGCCCGGTCACGTTGCGCGAAGCCTTCTCGCGTTCGATCAACACGATCAGCGCGAAGATCGGGCAGCAGCTCGGCTTTTCGACCATTGCCGACATGGCGCGCCGATTCGGGATCACGACGCCGATCTCGACCTTCCCCTCGATGGTGCTGGGAAGCAGCGACGTCCGGCTGATCGAGATGACGCGCGCCTTCGCTTCGGTCGCGAACAAGGGCGTCGCGGTGACGCCTTACGGGATTCGCCGGGTCGTCACCGCCGACGGGCGGATGCTCTACAATCACGACAATGAGGAAGGGCGCGTTCTGGTCGCCCCATGGGTCGCTGCGGAGATGACCGACCTGCTGCAGTCGGCAGTGCTCAGCGGCACGGGCCGCGCCGCGCAAATCGGCCGGCCGGTCGCCGGCAAAACGGGCACCACCAGCTCGAACAAGGACGGTTGGTTCATCGGCTTCTCCAGCGGACTGACAACCGGCGTATGGATGGGCCGCGACGACGCGCGGACCGTGGCAGGCCTGCAGGGAGGCACCGCGCCGGCGAGGGCCTTCCACGACTTCATGGTCGTCGCCGTGGCGAACCGCCCGGCCGAGCAATTCGAGACGCAGGTGCCGATGCCCGACTGGCAGCTGACGCCCGAAGAGGAAGTCTACGGGGACACGGCGGTCGACGAGAATTCGATGCAGCCGATGATGGTCGACGAGAACGGCATGCCGATCGCCCAGCCGCCGCAGCAGGAACCCGGTTATCCGCAGCAGCAGCCGATGATCCGGCCGGACGGCACCGGCGAGCCGACGCAGCAAGACCTCGACCGTGCTTTCCCGCCCCAGCAAATGCCGCCGCAACAGCAACAGCAGCAGCAACGCCAGCCGCAGCCTGTTCCTCCGCCGCAGCCGCGGCCGAGCAACGATCCGCTAGCGCCCGCGCCCGATCGCACGGAGCCGCGGCCCGGCGCGTTTTAGCGAGGCTTTCGCCTCCGAAATCCCCGGCCCGAACAGTCGCGCCTCGAGCGCTTTGAATTCGGGTCCATGATCGAGGTGCCTCAGATGGGCGACCTCATGCGCGACGACGTAGCGGCGCACGTTCGGCGGCGCGAGGATCAGGCGCCAGCTGAGGCGGATCCGGCCCGTCGATGCGCAGCTACCCCAGCGGCTGCCCGCATCGCCTACGCTGACCGCGCCAGCAATTAACCCCGCAGCAGCGCTATATTCAGCGACTTCCATTGACATCGTCTTCAGCGCCCGCGCCTTGAGGAAAGATTCAACTCTCCGGGCCAAGCCCACCTCGGGGCCGCCGCAGCGCAGTTCGGCGTTCACCAGTTTCGGCGTTCGCGGTGCAGTTTCATCCCATACGATCCGTACGTCCTGACCTTCGATCGGAATGGTCGCTCCGTCCACGAACGGCTCGGCGGGAACCGCGCGGGCCAGTTGCGCTTCGATCCAGTCGCGCTGGTCAAGCGCCCATGCGAGCGCCTTGCTGCGGCTCATCCTGGCGGGGCAGGTGAGCTTTAGCGTTCCGCTCCCCTCGTCGAAGCGGAGGCGCATGCGGCGCGCGTTGCGCATCGGGCGGACTTCAATGGGGACGGGAAGCGCTGCCAGCAGCGCGGCTTCAGATCGCCCGGTCGACCACATGATATTCAAGCTCGCCGGCCTCTTCTTCGCTGACCGTCCAGCCGCGCGTCGACTGCCCTGCTTCGTGCACCGTCTCGCGGCTGCCTGAGATCAGATAATGCCATTGAGGCAGCGCCTTGCCGGCGGCCCGGAGGCGATAGGCGCAAGTCTCGGGAAGCCAGTCGAGGCCCGCCAGGTTCCGGCGGTCGAGCTTCACGCAATCGCTCACGCGCTTCATCCGGTGCTTGTAGTCGAGGCAGGTCCCATTGCGCCGGTCGAGCAGCTTGCACGCCACATTGGTGGCATAGAGCAGGCCTGTTTCCTCGTCTTCCAGCTTGTGCACGCAGCAGCGCCCGCAGCCGTCACACAGCGCCTCCCACTCGCCGCGATCGAGCGCGCTCAGCGGCTTTTCCCAAAAAGGCGTGGAGGCATTCATGACAAAAGCAGCCTTGCTCTGCTAGTCGGGGGCAATCAAGCGGGACGTTGAGGGCCTAAGATAGTGAAAGTGTTCAACTATGCCATCATGGCGACGGCGGCCGCCATGCTTTCGGCGCCGGCGGCGGCGCAGCTCGGCCAGGACAAGAGCACGGATTTCATCCAGGCCGTGAAAGATCGTGACGGCAACAAGGCCGAGCAGCTTCTCGGTGACAATCCCAAGCTGCTCGTCAACACGCGGGGCGTCGACGGCAATACGGCGCTGCTGATCGCGGTCGCCCGAAGCGACGAGACCTATACCGGATATCTGCTCAACAAGGGCGCCGATCCGAATCTCGCTGGAAAGGGCGGGGACACGCCGCTCATCGTCGCGTCGCGCTTCGGCTTCGAACAGGGCGTTGAATGGCTGCTGTCGATGGGCGCCAAGGTCGACGCAACCAACAAGATGGGCGAGACGGCGCTGATCACTGCGGTGGTACAGCGGCAGAGGCCGGTCGTGCGCATGCTGCTCGAGGCGGGCGCCAATCCCGACAAGACCGATACGGCGCAAGGCTTCTCGGCCCGCCAATATGCGCAGCGCGACCCCCGCGCCCGCGACATCCTCAACATGATCGAGGCGAAGAAGCCCTCGCCCAAGAAATAGGCGCTAGTTCGCATCCCCGAGGGAGGGGTCGACTTGCGCCGATAGACGCCGTGCGGCCCGCCGCGCGAAACGGAGCAGTTCGGCCTTCCGCCGGGCGGGGGCCAGCGGGCGATGCGCGGCCTCACGCACCACCGCAGCGTCATACCGGTCTGCGACGATCAGCCCCGCCGCGCCCGGCAGATAGCGTTCCTCTTCGAGGATGCGGGCGAGGTGCGGGGGCACCGCCCAGAAGAAACGATCGCAATAATCGAGATAGTCGAGCCATTTCCCGTCACCGAGAAGGTCCGCCTTAGCGACCTTGATCTCGACGATCGTGAAGGCACCCTTCGAATCGATCGCCATCAGGTCGGCGCGGCGGCCGTTCGGCAGCGGCATTTCGCACACTGCGAACAGGTCCTGCCGGCAGAACAGGCGGGTGACACCGCGCGCGACTTCGGCGGCGATCGGCGGCGCATCGGTGAAGCACAGGGAATCGGGCTGGGTGGCCATCGGCCGAACCTAGAACATCGGTAGAACGGAGCCAACCGTCCCGAGAACGCAAAACGGGCGAGCCTGACGCCCGCCCGTCCGCGTTCCTACTCCATCGGAAGCTTAGCGATAGAAAACGTGGTTGCCGATCGAAGCCACGCGCTTGGCGTGCCATCCCGGCGAGACGTAGCGGGCATGGAAGAACAGCGCGTTGCCGACCGACGATTCCTTGAGATTCTGGTCGACGATCTTGGCGATCGCGACGGCCGTCTGCCACTGCTTGCTGGCGTGGGGCACCGACGGAAGCGAGCGTCCGCGGACGAACGAGAATTGGCCGCGCTGGAACAGCACGCCGCAATAAGTCGAGGGGAACCGACCGCCGCTCTCGGCGCGATTGGCGATGACCTGGCCGACCGCCAGCTGTCCGGCGAGCGGCTCGCTCTTGGATTCAAAATAGATGCCGGTGGCGAGGCATTCGAGCTCGCGGCTGCCGGCGTCGGGGCTGCGCAATTGCGCAACCATCGTCGGAAGGTCGCCGCTCGCCTTGATCGGGGCGGCATCGGACCGGGCGACGGCTTCGTCGGCATCCTGGTCCGGAGAAGCCTGGGAATGGGAATCGGAAAGCTGCGGCTCACCCTGGGTGTCGAGCAGCTCGGGCACCGGAACCTTCGGCAGATCGGCGGCCGCATAGGGCACCGAAGTCTCAATCGTCGGTCCGGCCGCGGATCCGGCCTGCGCCGGAGCGATAGAAGCGGCGGCAAGCGCAGCACAGAACAGCAGCGCTGGTCGAAGCGTAAACAATAGATTGGCCGTGAAATTGCGGTGAACAGCCCGAAACAAATCAGAGGCAAATGACTTCGCGAATACTTCCGCTTTTCGCCCCTCGGCTATTCCCCGTCTCGCGTGGCATCCCTGCTCGATTTGTCGTGCAGAATGCCCCCCGCTCTTGTTGTTGAGCGGGGTGTCACCCGTGGCGGCGACAGGGTCAACCCGAAGCGGTCGTTTCAGCGATGAACCGTTCAGGCTCCGCGATATCCAGTTCGAGCGCCCAGAAATCCTCGTCGAACCGTGCCCGGCGAGCGAGGAAATCGGCGACTTCGGTGGAACTTGCCGATTCGGCCGGTCCTGTGCGCTGCCAGTTGTACTCGCCTACGAGAGAGAGAACCCGCTCCAGGCACGCGATGTGGCGGCCTCTGCTGCTGACGACGAGAATGACCGAACCGCGCTCAGGATCGCCCTTGCGGAGCACCGTCCCGAAGCCGCCATCGGCTTGCGCACGGCGCAGGATCCCCGCGACTTCGAGGTGCGCGGGTAAGCGTTCGTTCAAGCGGCGTCGCGCTCGTCCGCGCCGACGAGCACGGCCGCCAGAGCGTCGCGCGTGCGGGCTCCGCGCATCTTCTCGAGCGTCGCGACATTGCGCGTAACCCGGCTGACCGCGGCGAGCGCCTTGAGATGCTCGGCGCCAGCGTCGACCGGGGACAGCAACAGAAACACCAGATCGACGGGGCGGCCATCGATCGCCTTGTAATCCACCGGTTCGCTCAGCCGGGCGAACAGTCCGTAGATGCGGCTCAGCCCGTCGATCTTGCCGTGCGGAATGGCGACGCCCTGCCCGAATCCGGTCGATCCGAGCTGCTCGCGCTCGATCAGGCTTGCGAGGATCGCGGCGGAGTCGAGACCCAGCCGCTGGCCGGCCGCGTTGGCGAGCTGCTGCAGCAGCGAACGCTTGTTGCCGCCCGACAGGCCCGTCTTGATGGCGTCGAAATCGAGGAAATCGGCAAGCTGCATGGTCTTAAAACTCGTTACTGGTGCGACCCATCGCACCCGGTCGCCGTTCGTGGATAATGTGCTCAGTGACTGCGTGGCTCGACCCAGCCGATGTTTCCGTCTTCCCTGCGATAAATCATGTTGAACTCGCCCGTGCCGCTGTTCTTGAACATCAGCGCATTGGTGTTCCTGAGGTCCATCAACATGACGGCGTCGGAGACGCTCGATTCCGGGATGTCGACGCGAGTCTCCGCTACGATCGCGGGAGCGGCGGCCTCCTCGCCTCCGGCGTCCGCGGGTGAAAAGATCGTGTAGGCAGCGTTCTCGACGAACTCCTGGGCTTCGTCATCGACCTTGTGGTCCTTCAGCCGGCGCGTGTAGCGGCGCAGCTGCTTCTCGATCCGGTCGGCGGCGCCGTTGAACGCCATCTCGGCCTCGCGGGCGCTATGAGTCGCCTTGAGCACAACGCCGTTCACGACCGGCGCGACGATGTCGCAGGTAAAATCATTGTTCGGCCCGCGGCCGAAGGTGACGTTGGCTCCAACGGAGCGGGAGAAATGCTTTTCGGTGATTTCGGCGATCCGGCGCTCGGCATGTTCGCGCAGCGATTCGCCCGTGTCGACTTGATGTCCAGCGACCCGAACGTCCACGTTTTCAGCTCCTCAATCGACGCGGGCGCGGCGTTAGGCCCGCCCGCATGACCCCGTCAACCGGCGCTGGCGAAGCGCGCCCAGAGCGGGCTGACGAGTTGGGAGATAAACGCGCGGTGGCGGGCAAGTTCCTCTTCGCCCGCGAAGTGCGGCCGCGCCGGACGCGGCTCACGAACAGTGACGGGCCGCGCCTCGGGGCGCACCGATACGCGGCCTGACTCAGCGACGAGGCCGAGGCCGATCTGCCGCCCGCCGGTGAGCTCCACATAAACCTGCGCTAGCAGCTGCGCGTCGAGCAGCGCGCCGTGCTTCAAGCGGTGGCTGCGGTCGATGCCGAAGCGCATGCACAAAGCGTCGAGGCTGTGCTTGGCGCCAGGATGCTTCGTTCGCGCGAGCTGGAGCGTGTCCCGCATCCGGCTCATGCAGACAACTGGCTTGCCGCAGCGTTCGAGCTCGAAATTGAGGAAGCCAAAGTCAAAACCGGCATTGTGGGCGACCAAGGGCGAATCCGCGATGAATTCGAGAAGCTCCTCCACCTTGTCGGAAAACAGCGGCTTGTCGGACAGGAAGACGGTGGTGAGGCCGTGCACCGCTTCGGCTTCCGCGGGCATCACCCGTTCGGGATTGAAATAGGCATGGAAATGGCGGCCGGTCTCGACGCGATTGTAGATCTCGACACAGCCGATCTCGACCATCCGGTCGCCGCTGCCGGGATTCAGGCCCGTGGTCTCAGTATCGAAGACGATCTCGCGCACAGGCGAATCTATCCACCGGCATGGATTCCGAGACAAGAAAGAATGTGACGGACCTGGGCCTCAGTTGTGGATAGGTCGCCGCCCGTGTCGATCACGAAATCCGCGCGGGCGCGCTTCTGGTCGTCGGCCATCTGGCGGGCGAGAATCGAGTCCAGCTTCTCCTCCGTCATCCCGGCTCGCGCGAGGACGCGCGCCCGCTGCACTTCGGCGGGAGCCGAGACGACGACGATCTTGTCGAACGCCTTCTCGCCACCCGTCTCGAACAACAGCGGGATATCGAACAGCAAGGCAGGTGCATCACGGTTACGGTCGATGAATGCCTGCCGCGCATCCTGGACTGCCGGATGCACGATCTTCTCGAGCGCGGCGAGCTGTTCGGGATCATCCAACGCTAGGTCCGCAAGCCGTTGGCGGTCGAGAATGCCGCCGGTTACCGTTCCAGGAAAGCGCTCACCGATCTGTTCGACCAGTGCGCCGCCGGGGCCTTGCAGACTCCGCACCACCGCGTCGGCGTCGAACACCGGAATGCCCGCGCGCTCGAACATGCCAGCGACCGTGGACTTACCCATTCCGATCGACCCGGTCAGCGCGATCCTGATCATGCGGGAAGCAGCCTGCGCTCCCGCAGCGCGCCGAGCAGGGGGATCAAGGGCATTCCAAGGACAGTGAAATAGTTGCCGCCGATCTCCGAGAACAATTGCACGCCGCGGCCTTCCAGCCGGAAGACGCCGACGCAATAGCCGACCTCCGGCCATTCGGCGTCGAGGTAAGACTCAATGAAGTCCTCGGAGAGCGGTCGGACCTGGAGGTGTGCGCTCTCCACATGGCACCAGTCGGCCCTACCTTCCCGTGCCAATGCAACTGCGCTCGTCAGCTTCATTGCTCTGCCCGAGAAGAAGCGCAGATGCTCGGCGGCATTCTTGCGGGACTGCGGCTTGTCGAAGAGCCGGCCGTCAACACTGACGACGCTGTCGCTCCCGGCCACCCAGTCGTCCGGCCGCTCAGCGCTCACCTCGACGGCCTTGGCCTCGGCGAGCCTGGTCGCGATGTCTTCGGGGGTCCCGAGCCGCGCCTTGACTGCACGCTCGTCCACGCGCGACGGAATCGGCCGATATTCGACGCCGGCCGCATCGAGCATCGCGCGCCGGATCGCGCTGGAGGAGGCTAGGATCAGGCCCACGGATAACCTTGTGGAAAAATGCGGCGCGGAAGCAAGCGCAACAGCGGGGATAGAAGCGCGTGTCGGATTATTCGATTCCGCTCGTGACCTGTTCAAAGATTCATCCACGGGGATCGTTTCCATCCCCAGCCTGTGAATCACGGGAGCATTAACGGGCGACTCGCGGCGAATGCGGAGAGAGGCGCCGAGGGGCCCATGTTGGCAAATCCGGAAGCCCCGCCTAAACCCCGCATTCCCGCGGCCAATTACATCATCAATTTTCTTCTAAATATATATATTCAAGGGAGAGAAGGGGGTGGCTCAGGCGCCTCGCGAGCGGTCCACCGTACCCGACAAGTCCATGCTTTCCGTCCTGCGGGGTGAGCGGCGCGATCCGCCTCCGGTCTGGATGATGCGGCAGGCCGGACGGTACCTTCCCGAGTATCGCGCGCTGCGGGAGCAGAAGGGCGGATTCCTCGACCTCGTCTACGACAACGCGGCAGCCGCGGAGATCACGCTTCAGCCGCTCAAGCGCTTTCCCGAGCTCGATGCCGCGATCCTTTTCTCGGACATCCTCATCGTTCCCTTCGCGATCGGTCAGAACCTGACCTTTGTCGCTGGCGAAGGGCCCCGCCTGACCCCGCCGCTCATCGCCGCGCAGCTCGACGATCTCACGGAATATCGTGCCCGGCTGGAGCCCATCTACGCGACGGTGGTGAAGGTGAAGGCCGAGCTCGATCCGGCAAAGACGCTCATCGGCTTCGCGGGCAGCCCGTGGACGGTGGCCACCTACATGGTCGCCGGCCAGGGCAGCCGGGAGCAGGCCGAGGCGCGTCGCGCCGCTTATGCCGATCCGGGCGCATTTGGTGCGATCATCGCCCGGATCGAGGAGGTGACCCTCGAATATCTATCCGGGCAGATTGCCGCGGGCGCCGACGCCGTGCAGCTGTTCGACAGCTGGGCGGGCAGTCTCTCGCCTGCGCAGTTCGAGCAATGGGTGATTGCACCCACCGCACGCATCGTGGCGGCGCTGCGCCAGCGCCACCCAACGGTCCCCGTGATCGGGTTTCCCAAGGGCGCCGGCGGGAAACTGGCAGGTTATGCCCGCGAAACGCGTGTGAACGCTTTGGGTCTCGATGAGACCGTTGATCCAGTCTGGGCAGCCAAGTCGCTACCTGCGCGCCTGCCGGTTCAGGGCAATCTGGATCCTCTGGCGCTGATCGCGGGGGGAGAGGCGCTGAGCTCCTCCGTCCGGCGCATCCTTGACGCGTTCGCTGACCGTCCTCACATCTTCAATCTTGGGCACGGCATTCTTCAGGACACGCCGATCGCCCACGTCCAGGACATGCTGCGCCAGGTGAAGGGGGGAATTTGAGCAACCTCGTCGGATTTCTTGGCCCCGCTTATTTGTGGGTGAAGGCGGCGCACGTCACCTTCGTCATCTTCTGGATGGCCGGGCTGTTCCTGCTGCCGCGCTTTTACGTCTACCACCAGGAGACCGCCGTCGGTTCTCCGGAGGACCGTGCGTGGATCGAGCGGGAAATGCGAATCCGATCGATCATTCTGACGCCGGCGATGGCCCTGGTGTGGATTCTTGGCCTGATGCTCGCTTTCAACGTGGATGCCTGGAGCCAGGGCTGGTTCCACGCCAAGCTGGCCCTGGTCATCGCTCTGAGTGCATATCAGGGTTGGCTCGGTGTTTACGGTCGCAAGCTGGCAAACGGGCAGAGGCCGCTGTCGGGCAAGGCCGTGCGCATCATCAACGAGATCCCGGGCATCGCCGCCGCCATTATCGTTGTGCTGGTGGTTGTCCGGCCTTTTTGAACGTTTTGGCGCCGCTTCCCCGCGCGACTAATTGACAGCGCAGGCGGCGAGACATACCTCGAATCGCGACGGGTCCGCCGGTCAGTTCCAATCTTTGCCGGTCATCCGTTGTCCCAACACGCGGCGTCCTGCCGCGCGCGCTTTCGAATTTTCGTGAAGCCCAATCTCCCCAAGAAAAGAATACGCACATGCATTTGAAAGATTTGAAGAAAAAGACGCCCGCCGAGCTGGTCGCAATGGCCGAGGAGATGGGTGTCGAAGGCGCATCGACGATGCGCAAGCAGGACCTCATGTTCTCGATCCTCAAGGTCCAAGCCGAAAATGGCGTCGAGATCATGGGATCGGGCACTATCGAGGTGCTGAACGACGGCTTCGGCTTCCTGCGTTCGCCCGAGGCCAATTATCTCGCGGGTCCGGACGATATTTACGTCGCGCCGTCGATCGTGCGGCGATTCGGTCTGCGCACCGGCGACACCGTTGAGGGCGAAATCCGTGGGCCGAAGGAGGGCGAGCGCTATTTCGCGCTGACCCGTGTCACCACGATCAATTTCGACGATCCGGAGCAGGTTCGGCACCGCGTCAACTTCGACAATCTGACGCCGCTCTATCCCGACGAAAAGCTCAAGCTCGACACGCTCGACCCGACCATCAAGGACAAGTCGGCGCGGGTGATCGACATCGTCTCGCCGCTCGGCAAGGGGCAGCGCGCGCTGATTGTCGCTCCGCCCCGCACCGGCAAGACGGTGCTGCTTCAGAACATCGCGCGGGCGATCACCGACAACAACCCCGAGGTGATCCTCATCGTGCTGCTGATCGACGAGCGGCCCGAGGAAGTCACCGACATGCAGCGCTCGGTCAACGGCGAGGTCATTTCCTCGACCTTCGACGAGCCCGCGAGCCGCCACGTCCAGGTCGCCGAAATGGTGATCGAGAAGGCCAAGCGCCTGGTCGAGCACAAGAAGGATGTCGTGATCCTCCTGGACTCGATCACCCGTCTCGGCCGTGCCTACAACACGGTCGTGCCGAGCTCGGGCAAGGTCCTGACCGGTGGTGTCGACGCCAATGCGCTGCAGCGTCCCAAGCGCTTCTTCGGCGCCGCGCGCAACATCGAGGAAGGCGGCTCGCTCTCGATCATCGCTACCGCACTGATCGACACCGGATCGAAGATGGACGAGGTGATCTTCGAAGAGTTCAAGGGCACCGGCAACAGCGAAATCGTCCTCGACCGCAAGGTTGCCGACAAGCGCATCTTCCCGTCATTGGACGTCGGCAAGTCCGGCACCCGCAAGGAAGAGCTGCTGGTCGAGCAGGGCACGCTCACCAAGATGTGGGTGCTGCGCCGCATCCTCATGCAAATGGGCACGGTCGACGCGATGCAGTTCCTTCTCGACAAGATGAAGGACGCGAAGTCGAACGAGGATTTCTTCGCCTCGATGAACCAGTAATGGGTCTGCCCGTGTTTCAGGGCTTCGACTTCGGCGCGATCTTTACCGCCGCGGGGCTCGCGAAGCTCGGGCAGATCATCATCGGCGACCTCACCATGGCCGGCGACAATGTCGTCATCATGGGGGCGCTTGCGTCGGGCCTTCCGGCAAGTGACCGGCGCAAGGTGCTGATGTTCGGCGTCGGCATGGCGTTGGTCTTCCTGATCTTCTTCGCCGTGCTCGCGACGCAGCTTCTCAAGATTACCGGGCTCGTGTTCGCCGGCGGGCTGCTGCTACTGTGGGTCGCCTACAACATGTGGCGTGAGTCGCATCGGAAGCCTGATGTGATCGCCGACGATCCGACGACCGCGATCGTTGAGGGGCCCCCGGCCAGCAAGACGCTGCTCAAGGCGGCGATCACGATCACCGTTGCCGATCTCAGCATGAGCCTCGACAATGTACTGCTGGTCGCGTCGATTGCGCGCGAGAATCCGGCGCTGCTATTTATCGGCCTGACCTTTTCGGTCCTCTTCATGGGACTGGCGGCCAACTATGTCGCGCGCCTGATCGAGCGCTATCAGTGGATCAATTACATCGGCATGGCGGTGATCCTGTGGGTCGCCTGCAACATGATTTACGAAGGTTGGGTCGGCGGCGAGCATGTCTTGGGCTTGAGGAGTCTGCTCCGCCTCGCGTAGGTGGTTACGGTGGACCTGACTGCTTTCCTCACGCCGAGCGCGGTCACCGCGTTTTTCGAGATCCTGTTTATCGACATCGTCCTTGCGGGGGACAATGCGATTGTCGTCGGCGCGCTCGCGGCGGGGCTCCCGGCGGAGCAGCGCAAGAAGGTGATCATGATCGGCGTCCTCGCGGCGCTGGTGCTCCGAATCGCTTTCGCTCTGATCGTCACTCAACTCCTGCAGATCGTGGGCCTGGTGCTTGCCGGCGGTTTGCTGCTGTTGTGGGTCGCGTTCCGAATGTACCGCGAACTGCGCAACCCGCACGAGAATGCCGGATCGGACGAGGTGTTCGGCGACGAGGATTCGGGCCTCAGGCCGGCAAAGAGCTTTGCCGGCGCCGCGTGGGGCGTTGCGGTGGCGGACGTCAGCATGAGCCTCGACAATGTGCTCGCGGTCGCCGGCGCGGCGCGCGAGCACCCCTGGATCCTGGTCTTCGGCTTGGTCCTGTCCGTGCTGCTGATGGGTATCGCCGCCAATTTCATCGCCCGCTACATCGAGCGCTATCGCTGGATCGCATGGGGCGGACTGCTGGTGATCCTGTGGGTGGCGATCAAGATGATCTGGGAGGGGGCGGGCCACGTCAGGCCCTTCGTCGAGCCCTTCTTCACCTAAGTCCCATGGACACAATCTTCGCACTGTCGAGCGGACGCCCGCCCGCCGCGGTGTCGATCATCCGCGTGAGCGGACCAGCTGCGCACGATGCCGGGCGGCGAATGGCGGGGATGTTGCCGGAGGCCCGTACCGCGGCCGTGCGGGAGTTGCGCCACCCCACGTCGGGCGAGGTGCTCGACCAGGCGTTGGTGCTTCGGTTCGACGGTCCCGCGAGCGCAACCGGTGAGGACATCGTCGAATTCCAGTGCCACGGGGGTCGCGCCGTCGTCGATTCGCTCCTGTCGGCGCTCGGCTCGGTCGAGGGTTTGCGCCAGGCGCAGCCCGGTGAGTTCACCCGCCGTGCGTTCGAGAACGGCCGCATCGACCTGACGGAGGCGGAGGGCCTCGCGGACCTCATCGAGGCGGAGACCGAATCGCAGCGCAAGGCGGCGCTCGCAATGGCGGAAGGCGGGCTGAGGAAGCAGATCGATCTGTGGCGGCAGCAGGTGCTGGATCTCTCCGCCCGAGCGGAACGGGCGATTGATTACGACGAGGACGATCTCGGCTCCGATCCTGAGTTGACGCAGGGTTGCATGCGCTTGGCGGGCGAGCTGCAGCAATGGCTCGATCGCCCCCGCGTCGAGCGGCTCAAGGACGGTGTCCGAGTGGTCGTCGCAGGGCCGCCGAATGCGGGAAAGTCCAGCCTTATCAATGCGATATCTGGTTCAGAGCGGGCTATCGTGACGGATATTCCGGGAACGACGCGCGATCACATCGATGTGCCTATGGCCCTTTCTGGCATTCCGATTCTGCTGACGGACACCGCCGGCCTTCGGGAAACCGAAGATGCGGTGGAGTCGATCGGCGTCGCGCGTGCTTCGGCACTCGTAGAAGCGGCAGATGTCCTGCTCTGGCTTGGTGACGCCAATGACGCGCCCAAGCATCCGCGACTGATTCAAGTTCACGCCCAGGCAGATCGGCCTGAGCGGGCAGCGGCACCGCAAGGCACGATCCCGACCTCGGCGGTGAGCGGATTTGGCGTGGCGTCTTTGCTGGGCCGTGTGGCCGAGCTGGCGCGACAGGTGCTGCCGGACGAAGGGGCGGTTGCGCTCAACCGCCGCCAGGCTGAGCTGCTCGACGAAGCGGCAAGGGCCCTCCGCGATGCGGCAGGCGCGATCGACCTGGTGATTGCCGCGGAACAGCTCCGGCAGGTGCGGGGTGCATTCGACCGGCTCAGCGGACAAGCGGGCGTCGAAGATCTGCTCGACGCGTTGTTCGGTCGCTTCTGCCTCGGCAAGTGAGTCGGCATGTTCCACGTGAAACGTTGATCCGCTAAGGCGCCGCGCATGTTCGATGTCCTGGTGATCGGTGCTGGCCACGCCGGCTGCGAAGCCGCCGCTGCTGCGGCGCGCCGCGGCGCGCGTGTCGGACTCCTCACCTTTCGCGCCGAAGATGCCGGCCAGATGTCGTGCAATCCCTCGATCGGAGGCGTGGGCAAAGGCCATCTTGTTCGCGAGCTCGACGTGTTCGATGGTCTCATGGCGCGTGCGGCCGACCGCGCGGCAATCCATCGCCGCATGCTCAACCGCAGCAAGGGGCCCGCTGTCTGGGGCCCGCGTATCCAGGCAGACCGAGGCCTGTATCGCTCGGCGATCACCGGGTTGCTGGAAGAGAGCGGAGTCGAGTTGATTGTCGCGGAGGCGCAACGGCTCTCTGTCCGGAGCGGCCGAGTTGTTGCTCTCGAGACGAGCGTCGGCACCTTGTCATGCAGTGCGGTGGTTATCGCCACCGGGACGTTCCTCGACGCCCGCATGTTCATCGGTGAAGAGGTCATCGAAGGGGGGCGACGGGGGGAGCGGGCTTGCCGCGAATTGGCATCGCAGGTCAGGGAAATCGGCTTGGGGCAGGGCCGCCTGAAGACAGGCACTCCGCCGCGCCTCGACGGGCGCACCATCGACTGGTCTCGACTTGAAGAGCAACCGAGCGACGCAGAAGCCTGGACCATGTCCGCGCTCGACGATGGTGTGCGGCAGCCGCAACTGCGCTGTGCCGTCACGCGCACGAACAGGCGCACGCACGAGATCATCGAAGCGAATTTCGATCGTTCGCCGCTGTTCGCGGGCGCGATCGAGGGCAGGGGTCCGCGTTATTGCCCGTCGATCGAAGACAAGGTGAAGCGCTTCGCCGACCGTGATGCGCACCAGATCTTCCTTGAGCCGGAAGGCCTCGGCAATCATCTGGTCTATCCGAACGGTATTTCGACGTCGCTCCCGGCCGACGTGCAGAACCAGTTTGTCCGCAGCATCGAAGGGCTTGAGCGCGTGGAAATCGCGCGCCCGGGCTATGCGGTCGAATATGAGTTCGTCGACCCGCGGCGGCTGAACGGCACACTCGAGGTGCGAGACCTGCCGGGGTTGTTCCTTGCGGGCCAGATGAACGGGACCACGGGCTATGAGGAGGCCGCCGCCCAGGGACTGGTTGCCGGATTGAACGCGGCGGCTCTGGCGCTTGATTTGGCGGAGGTCCGCTTCGATCGCCGCAGCAGCTATATCGGCGTAATGATCGATGACCTGACGCTCCAGGGCGTAAGCGAGCCGTATCGGATGATGACCGCCCGCGCCGAATATCGTCTTTCTCTCCGCGCGGACAATGCGACGAGCCGGCTGGGACAGGGCGCGCTCGATGCGGGTTGCCTGTCCGAACGGCGGCGGGAAGCGATTGAAGAGCATCTGGCGCTCCGTTCTAGTGCTATTTGGCGGGACACGGAGGAGGGGAAGGCCGATGCCCTGTATGCCCCTTATGTCGAGCGGCAGCAGCGTGAATGGGAAGTGGTCCGGCGCGACTGCAGCGTCTGGATCCCTGCGGAGTTCGACTATGCCGCGGTCCCCGGACTTTCCACCGAGATGGTCGAACGGCTCAACTCGGCGCGCCCCGAATCGCTCGATCAGGCGTCGCGTGTAGCCGGCGTCACACCCGCCGCGCTTTCCGCTATCTATGTTGCCGTCAATCGCCGCGCAGCCGCGTGATCGATGAGCTTTCCGTGGCTGCCGGCCGAACTGTTTCACGTGAAACAATGGATCGTCTGGCGCTCTATTCCGACCGCCTAAGGGAAGAGAGCGCCCGGCAGAACCTCATCTCCGTCTCTACGCTTGATCATCTCTGGAAGCGCCACATCCTGGATTCAGCGCAACTCGCAAGGTTCGAACCTCACGGTGGCGCGGCTTGGGCCGATATCGGTTCCGGGGCCGGACTGCCCGGCATCGTGCTCGCCTGCATAGTGGAGGGGCCGATTACGCTGGTCGAGCCGCGCCGGCTTAGGGCCGACTTCCTGCGATCTGTCGTTGCCGAGCTGGGCCTCTCGGCGACGGTCGAACCAGTCAAGGTGGAACGTGTGAACGGCCGTTTCGACGTGATTACGGGCCGCGCCGTCGCTTCGCTATCGCGTTTCCTCGACCTATGCGACCATCTGTCCACAAGAAACACGGCTTGGGTGCTGCCCAAGGGACGGAACGCGCAATCCGAACTGGAAGAGGCGCGGCGCTCATGGCAAGGTGTGTTTCACGTGGAACAGAGCGTTACCGATGCTGACGCGAAAATCATCATCGGGACGGGGGTGAGGGCGAGGAAGCGATGAACCGGATCGCAGTGGCCAACCAGAAGGGCGGGGTCGGCAAGACGACCACCGCCATCAATCTCGCCACTGCTCTGGCCGCGATCGGCTGGCGGGTGTTGCTCGTCGATCTCGATCCGCAAGGCAATGCCTCGACCGGCCTCGGAGTCAGCCAGGCACAGCGCCAGCGCTCCAGCTACGATGTGCTGATCGGCAGCGCCTCTGTTGTCGAGGCGGTAGTGCCGACGCGCGTGCCGCGCCTTGATCTGCTGCCCGCGACCGTGGACCTGTCCGGCGCCGAAGTCGAAATGGTCACGCTCGAGGATCGTGCGCATCGCCTCGACAAAGCGCTGAGCGCCGCATCCGCACGATGGGATATTTGCCTCATCGATTGCCCGCCGTCGCTTGGGCTTCTTACGGTCAATGCCCTCGTCGCAGCGCGAAACCTGCTCGTTCCGCTCCAATGCGAGTTCTTCGCGCTGGAAGGTTTGAGCCAGCTTCTCCAGACTGTTGAGCGGATCCGCGGCGCGTTCAATCCTGAGCTGTCCATCCTCGGGGTCGCTCTGACGATGTTCGACAGACGTAACAATCTCTCGCAGGCTGTGTCGGACGACGTTCGCGCCTGCCTGGGCGCCGTTGTCTTCGAAACGGTGGTTCCGCGAAACGTGCGTCTGTCGGAGGCGCCAAGCCATGGCCTGCCCGCGTTGATCTACGACCTGAAGTGCCCAGGGTCCGAGGCTTATGTGCGCCTGGCGAAGGAGTTGATCGCGCGGCTGCCGCAGGTCGCGGAGGCCGCATGAGCACGGACCGTCCCGGTAAAGGGCTCGGCATGGGCCTGTCGGCGCTGATCGGCGATGCGCAACGGCCGCAGCCAAAAGATGCTGCGGCCGAGAGCCGTGGCGGAGTGCGTGAGATCGAGGTCGCACGCATTCGTCCAAATCCGAATCAGCCGCGCATGCACTTCGACCAAGCGGCTCTGGATGAGCTCGCCGAGTCGATTGAAGAAAGGGGTGTTCTCCAGCCCATCCTGCTGCGTCCCAGCGGCGACGGCGCCGGATTCGAGATTGTCGCCGGCGAGCGGCGCTGGCGGGCGGCGCAGAAAGCTCGCCTGCACGTCATCCCGGCAATCGTTCGCGAGATCGACGAAGCTTCGATGGCCGAACTTGCGCTGATTGAGAATATCCAGCGCGAGGACCTCAACGCCATCGAGGAAGCGGAGGGCTTCCGCCAGCTGATCGAGCGCCATGGCCACACGCAGGACGGCGTCGCCAAGCTCGTCCACAAGTCTCGCAGCCACGTCGCCAACCTGTTGAGATTGCTCGATCTTCCCGATTTTGTGCGTCAGTCGCTAGTCGACGGCGACATCACCATGGGCCACGCGCGCGCCGTCGCGACCGCGCCCGACCCCGAGGCACTGACGAAGGAGATCGTCTCGAAGGGGCTGTCGGTTCGTCAGGCCGAGGATCGCGCCAAGCAAGCCAAGTCGGCGCCGGGTCCGGGGTACGACATTGCCCGCGCCAGCGCTCGCAATGCTGCGAAGACCGTCGATGCCGATCTCGCGGCGCTCGAGCGGCAGCTCGGTGACATCCTCGGGCTCAGGGTCCAGGTCACGCACAAGGGGCAGGGCGGCACGGTGACTTTGCACTATTCGAGCCTCGATCAGCTCGACATGGTTTGCCAGCGGCTCTCGGGCGAACCCATCTAGGCGCTATCGCCGCCGCGCTTCGCGCGCGATCGCCAGAAGCTCTTCGCCGAGCGCCTCCTGCTGGGGTGCAGGATTGAATATCAGCCCGCGTTCCAGCCTGCCTGCACGTTCCGCCACTTTCGCCAATCGCTCCGCGCTCCACTGCGAAAGCATTCTGGAGATCAACGCTTTGTCCTTCCAGAACAAGGACTTGCCCATTGACGTCATGACGGCGTCGGGGGTCTCTCCGCGCTCGACCCGGGCGCGCATCGGCGCCAGCATCAGCAGGCGCCGCTGAAGCGAACGTACGACGGGAATGGCTTCGGACCCGCCCGGGATCATGCGCGCGAGTTCGCCGGCGAGCCCGTCGATGTCGCCGCCCAGGGCCAGGTCGGCCAGCCTGAGCATGTCGCCCTCAGCCGTGTCGGTTCCGACCGCGTCAATGGCCTCGTGATCGAGTTCTTTGGGCGACTGCGGCGAGGCGTCGAGATAGATCGCCAGCTTTTGAAGCTCCTGCGAAGCCAGCGCCTGATCGTTGCCAGCGGCCGCTGCGATCCGCGCGGCGACGGTTGGGCCGATCTTCAGGCCGAAGCCGCGCCCGACGTCCATCACCATCCGTTCCGCATCCTGTCCTTCCGGCGCATAAGCGGCGAAAGTCATCGCCAGTGGAGATGCTTCCGCGAGCTTGAGAACGGCAGACGTTTTCCGCAGGGCGCCCGCAATCGCCACGACGGGGCTCTCGACGGAAGCCGCTTCGAGCAGCGCCTCGACTCCTGGAGCGATCTCGTCTCCTGCAGGCTCGATCCAGATCACCCGGCGCTCGCCGAACAGGCTCATCGCACCGGCTTCGTCCGTGAGGGTAGCAGGATCCGACTTCACCGCTCCAGCCGCGACGGTGAACTTGACGGCTCCGAGCGCCTTGAGCAGCCGCTGCCCAAGAGCGCGCGACTGTGCATCGTCAGGCCCATGGAAGAGATAGAAGCGGAGCTGCGGATTCGGCTGGTCGACCGCCCTGCCGACCGACTGTTTGCTCGCCTTCACTTCGCCGGCGCGGTGCGCGTGCCGTAGAGCGCGAGCCGTGCGACGATCTGGTCCGCGACTTCGTCCGCGAGCTGCTCGAGCGCGGTCTGCTCCGCGGCAACGGTCGCATATTCGGAGCTGACGATGTCCACGGACGCGTCGGATCCGGCGGTCGCGTCGAGGACGACCATGCCGTTGGCCACGTTCACGAGCTGGTACCGGGCGCGCAGGGTCCGCCGCTCCTGAGTCGCGGCCTGGTCGCGGCGCAGGCCGAAAGAGGTGATGTTGTCGTCGAGCGTCACGTCGAGGCGGTAGGTCGCGTTTGCTTGTCCGGCCTCCCCGAGACGGTCGACCAGCTTGTTTCGGACCAGCCAGCCCGACTGGCCGGGTATTGGCGCCACCTGGACCGAGCGGAGCGCCGCGGCTGCCGAGCTGTCCGTACCTCCGGCGTAGAGCGGACGGAGTCCGCACGAGGGGAGCAGTAGTAACGCCAGGATGGGCGCGAGGCGGCGCATCATGCGACGATATTCACCAGCCGGTCGGGAACCACAATCACCTTGCGCGGCGCGGCGCCCGCGAGCTGGCGCTGGACCTTGTCCGAGGCAAGGGCGAGCGCCTCCGTTGCCGCGCGGTCGAGACCGCGAGGGGCATTGAGCGTGTCGCGCAGCTTGCCGTTGACCTGAACGGCGAGCGTGACCTGCTCGTCCACGAGCAAGGCAGGGTCGAACTTCGGCCATGCGGCATCGGCGATCATGCATTGCTCGCCGATCAGCGCCCAGGCTTCCTCCGCGAGGTGCGGCGCCATGGGGGCGACGAGCAGGATAAGGGTTCGCACGGCATCCCTGCGGGTTGCGGAGGGCTTCGCTTTCTCGATCGCACTGACGAGTTCGTAAAGCTGCGCGACGGCCTTGTTGAATTGCAAGGCGTCGATTGCTTCACCCACGGCCGCAATGGTCCGGTGCAGCTTGCGTTTGAGCGCGTCGTCCTCACCGCTTGCGACAGTGCTGTCGCTCGCCAGCCGCCAGACGCGCTGCACGAACCGCGAAGCGCCCTCGATCCCGGCTTCCGACCATTCGAGGTCGCGCTCGGGCGGGCTGTCGGAGAGCATGAACCAGCGCACCGCGTCCGCCCCGTACTTGGCCAGGATCGGCTCCGGGTCGACCGTGTTGCGCTTGGACTTGGACATCTTCTCGACGCGGCCGGTGGTGACCGGTTGCCCGCTCTCGATGTGCACCCAGTCGTCGCCCTCCTTGCGAACCTCGTCCGGGCTGAGCCAGCTGCCATCGCCCGCGCGGTAGGTTTCGTGCGTCACCATGCCCTGGGTGAAGAGGCCCTTGAACGGCTCGGACACGCCGAGCTCCCCGAGATGCTCCAGTGCCCGCGTCCAGAAGCGGGCGTAGAGCAGGTGCAGGATCGCGTGCTCGACACCGCCGATATATTGCGCGACGGGCAGCCACTTCTCGGCCTCGGCCCGGTCGAAGGGCTTGTCCGCCGGCTGGCTCGCGAAGCGGATGAAGTACCAGCTGGAATCGACGAAGGTGTCGAGCGTGTCCGTCTCGCGCGTTGCCGGTCCGCCGCAACTCGGGCAATTGACGTGCTTCCAGCTGGGGTGGCGCTCGAGCGGATTGCCCGGCTTGTCGAATTCGATGTCGTCGGGAAGCACCACCGGCAACTGGTCGCGCGGCACAGGCACTGCCCCGCACCGTTCGCAGTGGATGATCGGGATCGGTGTGCCCCAATAGCGCTGTCGCGATACGCCCCAGTCGCGGAGACGGTACGCGGTCGTGCCCTTGCCCCAGCCCGCGTCCTCGGCCCGGCGGATGATCTCGGCTGCAGCCTGCTCGGTCTCCAGGCCGTCCAGGAAACGCGAGTTCACCGCTACGCCGTAGGTGCTCTCCGCTTCATCGCCGATCGGCTCCGATGCGAGGTCCGCATTGGAAGCAACGACCCGCTTGATCGGCAGTCGATACTGCTTCGCAAATTCGAAATCGCGCTGATCATGGGCCGGAACACCGAAGATCGCGCCGGTGCCGTAATCCATCAGCACGAAGTTCGCGATGTAGACCGGAAGGCGCCACGCGGAGTCGAGCGGATGCACCACCTCGACTGTCGTTCGATAACCCTTCTTCTCGGCAGTCTCGATTTCGGCAGCGCTGGTGCCGCCCGCCTTGCACTCGGCGATGAACTCGGCCGCCTTTGGGTCGAAAGCCGCAATCGCATGGGCAATCGGGTGATCTGGGGCGACTGCAACGAAGCTCGCGCCGAAGATCGTGTCGGGCCGAGTCGTGAACACCTCGACGTCTGAAATGCCGCCGACCGGCCCAGCAAGACGGAAGCGGAATTGTAGGCCCCGGCTTTTGCCGATCCAGTTCTCCTGCATCAGGCGAACTTTCTCGGGCCATTGATCGAGGGTTCCCAAGCCGTCCAGCAGCTCGTCGGCGAATTGCGTGATCTTGAGGAACCATTGGGCCAGCTTGCGTCGTTCGACGGTTGCGCCCGAGCGCCAGCCCTTGCCGTCGATCACCTGCTCGTTGGCAAGCACAGTCATGTCGACCGGATCCCAATTGACCTCGCTCTCCTTGCGGTAGACGAGGCCGGCGTCGAACAGGTCGAGGAACAGCGCCTGCTCGTGGCCGTAATAAGCAGGATCGCAGGTCGCGAGCTCGCGGCTCCAGTCCAGCGCGAACCCGATCCGCTTCAGCTGGTCGCGCATCGTGGCGATGTTCGCCCACGTCCATTCCCCCGGGTGCACGCCGCGCTCCATCGCCGCGTTCTCGGCGGGCATGCCGAACGCGTCCCAGCCCATCGGATGCAGCACTTCGTGGCCCTGCATGCGCCGGTAACGGGCGATCACGTCGCCCATCGTATAGTTACGCACGTGGCCCATGTGGATGCGCCCCGAAGGATAGGGGAACATCTCCAGCACATAGGTCTTGGGCTTGTCGCTGCTGCTGTCGGCCGCAAAGCTTTGCTGCTCCGCCCAGCGCTCCTGCCAGCGGCGGTCGGCCTCAGCCGGGTTGAATCGGCTGCTCATGGCGACGGAATCAGCCCGGAACGGCGATGCGGCGCAGGTCGCGGGCACGCGTCAGGATGATGTCCTCAAGCTTCTGCACAGTGGCCGCCGAAACGGGCGCAGGAACCCAGGCGCCGCCCTGATTGACCTCGCGCGAAGCGGAGACGCGCAGCGCATCCGCGCGAAGATCCTGGTCGAGGATGGTGACCGTCAGCTTCACCCGCTCGCCCGGCGCCTTCGGATTGGCATACCAGTCGGTGATGATCACGCCGCTGCTGGGATTCGCCTGGAGAAGCGGGGCGAATGAAACCGTATCGAGGGCTGCGCGCCACAAATAGCTGTTCACGCCGATGGTGGTGAGGTGCGCCGGAGCAAGCCCATGCGGCACATTCTTGTTCCTCGCGCACCCCGACCCGGCGAGGGTCAGTACCAGCAAAAGGGCAGCGGTCTTGTGCAAGCGAGTCATCGAATATCCTCGGGAAATAACGGTCCGGGGCGTTATAGATGCTGGCCCTGCGCTAGCAAGGTGTCCCGGGCTGACGCGAATATTGTGTTGAGTCAGCAACAGGGGTCAGCGGAATCGTTTCGAGTCATGGAACAGTCAGCTGATCCAAACTATATGTGCGACGAAACAGGGAGTCGGTTCGTCTTGTTGAAGGTCGTTCACCGGAAAGAAGCTCGGCTGCTCGCGGCGCTCGCCGCGGGTGGGCTCGTGCTGACTCCGGCGATCGCCGCGACCGGCCAGACCGCGAAGAAGCGGCCCGCGCCGGTTTCGCTGAGCTTCGACCCGATTTCCTCTTTCACGCCCGCCAATGCCGATCCCAAGCTGGCTGCCGCCCTCGGCAACAGCAAGGGGCTCGCGCTGACCGATTTCAAGTTCACGCCCGCGCCGGCCAAGGGTCGCCCGTCGCAGGTCCGGGTCGCGATTCGCGCACGGACGACGGCTGCACCGGCGGCGCTCGCCAGCGCCGCCGCACCGACGGGCGCGGTCGATGCGCTGAAGCTCACGAGCTACAACCTCGGAGTGGCGGTGGGCTGGAAGCGATTTGCCGTTTCTGGCGATGTCGCCAAGGTCCAGGATGCGAACAGCGCGCTTGGCGGTCGCGAAAGCGCTGTCGTCGGCGTCAGCTATTCGCTCAACCAGCGCCTGACGACGCGCGTCGCGGTGGGCGCGGACAAGAGCACCGGGCAGCCGCTCGCCGGTCTTCGCAAGGGCGACAATTACTCGCTCGATGCCGGTGCCTCGTATGACATTACGCGCCGCATCGCCGTTACCGGCGGCGTTCGCTATAATATCGAGAAGGACCGCATGTCGGCCCTCGCCGACGCCCGCCGCGACAGCCAGGCGGTCTACGTCGGCACCGCGTTCAAGTTCTAAACGCGTCGATTCCCGCCCAAGCCCGAAAGCCTAGCCGCTTCACCTGAACGAAGCGGTGTTCGTTCATTCCGCCGAGCGCCACGAGCCGGCGTTGCGCCAGCCGCGCGTAGGCCGCGGCGCGCATTCGCGAGAGCGGCTTCCAATCCGGGTGGCTCCGCGTCGGGAATAGAGGCGAAAGCAGGATCAACGGCACTTTGCTCAGCAAAGCGCCGCGCAATTCTTGGAGGTTGTGGACGCGTGCAGCGTCGCCGGCAGCTTCGTCCGCGATGACGAGGTCTTTTGCGGCAGCCAAACGCCGAAGGCGTCGAAGGACCTTCTGACGCTCGCGCGGACTTCTCTCGAGGAAGAGCACCAGCACTCCGCTGCCGCCCGGAAGGGCGCGGACGGCGCCATCGAGGTCGGCCTCCGATCCCTCATCGGCAATCAGCCATCGATGCGGAATGCGGGTCTGGCGGCGCTTCATGCGGATTCCTATAGCCGCCGACATGAGCATTGCCGCAGTCCGACGCGAGAAGATCCTCGAGAATATCGCAGCTGCCGCGAAGCTCGCCGGCCGCGACCCAGCAGAGGTGCAACTGATCGCTGTCAGCAAGACCCGCACCGCGGAGGAGATCGAGGCGCTCATCGATGCCGGGCAACGCGATTTTGGCGAGAGCCGCGTGCAGGAGGCGCTGGAGAAATGGCCTCCCCTGCTCGCGCGCCATCCTGACGTGCGGCTGCACGCCATCGGTCGCTTGCAGTCGAACAAGGCTGGCGACGCGGTCGGGCTTTTCGACGTGATCCATTCGCTCGACCGCCGCTCGCTACTCGAGGCATTGGTGAAGGAAGCGGAGCGGGCGCAACGCTTCCCCGGCGTGTACGTCCAGGCGAACATCGGCGAGGAAGAGCAGAAGGGCGGATGCGCCATCGGCGACGTTGGAGAGCTTGTCGGCGCGGTTCGCGCGTCGCCGCTGCCGTTGGCCGGCCTCATGTGCATTCCTCCGCTCGGGCTGGAACCCGCGCCCTTCTTCGCACTCCTGCAGAAGCTCGGGCGACGCCATGACGTCATGGCGTCGAGCATGGGCATGTCCGCCGACTACCGGCAGGCGGTGATGCTGGGGGCCACGGCGGTGCGGGTCGGCACGGCATTGTTCGAAGATGAATAGGCCCGGAGCGCTCATCTTCGACTTCGACGGCGTGCTCCTCGAAAGCGAGTTCGAGGGGAACCGTCAGCTCGCGGAGCTTCTGACCGAGCTCGGGCACCGGCACAGCGTCGAGGAGACGCTCAGGCATTACGTCGGCCTCGCCGGCAAGGATTTCATCGCGGCGATCGAACAGCGGATCGGCAGCGAGCTCCCGCCCGAGTTCCACGAGCAGATGAAGGAGAAGAGCCGGCGGGCGTTGCGCGAGGGCATCGAAGCGGTGGTCGGCGCTGTCGAATTCGTGCGCTCGCTGCCGTCCGATCTGCCGAGAGCGATCGCCTCTTCCAGCTCGACGCGCTGGCTCAATGGCCACCTGGACCATCTAGGGCTCGCCGATTCATTCGGCGGCCACGTCTATAGCGGCCGCGAGCATGTCGAGCGGGGCAAGCCCGCGCCCGACATCTATCTCTATGCCGCGGCGCGGCTCGGCGTGCCGATCGACCGATCCGTGATCATCGAGGACTCGCCCGTCGGCGTGAGCGGGGCGCTGGCCTCCGGGGCGCGTGTCATCGGGCTGGCAGCCGGGTCGCACTGCCTCGACGGCCATGACCGAATCCTGCGTGATCTCGGCGTCGAAGAGATCGCGTGCGACTTCGAGGAGCTTCGCCGCCTGCTCGCGCTCTAGTCGAGGTGCCCGCTCTTCTTGCGTTTGGTCGCGAGATAATCGGCGTTGTGAGGGTTCGCGGGCATGTGGTGCGCTACACGCTCGACAACGTTGATACCCGTCGCTTTCAGGCCCGCGACCTTGTTCGGATTGTTGGTCAGCAGCCGCACTTCACCGATTCCAAGCGCCCGGAGCATCGCTGCCGCATGCCCATAATCGCGCTCGTCGTCGGCGAAGCCGAGGCGGCGATTGGCATCGACGGTATCGAGACCGCGATCCTGCAGCGCATAGGCGCGCAGCTTGTTGGCAAGGCCGATTCCGCGCCCTTCCTGCCGCAGGTAGAGCAACACGCCCCCGCCCGCTTCGCCGATGATCCGCAGCGCCTCCTTGAGCTGCGGGCCGCAATCGCATTTGAGCGAGCCGAACACGTCGCCGGTGAGGCACTCGCTATGGAGGCGGACGAGCGGCGGCTTGCCGGCGAACGCGCCGATCACGAGGGCGACGTGCTCCTGCCCGTCGTCGGAAGCGCGAAAGGCGACGATCTGGGTCGCCGGCATATGCTCGAGCGGCAACTTCGCCCGGGCGACGATCTCGACCTCCGGCATCCGCTCCTCGCGCGCGATATCCCCAGCAGAGACGCTCACCGCCACACTGTCCGGGGGCACGATCCAGAGCGCCGGCAACAGCCCCGCGGCGCGGGCGAGCGCCAGCCCTGCGCGTCCCTCCCCGGCAGAACCGAGATGTACTGGATGCAACGGTCCGATGGGTCCGCGATCGAGATCGCGCCCGGGATCGGCAAGCGCGAGAGCCGTTTCGGCATCGAGCCAGGGCGAGCGCTCGAGCAGAACGGGCTGACCTGGGTCGGCAGCGTCGCGCTCGTTCGCCAAAGCTAGGCCTGCCGCCCGTTCCCCACTGATCAGCAGTTTCGCCCGATGGCCAGGATCGATCATCTCGAGCAGCTCGGGCGTCGCCGTTTCCACGGCCAGGATGCCAATCGGCGTAGCGCCCTCAATTCTAACGGGCCGGCCGCCGCGAAGCGCCGCAATTGCCCGACGCATGGGCGCCTCGCCGCTCAAACGTCGATCTCGCACATCAGCGGGACATGATCGGACGGCCGTTCCCAGGCTCGGCACGGCTCAAGGACTTCGTGCGCGACGAGATGCCCCGCAAGCTCGGGCGAGGCCCACATATGATCGAGCCGGCGCCCGCGATCGTTCCTCGTCCAGTCGGGCGAGCGGTAGCTCCACCAGGTGAAGCAGCGCTCCGGTGCGGGCACGAACCTGCGGCCGATGTCGATCCAGTCATGTGCCTCGCGGAGCCGCGTCAGCGCCTCCACCTCGACCGGCGTATGGCTGACGACGGTGAGCAACGCCTTGTGGCTCCAGACGTCGCATTCGAGCGGCGCGACGTTGAAGTCCCCGACGATGATCGTCGGCTCGTTGAGGTCTTCCGACCAGCGCGTCATCCGGCCGATGAAGTCGAGCTTCTGTCCGAACTTGGGGTTGAGATCGCGGTCGGGCGTGTCGCCGCCTGCCGGCACGTAAACGTTCTCTAGCCGGATCCCGCATTCGAGCCGCACGCCGATGTGCCGCGCTTCGCCATTGTCCTGCCAGTCGTGCTTGCCCGGATCCTTGAGCGGCACGCGGCTGAGGATCGCAACCCCATGGTGCATGCGCTGGCCGTTGAGCTGCCGGTGTTTGTAGCCGTGCCGATCGAACAGCTCGGCGGGGAAGATGCTGTCCAGCACCTTGGTTTCCTGCAGGCACAGGATATCGGGCTGCTGCTCGGTGATCAGCCGCTCGACGAGGGCGGCGCGCGCACGCACCGAGTTGATGTTCCAGGATGCAATTTTGAGCCGTTTGCGCACTTGGATGGCTTAGCCTGCCTCGAACGATATGAAAAAGGCCCCCGCTCCGGGGGCTTGGAGCGAGGGCCGCCTAGCGTTCGTCACGCAAGGGATTCCGCAAACCCAGGTAACAGGGGGAAACCCCGGGCAAGTTGCAGAATCGAAAGTCTATTTAGGCTCTCACGCCTGTCTTTCCAATGAACGGGTCGCAAACTGAAACTTTTTTATCCCCGCCGCTTCTTTGGCTCGGTGTAGGTGAACGCGCTCTCCGGCACGGCGACATTGTAGCGCACGTCCGTCAGCTTGACCGTGGTGCGATGGCCCTGTGGGTCGACTGCGGTCCAGCCATAGAGTTGCAGTCCGCCCGGCGCCGAAGGACTGCGGAGAAAGGCGAGCGTGAGCTGCCCGTAGGAGCTGTTCTTCGCCCGCGCGACGACCACGCGCGGATTGTCACTGGGCAGCACCTGCGCCTTGCCATCGAAATCGGGCGAGCCGGACAGGAGCGCGCCGAGCGGCGTCTTGTTGAGCGGCCAGCTCGATTTCTGCCCGACCTGGTAGTCGAGGAAGGTCAGCCTTTTGCCGTCGGCGATGATCAGCAGGTCGCCGCTGCCGTACTGGAATCGCACCTTGCCCGGCCGCTTGAGCTGCATGGTGCCCGCGGCAGCGCGGCCTTTGGCATCGGTCTGGGTGAAGTGCGCGGTCATCGTCTGGACCGAGCTGATGTGTGCCTTCAACTTGGCAAGATCCGGCGAATCCGCGGCGGCGGCCGGCACTGCGGCGACAACCGCCGTCGCCACCAGGGCGCGCGCAAGGTTCGTCGAAAAGCTCATGAAAAACTCCTGGGAATTTGCTGCCGTACTGGCGTTCGCCCATTGAATGCGGACTGAACCTTCCGGTTCCGTTCCATTCAGGCTCAGATCGGGTGCCCGTCCGGGTCGATCAGCACCTCGCGGCGGCCGACATGGTCCGGCTGGCCGACGAGGCCATCCTTCTCCATCCGTTCGATCAGCCGTGCGGCGCTGTTGTAGCCGACGCGTAGCTGCCGCTGGAGGTAGGAGGTCGACGCCTTCTGGCTCTCCGCCACGATCTGGACCGCCTTTCGGTAGAGTTGGGTTTCCGCGTCGTCCTCGCCGGTCGGTTGGCCGTCAAACAGATAGCCGCCGTCTTCCGGCTCCTCGGTCACCGCGGAAATATATTCTGGCGCCCCCTGCCGCCGCCAGTGCTCGGCGACCGCGCGAACCTCTTCGTCGCTGACGAACGGGCCGTGGACGCGGATGATCTGCTTGCCGCCCGGCATATAGAGCATGTCGCCCTTGCCCAGCAGCTGCTCCGCCCCCTGCTCGCCGAGAATGGTGCGGCTGTCGATCTTGCTCGTCACCTGGAAGCTGATCCGGGTGGGCAGGTTGGCTTTGATGACGCCGGTGATGACGTCGACCGACGGGCGCTGCGTGGCCATGATCAGGTGGATGCCCGCCGCGCGCGCCTTTTGCGCGAGGCGCTGGATCAGGAATTCGACCTCCTTGCCCGCGGTCATCATCAAATCGGCGAGCTCGTCGACCACCACAACGATCTGCGGCAGGACCTCGTATTCCAGCTCCTCCACCTCGTACAGCGGCTGGCCGGTATCGGCGTCGTAGCCCGTCTGCACCCGGCGGCCGAGCTTGGAGCCCTTGGCTTTCGCCTCTCGCACCTTGGCGTTGAAGCTCGGCAGGGCGCGCACGCCGAGGTTCGCCATCATGCGATAACGTTCCTCCATTTGCTCCACCGCCCACTTGAGCGCGCGGATCGCCTTGCCGGGCTCGGTGACGACCGGCGCAAGCAGGTGCGGGATGTCGTCGTAGATGCTGAGCTCCAGCATCTTCGGGTCGATCATGATCATCTTCACCTGGTCCGGACCGTAGCGGTAGAGCAGCGAGAGGATCATGCAGTTGAGGCCGACCGACTTGCCCGAACCGGTGGTGCCGGCGACCAGCAGGTGCGGCATCGGCGCGAGGTCGGCGATGACCGGATCGCCCGCGATATTCTTGCCCAGGATCAGCGGCAGCGACATGTTCTGATCTTCGAACGCAGCGCTTCCGACCAGCTCGGACAGGCTCACCATCTCTCGCTTCGGATTGGGCAGCTCGATGCCGATGACGCTGCGGCCGGGGATCGTCGCGACACGAGCGGACAGGGCCGACATGTTGCGCGCGATATCGTCGGCCAATGCGATGACGCGGCTCGCCTTGATTCCGCTCGCCGGTTCCAGCTCGTACATCGTCACGACCGGGCCCGGACGCACCTCGACGATGTCGCCGCGCACATTGAAGTCTTCCAGCACGGTCTCGAGCAGGCGCGCGTTGCGTTCGAGCCCCGCGCGGTCGATCTGCTGCTTGCCCTTCTCCGGGGCGCGCGCGAGCAGGTCCAGCGTTGGCAGCTGGTAGCTGTCGCCCAATGCGAGGCTCGGCTGCGCCGACGGATTGCCACGCGCTTTGTCGCGCCCCGCCGGCACGACGGCTTTCGCCGGCTCGGCGACTGCGACCGTCGGCTTGGGCCGCGGCGGGGCAGCCGCAATCGTACGCTCTTCGGCGATTTCGGTCCGGCGCGGCGGCCCGCGACGCTCGCGTGGCTCGCGCTTCAGCAGCCCACCGAGCCAGCCCTTCTCCTCAGGGTTCAGCCCCAGCGCGAAATAGCCGATCGCCAGCCCGGCGATCCCGAACAATAGGAGCACGGTGAGCCGCACCGGCCCCGCGATGGAAGGATTGGAGATCATCCCGATCAGCGAATCGACGCCGTGTGCGACGGCAAAACCGAGAGCGCCGCCCCAGCCCGCCGGAAGGCCGGACACCGCCGATCCGCTGGTCAGCCCGAGCGATACTCCGAGCAGCACCGCGCCGAGCGCCGCGAGCGACAGCGCGCGTCCGACGCGCCCTGCCGGCTGAAGGCGCAGCATGCGGAGCCCGGCCAGCGCGACGACCGGGAGCAGCAGGGCCGCACCAAGCCCGAACAGAAGGAGCAGAGCATCGCTGAAATATGCGCCCGTGCTTCCCATCCAGTTGGTCGGGGGGCCGCCGGCGGCCGTGCTCAGCGATGGATCGTTGGGGTTATGGGTCGCGAGCGCCAGAGCCCCGGCCGTGCTCAACGCAATCAGAACCGCGCCCCACGTGCGGATCGCGAGCCGGCGCACCGCGGCACGCAGTGCGTCGCGCCAGTGCGGTGCCAGTTCACGTTTCGGCGCGCGCGCAGCTACGGTCGCCATGTCCCACCCCCAAACATTCCCGGCGTAAAATCCCCCACGCGGACTCCCCGGTCAAGCGAAGTCGTGGCGTCGTTGCGACGAAGCGGTTAGGGGGAGGGCGCATGGACCGCGCGGACGCGATCATCTTTGGGGGCGGCCTGGTAGGCCTAGCGCTCGCCTCCGCGCTGGATTCGAGCGGCCTCTCGGCGATCGTCCTCGATCCTGCCGACCCCGCTCCGCGCAGGGAAGCGGCATTCGACGGGCGGACCAGCGCGGTCTCCTCGAGTTCGATGCGGATGCTGGAGACGATCGGTGTCGCGGCGCATCTATCCGAAACCGGTTGCCCCATCCGCACCATCGCGGTCGCCGATGGACTGGAGCCCGGCGGACTGCACTTTGACGCCGAAGACGACGAGCCGCTCGGCTGGATGCACGAAAACCGGAATCTGCGCGCGGCGCTGCAAGCGCGCGCCGAGGCCGGGCGCAACCTATGGCTGCTGTGGAAGTCGCACGTCACCGGCGTCGATCGCAGCGATGACGGAGTCGTCGTTTCACTTGAAGACGGACGCAGGCTCCGCGCGCCGCTGCTCGTGGCCGCCGACGGCCGCACATCGCCGACGCGCGAAGCCGCGGGCATCCGGATCGCGCGCTGGCGCTACAAACACCAGGCGATCGTCTCGGTGCTTCGTCACGAACGCCCCCATGACAATGTCGCCTACGAGATATTCTATCCGACGGGTCCCTTCGCTCTGCTGCCGATGACCGACGATGCTTGTGGGCACCGGTCGGCGATCGTCTGGTCGGTGCCGCAAGACGACGCGGCGGGTTGGCTGTCGCTGAACGACGAGGATTTCGCGGAGGAGGCGCAGGCCGCCATGGGTGGCTTCCTCGGCAAGGTCGAGCTGCTCACCCCCCGCTCCTCTTATCCTCTCGGCTTCCATCATGCGGCACAAATCACGGCCAAGCGGCTGGCGCTTGTCGGCGACGCCGGTCACGCCATCCATCCGATCGCCGGGCAGGGGCTGAACCTGGGGTTCCGCGATGTCGCCGCTCTCGCGCAGGTGCTCGTCGAGGGAGCGCGGCTGGGGCTGGACCTTGGCGACAAGCAGCTGCTCGACCGTTACCAGCGCTGGCGCTCGCTCGACGCGCTGTCCGTCGCCTTCGCGACCGACAGCCTTACGCGGATCTACGCCGTTCCCGGCAAGACCGCCTCGGCAACGCGCCGCTTCGGCATGGGCCTGGTCGAGCGCATCTCGCCGATCAAGAACCGCCTGATGAGCGAAGCGCGCGGCACCAGCGGAGAACTTCCGCTGCTGCTCAGGGGTTTGCCGATTTAAACTCCTCCCTGTCGGCGAAGCGGATGGGGAGGTGGCAGCCGAAGGGTGACGGAGGGGCCGGCGACCTGCCAATGGCCCCTCCACCACTCAGCTGTGCTGAGCGGTCCCCCTCCCCATTCCCGCTGCGCGAGAACAGGGAGGAGCGCTTATTGGATCGTCTGCTCGACCTCGACACCGCCGCTCACAGCAGCGCGGTGGAACTGCATCAGCTGGACGAGCAGGTCCGCCCGGCCGTCGAGCGTGGCCTGCTCAAGCAGGGCCTGCTTCGCGCCGACATCAAACGGCGCGACTTGCGCGATCGCATTCACCAGCATTTCATCGTCGAGACGGCTGACCGCGTCCCAGTCGACCGCCAAGCCCATGGCGTCGCCGAGCCTGCGCGCCTCGCGCTCCACCTCGGCACGCTCGGCGATCGACAGCGGCGGCGGCTCGTCGTCATTGAAGGCGGTGATGTCGACCTCTGCGCAGCGATAGGCGGCGCTGTCCGAGTCAATCTCCTGGACGAAACGGAAACGGTTGGTCCCGAGCAGCACGATGTTGAATCGGCCATCATCAAGTTCCTCGATCCCGACGATCTCGCCGACGCAGCCGACGCCATAGAGTGGCGCCTGATTGTCATCGTCGACGCGGTGCGGCTGGATCATGCCGATGCGTCCGGCCCCGTCGATCGCGTCGCGCACCATCTCGCGGTACCGCGGCTCGAAGATGTGCAGCGGCAGCTGAGAGCGCGGAAAGAGGATCGCGCCGGGCAACGGGAAAATGGGCAGCCGGATCAGACGGCTCATGTGAACAGTAGCGCCGAAAGGCGGCGGCGCTGCGCGCTCGACCATGGATCTTCGAGGCCCTGCGCTTCGAGCAGCTGCAGGAAGCGCTTGCGGGCTGCGCCGTCGTTCCACTCGCGGTCGCGTTTGACGATTTCGAGCAATGCGTCGGCAGCGGCGTCGCGGTCGCCGCTCGCCATCTTCGCCGACGCAAGCTCAAACCGCGCCTCGTGGTCGTCGGGATTGGCTGCGAGCCTCTGCTCGAAGGCCGACGTATCGGCCGCCGGTGCTGCCGAGGCGACTTCGAGCGCTGCCTTTGCACGGCTGATCTCCGGCTTGCTCGCCAGATCGTCGGGAAGTCCGTCGATGATCTGCCTGGCTTCGTCGCTCTCACCGGCGGCAATCAGCGCCCGGGCGAGGCCGCCGAGCACCTCGGGATTCTCGGGCGCCATGTCGCGGATCTGGCGGAAGATGGAGACGGCGCGTGGGCCGTCGCCCTCGGCCAGCACCTGCTCGCCCATCGCGACCAGCGGGGCTATCTCGGCCTGCGGCACCGTGCCCTCGGGTTCGATCTTGAGCTGCGCCAGGAGCTGGTCGAGCGCTTTCTTGAGCTGCCCTTCGCTGCGATAGTTGGTCAGGTCGGCGACCGGCTGCCCGCGGTAGATCGCATAGACGGTCGGGATCGACTGGATGCGGAACTGGGACGCAAGCAGCTTCTCCTTGTCGACATCGATCTTGGCGAGCTTGACGCCCTTGTCGGCGTAATCGGCCGCAATCTTGTCGAGTACCGGCGAGAGCTGCTTGCACGGGCCGCACCACTCCGCCCAGAAATCGAGGATGACGAGCGCGGTCATGGAGGGGTTGATCACCTCCTGCTCAAACCGCTCGATGGATTCGCGTTCGGCTTCGCTGAGGCCCAGGGTCGCCACTTCGCTCGAATCCTCCGACTGCTGCTGTTCGCGGGCATATGGGCCGCAGCCGCGCGGCTCACAAGCGCGGACGCTCGTGGATAACGAGCGCTTAACGCCTTTGCGCTAACGCGGCTGCATGACGGGGGAAGCGCAAGCGGAACGGTTCGGATGGTGGCCAGCCGTCGCCGTGCTGACCCTCGGCGGTCTCGCGCTGCGCATCGCGGCAGCCCAGGGCGGATTGTGGACCGACGAGGCGTGGTCGATGATCAATGCGCAGCAAGCGCGCGATCCCGTCGGCGTCTTCTTGCGGATCAACCACGACAACAACCATCACCTGATCTCGCTCTGGCTCCAGACGGTGGGCGTGCACGCGTCGCCGCTGCTCGCGCGTGCGCCGGCGATTTTGGCCGGCACGCTGGCGATTCCGGCTGCGGCGCTGCTCTTCGTGCGCAGCTCGCGCATTGCGGCCATCGCCGCCGCCGCCTTGTTTGCGCTTTCGCCCATCATGGTGACCTACGGCTCCGAAGCGCGCGGCTATGCGCCGATGGTGCTTGCTGCGCTGCTGATGCTCTGGCTTGCGATGAACGCGCTCGAGGGCCGCGCGAGTCGCGGCACGCCCTGGCTCATCGCTTTGGCGGTCGTGCTGGGGATGCTCTCCAACCTTACGATGCTGGCACCCGTCGCCTTGCTGGCGTCCTGGGTCTATCTGGAGAAGCGTGCCGCAGTCGGCGCGAAGGCCGCGATTCCCGACACGCTGTCGCTCATGGGGCTTGCCTTGGGTGCGTGCGCCGCTGTGCTGGCTATTGTCCTCGGCGCGGCTTTCCTCAGTCCGACAGGGCTTCAGGTCGGCGGCTACATGCATTTCAGTGTCCACGACTATATCGTCGCTCTGTCCGACCTCACCGGGTGGACGCTCGGCCTGACGTTCAGCTTTCGCTGGCTCGCCATTCTCGTGCTTCTCGCCATCGGCGGCTTGCTGGTCGCTCGTCCGCCCGAATGGCTCGGCCGCCGCGCACGACTTTACGGCATCCTGATCCTTGGCGTGCCGGCGGTGATCGCGCTTGAACGCACGGGCAATGCGCTCTTCGCGCGCTACTATCTCTGCAGCGCGATCGGGCTCCTCCTGCTCACCTCCGAATGGATTGCTCATGCGGTCCGGAAGCCGGGTATTGCGCGCGTTTTGTGCGCTGCGGGCTGCGCGCTGTTCCTCATTACCGCGGTATGGCGCGACGGAGAGCTGATTGCGCTTAAGCGCGGCGAGCCCGATCGCGCCGTGCGGATCATAGCCGAAGAAGCCCCCGGCGGCGCGCAAGTGGCGATCGGCACCGAACGGCTGTTCGCGCCGCTCATGGCGGCGGCCGAGCGGGTGGACTATCCGCTGTCGGAAGCGGAAGGCTGTGCGCCCGCCGAGTTCATGATCGTGGTCCGCACCACCGCGTCCAAAGTGACCGCCATGCGTTGCGGCCGGGCGATGCAGGCGATCGCGTGGAGCAGGACCACGGCGCTGACGGGCGACTCTTGGGTGCTGTACCGCGAAGGCTTGCAAACCGCGGGACCCCCTGTTAGCGGGCCCGCTCCCAGGCGCGCGAAATTCGCCGCCTCCTAGCCGAGCGGGCGTAGCTCAGGGGTAGAGCACAACCTTGCCAAGGTTGGGGTCGAGGGTTCGAATCCCTTCGCCCGCTCCAGACTTTCCGAGTCATCCAGAGCCGAATCGCCGCTAATCGATTGCGGCGATGACGGCGATGCAAACAACTCATTTCACAACGGCTGTTCGGCTTCCCACATCGCGGCGGCTGGCAGTGGGCCTCGCGCGGGTATAGGGCGCACCAGGCGTGTCCCCGCCGGTGCGTTGGAAAGCGTATTCGCCCCCAACCGATCACGGAGGAAGTAAATGACCGAAGAAGCGCTGCTCATCCGCAACGAGGAGCTCGGAACGCCGACAGACCTGGGGGCCGACGCGGTCCGCGAGATTTCGGCCGCGCTGCGTGCGCTGCTGGCTGACACGTTCGCGCTCTACCTGAAGACTAAGAATTTCCACTGGCACATGTCCGGTCCGCACTTCCGCGACTACCACCTCCTGCTCGACGAACAGTCGGACCAGATTTTCGCGATGACCGATCCGATCGCCGAGCGCGGCCGCAAGATCGGCGGCTCGACCATCCACTCGATCGGCGAGATCAAGCGCGCTCAGCGGTTGCTGGACAATGACGAGGCCTATGTGACGCCGCGCGACATGCTCGCCGAGCTTCATGGCGACAACAAGCAACTGGTCGCCGAGATGCGGCGCACGCACGAGCTGTGCGAGCAGTACAACGACGTCGCCACCGCGAGCCTGCTCGAAGTGTGGATCGACGAAACCGAACGCCGCGCCTGGTTCCTTTACGAATCGACGCGCACGACCGAGGGGTGATCGCGTGAACGAGCCGACCGAGTCCGGTGAACTAGCCGAGTTGCAGCGCGATTCTGGCGGGGAAAGCCGCCCGGCGAGCGACTTCCAGACCGTCAATCCCGCGACCGGCGAGTCCGGCGGCACCTATTCCGGGCACACGCTCGAAGACGCGCATCGTGCGGCTGCGGCGGCGAAGGGAGCACAGGAGTCCTGGTGCAGGACTTCATTCGAGGACCGCTCCGCAATCCTCCGCAAGGCCGCCGAAATTCTCCGCGCGCGCAAGGACGAGTTCGCGCGGCTGATGACGGAGGAGATGGGCAAGACGCTCGACGACGGCCGCGCCGAGGTCGAGAAGTGCGCCGTCCATTGCGACTGGTTCGCCGCGCATGCGCAGGACTATCTCGCGCGTGAGCGGATCGACTTCGACGGCGAGGAGGCGTTCGTCGCGTTCAACCCGCTCGGCGTTATCCTCGCGGTCATGCCCTGGAACTTCCCCTTCTGGCAGGTCTTCCGCGCCGCCGCCCCGGCGCTGATGGCGGGCAACGGCATGCTCTTGAAGCACGCCAGCAACGTCCCGGGCTGCGCGCTCGCAATCGAACAGGTGCTTCACGACGCCGGAGTGCCACGCGATTTGTTCCGGACGCTCCTGATCCCGAGCAGCGAGGTCAAGGCGTTGATTGAGGACGAGAATGTCGCGGCGGTGACGCTGACCGGCAGCGTCGCTGCGGGCAAGAGCGTCGCCACGGCGGCGGGCGGCGTGCTCAAGAAATGCGTGCTCGAGCTCGGTGGCTCGGACGCCTACGTCATCCTCGAAGACGCTGATATCGCCGCCGCCGCGAAGGTCGCGGCAACCGCGCGCATGGTGAACGGCGGGCAGAGCTGCATCGCCGGCAAGCGCTTCATTGTCGTGCGCTCGGTCCTCGAGCCGTTCGAGAAGGCCCTGGCCGACGCGATGCGGACCTATGAAATGGCCGACCCGCGCAAGGAAGGCACGCGGCTCGGGCCGATGCAGAGCGTCAAGGCGCGCGACGAGATCCACCGACAGGTGAGCGAAAGCATCCGCAAGGGCGCGCGGCTGCTGCTCGGCGGCAAGGTGCCGGATCGCCCCGGCGCCTGGTACCCCGCAACCGTCCTGACCAACGTGCTGCCTGGGCAGCCGGCGCATGACGAAGAGGTGTTCGGACCGGTCGCCGCGATCATCACCGCCGAGGACGAGCGCGACGCCATCCGCATCGCCAACGCGAGCGAGTTCGGGCTCGGCTCGGGCGTGCTCACCGGCGACCTCGATCGCGGCCGGCGGATTGCGGCGGACGAGCTCGAGGCGGGGCTAAGCTTCGTCAACGAGAACGTCCGTTCGGACCCGCGTGCGCCGTTCGGCGGGGTGAAACATTCGGGGTATGGCCGCGAGTGCGGCGTCTATGGCATCCGCGAGTTCGTCAACATCAAGACGGTGCACGTGAAGCCGCTCGGCAGCGGCGGCAACCACCGGACCGAGTAGCGTTTATCGCCGGCCAGACGCGTAGGGCGTACCGCGCAGCATCTCGTGCTGGGTGATGACGGCCTGGACCACGCGGTTCATCAGGGTCATGCGCACCGGCAGCGGCACCGACGTCTTCTTGATCATTACCGCTACGGCGTAGCTCCGTCCGTCCGGAGCGGTCAGGATGCCGATATCGTTGTATCCCGCCTGATAGGCGCCAAGCACTTGGCCGGTGCCGGTCTTGTGGCTCAGCGTCCAGCCGGGTTGCAGGCCACCTTTCAGCCGGTTGGGGCCGGTATGCGTGTTCGCCATGATGTAGAGCAGCCGGCGCGTGGATTCGGGGGACAGCAGTTCGCCGCGCTTGAGCCGTGCCAGCGCGTTGACGACCGCGCTGGGGGCAGCGCCGTCGTAGGGGTCCTCAACGTAGCGGTCGAACGCCTTCTTCCGGATCGCCAGCGGCAGCGCATCGCGCGCCTCGTAGAAGGCGTTCCCGATCGAATAGCTCGGGCTCCAGATCAGGCCCGCGATCTTGCTCTGCAGCGCCTTTTCGCCATTGTAGAAGCGAATTGCGCCGAGATGCTTGGTGCCGATCATGTTGCGCACGGCCTGCGCGCCGCCGACCGAGCGCATCAGCTTGTCGTTGGCGGTATTGTCGCTGGTGGTGATCGCCTTGAACATCAGGTCGCCGAGCGATGTGGTGTACCCGCCGCCGAGGATCTTCGCCGCAATCGGCTGATGAAACAGCGTGAGGTCGGCGCGCGTCAGGGAGACCTGGTCGTCGAGGCTGACGCGGCCCTTGTCGACGGCGTCGAGGACGGTGATCGACACCCACAGCTTGCTGACGCTTTGCTGCGGATAGAGCTCGTCCGCCTTCCAGCCGGTCGCCCAGCCATCGTCGATCGAGCGGACGGCGATGCCGACCCGCCCGTCGAAGCCGCGGCCGAGCTCGTTGATGCGGTCGCGGATATATTGCGGCGCCGGCACGTCGCGCTGAGCGGGGATGATGACGGGCCGCTGGACTTGGGCCGGAATGCCCGGCTGGGTCGCCGCGGAAGCGCTAACCTGGAGTGCTGCAAGCATGACGAAGGCCAGTCCCAGGCGTTTTCCAAAGTGCCGCCGAACTGACGTCATGACATCACCTCCCCCGAAACTTCCACTCATTTGCCAAGGCATTAGCGCGCTGCAGCTGAATCCCCGCTGAGTGCGCGAACGCCAGACTCGCATTGTGCGAGTCGCTTGCCAACCCTGTTTCGGGCCTCAGTGCGACGGTGCGGACGGGGGCGGCGGCTGGCGCATGGGAGCGCCGAGCAGCGCGGCCGATTCGATTTCATCAAGCGCGCGATGGGCCGCAACATAGCGGCGCGCCTTGCCGATCCAGTCCTGCGCGTTGGCGGCGCCGGGAAGCCGCATCGTTTCGGCTAGCGCCTGGTCGACATCCCCAGTCGCCAGCCGTTGCCGGGCGCGCTGATAGCGCGCGTCGGGGTTGATCGCCGGCCGCTGCGCCGGATGGACTTCGATCAGCGTGCCGAGCTCGCGCCGGAAGTTGGTCCACCAATTGTCCTGCGGCCCCCCACGCCGGAGATCGGGTCCAAGCGTGTCATATTCGGCGATGAGATCGTTGAGCCGCACGGGCTGGCGCGAGGCGGAAATGACAGTGCCGACGGCCTGCTGGTGCTGCCCTCCGAAGCGATCGACCAAAAGCGGTTCCAAGTAGCCGAGCGCCACGCCGCGATCGATCGCGCGCCGCGCGGCGAAGGCGATCACAAGGGCGTCCGCGCGGCCCGCGAAGCCTTCCGCGCGCTGTGCCGCCCCCTCGACCCTCGCGATCCTCGCCTGGAGGTCGGCGAGCTGCGCATTGGTGGGTTGTGAAGCAGCGACCGGCTGAGGATTGGGCGTGCTGGTCCACTGCACCGGCTTGGGCGTGACCGGCTGCGGAGGCGGGGCAACCCCCAGGAACCGGGCGGCCGGCTGATAGCGAGCAAGGCCCCAGGTCGCCGCAGCAGCCCCGATCAGGATCAGCACCAGGCCGATCAGCAGCCGCGCGCTCCAGCCCATGCCTTTCCGGTAGCTTGTCCCGTTCATTTCGCCGGCGTGTTGTTGCACAGGCGTTCCGCAAGGGCCAGCAGCGCTTCGTCGGTCGGCGTTCGCGCAGATTCGACTTTCGACCAGCCAGTTCCCGCCGCATCTGCGGCGGCGGGGCTGATTGCAACGACGGCGATGGACCCTTTGTCGCGGTCATCGGCGAGCTCGGCGAGGCGGCGCCCGGCACGCGGCGAATGGATCAGCGCGATGCTTTCTCGGATGTCGCCCAGGTCGACGTCCTCTTTCGCTCGCGAACGATAGACGGTGAGCGTGCGAATCTCCTGAGAGGTTTCGCCGGGGTCGGTGCGGTCTTCACCGGCGAGGTGAAGCAGCTTCAGATCCGGTTCGATCGAGCCGAGCAGCCGGCGAATATCTGTATCGCCCGTGCTCGCGACCTCGAACCCTGCCTCGCGTGCGGCTCCGGCCGTTGCTTCGCCAACCGCGTAAACCGGTAGTCCCCGAAATTCCTCCAGCTGCTCTCCCGCGGACCGCACCGCATTCGCGCTGGTCAGCAGAAGCCCATCGAAACCGCCCGCTTCCGGTGCATCCCACGCGACCGGCTCGATCTCGAACAGCGGAACCGCGACGGCGTGCAGCCCCCGCTCATGCGCGCGGCGCAGAGTCGCGCTTGCGCCCGGCTCCGGGCGCAGGACGAGGATTCGCCTCATTGCGGGGCGAATAGCCTCCGGATCGATTCGGGCGCCTTCACGAGCAGCGACTTGGCCAGCGCTTCAGGCGTCTTCCAGTCGCCGCAGTCGAACACCGCACGGTCCTCGACCATGTCGCTGCCGTCCTCGCTGAACAGCTGCCCGCGCATCCTCAGGTCCCCGTCCTCGAGCACGCAGAAGGCCGCGACCGGGGACGAGCAGGTCCCGCCGAGCGCCCGCGTAAACGCCCGCTCGGCCATCACGCAGTCGTAAGTGATCTGGTTGCTGACGCTGGTCAGCACGCTTTGGCAGCGCGTGTCGTTGGTGCGGCATTCCATCGCGATCACCGCCTGGCCCGGCGCGGGCAGGATGATCTCCGTCGGGATCGCCGTTCCGGCGCTGATCTCGAGCCGTTTCAGGCCCGCGGCCGACAGCAAGGTCGCATCGACCTCGCCCGATTCGACCTTCTTCAGGCGCGTTTCGACATTGCCGCGGATGGATACGACGTTGAGGTCGGGCCGAAGCCGCAGCAGCTGTGCCTTGCGCCGCGGCGAGGACGTCCCGACAGTGGCACCCTGCTTCAGCTTGTCGATCGACTCGGCGCCGACGATCCGGTCGCGTACGTCCCCCCGGGGGCGGACAGCGGCGATGTGGATTTCCTTCGGGCGAACGCTTTCGACGTCCTTCATCGAATGGACGCAGAAATCGACTTCCTCTTCGATGAGCGCCCGGTCGAGCTCCTTGGTCCATAGGCCCTTGCCGCCGATTTCCGCCAGCGGACGGTCCTGCACCTTGTCGCCGGTCGTCTTGATCTCGACGATCTGCACCCAGCCGTCGGGCCAGCGCTGCGCCGTCTCGATCGCCGCCGCGACCTTGCGCGCCTGCGCCAGCGCCAATGGAGAACCGCGAGTCCCGAGACGAAGCCCTTGCATGCTCCACCCCTAGTGCATTGCCGCGGCATCAGGCAAAGGGCCGGGCGCGAAATGACTGCGATGCCATCCGTGATCCTGGGACTCGAATCCTCCTGCGACGACAGCGCCGCTGCGCTCGTCACCGGCGACCGGCGGATCCTTGCGCAGGCGGTGGTCGGGCAAACGGCAGCGCACCAGCCGTACGGCGGCGTGGTGCCGGAAATCGCGGCGCGAGCGCACGTGGAGATCCTGCCGGACCTGATCCAGCGCGTCCTGAACGATGCCAGGCTGTCGGTGCATGACGTGGACGCGATCGCGGCGACCGCCGGACCGGGCCTCATCGGCGGGGTGATGGTCGCACTGCTCGCCGGCAAGGGACTCGCGCTGGCTGCCGGCAAGCCGCTGATCGCGATCAACCATCTCGAAGGCCATGCGCTGAGCCCGCGGCTGGTCGATCCGGACCACGGCTTTCCCTACCTGCTGCTGCTCGTATCCGGGGGTCATTGCCAGTTGCTCGAGGTGCGCGGCGTCGGCGATTATCGTCGCCTCGCTACCACCATCGACGACGCGGCTGGGGAAGCGTTCGACAAGGCAGCGAAGCTGCTTGGCCTGCCTTATCCCGGCGGCCCGGCCGTCGAGGCCCTCGCCAGGAGCGGCGACCCGAAGGCCGTGCCGCTGCCGCGCCCGCTTATCGGCTCCGGCGAGCCGCATTTTTCCTTCGCGGGCCTCAAGAGCGCCGTCCAGCGCGCCGTCTCTTCGGGCAAGCACCGGCGGGAGGACATCGCGGCGAGCTTCCAGCAGGCGGTGGTCGACTGCCTCGTGGATCGTACCGCGCTGGCCCTTCAGAAGAGTGACGCGCCTGCGGTTGTTGTCGCGGGCGGGGTCGCCGCGAATGAGGCCATTCGCTCGGCGCTCGCCAATCTCGCCGCAAGCAGCGGCCGCCGCTTCTCGGTTCCCCCGGGCTGGCTCTGCACCGATAATGCCGCGATGATCGCCTGGGCTGGTGCGGAGCGTTTCGCCGGAGGGCTCACCGACGGGCTCGATGCGCCGGCCCGGGCGCGGTGGCCGCTGGACGAAGCCGCCGAGAAAGTGCGTGGGGCGGGCGTCAAGGCATGAAGATCGGGGTCATCGGCGGCGGCGCCTGGGGCACCGCGCTGGCGCAGGTCGCGGCGAGCGGCGGGCGCGAGACCCTGCTCTGGGCGCTCGAGGACGACGTCGTCGCCGCGGTCAACCGCATCCACGAAAATCCAATCTATTTGCGCGGGCTGAAGCTCGACCCCGCGATCCGCGCCACCGGCAACTTCTCCGAGCTTGCCACCTGCGATGCCTGGCTGGTCGTTACGCCGGCCCAGCACATGCGCGCCGTGCTCGATCAGGCGGGCAATCCTGCCAAGCCGTTGGTGCTGTGCTCGAAGGGCATTGAGGAGAAGAGCGGCAAGCTGCTGCACGACGTGGCCCGGGAAACGTGCCCGGGCGCGCAGATTGCCGTCCTCTCCGGGCCGACTTTCGCTCATGAGGTCGCACAGGGCTTGCCGACCGCCGTGACGCTCGCCGCGGAAGACTCTACCATCGGCGAACAACTCCGCGACCGCATCGCGCTGCCGGCCTTCCGCATTTATCTGTCCGACGACGTCGCGGGCGCGGAGATCGGCGGCGCGGTGAAGAACGTGCTGGCGATCGCCTGCGGCGTGGTCGAGGGCAAAGGCCTTGGGCAAAACGCCCGCGCGTCTCTGATCGCGCGCGGGTTTGCCGAGATGACGCGGTTCGGGCTGGCCTTCGGCGCGAACCGGGAAACGCTTGCCGGCCTGTCGGGGCTCGGCGATCTCGTCCTCACCTGCTCCTCGACGAGCTCGCGCAATTATTCGCTGGGCCAGGGCATCGGCGAAGGCCGCTCCGCCGCGGAGCTTCTCGGCGACCGTAGGACAATCGCGGAAGGCGCATTCACCGCTCTGGTCCTCGCCCGGCTCGCCCGCGAGCGCGGGATCGACATGCCGATCGTCGACGCGGTCGATGCGCTGATCGCCGGCCGCGCCAATGTCGACGAAGTGCTGGAAGCTCTGCTGTCGCGCCCGCCCAAATCCGAGGGCGTCTAGAAATCGACCGCGATGCCCTTCTTCTCCCAGTCGCCGTAGCGGGTGGGGTCGAGCCGCGTCTCCTCGCCCGCGGGCGGTTCAGGATGCTGGATTGGCTCGGGCTCCGGCACCGGCGGCGACGGACTGAGATGCTTCGGCGGATCGAGGTGCTTGGGACGCTTCACAGCAACAAGATGTGCGTTGTGAGAGATGATGCCAAGCGTTGAAGGCTTCGGCGCGCGCAAGGCGGCGTTGCGCATGCTCGATGCGGTGCTTCGAAAGGGGCAGACGCTCGACGGAGCCGCATCTGCCGCTCGCGACCTGTCACCCCCGGACCGTGCGCTCGCCCTGGCGATCGCTGGCGAGACGCTGCGCCGCCTGCCGGACCTCGATGCGTTGATCGATGGCGCGACGCGCCAGCGGCTGCCTGACGATTCGAAGGCGCGCATGGCGCTGCGTCTCGCGCTCGCGCAGAAGATCGGCCTCGGCACGCCCGATCATGCGATCGTCGCGACGGCGCTTCCGCTGGTCGACGGCGGCCCGCGCCGGCTGGTGCATGGCGTGCTCGGCACTTTGCTGAGGCGCGGCGTTCCGGTTTCGGATGCGCCGCTTCTGCCCGAGGAGGTCGAGCAAAGATGGCGTTCGGCATGGGGCGGGCAGACCGTCGAGGCGGCGCGGTGTCAGATCGCCCGCCGGCCCGCGCTCGACCTGAGCTTCGCCGAGGACGCCCAGGCGCAGGCCTATGCAGCTGCGAATGCCGGCGTTTCGCTGGCGCCGAGGCACGTGCGCCTGCAGAGCGCTTCGGTGCCCGACCTGCCGGGCTTTGGCGAGGGCCGCTGGTGGGTGCAGGATCTCGCCGCCTCGCTGCCCGCGCGCCTCATCTCGCCAGAGGCGCTATCGGTGCTCGACCTGTGCGCCGCCCCCGGCGGCAAGACGATGCAGCTCGCCGCGGCAGGCCATCAGGTGACTGCGGTCGACGCGTCGGAAAGTCGTCTCGGACGACTGCGCGAGAATCTCGATCGGACGCACCTCGAAGCCGAGCTGGTCGCGGCCGATGCCCTGTCCTGGAAACCCGGCGGCGAGTTCGATGCTATCCTGCTCGATGCGCCCTGCTCCGCCACCGGCACCTTCCGCCGCCATCCCGAGGTCCTCTATCGCGCCCGCCCAGCAATCATTGCGTCCGGGGCCGAGATCCAGGCAAAGTTGCTCAACCGGGCCGCGCAATGGGTGAGGCCCGGCGGTGCGCTCGTTTATTCGGTCTGCTCGCTCGAATCGCAGGAGGGAGAGGAAATCATTTCCGCCTTCCTCGCCGCCCACCCGCAATTCACGATCGATCCCCCGAAGCCAGGTGACCTTCCCGGCTTCGTAAGGCCGTCGGAGCAAGGCTGGGTACGCATCCTCCCCGGTCTGCTCGAAGAGCAGGGCGGCCTCGACGGCTTCTTCATGGCGCGGCTTGTCCGGCGCGGATAATCCCGTCTAATCGGGCCCATGCCCCGACCTCTGATCGCCCCCTCCATCCTGTCCGCCGACTTCGCCAGGCTCGGCGACGAAGTGCGCGCGATCGACGAAGCGGGCGCCGACTGGATCCACATCGACGTGATGGACGGCCATTTCGTGCCCAACATCACGATCGGGCCAGCCGTGGTGAAGGCGCTCCGCCCGCACACCCGAAAGCCCTTCGACGTGCACCTGATGATCTCGCCCGTCGACCCGTTCCTCGACGCTTTTGCCGAGGCCGGCGCGGACATCATCACCGTTCATCCCGAAGCCGGCCCGCACCTCCATCGCACCGTCCAGCGGATTAAGGGGCTCGGCAAACAGGCCGGCGTCTCGCTCAATCCGGCGACGCCTGCGAAGGCGCTCGACTATGTGCTGGAGGAGGTCGACCTCGTCCTGGTGATGAGCGTGAACCCAGGCTTTGGCGGCCAGAAGTTCATCTCGAGCCAGCTGCGCAAGATCGAGGCGGTCGCAAACCGGATCGCCAGGGAAGATCTGGACGTGAAGCTCGAAGTCGATGGCGGGATCGATCCCGAGACGGCGCGGCAGGCGGTGGGCGCGGGCGCGAACGTGCTCGTCGCCGGCACGGCTGCGTTCCGTGGCAGCCCTTCGGATTACGCGGCCAACATCGAGGCGCTTAGGGGCGGGGCATGACGGCCGACAGCTCGTCGGCGCAAAGTGATGTCGTCCGGAAGCTCGCCCGCGGCTCGCTGTTCTCGCGCCTCAAGAGCTCGCGCCAGCCGCTGAAGCTCGTCGCCGTGCCGCGCGACCATGTGCAGGGCGACCGCGCGCGAGGCGCGACCCTGCTCTCGGGCAAGTTTACCGTCGGCAGCGACGCGATCTCGCTCGGCGACCTCGATTTCGCCGCTGTCGGCTCGGACGGCGCGCTGGCCGAACAGCTCCAGGGCTTTTCGTGGCTGCGCGATCTCGCCGCCGCAGCATCGCGCGAGAATGGCGCGCGGCTGGCCGAAGCGGTGCTCGGCCGCTGGCTGATCGCCCACGGCACGAAGATCGACGACGCGTGGGCACCGCATCTGTGGGGCGAGCGCATCCTCTTCTGGACAGCGTACGCGCCTTACATCCTGTCGAGCGGCGACAGCGGATACCGCTCGGCCCTGCTCAACACGCTCGCGCGCGGAGCCCGGCACCTGGACGCGAATGCCGACAAGGCGCCCGCAGGGCTCGACCGGATCACGGCCTGGTGCGGTCTGATCGCCGCGGGCCTGCTCGTCCAGGGCGGCGTCCCGCGCGTCGCGCGCGGCGAGGCCGGACTATCGCGCGCGCTTTCGAGCGCTCAGTTCGATGACGGCGGTCTGATCAGCCGTTCGCCATTCGAGCAGGTGGTGCTGGTCGACCGCCTCGGCCTGCTGCGCGCCTGCTATCTTGCCGCGAAGCAGACCATTCCGGACGGCATCGAGGCGGCGTCGGCCGCGGCGCTCGCCGCGCTTCATGGCGTCACGATGGGCGACGGCGCTCTGTCGAGCTGGCAGGGCTGCAATCCGGGCGAAGCCGCGCGACTTACCGCCCTGATCGAAGGGTGCGGCCTCCGTGCGCGGCCGCTCCGCAATGCCCGCGGCTGGGGTTATCAGCGCATGTCCGCGCTCGGGACCATCCTCGTGCTCGATGCCGCGCCGCCGCCTCCCCCCAAAATGGCGGCTCAGGGCTCCGCATCGACCCTGGCGTTCGAGCTTGCCGACGGCGCGCAGCGGCTGGTGGTCAATTGCGGTGGTCCGGGACCTCTTCCAACCCAACTTCCCGACGAACTGGTTCAGGGCCTCCGCACCACTGCGGCGCACAGCACGCTTGTGCTCGCCGATACCAATTCCACCAACATCCTCGCCGATGGTTCGCTCGGCAAAGGCGTCGAGGACGTCGCGATCGAGCGCAGCGAGGACAATGACGCCAGCCGCCTCGAGGCGAGCCATGACGGCTACGTCCGCGCATTCGGCCTGGTCCACAAGCGCAGCCTGATGCTCGGCAACGACGGCAAGGAGGTGCGCGGTGCCGACCAATTGCAGCCCAAGGGCCGGAAGAAAATCCGGGAGTCAGTGAGCTATGCCGTCCGCTTCCACCTCGCACCTGGCGTGGAAGCGACAGCGACGGCCGACGGCATGGGCGCGATTCTCCGCTCGAAAGGCGCGCCGCCGTGGAACTTCCGCTGCCGCGGCGGCATGCTGACGACGGAGGAAAGCATCTGGATCGACGGCCGCGGCCAGCCCCGCAGCACCACGCAGCTCGTCGTCGTCGGCGAAGTCTCGTCGCTCGGCGGCGAAATCGGCTGGCAGTTCCGCCGGACAAGCTAAGCAGGAAAGAGAAGAATGACCGACCTCGTCCCCGTCCGCCGGGCCCTCATCTCGCTTTCCGACAAGAGCGGCATCGACGCCCTCGCTGCCGGTCTCGCGCAGCACGGCGTCGAGATCGTCTCGACCGGCGGCACGGCCGCCTTATTGCGACAAAAAGGCGCCGCTGTCCGTGACGTTAGTGACCTTACGGGCTTCCCGGAGATGATGGACGGTCGGGTGAAGACGCTCCACCCGAAGGTGCACGGGGGGCTTCTCGGCGTACGCGACAATCCCGAGCATGCCGCAGCAATGGAGCAGCACGGGATCGCGCCGATCGATCTGGTCGTCGTGAACCTCTATCCGTTTCTCAACACCGTCATGAGCGGCGCAGACCGCGACACGATCATCGAAAATATCGACATTGGCGGCCCCTCGATGGTGCGCTCGGCGGCCAAGAACCACGCGCATGTCGCGATCGTCACCGACCCGGCCGACTATGCCCGGCTGCTGGAGCAGCTGGAGGCGAACGGCGGGACGACGCTGGAATTCAGGAAGCAGCTCGCCGCGAAGGCATTTGCACTAACGGCAGCCTATGATTCCACCATCTCGCAATGGTTCGCCTTCGCTGACCAGGGCGAGCGCTTTCCGCAAACGGTTGCGCAAGCGAGGACGCTCAAGATGCCGCTGCGCTACGGCGAGAACCCGCACCAGCAGGCGGCGCTCTATGTTCCCGTCGGTCCGCACGCCAACGGGGTTGCGCAGGCGGAGCAGGTCCAGGGCAAGGAGCTCAGCTACAACAATTTGAATGACTCCAATGCCGCGCTGGAGCTCGTCAGCGAATTCCGCAGTGCGGAGCCCACCGTCGTCATCGTGAAGCACGCCAATCCTTGTGGCGTAGCGACCCGCGGCAGCTTGCTCGACGCATGGAAGGAAGCGCTCGCCTGCGACAGTGTGTCGGCGTTCGGCGGCATCGTCGCGACCAACCGGCCGCTCGACGCAGCGACCGCTGAGGCCATCACGGACATTTTCACCGAGGTGGTCGTCGCTCCCGAGGCGGACGCGGAGGCGCGGGCAATCTTCGCGCGCAAGAAGAACTTGCGCTTGCTGCTGACGGGCGGGCTGCCCGATCCGGCGCGCCCCGGGCAGACCGTCGCCGTGATCGCCGGCGGCATCCTCGTGCAGGATCGCGACAACGGCATGGTCACGCGCGATCAGCTCAAATGCGTCACCAAGCGCCAGCCCACCGAGCAGGAGATCGCCGACTGCCTCTTCGCCTGGACTGTCGCCAAGCACGTCAAGTCGAACGCGATCGTCTATGCGAAGGACGGGGTCACGGCCGGCATCGGCGCCGGCCAGATGAACCGCCGCGATAGCGCGCGCATTGCGGCGATTCGTGCACGCGAGGCGGCTGAAGCGAACGGCTGGGACGAACCGCGGACGATCGGATCGGCGGTCGCCTCCGACGCCTTCTTTCCATTCGCGGACGGACTGCTGGCGGCTGTCGAGGCGGGCGCGACGGCGGTGATCCAACCCGGCGGTTCGATCCGGGACGAAGAAGTGATCGCGGCTGCCGACGAAGCCAACCTCGCCATGCTCTTCACGGGGATGCGGCACTTCCGTCACTGACCGTCGTTCGCGAACGGCTTGGCCCGGGTCTCTTGAAACAACCGTAGCCCGGCCTCACCTTCCTGATGCGAACCGGGCCCCTCTGGCGCGCCCAAGCTTTTTGCGAAGCGCGTGATGTCGGACCGCATCGGAAGCTCCGGTGCGTCGACGGCCTTTTCTCCCGAGACAGACTGGAAGCTCCGATCAGACTTCGGTTTGAGAGGAGAATGATGTGACTACGGAAGTGTTTCGCCTGATGGAGGCGCACCAGCGGATCGACGAGGAACTCCGCATGGAATCGGGCCGGCGAAGGCCTGACCCGTTCAAGATGATGCGCCTCAAGAAGCTCAAGCTTCGCATCAAGGACCGGCTGACGGGAATGATGCCGAAGCGCGGGAGGGCTGCGCGATGAGGCCGGATCAACAAGAGATGGTGTGTCCGCTCGACGGAACCCAGTTGGTGATGTCCGAACGGCAGGGCATCGAGATCGACTATTGCCCGGCCTGCCGCGGCGTCTGGCTCGATCGTGGGGAGCTCGACAAGATCGTCGAGCGATCGGCCACTGGGAACGCCCCGGCCCACCAGTCCTACGGCGCGCCCCAGCAGCAGCATTATGGCTACAGGAAGCGCCGGAAATCCTTCCTGGAGGAGCTTTTCGACTAGCACCGGCACGCATCGCGGCTGCCCCGTATGGGGTTGGCCGCGATCGGCCGGCTAGATGATGTCGTCCTGGACCTGGTCCCGCGCCAGGGCGGCTTCCTCGGCTTCGCGCAGCCCCCGCACGTCAGCCTTTTTCATCCGGAACAGCTCGCGGTCCTCCGGGCCGAATCCCCGCGTCCAGAGCACGGCGCCGAACGCGATCATGATCGCCGGGACGCCGACGATCAGCTGCAGCGTCGGGGACAGGAACAGCCGCACCGGGATGCCGACGGCGATCCCCGCGGCTGCCGCCCAGCCGATGCTCCAGCGCCAGCCGGAGACCGGCGCATCGAGCCGCTTCTTCAGCAGCCACGACTTGGCGATCGAGGCGAAGCCGAGCGCCACGCACAGCCCGATGGCCGGCCCGGTCGCCTGGAATGCGCCCGGCAAGCCTTGCTCCCGCATGATCAGGATCAGCGCGGCGGCAAGTCCCGCCTCCAGCGCCAGCATGGTAAGGCTGATCACCATGTTGCGCGTCCGCGCGACGTAGATCAGCGCCGCCTCGCTCACCACCGCGGCGGCGGCGATCACTTCGGCGGCGAGGAGGAAGCTCAGCATCGCCGTGCCGCCGGTGAAGCCGGAGCCGACAAGGCCCATGACCGCACGGCCGGGGATGCCGAGCGCCAGCGCAATCCCGGCTTGCGCGGCGATGATCCAGTAGGTCACCTGCCGCACCTGCCTGGCGATTCCCGCGCGATCGTCGACCGCCAGGCGGCGAACGATGGCGGGCCCCAGGACCGGCTCAAAGCTCGTCTTAAGCTTGGCCGGTAGTGTCGCGACCTGCTGCGCGGCGTAATAGATACCCACGAAGCTTGCCGGCATGAACGCGCCGAGGACCGCCAGGTCGATGCGGCGCGATGCCCATTCGACGGCGTCCGCGGCCGCGACGGGGACGTTACGCGCCGCGGTCCACCAGGCAGTGCCGAGATCCGGCTTCCATCCGTACGGCACGCCATAGCATCGGAACAGAGGGATGAGCGCCGCGATCAGCGCCGCGACCATCGAGAACACGTAGGCCACGATCAGCCCGTCATCGAGCGAAACGTACGACCAGACGAACGCGACGATGCTGATGACCCAAGGCTGGACGATCGACCGCGCCCGAACGGTCGCTCCGACGTCATGGTGATAAGCCAGTGCCGCCAGCGCGATATCGGTCCAGCTGATGGCGAGCACCGTGATCGCCAGCATGCGGTCCATGCCGTGAATGATGGTTGTCGGGTACATGGCGCGGGGAAAGACGAACAGGATCGCCATGCCGATCGCCGATCCCATTGCTGCAACGAGCAGCGCATCGGCGACGACGCAGGCTTGCGGCTTCTTCGCGTCGGCGAGCAATTGGGCGAGGCCCCGCCTTAGCCCGAGCGCGGCGATCTGGGCGGCAAATTCGACAGCCAGCACGGCATAAGCGAAGCGGCCGAGCGCAGCGGCCCCGTAGATACGGCCACCGATGAACAGGAACGGCACCATCCCCGCGAGCCGAAGGACGAAACCGAAGATGTTGAGCCGGCCGCCGCGCGCGAGCGTCGCCATGTCGGCGTCGGGTGCCCCGCTCCTTGCCGCTTCCGTGAGAGCTGCCCCCTCTCTCGCGTCGGTCAATGCGCCTCGCCCCAGTGCGCGCCCCAGCCGACTTCGACGTCCAGCGGCACGTCAAGCGTGATCGCCGGCCGCGCGGCCTCTGCCATGACGCGCTTGATCACCTCGGCAGCACGTTCTTCCTCACCGTCGGGCACTTCGAACACCAGTTCGTCGTGAACCTGCAGCAGCATCCGCACGCCATCGAGTCCTGCGTCGCGAAGCGCATCGTCCATACGCGCCATTGCGCGCTTGATGAGGTCGGCGCTCGTGCCCTGGATCGGCGCATTGATCGCCGCCCGCTCGGCCCCGGCGCGGATCGACGGATTGGGCGAGCGGATGTTCGGCATGAAATGCGTCTTGCGCCCGAATAGGGTCTCGGTGAAACCGCGCTCGCGCGCCAGCGCCAGCGTGCTGTGGATGAAGCTGCGGATGCCCGGGAAACGCTCGAAATAGCGGTCGATGATCGCCTTGCCCTCGTCCTTGGGCACGCCGAGGCGCCCCGCAATGCCCCAGGCCGAGCTGCCGTAGAGGATCGCGAAATTGATCGTCTTGGCCTGGTTGCGCGTATCGCGGTCGACCGTTCCGAACAGCTCCTCGGCGGTCAGGCTGTGGATGTCGACGCCGCTCCGGAACGCGTCCTTCAGCTGCGGCACGTCGGCCATGTGCGCGGCGAGCCTGAGCTCGATCTGCCTATAGTCGGCGCTCAGCAATTTGTAGCCCGGCGCGGCGACGAACGCGTCCCGGATCTTGCGTCCGATCTCGGTCCGGATCGGGATGTTCTGCAGGTTGGGGTCGTTGGACGACAAGCGGCCCGTCTGCGCGCCGGTCATCGAATAGCTGGTGTGGACCCGCCCCGTCTCCGCATTGATCTGCGCCTGCAGGGCATCGGTGTAGGTGCTCTTCAGCTTGGTCAGCTGGCGCCATTCGAGCACGAGGCTGGCGCACGACACGCCTTCAGCGGCGAGACGCTCGAGCTCATTCACGTCGGTCGAATATTGACCGCTCTTGCCTTTGCGCCCGCCCCTAAGTCCCAGACGCTCGTAAAGCACCTGCCCGAGCTGCTGCGGTGACCCGATCGTGAAGGGGCCGCAGGCCGCTTCGTAGATGCGTTCCTCGAGCGACTGGATCTCGCGACCGAAATCCGCCGACAGCCGCGCGAGATAGTCGCGGTCGACCTTCACGCCGCGCTGCTCCATCCGCGCGAGCACCGGCACGAGCGGCCGGTCGACACGCTCATAGACCCGGCTTGAGCCCTCCGCAGCCAGCCGCGGCTTGAGCCTCAGCCACAGCCGCAGCGCGATGTCCGCGTCCTCGCCGGCATATTCGGTCGCGGCACCGAGCGGCACCTTGTCGAAAGTGATCTGCTTCGCGCCCGTGCCGCACAGCTGCTTGAACGGGATGCACTCGTGCTCGAAGTGCAGCTTGGCGAGCTCCTCCAGCCCATGGCCGAACGAGCGCCCGGCGTCGAGGTCGAAGCTCATCACCATCGTGTCGTCGATCGGCGCGACGTTGATGCCCGCCTTGTCGAACATCACCCAATCGTATTTCAGGTTGTGCCCAATCTTGAGCACCGCCGGATCCTCCAGCAGCGGCTTGAGCTTCCCAAGCACAAGTTCGAGCGGCAGCTGGTTCGGAGCTTCGGACAGCAGGTCGCTGCCGCTGTGCCCGACCGGGATGTAGCAGGCGCGGTTCGGCGCTGTCGCCATGCTGACACCCGCGAGCTTGGCGATGATGCAGTCGATGCAGTCCGTCTCGGTGTCGATCGCGACATAGCCTTGGACCGTCGCTTCCGCGATCCAGCGGTCGAGCGCGGCTTCATCAGTCACGGTCTCATACTTAGACCGGTCGACCTCGATCTTCTCGGATTGCGGCGCCGCCGGCGCCTTTGCATCCAGTGCCGCCATGACGTCATTGCGCACCGTCGCGCCGCGCTGCTCGGCCGCGCCGCTGCCGCCGATCATGCGGTTCAGCAGCGACTTAAATCCTTGATCTTCCAGGAATTCCTTGAGCGGCTCGGGCGCGATGCCCTTCATCGCAAGCGCTTCGAGCGGCTCCGGCAGGTTCGCGTCGCACACCAGCCGCACCAGCTCCCGCGACAGCCGCGCCGCGTCGGCGTGGTCGATCAGCGACTGCTTGAGCTTGGGCTTGGAGATTTCGGCGGTGCTCGCGAGCACTGTCTCCAAGTCGCCATATGTCTGGATCAGCTGCGACGCCGTCTTCGGACCAATCCCCGGCACGCCCGGAACATTGTCGACGCTGTCGCCCATCAGCGCGAGCACGTCGCCGACCTTCTCGGGCGGAACGCCGAACTTCTCCAGCACCTCCGCGCGGCCGATGCGGCGGTCGTTCATCGTGTCGAGCATGTCGATCCCGGCATCCTCGTCGATCAGCTGCATCAGGTCCTTGTCGGAGCTGACGATCGTCACTCGCCACCCGGCGCTCTTCGCCGCAGTCACGTAGCAGGCGATGATATCGTCGGCCTCCAGCCCGTCCTCCTCGATGCAGGGGATCGAGAAAGCACGCGTGGCGACGCGGATCAGCGGAAATTGCGGGACCAGGTCCTCGGGCGGAGGGGGCCGGTGGGCCTTGTACTGGTCGTACATCTTGTTGCGGTGCGTCTGTTCCGACGCGTCGAGGATCACCGCCATGTGCGTCGGTCCCTCGGCCTTGGAGAGACCGTCGGCGAGCTTCCATAGCATGGTCGTATAGCCATAGACGGCGCCCGCCGGCTGCCCGTGCCGGTTCGTGAGCGGCGGCAGCCGGTGATAGGCGCGGAAGATGTAGCTCGACCCGTCGACGAGGTAGAGGTGCGGGCGTGCTTGCGAAGGTGCGGCGTCGGGCATGGATGAAGCGGTTTAGCAGGGTGGCGGCGCGAAGAAAGCCGCGCCCATGCGCACCCATATGGTGCTGCCGCCGCGCCCATGAAAGCGCGGAACCTTCAAATCGGATGGACCCTCAACCGATCCTTTACCCTGCGCCCCTAGCGCTGGGCGGGGGAGGGGTGATCGATGCAGGCAGTGGCACGGCTCGAACGACTGGAAACACGCAACCGGCGCTCGGCGCCGCGGCGAAAGCTGAGCCTCGGAGCAGTGCTTGCCGACACCGGCGACGAGGCGGTGATCCACGACCTCTCGACCACCGGCATCCTGATCGAAACCAGGGCGGCCCTCGCCACCTTCGAGCAACTGCAACTCGAGCTGCCGGAAACCGGACAGGTCGTGGCGACCGTGATGTGGAACAGCGGCCAATATTTCGGGTGCGAATTCCACAAGCCGATCCCGCAGGCAGTGATCAGCGCCGCGCTGCTCCAGAGCCCGTTCGATCAATCGCCGGTCGCACCTCCGGCCGAAACGGCTGGCGAGGATGATGAAACCGAAGAGGCCGACGACCGCTATCCGTTCGGCGCGCGGCTCCGCGTGGTCGTCGGGGCATCGCTCGCGCTGTGGGCGTTGATCCTGTGGGTCGCCGGCGTTCTTTAGCCGCAGGCTCGCGTCTGCTTTCCTCGGCACCACGGAGATTCGATCGGGAGTAAATTGGCAATCGCGGTCGTTAGCTTCCCGAGGACGGGGAAGCGCATGGGCTACTACCGGTTGTACTTTTTTCGATTGGAAACCGGCCACATCCGAGAAGTTCGGGAGTTTGAGGCTCCGCACGATTTTGCGGCGATACACCAGTCGGCTGCGTGGCGATCGGATGAGCCGATGGAACTGTGGTCAGGCGCCCGCAAAGTCGGGCGGTGGCCTGCGGGGGATGTCGCGGCATCATTGCATCGTTCGCACTCGGATCGAAATTTCTCCTCGCCAGCCACTCGCTAACCCCCGCCAGTCGTCCGAGCCCCCTCGGCAATCGAGGCGGTCGTCCACGAGCCATTGCCCGCTTCGGTTCAGTCGGGCACGCTGGAGCGCGCATGACCGAGCGCAAAGCGAAATCGGCTGACAGCGAGGCGCGCGCATCTCCGATCCGCGAGTGGCGGGACGTGGATTCTCGGCGCTTCCATGCGGAGATCGTGCCGGTCGGCCAGCCCGCGGTGTTGCGGGGGGCCGGCGACGACTGGCCGCTGGTGCGGCATTTCCGCAGCTCGCCGCAATCCCTCGTCGACTACATCATCGCCTTTGACGCGGGCGAGCTGGTGACGACCACAATCGCGCCACCGCAAGAACGCGGGCGCATGGCCTATCGCGAAGGCGCAAAGGAGCTCAATCATCGGCGCTCCGCGGAGAAGCTTCCGAATGTGCTGAAGGGATTGCTCAAGCTCGCCGGCGAATCCACTCCGCCGGGCGTTTTCATCGGCGGCATGAAGGCCCAGCTTCTGCCAGGCCTCGAAGAAGAGAACCGCAGCCAGCTCGTACCGTCAGGCAATCCCGCACACCTGTGGATCGGCAATGCGGTCACCGTCTCGCCTCACTTCGATGCCGCCGACAATCTCGCTTACGTCGTCGCGGGGCGGCGGCGTTTCACGCTCTTCCCACCCGACCAGGTCGCTAATCTCTACGTAGGCCCGCTCGACCTTACGCCTGGTGGGCTGCCCATCAGCATTGTGGCGCATGACGATCCGGATCTTGCGCGGTATCCCCGCTTCGCCGATGCGTTCGCCACCGCGCAGTCGGCCGAGCTGGAGCCGGGGGATGCGCTTTATATCCCTTATCTGTGGTGGCACGGAGTCGAGTCGCTCGAACCGTTCAACATGCTCGTGAACTTCTGGTGGTACCGCGACGAAGTCGGCGCCGCGCATCCGTACGGCGCGCTGCTTCGCGCCACCTACGAGCTGTTCCGCAACATGCCGCCCGAGCACCGCAAGGCATGGAAGCACATGTACGACCATTGGGTGTTCGAGGAGCATGGCGACCCGGCGGGGCATCTGCCCGCTGCCCAGCGTACGGCGCCTTCGAACATCGACGCGGAGGCGGTCGCGCGATTCAGGAAAGCGCTCGGCGACCTGCTGTCCTAGGGGACGAGCATTGTGTCCTTTGCCTGCGGCAGCATGTCGGGATAGTCGAGCGTGTAGTGCAGCCCGCGGCTCTCGTGCCGGCCGAGCGCAGAGCGGACGATCAGGTCCGCGACCTCGACCAGATTGCGCAGCTCGATGAGGTCCGGAGTCACGCGGAAGTTCTTGTAATAATCGTTTACTTCCTGCCGCAGCAGGTCGATGCGGTGCTTCGCGCGCTCGAGACGCTTGGTGGTGCGGACGATGCCGACATAGTTCCACATGAAGCGGCGGATCTCGCCCCAGGTCTGGGCGATCACGACCTCCTCGTCGCTGTCGGTCACGCGGCTTTCGTCCCAGGCACGGATTGCCGGCACGTCGGGCAAAGAGTCCCAATTGGCGTCGATATGTTTGGCCGCGGCCTCTCCGAACACGAGGCATTCGAGCAGGCTGTTCGATGCCAGGCGGTTCGCGCCGTGCAGACCCGACTGTGTGACCTCCCCGGCAGCATATAGGCCCGGCGCATCGGTGCAGCCGTCGAGGTCCACGACAACGCCGCCGCAGGTGTAATGTTGCGCCGGAACCACCGGGATCGGCTCCTTGGTGATGTCGGTGCCGAGGCCGAGCAGCTTCTCGTAGATGTTCGGAAAATGCTCGCGGACGAAGTCGGGCTCGCGGTGCGAGATGTCGAGGTACACGTAGTCGAGCCCGTCTCGCTTGATCTCATGGTCAATGGCGCGGGCGACGATGTCGCGCGGCGCGAGCTCCCCGCGTTCGTCATAGTCGGGCATGAAGCGGTGGCCGGTAACGGGGTGCTTGAGAATCCCGCCCTCACCGCGCACCGCCTCGGTAATCAGGAAGTTCTTGATCTGGAGGTTGTAGAGGCAGGTCGGGTGAAACTGCATCATCTCCATGTTGGAGACGCGGCACCCCGCCCGCCACGCCATTGCGATGCCGTCGCCCGTCGCCCCGCGCGGCGCGGTCGAGTAAAGGTAGGCACGACCCGCTCCGCCGGTAGCGAGGATGGTCGCGCGCCCCGTCAGCGTTTCCACCCGCTTGGTCTTTCGGTTCCAGGCATAGAGGCCGTGCACCGCGCCGCTCGTCGAAAAGTGCGTCGCGTGCCGGCCCGTGACGAGGTCGATCGCGACCATGTCGGGCACGAGGGTGATATTGGGGTGCTTGGCCGCCGCGGCTTCCAGCGCCTGCTGAATCGCATAGCCGGTGGCATCGGCGACATGGACGATCCGCCTGTGGCTGTGCCCGCCCTCACGGGCCAGGTGCAGCGCATTGCCTTCCTGCGCGAACGGAACGCCGAGGTCGATCAGATGCTGGATGGCGCGCGGGGCTGCTTCGACGACATGCTCCACGACCCGCAAGTCGTTGAGCCCGGCGCCCGCGATCATGGTGTCCTTGACGTGCGCTTCGAAGCTGTCGCCTTCCTCGAGCACCGCGGCGATCCCGCCCTGCGCCCGCCCCGTCGCCCCTTCGCCGAGCGCGCCCTTGGCGATCACCGCCACCTTGCGCGTCTCGGCGAGGTTGAGCGCGGCCGTGAGCCCGGCGGCGCCCGATCCGACGATGAGGACGTCGGCAGAGATGCTCACGCAGCTTCCTGCGTTGCCGAAGTGAGGCTGAGGAAGACGTCCTCCAGGTCCGGGTCTCGCGTTGACACGTCGACGATGCCAAGGCCGTCGGCAGTCAGCGCGCTCAGCACCTGCCCCGCATTCACCTTGTCCTTGCGGTAGCTGATCTCGAGCGTGCGCTCGTCGACCAGCGCGATATTCTCGAAACAGTCGTTGGTCGGCACCGCCGCAATATCGCGGTCGAAGGTGACGACGACGGCCTTCTCCTGCGCCTTGGACACGAGCTCGCGGGTTGGCTCATTGGCGATCACCCGGCCATGGTTGATGATCGCGATGCGGTCGCACAGCTCCTCGGCTTCCTCCAGGTAATGCGTCGTCAGGACGATCGTGACGCCCTGCGCATTGAGCTTGCGGACATAATCCCACAGCTGCCGGCGAAGCTCGACGTCGACGCCGGCCGTCGGCTCGTCGAGCACCAGGATCGGCGGCGAATGCACCATCGCCTTGGCGACGAGCAGCCGCCGCTTCATCCCACCGGAAAGCGTACGGGAATAAGCGTTGGCCTTGTCGCTAAGGTGCATCGCCGCGAGCAGCTCGTCGGAGTGTCGCTGGTCCGTCGGGATGCCATAGAGGCCTGCCTGGATTTCGAGCGTTTCACGCGGCGTGAAGAATGGATCGAAGATGATCTCCTGCGGTACCACGCCGATAGACCTTTTGGCGTTGCGCGGATGATCGTCGATGTCGAAGCCCCAGATCGTCACCTTGCCGCTGGTCTTCACGACCAGGCCGGCAAGGATGTTGATCAGGGTCGACTTGCCTGCGCCATTGGGCCCGAGAAGCCCGAAGATCTGGCCGCGCGGGACGTCGAAGCTGACCTCGTTGAGAGCGCGCTTGCCCCCTGCGTACGTCTTCGAAAGAGCGTCAATCCGGATTGCAGGTTCGTCCATGCCGAGCGCGGGCATAGGGTCGGTACGCAAGCGGGACAATAGTTACGGTAAACGCGGGCTTTACCCTAACCGCTAGAGTGATCTTGAGGTTAACCAGCTACGGCAACCGCCAGATGTGCCGGCTGTCCTTCCTTCGCCTTCTGGTGCTGTTCGCGCTCCTGTGCCCGGCTGCCGCAGTCGCGGCGCCTGTAAGCGCGCCCACTTCCGCCAAGGGCAAGGCGCAGATCCTGTTCCCCGTCGGATTCATCAAGCTGATGGACATGGATTTCGGCCTGCTGACGGTGACTGCCGCCGGAACGGCGGTCCTCAATTCCAGTACCGACGCTATCACGACCACGGGCGGCGTGCTGCTGGCGGGGGGAAGCCCGCATGCGGCGCGGTTCGACGCAGTCGCGCCGACGCGGAACATCGTCAAAATCACCCTGCCCAAGCAGCCGGTGAAGCTGACCCGTGTCGGCGGGACGGAGACGATGACACTCGATACGTGGACCCTGAACGGAGCCGCGACCCGCAATGTCGTCGCGCACGAGGAATTCCAGTTCAGGGTGGCCGGTACGCTTCACGTCGCCGCCAACCAGGCGGAAGGCGTCTATCTCGGCACGTTCGACGTGACCCTCAACTACAACTGACCCGCCGCTCCGCATTGAACCCCGGCGGCGCGATTGCTACTTCGGCGGCGATGAAAGCCATTCAGCCTCCCGAGGTCATTCGCGTGTCGACGGTCCAGGTCGCCTGCGACGGCTCGGGCGAGATTTCGCCCGCGCTCGGCCATCCGCGCGTGTTCCTGAGGATCGAGCCGGACACGGGCTTCGTCGAATGCGGCTATTGCGATCGCCGCTTTGTCTACATCGGGGGACCCGCGGACAGCGAAGCGGCATGACCGCGCCCGACCCGCGGCGGTTCCTGTATCGCAGCCTCGATCCGGACGCCGCGCGTAGCCTCGCGGCGAAGCATCTGTCCGGTCACGACGACGGCGAGCTCTACCTGCAATATGCGGCAAGCGAGTCGTTCGGGTTCGACGACGGCCGGCTGAAGACCGCCGACTACCACAGCTCGTCGGGGTTCGGGCTTCGCGGCGTCACCGGCGAGACGACTGCCTTCGCCCACGCCAACGAGATCAGCGAAGCTGCGATCGAACGCGCCGCATCGACGCTCAAGCTGCTCGATCTCGCCTCGGGCCTGCCGGCGCCTCCGCCGCAGCGCACGAACCAGGCGATGTACGGGGCGGACGATCCGCTCGGCCAGGTGCCGTTTGCCGACAAGGTCTGGCTGTGCCAGCGCATCGACGCCGCTGCGCGCGCCCGTGACCCGCGCGTGGCGCAGGTCAGCGTCTCCCTCTCCGCCAGCTGGAGCGTCATTGACATCGTGCGCGCCGACGGTTTCGTCGCGCGCGACGTGCGCCCGCTGGTGCGCCTCGGCGTGCAGATCGTCGCCGAGCAGAACGGCCGGCGCGAGACCGGCTTCCACGGCCTCGGCGGACGCTACCTCTACGGTCGCCTGTTCGAGGACGAGCAGTGGGAGCGCGCCATCGACATCGCGCTGGCGCAGGCGTTGACCAATCTCGAATCTGTCGCGGCGCCCGCGGGCGAGATGCCGGTGGTGCTCGGCCCAGGCTGGCCCGGCGTGCTGCTGCACGAGGCGGTCGGGCACGGTCTCGAGGGCGACTTCAACCGCAAGGGCACGTCGGCATTCTCGGGCCGCATCGGCGAACGCGTGGCCGCGCCCGGCGTGACGGTGATCGACGACGGCGCCCTCGAGCAGCGCCGCGGATCGCTGACCATCGACGACGAAGGGACGCCGACCCGCCGCAACGTGCTGATCGAGGACGGCATCCTCAAAGGCTATATCCAGGACCGGCTGAACGCCCGGCTGATGGGCGTTGAGCCGACCGGCAACGGCCGCCGCGAAAGCTTCGCCCACGCGCCGATGCCGCGCATGACCAACACCTTCATGCTGGCGGGCAAGGACGATCCTGCCGAGCTGGTCGAGCGGGTGAGCGACGGCATCTATGCCAAGAGTTTCGGCGGCGGGCAGGTCGATATCACCAGCGGCAAGTTCGTCTTCTCCTGCACCGAGGCCTATCGCATCCGCGGCGGCAGGATCGCCGAGCCGATCAAGGGCGCGACGCTGATCGGCGACGGGCCCACCGTGCTGACCCGCGTGAAGGGCATCGGCAACGACCTCGAGCTCGACGAAGGCGTCGGCGTCTGCGGCAAGGGTGGCCAGAGCGTGCCCGCGGGCGTCGGTCAGCCCACGCTCCTGATCGAAGGCCTCACCGTCGGAGGCACCGCCGCGTGAACGGAGACTGGCGCGCGGACGTTCTCAAATTCTGGTTCGCGCTCAAGCCGGAGCAATGGTGGAAGGCCGATCCCGAGCTCGACCACCGGATCAAGGAACAATTCCTCAAGCTCTGGTGGGAGAAGCGCCAGCTCCCGGTCGAAGCCTTCACGACCGATGCGCTCACCGCAGCCGCCGCGGTCATCCTGTTCGACCAGTTCCCGCGCAACATGTTTCGCGGCCACGCCGACCAATTCTCGACCGATGATCTCGCGCTCGCCATCGCCAAAGCGGCAGTGAAGCGCGGCTTTGACGACGAACTGGCGCACGACGAGCGGAAGTTCCTCTACATGCCCTTCGAGCACAGCGAGGATTTGGACGACCAGAACCGGGCGGTGCTGCTCTTCACCCAGCTCGGCGATGCAGAGCAGATCGATTATGCCGAGCGCCACCGTGACATCATCGCCCGCTTCGGCCGCTTTCCGCACCGCAATGCGATGCTCGGCCGGGCGCCCCGCCTGGATGAGATCGCGGCCGGAGACGTGACCCCGTTTTGAGCGCCTTGGTCGAAGCCGCGCGGTTCAACTGGGCGTACCAGGCCGAGCTCGCCCGCGCCTATCTCGAAAGCTTCGGCATCCACGCCGTCGTGTTCGATGCGCAGAGCAGCCTTTACTCCGACGGAGCACTGGTCGGCGTGCGGCTCATGGTGCTGGACGAAGATCTCGTCGAAGCGCGCACCGCGATGCGGGATTACAAGCCCTAGAGCAGGTGCGAGATCGGGCTGGGGTCGAAACCCGCCCCGGTCAGCCGTCGCTCCACCTCTTCCCGTGACGCGCCTTCCTCACGATGCGCAAGGGCGCAGGCGAGGGCGGAACGCGTGCCCGTTCGGCAGAAGGCGAGCAGCTTGCCGTCGCCAGTCTCGCGCAGCGCGTTCTGCATCTCTTCGACATCGGCTGGGCCGATGCCGCGGATGATCGGCAGGTAATGATAGCTGATCCCCGCTTCCGCTGCCGCGTCCTCGATCTCCACGGCGAGCGGCTGCCCCGCCTCCTCGCCGTCGGGCCGGTTGTTGACGAGCACGGTGACGCCTTGCGCCGCCAGCTCCGCAACCTGATGGGGCGCGACCTGGCCGCTGACCCATGTGCGATCGTCGAGCTGGCGGATCATGACGCTGTCATATCACTTTGGAGCGGTTGCTGTCGCGTCCGATCCGCCGAGACCGTAATATTCGAGATAGGGCTCGATGCTCGGGTCGTGCCCGGCCCAGGCGCGGTACATCTCGGCATAGTCCAGCGTGTTGCCGCGCGAGAGGACCATGTCGCGGAAGCGCTGGCCGTTCTCGCGGGTCAGGCCGCCGTGCTTTTCGAACCAGTCGAACGCGTCCTGTCCGAGCATGCGCGTCCACGGGTAGGCGTAATAGCCGGCTGCATAACCGTTGCTCCAGATGTGCAGGAAATAGCTCGACCGATAGCGCGGCGGCACGTCGGCCGTGTCAAAGCCGGACTTGGCGAGCGCGTCCGCCTCGAACTTGTCGACGTCCTCCCGTGGCGCGTCACCCGCCAGTGAGTGCCAGTCGAGGTCGAGCCGCGCGGCCTCGAGCACCTCGCCATTGTCATAGCCCTGGTTGAAGGTACGCGAGCGCTTGATCTTGTCGACCAGCGCATGCGGGATCGGCTGCCCGGTCTGGTAGTGCACCGCATAGTGCGGCAGCACCTTGGGATCGAGCGCCCAATTCTCGTTGAACTGCGACGGGAACTCGACGAAGTCGCGCGCGACGTTCGCGCCCGAGAGCGTCGGATAGGTCTGGTCCGCGAACATGCCGTGCAGCGCATGGCCGAACTCGTGGAACATCGTGGTGACGTCGTCCCAGCTGATCAAAGCGGGCTGGCCGGGCGCGGGCTTGGTGAAGTTCTCGACGTTGTACACGACGGGCTTGGTGCCCTTGAGCCTGGACTGCTTGACGAGATTGTCCATCCACGCGCCGCCGTTCTTGTTGTCGCGCTTCCACGGGTCGATGTAGAAGAGCGCGAGCGGCTTCCCGTCGGCGTCGAACACGTCGAACACGCGCATGTCTGCGTTCCAGGTGGGGATGTCCTTCCGCTCCTTGAATGTCAGCCCGTAGAGCTGGTTGGCGGCGTAGAAGACGCCGTCGGTCAGAACCTTGTTGAATTCGAAATAGGGCTTCAGCTCGTCGCTGTTCAGCGCATAGCGCTGCTTGCGGATCTGCTCGGAATAAAAGGTCCAGTCGGCCGCGGTCGGCGTGAAGCTCGCACCCTGCGCCTTCGCTAGCGCGCGGATGTCGTCGGCTTCCTTTTTCTGCTTGGCCGCGGTCGCTGGCGCGAGCCGGTCGAGGAACCCGACGGCTGTCGCGCGGTCCTTCGCCATCTGGTCGAATAGCACATAATCGGCATAGGTCTTGTAGCCGAGCAGCTCCGCCTTCTTCGCCCGCAGCTGCGCGATTTCGCTGATGATCGCGCGCGTGTCGTTGGCGTCGCCCTTCTCCGCGCGGTTGAGGCTGGCGTCGAACAATTTCTGGCGCGTGTCGTGGCTCGACAGTGATTCCAGCGCCGGCTGCTGCGTGGTGTTCTGCAGCGGCAGGACGTAGCCGTTAAGCTTCCGGTCCTCAGCGGCCTTCTTTGCCGCCGCGAGCTGCTCGCTGGAAAGCCCGGCAAGCGCCGCTGGGTCGGTGACGTGAAGCGCGCCGGCCTTGGCCGCGGCGAGCAGCTTGTGCGTGAACTGCGTCTGCAGTGTGCCGAGCCGCGCGTTCATCGTCTTCAGCTGGGCCTGCTTGGCGGCCGGCAGCTCGGCGCCGGCATGGACGAACTGGCCGTAATAAACGTCGAGCAGCTTCGCCTGCTCGGGGTTCAGCTTCAGCTCCGCCTGGTGGTCGTGCAGATATTTGAACCGTCGGAACAGCTTCTGGTCGAGGTAGATGAAGTCGGGGTGCGCATATTCCGGTGCCCACAGGGCCGAGATCTTCGTGTCCGTCGCCTGCAGCACGTCGTTGGTGTTGGCGCCATTCACCGCCTGGAACGCGAGGTTCGCGCGTTCGAGCAGCGCGCCCGAGCGTTCCATCGCAACGACCGTGTTCTCGAAATTCGGCGTAGCCGGGTTGTTCGCGATGCGCGCGATCTCCGCTTTCTGCTGCGCAATGCCGGCGAGCAGCGCGGGCAGATAATCCGTGTCCTTGATCTTGGCGAAGTCCGGGACTCCGAAGGGCAGCGTGCTCGGCTTGGCGAACGGATTCGACGCGGGCAGCGTCGCCGAGATGCTGGTCTTGTGCGGCGCGGGCGCTGCGAAGGCGGAACCGGCGACGGCAATCGCGGCCGACGCCAAAAGGAACTTGCGGATCATTTCTCTCCCCGGAGTTCTTGGATTTGCCGGCTGTTCAACCGTTGGCCGGATTGCGCAAGTCTGAACGTCAGACTGCGGCCGCCAGCGCTTCGAGCATCGCATGGCCATAACGCTCCAGCTTGACCGCGCCGACGCCCTGCACCTCGGCGAGCTCGCCAAGGTCCCGCGGCTTGCGCTCGGCGATCTCGCGCAGAGTGGAATCGTGGAAGATGACATAGGGCGGAATACCCGCTTCGGCTGCGAGTTTGCGCCGCGCCTCGCGCAATGCGTCGAACAAAGGGTCCGGCGCATATTCGGAGCGCGCGCGGCTCCGGCGCCTGCGCGGCGGCGGAACCGCAATGGTCAGCTGCTCCTCGCCCTTGAGGATCGGCCTGGCGGCCGGCCCGAAGCTCAGGCCGCCGTACGCATCCGCGCGCAACGCATCGCGCGCGATCAGCGCCCGTGCAACGGGCCGCACCAGCGGCAGCTCTTCCTCCGTCGCGATTCCGAACACCGATAGCCGGTGGTGGCCGAAGCTGCGCACCTTCTCATTGTCGTTGCCCGCGAGCACGTCGGCGAGATGCCCGACGCCGAAGCGCATCTCGGTGCGGAACGCCGCCGACAGCAATTTGCGCGCGACCTCGGTCGCATCGATCGTCGCGGGCGGCTCCAGGCAATTGTCGCAATTGTCGCAGCGCTCCGGCGGATCTTCGCCGAAGTGGCGCAGCAGGATTGCGCGCCGGCAGCCGGATGCCTCGACGAACATCGCCAGCGCGTTCAGCCGTTCGCGCTCGGCAGCCCGACGCTCGGGCGGCACTTCCTGTTCGATCCGCTGCCTTGCGCGCGCGAAGTCCTGCGCTGCCCAGAACAGCCACGCCTCGGCCGGCTCGCCGTCGCGGCCGGCGCGGCCGGTCTCCTGGTAATAAGCCTCGATGCTCTTGGGGATCGCCGCGTGGGCGATCGTCCTGACGTCGGGCTTGTCGATGCCCATGCCGAAGGCGATCGTGGCGGAGATCACCATCTCCTCGGATTCGACGAACGCCGCCTGGTTGCGCGCCCGCACCTGGGGCTCGAGGCCGGCGTGGTAGGGCAGCGACGGCCGGCCATGGCGGCCGATCAACTCGGCGATCTTCTCGGCCTTGTCGCGGCTCGGCGCATAGACGATCGCCGGCCCCGGCTGCCGCGCGAGCAACTCGCGCAGCTGCTTGCCGGTCTGCTCGCGATGGCGGACGTGATAGCGGATGTTGGGCCGGTCGAACCCGGCGACGATCAGCCCGTCCTCGGCAATGCCGAGCTGCGCCAGGATGTCGGCGCGCGTGCGCTGGTCCGCGGTCGCTGTCAGGGCAAGCCGCGGCACATCGCCATTGTCGTCGAGAAGAGGCCTCAGCTGGCGATAATCGGGACGGAAGTCGTGGCCCCACTCGCTGACGCAATGCGCCTCGTCGATCGCGATTAGAGACAGGTCCACTCTCGCAATCAGCCGGCGAAACGCCTCGCCGGTGGCGCGCTCGGGTGCAACGTAGAGGAGATCGAGTTCGCCCGCCTTGAACCGCTGCACCGTCTGCTGGCGGTCCGCGTCCGCCGAGGTCAGCGAGGCGGCGCGAAGGCCGATCGCATTGGCGCTGCGGATCTGGTCGTGCATCAGCGCGATCAGCGGCGAGATGACCAGCGCCGTGCCTTCCCGGGCGAGCGCCGGGAGCTGGTAGCAGAGCGACTTACCCGCACCGGTCGGCATCACGGCGAGGGTGTGCTGGCCGGCGAGGACGCGGCCGATCACCTCCTCCTGCACGCCGCGGAAGTGATCGAAGCCGAAGGTGCGCTTGAGGAGGTCGTGCGGGCCGGTCATGAACGCTACTTGCATCCGAGTAGCGCCGCGCACCCGCGGCGGCTAGCCTCGGGCGATGAGCTTTCCACGGATGAGCCGCCGCGCGCTGTTTCGGATAGGCGGGGCCGCTTTGCTGGCGCCCTCCGGCGCTCTCGCCAAGCCCGCCGACTGGCATGCCCTCGCCGAGGATGTCCGCTCGGAGATGCGCTGGGCCTGGCGCAATTATCGCCAGCATGCCTGGGGCAAGGACCAGATCAAGCCGATCAGCGGAGGGTTCGAGAGCTTTCCGCTCAAGAACCACCACCTCGGCCTCTCGTTGATCGAAGCGCTCGACACCTTGTGGATCATGGGCCTCGACGACGAATTCCGAGACGGCGTCGACTGGGTGAAGGCCAATCTCGAATTCGACATCGACGGCGAGGTGTCGGTATTCGAAACCTCGATCCGGCTCGTCGGCGGATTGCTCTCAGCCTACCACGCGTGCGGTGATCCGGTGCTGCTGGCGAAGGCGAAGGACCTGGCCGATCGCCTGCTGCCGAGCTTCGACGCGTCGCCGATCGGAATCCCGCATCGCTACATCAACCTGCGCACCGGCGCGCTCCGCGGCCCTGTCACCAACCCTGCCGAAACGGGCACCTTCATCCCGGAATTCGGCTTTCTGAGCCGGGCTACCGGCGACGACCGCTATAGTGCGGCAGCGAAACAGGCGCTTGTTTCGATGTTCGAACGGCGATCCAGGATCGGCCTGCTCGCCGACAGCATCGATTGCATGACCGGCGAGTGGCAGAGCCGCCGTGCGACGATCGGCCCGCCGTCGGACAGCTATTATGAATATCTCTGGGACGGCTGGGATCTGCTCGGCGACCGCGATTGCCTCGCCATGTATCGGGCTTGCACGGCGGCGATCCTCAAGCGCCAGCCGCTGCGGCGGGGCGCTCATCTGTGGTTCGCCAATGTCGATTTCGAAACCGGCAAGCCGCTCGACACCGAGCAGGATGAGCTTGGCTCCTTCTATGGCGGCCTTCTCGCGCAGGGCGGCGACGCCGCGATCGGCGCGGCGCACACCCGCACCTGGGCGGCCGTGCAGGCGCGTTACGGCGTGCTCCCGGAGAGCATCGATTCCACCGACATGCGCGCACTCAGCAAGACGAACGATCTTCGACCGGAGCTCGCCGATGCGGCGTTCAACCATTGGCTGCTCGACCGCCGCGAGGAGTGGCGCCATGTCGTCCGCCATCACTATCTGGCGATGAAGCGCTGGAACAAGGCGCGCTACGGCTATGCCGACCTCGCCGACGTGACTGCGAACCCCAAGGTCCAGAGCGATCATTGCCCCGGCTATTGGTGGTCGGAGCAGATGAAATATTACTATCTGATCTTCGCCGACACGACGCGCGTCGATTACGGCCGGCTCTACCTCAGCACCGAAGGCAATATCTTGCGCGGGCTACGCCGGCGCTGATCACTTGGCCGGAGGCAGATACCCCGTGCGCTTGAGGAAATGCATCAGCGCGTCGGGGTAGCCCTTGAACCGCGTCTTGCCCTTCTTGCAGCGATCTCCGTTCCTCCATTCCGGCTGTTCGCAATTGTCGGGGAGGCCCCAGTCGCTGTTGCGGTCGTAGGACGCGAGCATTTCCTTCCACGCCGTCGCGAAGCGGCCTGCCCGCGCTGCATCCGCGACGTAGGCTGCGCACGCGCCCCGGCCTCCGGTGTTCAGGCATTCCGTTCGAGCGCGACGCATGTCCTCGATGAACAGCTTGCGAAAGCCAGGCCGGGTCGAAACGTCGTCGAGCGAATTGCCGACCAGGTTGAGGATCACCGGCGGGGAATAGCTGTCGGCGTAGGATGCGAAGGCGTACAGGAATTGATTGTCGTTGCGCACGAAGTCGGCACGTCCATCGCCATCGATGTCCTTGGGCCATTTGCCGTAGAAGTCGCCGTCCCAACCGTCGGACTTGTGAAGGCGGAAGCCGGATCGCGTGAGGCTCACGAACCGGAAGGTGACGCAGCAATGCGCTCCGCCCGAGTAGCTTTGGATGAAGACGACCGGCCCATGCCCCTTGTCCAATTGGCCGATGGCGAATTGCGGCGGACTGCTTTGGGACCAGTGATCGTCAATGACGACGCGGAAAGGCCGCGTCGCAGCCGAATGGAGATCCAGGACGAACGTGGCGGGCAGGTCGCGGCCGGGAATCTTGCGCACGTTCAGCTCGATGCCCTGCGAGCGATATCGGCCGGCGCCAAGATCGATGAAGCTGCCCGGCGGGATAGATCGGACTCTTGCGGAAGCCGGCGCAGCAAACATCGCGCAGACGCACAGGATGAACGCGAAAGTCCACTTCATTCCGCCGCCTGCGCCGTTTCCTCCTGTTGCTGTTCGAATATCTGCCGCTGCCACAGTTCGGCGTAAAGCCCGCTTTGTTCGAGCAGCTCCTCGTGCGTGCCGCGCTCGGCGACTCTCCCATCATCGAGCACCACGATCTGGTCGGCATCGACGATGGTCGAAAGGCGGTGCGCGATCATGATGGTGGTGCGGCTTTGGGCGACGCGGTCGAGCGTTTCCTGGATCGCCTGCTCGGTGCGGCTGTCGAGCGCGCTCGTCGCTTCGTCCAGCACCAGGATCGGCGGGTTCTTGAGCAAGGTGCGGGCGATGGCGACGCGCTGCTTCTCGCCGCCGGAGAGCTTGAGTCCGCGCTCTCCGACCATCGCCTCATATTTCTCCGGGAGCGCGGCGATAAACCTGTCGATCGCGGCCCCGCGCGCGGCCTTCTTCACGTCTTCCTGCGAAGCGCCGTCGCGCCCGTAGGCGATGTTGTAGCCGATCGTGTCGTTGAACAGCACCGTATCCTGCGGGACGATGCCGATCGCGGCGCGCAGGCTGCTTTGCTGCACGTCGGCAATGTCCTGCCCGTCGATCAGGATTCGGCCGCCGGTCGGATCGTAGAAGCGGTAGAGCAGCCGGGCGATGGTCGACTTGCCTGCGCCGGACGGCCCGACGATCGCGCAGCTGGTGCCGGCGGGGATATCGAGCTCCTTTCCAGCACATTGGGATCCTAAGCTTAGAATTCCACGTGGACAAGTTGTCGCG
>JADMIO011631493.1_pt1 | contig 108987 bp, 106 predicted proteins | sample 8958161 | NCBI WGS metagenome assembly JADMIO01 (sample SAMN16585339, study PRJNA669376) | soil metagenome | isolation source: Crop rotation soil | place: USA: Cullars Rotation, Alabama | collected 2011
CGCGACTTCAAGTCACGTGAATTCCAAGCTTCGGATCCCACTGTGCTGGAAAGCCAAGTCACCAACGATATCGCGCATGATATGCGCACCCCCCTGACGCATTTGCGTCAAGGCCTGGAGTCCGCGCGCCTCTATGCCCGCGCGCCGGCGGATTATGACCAGGCGTTGGAAGCGGCCATCACCACCTCGGATCAGATCTTGGCTTTGTTCGCCGCCTTGCTGCGCATCGCCCAGATTGAAGGGGGTGCCCGCCGCGCCGGTTTCGGCCCGGTCGACCTCGCCGATGTTTTGAATCAGCTGCGTGACATGCTGGGTCCGGTTGCGGACGATGCCGGCCACAGATTGACGGTGACGGCCGAGCCCATCGTCATTCGCGGCGACCGTGAGTTGATTGTGCAGCTTGTGTCCAACCTGATCGAAAACGCCATTGTCCATACTCCGTCCGGCACCCAAATCGAGGTTTCGCTGACGGCGAAAAAGGGTAGCGCCACTATCAGCGTCAGCGATGACGGACCGGGCGTGCCGGAAGATGAACAGCGCCGCTTGTTCCAGCCCTTCTACCGGCGCGAGGCCAGCCGTTCGCATCCAGGCCATGGACTGGGCCTCGCCCTGGTCAGCGCGGTCGCCGACCTGCATGGGGCAAAAGTCACCACGGGCCTGTGCGGCGGCCCGGTAGGATTTTGCGTCTGCATCATCTTTCCCGCCTCATCGGCGCTATAAAAATTGCCAATGTCTCGCATTTGCAGAGATTTTTGCCACACCGCTTTCTAGATTTTCGCCGCAGCCATCCGGGAGACGGATATGCGGTGGACATATTGGCTATCAAGTGCAGCTTTTGTCTTGGCGTGTCTGGGCGCGACTGAGGCGACGCAGGCGCAGTCCTCCGATTATAAAGTGGTCAAGACGGTAAAAGTCGGCGGCGATGGTGGCTTCGATTATGTCTATGCCGATGTCACCAACCGCCGCCTGTATGTGCCAAGGAACGGCCAGCCGGGATACATCGCCGTCTTCAATCTCGACACGCTTGAGCCTGCCGGAAAGATAGAAGGTTATGGCGCCCATGGCGCAGCGGTGGATCCGAAATCCGGCCATGGCTTTGCCACCAGCAAACCGGTGGTGATGTGGGACGCCAAGACCCTGGCGGTGATCAAGACCATCGATGTTCAGGGCAATCCGGACGGGATTCTGTTCGATCCCTTCAACCAGCATGTCTATATCCTCAGCCATAGCGCGCCCAACATGACGGTGATCGACACCGCGACCGGCGCGGTCGCCGGCACCATCGATCTGGGCGCCGCACCGGAACAGGCGGTGACCGACGGCAATGGCCACATCTATGTCGATATGGAAGACAAAGGCCAGGTTGCCGTCATCGACGCCAGGACCATGACGGTGACGGCGCATTACGATCTGGGCGCCCCCGATCTCACGCCGGCGGGATTGGCATTCGATGTGCGTAACCACATCCTGTTCGCCGCCTGCCGCAACCCGGCCAAGATGGTGATCCTCAATTCCGACACGGGAAAGATCATCACCACTCTGCCGCTCGGCACCGGCACCGACGGCGCGACCTTCAACCCCGCCACCGCGGAAGCCTTCTCCTCCCAGGGCGACGGCACCCTCACCATTGTCAAGGAAACCAGCCCCACCCAATTCGCTGTCGAGCAGACAGTTCAGACGCGGACGGGAGCAAAAACCCTGACTCTCGACACCCGCACCAACCGCATTCTCTTGATCACCGCCGACTTCGATCCGCCGCCGCCACCCGCTCCAGGGGCTCAGCCGGCCCGGCGCGGACCGATGGTGCCGGGATCTTTTTCGCTGATCGCCGTGGCGAAATAATTTTTCCACGGCTCTGAAAAAACAAGGCCGTGCCCGGTTTGGCGCGGCAACCCATGGAGGAACGACCATGAAAAACTTGGTTCGGCTTTTACTCACCGTCGTGATTTTCATCCCCGCCGCTCAGGCGCAGCAAAACGCGCAAACGCCGGTCTATAAAGTTGTCCAGACCGTGAAGCTGGGAGCGCCGGACCGTTGGGATTATCTGGTCTATGATGGCCCCAGCCACCGTCTCTATGTCGCGCATGGCGATCGCATCGCGGTCCTGGACGGCAATAGCGGCCAGATTTTGGGCACGGTTGAAGGCATGCCGGGCGGCAGTCACGGCATCGGCATCTCGGCCGCAACCGGAAAAGGCTATACCGATGACGGCGAAGCCGGTCAGGCGGTCGCTTTCGACCTCAAGACCTTCAAGACCGGCAAACGCATCAAGGCCGAGGATGACGCCGACGGCATCGCCTCCGATCCGGTGAGCGGACATATTTTCATCGTCGACGGCGATTCCGACAAACTGACGGTGATCGATCCCAAATCCGACAGCGCCATCGCCACCATCAATGCCGGCGGCGGCCTGGAATATGCGGTTTCCGGCAACAACGGAAAACTCTATGTCAATGGGGCGGAAAAAAAGGAAATCGTCCGCGTCGATACGGCCAGCAACAAGATCGACGCCCATTGGCCCATTCCGGGCTGCACCAGCCCCCATGGCCTGGCCATGGATACCGCCAACCACCGGCTGTTCGTGAGCTGCGTGAACGCGGTTCTGACCGTGGTGAACACCGATAGCGGAAAAGTGGTGACCACCCTGCCTATCGGCCAGGGCACCGACGGCGCGGCCTTCGACCCCAAGCGCAAGCTGGTCTTCACCTCCAATTATGACGGCACCCTGTCGGTTATCCGGGAAAACAGCCCCGACAGCTTTGTCTCGGCGGGCAGCATCAAGACCCAGGTGACCAGCAAGAACATGACTATCGACCCGGACAGCGGGCGGCTTTTTGTGACGGTGGCCGACATTGATCCCAACGCCCCAGTTCCAACCGGAGCCAATGGCAGGCCTGGCCGCGCCAAGCCCATTCCCGGATCGGTGAAGGTGCTCTTTCTCGATCCGGCGCAATAGCAAAAGGCATGGCCATGATCTCTTTTCAAGGGCAAAAGATACGGCGTAGCGGCTTGCGCCTTTGTGGCATGGCGCTGGCCGCGTTGTTCCTGGTGTCGTGCAGCAAGGAGCAAACCGCCGCCAAAAAAGAAGACGAGGATAAGGCCGAAGTCGGCGTCGCTCTCACCGCCGATCAGGTCAAGGCGCTGGGTGTCGAGACCGTGAATGCAGCCCCCGCTGAATTCCGCCGCGATGTCACCGGCTTTGGCGTGGTGTCATCGCTGGACACGATCGCCCAGGCAGATGCCGATACCCAGACAGCGGCGGCGGCGGCCGGACAGAGCGCCGCCGCTGCGGCCCGAGCGCGCTCACTGGGCACGGGAGATGAGGCGGCTGTTTCCCGCGAAGTCGTCGAAGCCGCCGAAAGCAAGGCAGCAGCCGACCAAGCCTCGCTGGCACTGGCGCGGCGCAAGGCCGACTCCATTTTCGGCATTCATGCACCTTGGCAAACGGAATCCGAACGCGCCGCCATCATGGCGCGTCTTACCAGCGGCAGAACCGCGCTGGTGCGGGTGACTTTTCCCATGGGCTCGCTTCCGGGCGGCGTTCCCGGCAGCATGACGATCACGCGATTGGGTGTCCAAGGACAGACCTGGAGGGCCAGCACCGTGTGGGAGGCACCAGCCGATCCCAACCTGCCCGGACGGACATTCTTCGCCCTGTTGGACGGCAGCGATCTGGCTCAGAACGAGCATGTCACGGCCGGCGTGCCGGTCGGGGCGGCACAGCAAGGTCTCAAAATCCCGGCCGCGGCCGTGGTAATGAGCGATGGCGAGAACTGGGTTTATCTCCAGAATGGCGATCATTACGTCCGCACGCGGATAAGCACCGCTAACCCCCTTGCCGACGGTTATTTCGAGCCATCCGGCAACGGCATTTCGTCCGGCCAGAAAATCGTCACCCGTGGTGCCGGGCTTATCCTGTCGCGGGAGATCAATCCCAACACGGCATCCGACGATTGACCATGCAATGGCTGGTCAATCTTTGTGTTCGATTTTCGGGGACGGTTGCCGCCCTCACCTTCCTGGCCTTGCTAGCCGGATTATGGGCGCTGCAGACCGCGCCGCTGGATGTTTTTCCCGACTTTGTGCCCTCCACCGTCGATATTCAAACCGAGGCCCCCGGCTTCACCGCCCAGCAGGTCGAACAGCTCGTCACCAAGCCGATCGAGAATGCCGTCAACGGCGCCAACGGGCTTGCCACCATTCGTTCGCAATCCATTCCCGGCCTGTCGGTCATCAATGTCCAGTTCTCGGACAATGTGAATCTCTACAATGCGCGGCAGGGAATTTCCGAACGGCTGAGCGAGCTTGGTTCCGCGCTTCCGTCCGGCGTGGGCACACCCAAGCTTTCACCTCTCACCTCCAGCACCATGGACCTGATGAAGATCGGGCTGGTGTCCGACAGACTGGATGCCTATGCGCTCCGGGACCAGGCGGACTGGATCATGAAACCCGCTTTGCTTGCCGTCCCCGGCGTGGCGCATGTCATCGTGTTCGGCGGCGCGGTACGGCAGGTCCAGATCCAGCCCGACATCCGCCTGATGACCTCCTATGGCATCACGCTTTCCGACATTGCCGACGCGGCGCGCAGCGCCCTGGCGCTGCGCGGCGCCGGCTTTATCGATCTAGCGCATCAGCGGGTGCTGCTGCAGACTGCCATTCCAGCTCCTGATCCCGCCGCGATTGCCAAATCCGTCCTCACGGTGAAATCGGGCGTGCCCATCACCATCGGAGACATCGCCACGGTCACGGAAGCTCCGGCGCTGAAATCCGGCGACGCCATCATCCAGGGCAAGCCAGGCATACTTTTGTCGCTGGCCAGCCAATATGGCGCCAACACGCTTGAGGTCACCAAGGCGCTGGAGGCGGCCCTGGCCACGCTGGATCCGGCGCTGAAAGCGCAAGGCGTGACCCGCTACACCACCCATCGTCCCGCCAATTTCGTGGAATCCGCCCTGGCCTCGCTGGAACGGTCGCTGCTGATCGCCGCGGTTCTGATCCTGGCGGTGCTCTATCTTTTCCTGCGCGACTGGCGGGCGGCTTTCATTACCTTCCTCGCCATTCCGCTTTCCCTGCTGGCGGCCACGGCCCTGCTGGAACGGATGGGCCAGACCCTGAACACCATGACATTGGGCGGCTTCGCGGTGGCGCTGGGTGTGCTCGTGGATGACGCCATTATCGGAATCGAAAATGTGCTGCGGCGGCTGGGCGAAAATGCCCGTGCGGAAAATCCGAAATCCCGGCTGGTCCTGATCCGCGACGCCACTTTGGAAGTGCGTGCGCCTGTGGTTTACGCGACCCTGGTGGTGATCGCGGTGTTCCTGCCCGAGCTGTTCGCCTCCAGTGTGCAGGGGAAATTCGTCGGCCCGCTGGCCCTGGCCTTCATCCTGGCGGTGATCGCTTCTCTTCTGGTCGCCTTGACGGCGGCGCCGGCGCTTTCGGCCCTGATGCTGAAGGCCCGCAACAGTCATGCAGACTTTGGCTGGATTCGCGGCCTGAAGCGCTGGCAGACAAGAAGCATCGCCTGGACCCATTCCCATGTCCGCGGCGCGGGCGCGGTGCTGGCGCTTCTCACAGTGGCGGCGGGGGTCGGCCTGTTCTTCCTGCCTTCCAGCTTCATGCCGGATTTTCGCGAAGGCCATTTCGTGATCCAGGCCGACGCATCCACGCCGGGGCCGTCACTGGCGGAAATGGCTGCGGCGGGCGAGCGCATGGCCGCGGAAATCCTGGCCCTGCCTTATATCGCCACCGTCTCCGACCAGATCGGCCGCGCCGAACTGGGCGAGGACACCAGTGGCCCGCATCAAATGGAATTTCATGTCGAGCTCAAAAAAGACGCCGGGGTGGATCAGGAAGAGGCGCAGAATGCGCTGCGCGAGATCGTGGGCAAATATCCCGGCTTGCAGACCGATGTGCGCACCTTCCTGGGCGACCGCATCGATGAGAGCCTGACCGGTGCCACTGCCGATATCTCGGTCAAGATTTTCGGCGACCAGCTCGATGTCCTGGACGCGACGGCACAGCGGGTAAGAGCGGCGCTTTCGGGCACGCCCGGGGTCGCCGATCTGCAGTTCAAACCCCAGACCGGCACGCCCACTTTGGCCTTGTCGCTGGACCCCGCCGCCGTCACTGCCAACGGCCTCAAGACCGGCGATGTCCTGGACGCGGTGGAATCCGATTTCGCCGGCACCACCGTCGGACAGACCTATGACGGCATCCGCTCGGTCAATGTGGTGATGCTGCTGCCGCCCGAAGCGCGCAACCGCCCCGAAATTCTATCGTCGATGATGATCCCCGGACCGCTGGGCGCGGTGCCCCTGGGCCAGATCGCCCATATCATCCCGACCTCCACCCGCTACGAAGTCGATCATGACGGCGGCCAGCGCTTCGACATGGTGACGTTCAATGTCCGAGGCGGCTCCCTGCAAGCCGTGGTCAACGACGCCAAGGCGAGGATCGCCGCCATGACGCTTCCGGCGGGCGTCTATGTCGAATTCGGCGGCGAGGCCGCGGCGGCCCAGGCAGCGCAATTGCAGATGGTGCTTTATACCGGCTTCGCGCTGGTGCTGATCGTCATGATCCTGTTCGTGTCCTTTCACTGGCGGGTCCATACCTGGCTGGTGATGGTCAATCTGCCTTTCAGCCTGATCGGCAGCGTCGGGGCCATCGCGCTGATGGGGGGAGGATTGTCCCTGGGCGCAATGGTGGGGCTGGTCACCGTGTTCGGCATCAGCGCCCGCAATGCCATCCTGCTGCTGGCGCACTACGAGCATCTGGTGGAAGAGGAAGGCGAAGCTTGGAACAACGAAACCGCCTTGCGCGGGGCGCAGGAACGGCTGGTGCCCATCCTGATGACGGCGGCGGTGACCGCACTGGGCCTGGCGCCGCTCGCCATTGGCCTCAACCAGCCGGGCCAGGAGATCGAAGGCCCCATGGCCATCACCGTTCTGGGCGGGCTTCTCACCTCGACCTTTTTGAATTTGGCGGTGCTGCCGGCGCTGGCGGAGCGTTTTGGCAGGCCGAGAAAGGATGCGCCGTGAAACGCATTGCGCTCCTTGTCCCTCTATTGTTGGCGAGCTGCACCAACACTCCCATGCCGGTGCTTTCGCCCAATGATGTGCCAGCTACTTTTGAACAGGCAAAGTCCGGCCCCGCGCCTTCCTGGCCGACGGCGGATTGGTGGGAGGCCTTCAACGACCAGCAGCTTTCGCAACTGGTGACCACCGCGCAAGCTGCGAATCTGGACATCGCCCAGGCTTCGGCCCGCCTGCGCCAGGCCGACGCCCGAATACGCCAGGCGCATGCCGCACTGCTGCCCACCGTCGGCCTGAACGGCAGCACCAACACCCTCTATGGCCAAGTCAACGGCGTCTCGCAGAATGAAACCGATTGGAGTGCGGCGCTGGGCGCCAGCTATGAGCTGGATTTTTGGGGCAAGAATCGGGATGCCGAGTTGTCGGCCCGCGCCGGCCGCGACGCCAGCTTGGCCGGCCGCGCCACCGTGGCGCTGACGGTGACCGCGGGCGTGGCCGACACCTATGTGCGGCTTTTGTCCCTGCGCGAACGGATCGGCGTGGCGCGCGCAAACCTCAAGACCTCGCAAGACATACTGGGCCTGGTGCGGCGGCGGGTACAGGCGGGTTATGCCGCCGCCGCCGACTTGCCTCAGGAGCTGGCCAATGTGGCAGCCCAACAGGCCGCGTTGCCGGCGCTGGAACAACAGGAGCTTGAGACCCGCAATGCCTTGGCGATCTTACTGGGGCGCCCGCCGGAAGGGTTCACGGTGGCGGGCGACAATGTGACTGAATTGGCGCTGCCGGCCATATCCCCCAGCATGCCGTCAGAGCTTCTCACCCGCCGGCCCGACATCGCCGCCGCCGAAGCCGATCTCCGGGCGGCGCATGCCGATCTTGCGGCGGCGCGGGTCGCTTTCCTTCCGGATATTACCCTCACCGCCAATGCCGGTGTGGCTTATCCAGCACTTGCCGCGGCAGTGGATACCTTGCCGGGAACCGGGCTAGCCGCCAGCATCGGCGCCAGCCTGGTGCAGGCCATTTTCGACGGCGGCAAGAACACCGCCAAGACCCGGGAGGCCGAAGCGCGGGAGGATGAATTGCTGCAGGCCTATCGCGCCGCCGTGATCTCCGCCTTCTCCGACGTGGAAAACGCTTTGGGCAATATTTCCCATCTCGCCATCCAGGAAGCGGCGCTGGCCGACGAAGTGACGCAAAATGAGAAAGTCTTGTCCTCGGCGCAGCGAAAATACACGGCCGGTTATGCTGATTTCCTGGTCGTCACCGACGCGCAAAAATCGCTGAACGCATCGCGCGACCAGCTTTCCGACATTCGCCGCGCCCGGCTCTCGGCTATTATTGTCCTGTACAAGGCGCTTGGCGGGGGATGGCAAGCCGGCACTGCGGTTGCCGAACGGCCCTGAACGGACGTCAGGAAAAGGAGATACCGCCATGGCTTGGTTGCCTTGGGCATTGCTGTCGGCTTTTTTTGCGGGGCTGACCGCCCTGTTCGGCAAGATCGGGGTGGAACAGATCAATTCCAATCTCGCCACCTTGATCCGCACCGCCGTCATCCTTGTTCTGGTCGCGGCTTTGGTGATGTTGAACCGCGACTGGCAGCCGCTTGCCGCGGTGCCGAAGCGGACTTGGATGTTTCTCATTCTTTCCGGCGCGGCCACCGGTGCGTCCTGGGCCTGCTACTATCACGCCCTTAAACTCGGTCCGGCTTCCGGCGTGGCGCCGATCGACAAACTCAGCGTGGTGTTTGTCGCCGTCCTGGCGGTGCTGTTTCTGGGCGAGCGGCTGCAATTGACCGGATGGCTGGGCATCGGCTTGATCGGCGCCGGCGCCGCGCTTCTGGCTTTGACCTGAAACTGGCCGCTTCTATTCCGCGGGATGGACGGTGGTCTCGCTGACAAACAGCGACCAGATTCCCCGGAAGGAGAAATTGTCCGCCAGCTTGTCCAGGTACACATAGATCACCGGCGTGATGTAGAGCGTCAGAAGCTGCGACAGCAGCAAGCCGCCCGCCACGCACAGGCCCAAAGGCCGGCGGGAATCGGCGCCCATGCCGGTGCCCAGCGCGATGGGCAGCGTGCCCATCATCGCCGCCATGGTGGTCATCATGATGGGACGGAAGCGGATCATGGCGGCCTGGTAGATGGCGTCCTCGGCCTCTTCCACTTCGCCGCTGCGCTTCTTCTGCAAGGCAAAGTCGATCATCATGATGGCGTTTTTCTTGACGATGCCGATCAGCATCATCATGCCGACATAGGCATAGATGGTCAGCGGCAGGCCGAAGATAAACAGGGTCAAGAGCGCGCCGGCCGCCGCCGACGGCAGGCCCGAAAGAATGGTCAAGGGGTGGATGAAGCTCTCATAGAGCACGCCCAGGATGATATAGACCACGATCAGCGCCACCAGCATCAGGATGCCCATATTGGCGGTGGAGCTTTGGAACGCCGCCGCGGTGCCGGCAAAGGAGCCGCTGACCGCTTCCGGCATGCTGATCTGTTCCGTCGCCCGCGTCACATGGGTCACCGCATCCGACAGGGCGTAGCCCGGCGCCATGTCGAACGACACGGTGATGGATGGCACCTGGCCGGCATGGTTGATCTGCTGAACCATGGTGGAGCGGTAGGCGTGCACCACGGCGCTCAAAGGCACCATCTGACCGGTGCGGCTGGAGAGATAGATGCGGTCCAGCGCCGATGGATCTTCCTGATATTGCGGCAGCAATTCCAGCACCACCTGATACTGGTCGACGCTTTCATAAATCTGCGACACCTGCTGGCCGCCAAAGGCGACGCCGGTGACGCCTTCCAGCGCCTGGGGCGTGATCCCCAAGGCGGCGGCGCGGTTGCGGTCGATATCCACCTGCAGAGAAGGCGCGGCGCGGTCCTGGTCGGAATTGACGCCGACAAACACCGGATCGGCCTGCATCGCCCGGACCAGATTGTTGGAGGTTGCCAGCAGTTGCTGGAAATCCAGGCCCTGCAAGGTGTATTGATAAGAACTGCGCGAGCCGCGGCCACCCACCCGGATGGTCGGCGGATTGTTGATGGTGACCTGGGTGCCGGGAATGTTGCGCAAGGCACGGCGCAATTCATTGGCCGTCTGGTCGGCCGAAAGCTTGCGCTGGTTGAGCGGCTTCAGAACGATACTCATATCGCCGAATTCGCCGGCCTGAACGCTCTGGACGTTGGGGTCCTTCTCGACAATGCCCATGATCTGGCGGACATATTTGACGCTCTGGTCGAACGAAGTGCCGGTGGCGGTCTGAATATTGCCGCGCAACTGGCTGGTGTCGTCGGACGGCAAGAAGTCCTGCGGCATCACTTCGAACAGCACCAGGCTGCCGGCGATGCTGGCGAAGAACACCCCCAGAATGAAGCGGCGATGGCTCAAGGACCAGCGCAGGGAGCGGTCATAGGCGTTCGCCATGGCGTTGAAAGTGTTTTCGCTCCAGCGCTGGAAGGCATTCTGCTTGTCGGGGTCCTCATGCTTCAGCACACGGGCGCAGAGCATGGGGGTCAGGGTCACCGACACCAGGCCGGAGCACATGATCGCCACAATGATCACCAGAGCGAATTCATGCAGCAACCGGCCGATAATGCCGCTCATGAAGACGATAGGAATGAACACCGCCGCCAGCGACACGGTCATGGATAGAATGGTGAAACCGATTTCGCCCGAACCCTTCAGCGCCGCGGCATAGGGCTCTTCGCCTTCCTCGATATGGCGGACGATATTTTCCAGCATGACGATGGCGTCGTCGACGACAAAGCCGACCGACAGGGTCAGCGCCATCAGGGAGAGATTGTCCAGATTAAAGCCCAGCAGCGCCATGCCGGCAAAAGTGCCCAGCACGGCGATGGGCAGGGCCAGCGAGGGAATGATGGTGGCGGTGACCCGGCGCAGGAAGACAAAGATCACGCCCACCACCAGCGCACCGGCGATCAGAAGCGTGATCTGCACGTCATTCACCGCGGCGCGGATGGTCTGGCTGCGGTCATAGACAATCCGCATCTGGATTGCCTTGGGCAGCTGGGCCTGGAAGCGCGGCAGCAGGCGGCGGATATTGTCCGCCACCGCCATGGTGTTGGAGCCGGGCTGGCGGCTGATCTGAAGCGTCACCGCCCGCTGGTCGTTCAGCCAGTCGGCGGAACGGATATTCTCCACACTGTCGATGACATTGGCGACATCGCCCAGCTTGACCGGGGCGCCATTGCGATAGGCGATGATTTGCTCGCGGAATTCCGCGGCATTGGTGAGCTGGCCGGCGGTGTGCAGGATGGTGGTCTTGGTCGGGCCGTTCAGGGTGCCCGAGGCCTGGTTGGTGGAATTTTGGGTGACAGCCGTCTCCAGGTCATTCAAGCCCAGCTGGCGCGCCGCCAGGGCGGACGGATCGGCCTGGATGCGCACGGCATACTTTGCCTGACCCTGAATCTGGACCTGGGACACGCCATCGACGGTGGAAATCTGGTTGGCCAGCAAGGTGCGGGCATATTGGTCCACCTTGGAAATGGGCAGGCTGTTGGACCATAGCGAAATGAAGAAGATCGGCTGGGCCGAGGGATCATTCTTGCGGAAGCTGGGTGGATTGGGCATGGCCCGCGGCAGTCGCCGCTGCACACTGGAAATGGCGGCCTGAACGTCCTGGGCGGCGGCGTCGATATTGCGGTCCAGCTTGAATTGCAGCGCCACGCCGGTGAAGCCCTGGCCGGACGAAGACGTCATCGAGTCCACGCCTGGGATGGTGGACATCGCCCCTTCCAGCGGCGTCGCCACGGCGGAGGCCATGGTCTCCGGATCGGCGCCCGGCAGATTGGCCTGCACGAAGATGGTGGGGAAATCGATATTGGGCAGTTCGCTGACCGGCAGGGTGATGTAGCCGAACACGCCAAAGATCACGAGCCCCGCCATCAGCAGGGTGGTCATCACCGGACGTTCAATAAAGATGCGGGAGATATTCATCCCGGGTTGCCACCGGCATTGGCTTGCCCGCGGGCGCCACGATTGCCGCCACGCCGCGCGCCGGCGGGATTGGGGCCGGCGCCGCCGCCGCCATTGCCATTGATCACCCGCACCGAGGCGTTGGGCTCGACCCGAAGCTGGCCTTCGGTGATCACGGGATCGCCGGGCTGAAGATTGCCCGACACCGCCACGAATTTGCTGTCATCGAACAAAATCTTGACCGGATGCTGCACCGCCTTGTCGTTTTCCACGACATAGACATAGGTGCCATCCGGCCCGTCATTGACGGCGTCGCGCGGCACCACCAGGGCGCCGGGGATATCGTCCATCTGCACCGTCACATCCACCAGCTGGCCCGGCACCAGCGACAGATCCTGATTGGCGAAGTCGGCGCGCATTTCGATGGTGCCGCTGGTGTTGCTCACCGCATTGCTGATGAAATTGACCGGCGCGGCCAGGCTGCTGCCATCGACGGCCTTTTGCTTGTCCAGGCTGGCGACCAGGCCCTTGCCGCGCTGACGGGCCTGAATGCGTTCCAAGTCGCTCTGCGGCAGGGTGAAGGACAGCTTCACCGGCCGCACTTCTTGAATGGTGACCAGCGGCGTCAGGCTGTTGGCCGACACCATATTGCCGGGCTGCACCAAGAGCGGGCCGGTCTTGCCATCCACTGGGGCGCGAATTCTGGCGTAATCCACATTCAGCGCCGCCAGATCCACCGCCGCCTTGTCGGCCGCCACGGTGGCGGTCAGAACATCAGCCGTGGTGGCCGAGCTGGTGCGCTGCTGATCGGAAATGGCGCCCTGCTGCGCCAGGCTGGCATAACGGTCGCGGTCGCGAATGGCATTGGTCAGGGAAGCGGTGTCCTTGGCCAGCACGGCGCGGGCTTGCTCCAGCGCCGCTTCAAAGCCGCGCGGATCGATCTGAAACAGAAGATCGCCCTTCTTGACGAACTGGCCTTCCTTGAAGGCGGCGCTATCCACCAGGCCTTGGACGCGGGACGTGACATTGACGGTGGTGTTGGCCACCACGGTGCCCACCGTATGCTCCACCACCGCCATGTCGCGGCGCGTCACTTGCGCGGTGCGCACAGGCGCGGCATCGGCGCCGCGCGGACGTTGGCCGGAATTGGAATTGCCGAAATACCAATAGCCGCCCAGCACCAGCACCAGCGCAATCGCGGCAACCGCCCAGATACGCAGGCGGCGGACGGTGGCGACTTTGGGAGTGGACGCGGATACGCCACCGAGATGATGCCCGGAATTGATAGTCATCGCCTGCCTAGATTAAATGTGAACACAAGTTCTTAGCCAAAAATGTCAGCTAGAGCGAGAGGTTGATTTTAGGCAATTTTGCGACGGGTTTCGTTAGCAAATTGCAGTGAAACCTTGGGCTAAAAGATTATTTAACCCTCCAAACCTCTCAAAGTGTCGTGGCTATTCAGAGTCGGGACAGGGCTTTGCAGGCGGAGCCTCGGTTTCATCCGGCGCGGCGGGAATCACATAGCCCCCCTTCAGCCAGCGTCCCAAATCCAGGTCGGCACAACGGGCTGAGCAAAAAGGGAGAAATTCCCTTGAGCCGGCCTTGCCGCAAACGGGGCAACCCCCTTCAGACCGGCCGGACATCAAACTGCTCCCGCGCGAAGTTGCCGGCCTGAAACACCACCCGTCCGGCCCCCCGCCGCGCCAAAGCCGGTGCGATTTCATGGACATGGGCATTGAGCCATTCCGCCACCTCGGGTGCGGTCTCGGCCATGATTTCCTTGCCCGGTGCGGCGCGGGCTTCGCGCTCCACCCGGCGCAAGACCGCCAGGGCGACGCTCTCGCGCGAGAGCGCGGTGCCGGAACCAAGGCAGGCCGGACAATCCGCGCCCAACAACCGCGCCAAAGGTTCGCGCACCCGCTTGCGGGTGATGGCGACAATGCCGAATTCCGACATGGGCGAAATCTGAACCGGAGCGCGATCCAAAGACAGGCTCTGTTCCAGCGCCATCACCACATCTGCGGCATGTTCGCTTTGCGCCAGATGAATAAAGTCCACCACGATCAAACCGCCAATGCCGCGCAAGCGGATCTGGCGGCCGATCTCACGCGCCGCTTCCAGATTGACGGAGAGGCTGGTCTCTTCCAGGCCGCCGCTTTGGGTGAAGCGCCCGGAATTGACATCGATGGCGGTCAGCGCCTCGGTGCTTTCGATGGTGATCCAGGCGCCGGATTTGAGTTCGACTTTCGCATGAGCAAGCCCCGCGATCTCGTCTTCCAGACCGAACAGCGAAAAAACCGGCTCCTGCACCAGTTCGATTTTATTTTCCGCTGACGGCATGGCGCGGCGGCAATAGGCTTTGGCCCGTTCATAGGCGCCGGCATCGTCGATCAGCACTTTGCCGACATCGCCGCGCACCACATCGCGCATGGTGCGCTCAATGGGACCCAGATCGTTGTAAAGCGTGGCGGCGGGACGGGCGGCTTTGCGTTTGTCCTGAATGCAGGCCCAAGTTTCCGTCAAGGCGCGCGCATCTTGCGCCAATTCTTCCAGGCAGGCGCCCTCGGCGGCGGTGCGGAAGATGAAACCCGCCTCGGGCGTGATGCTTTCCAGTGTCAGAAGCTGTTCGCCCAGCGCCATCATATGCGCCCGTTCCGCTTCGCAGGTGATGCGGCGCGACAAAGCGATGCCGGGCTGGTTCGGCGTCATCACCAGCATGCGCCCGGCCAAGGTGACACCGGCGGTCAGGCGGGCGCCTTTTTCCCCGATGGGATCCTTGATCACCTGCACCAGAATGCTTTCGCCTTCCCGCACACAGGCGGAGATATCCTCGGAGCCATCCTTGGAAAGGGCGCGGGCTTCGCGCAGCGCCAGGAAACCGGAGCGTTCCATGCCGACATCGACAAAGGCGGCCTGCATGCCGGCCATCACCCGCGACACCCGGCCGAGAATGACATCGCCGACCAGGCTGTGGCAGCCGCGCGCGCCGTCTTCCGCTCCGATGGTGCGCTCGAAGGAAAGCTCTTCCAGCTTTCCGTCCGCCACAACAGCGACACGGATCTCTCCCGCCCCCGCATTGATGAGGACTTCGCGCGTCATGAAAATCTCAATAGCTCGTCGCGAAGACTATATCAGTGATAACCGGCGCCTGCGAGCAGCGCGGCGGTTTCCATCAGCGGCAGGCCCACGACATTGGAATAGGAACCGGAGATGGCTTTGACAAAGATTTCCGCCCTGCCTTGAACGGCATAGCCGCCGGCCTTGCCCAGTCCTTCGCGGCAATCGACATAATCCTCGATCTGACTTTGCGTCAGCCGGACAAAACTGACCCGTGTCTGGACCACGCGGCTGCGCAACTTGCCATCCGGCGCGATCAAGGCCACGGCCGTGATCACCTGATGGCGGCGGCCCGACAGCAGCTTCAGGCAATCGCGCACGGTCTGATCGTCGGCTGCTTTGGGCAGAATGCGGCGGCCCAGCGCCACTACCGTATCGGCGGCAAGAGTGAGGCCTTGATGCGTTTCGGCGACGGCGCGGGCTTTCTCTGTCGCCAGCCGCAAGGCATGCGCCCGCGGCAGCTCGCCCTTCTTGACGCTTTCATCAATGGCGGCGGGAACAATTTGATCCGGCACAATGCCGGCCTGGGCCAGCAGCGCCTTGCGCCGTGGAGACTCGCTGGCGAGGATCAGCTTCAATTAGCGGAAACGGTAGGTAATACGACCTTTGGTCAGATCGTACGGGGTCATTTCGATCATGACTTTATCGCCGGTCAGGACGCGGATGCGGTTCTTGCGCATCTTGCCCGCGGTATGGGCGATGATTTCATGGCCATTCTGGAGCATCACCCGGAAAGTCGCGTTGGGCAGCAATTCGCTGACCGTGCCTTCAAACTCCAGCAATTCTTCCTTGGCCATTGATCCTCAGGTGACGGAAACGGGCCGTTCCATCGCACCGAAAAGGGGAAAAATCAAGGCTTTACGGCCTCAGACGGGCGCCAACTGGAAGCGGGCCTTCAGTCTTTTGTGGATTTCATCGCGCAGCGCGCGATAGGCGGCCAAGCGCTGCTCCCGGCTGCCCTCCTCCCCCGTGACATCGGGGAAGGCCCAATATTCCACCGGGGTCTTGGTATGGCGGGTCCATTCCAGGGCGTGGTGATGGGCCTCCGGCGAGAAAGTCACCACCAGGCCGAATTGTCCGGGCTTGAAACCATCCAGCCGGTGCGGGGTGTGTTTGGTGAGGTCCAATCCCAGCTCCGCCATCACCGCCACCATCAGGTAATCCGGTTCGCCCGGTTCCAGGCCGGCGGATTTTACCAAAAGACCGGGACGCAATTGCCGCAACAGTCCCTTCGCCATCGGCGAGCGCACCGCATTCTTGGTGCAGACAAAAAGAACCGCGTCAGGTTGCATCCCACACCCTTAAGTGCAAAGCGCAGATCAAAGTGAAAAGACGACGGGCGGTTTCGAAATCGATGACGATCTTTCCTTCCAATCGCTCTCGCAAAAGCGTTGAGCCTTCATCATGCAAAGCGCGGCGGCCCATGTCGAGCGCTTCGATTTGCTGCAGCGGCGAAGTGCGGATGGCGTCGCGATGACTTTCACAGACCAGGAAATAATCCCGGATCACACGGCGCAAAGGCGATAACGCCAGAATAATCTGGCCATGCGGCTGGGCGCGGTCGTGCGCCAGCCTGATGTCGAAATGCAGCCGGCCTTCCTTGACGCTGAGCAGAAGACGATAGGGCCCGCCCGGCGAATGGAACGGTTTGAAATGGTTCCGCGCCAACAGATCGTAGATCGCCTGTTCCCGCTCCCGCGCGATCATCGGATCCCGTGTTGAAACACTCTGTTCGTCCAACACCACGCCGACAATGCGGAACGGATCCAAACAACTATCCCTTGTTCAGGCGCGCGGCGATGGAACGGGCATGGGCTTCCAGGCCTTCGGCTTCCGCCAAGGTGATGGCTTCCGGGCCCAGGGTCTGGATTGCTTTGTCATTCAGCGACAGCAGCGTGGTGCGCTTCATGAAATCCAGCACCGACAATCCTGACGAGAAACGCGCCGAACGGGAGGTGGGCAGGACATGGTTGGGACCGGCGATGTAGTCGCCCATCGCTTCGGGGGTGTGGCGGCCAAGGAAAATCGCGCCGGCATGCCGGACTTTGGCCAGCAAGGCTTTGGGATCGGCGGTGGCGATTTCCAGATGTTCCGGGGCGAAGCGGTCAGACAGGGCCGCGCCCTCCTCCAGCTTCTGCACCACAATGATGCCGCCATAATCGTTCCAGCTTTTGGTGGCGATGTTCTTGCGCGGCAGGATTGCCAGGGCGCGTTCGGCGGCGGCGGCGACCTTGTCGGCAAAGCCGGCATCATCGGTGATCAGGATGGATTGCGACGACGCGTCATGTTCGGCCTGGCTGAGCAAATCGGCGGCGATCCAGTCCGGGTCATTGCTGCTGTCGGCAATGACCAGAATTTCCGAAGGACCGGCGATGGAGTCGATGCCGACCTGGCCGAAGACTTCACGCTTGGCGGCGGCGACATAGGCATTGCCGGGTCCGACAATCTTGTCCACGGGTGCGATGGTCGCTGTGCCGTAAGCCAACGCCGCCACGGCCTGGGCGCCGCCGATGCGATAAATCTCAGTGATTCCGGCGCGTTTGGCGGCGGCCAGCACCAAAGGATTGATTTTGCCGCCGGAGGCCGGCGTCACCATGACAATGCGTTCCACACCGGCGACGCGGGCCGGAATGGCGTTCATCAGCACCGATGAGGGATAAGAGGCAGTGCCGCCGGGGACATAAAGACCGGCGCTGTCAACGGAAGTCCAGCGCCAGCCCAGGGCGGCGCCGGTGTCATCGGTGAAGTTTTCGTCTTTGGGCAATTGACGTTGATGATAGGCCTCAATCCGCGCGGCGGCGGTGGCGATGGCGGTGTGCTGGTCCTTGGTGACCGATGCCAGCGCGGCGTCGATCTCGGCCGCCGATAATTTCAGTGTTTCAACCGTGACATTGGCGCGGTCGAATTTGTTGGTCAGCTCCACCAGCGCGGCATCGCCGCGGGCGCGGACATCGGCGATGATGGTGCGGGTTTGGGCCGCGACATCTTCTTCGACTTCGCGCTTGGCAAAGAGCAGCGCTTCAAAATCGGCGGCGAAGCTTTTGTCGTTGCTGTTGAGACGGCGGGCCATCAGCGCTCACTCTCATGCTGAGGCTTTGCACGCGCGGTCCAGGGCGTGGTGAGATCGCTGAGTTCGGCGTCGATGCATTCGACACTGAGGCGGATGGCGCCGCCGCCGGCGAACTGCAATTCGATAATGCCGCCAGGATCTTCGGCTCCATTTCCGCTGTATTTGATGGCGAGCAAAGAGACCACGGCTTCGGGGGCGCCGCGTTTTATGTTCTGGGATTCTACTTTTAAAACACCGTCGAACTTTAGACCGGAGCGCACTCGAGTGCCGGGTGTTTTAGGCTCTTCCCAGCGGTAACGGTTCACCACGAGCGCAAAGCGGCGCTGTTTGGGCAGGAAAGCGAAATCCTTCAGCTTGCCGGCAGCGTCTTGCAGGCGGGCAGACAGGATTTCGAGGTCTTCGCTGTCTTCGGCGAGCAGCTTCATTCTTTTTCCCGCGCGATATCGGCGCCGACGGCGCGCAGCTTTTCTTCCAGCCGGTCAAAGCCGCGGTCGAGGTGATAGACGCGGTTGACCACGGTTTCGCCTTCCGCCACCAGCCCGGCCAGCACCAGACTGACCGAAGCGCGCAGATCGGTGGCCATGACGGGGGCGCCTTTCAGCTTTTCCACGCCGCGCACGGTGGCGACATCGCCATGGACGCGGATATCGGCGCCGAGGCGGCCCAGTTCGGGCACATGCATAAAGCGGTTTTCGAAAATGGTTTCGCGGATGATCGAGGTGCCTTCGGCAATGGTCATCAGGGCCATGAATTGGGCCTGAAGGTCGGTGGGGAAACCGGGGAACGGTGCGGTGACGATATCGACCGAGGCGGGCACGGCGCCGTTGCGGTGCAGCTTCAGACCGCGATTGGTATCGCGAATATCGGTGCCGCTGCGTTCCAGCAGATCATACAGCGCGCCGTTGTTATCGCGGCGGGCGCCGATCAGTTCCACTTCGCCGCCGGTCAAGGCCAGGGCGATGGCATAGGTGCCGGTTTCGATACGGTCGGGCATGACGGCATAATCGGCGCCGTGCAATTGTTTGACGCCCTCCACGATGAGGCGCGAGGAGCCGAGGCCGGAAATTTTCGCGCCCATGGCGATCAGCATCAAAGCGAGGTCTTCAATCTCAGGCTCGCGGGCGGCATTGCCGATTTCGGTTTTGCCATTGGCCAGCACGGCGGCCATCAGCGCGGTTTCGGTGGCGCCGACGGAAACTTTGGCAAATTCGATGCGCGCGCCGTTGAGGCCACCGGCCGGCGCCTTGGCGATGACATAGCCGTCTTCCAGCGAGACTTCGGCGCCCAGGGCCTCCAGCGCCTGAAGATGCATATCGACCGGGCGGGCGCCAATGGCGCAGCCGCCGGGGAGCGAGACCTTGGCTTCGCCATGGCGGGCGACCAGGGGCGCCAGCACCTGAAAGCTGGCGCGCATCTTGCGCACCATGTCATAGGCGGCAAAGGCGGAGGTGATGGCCGGGGCGTGGAATCTATAAGTGTCGCCTTCACCCAAGGTAGCGCCGGGGGTGCGTTCGACGGTGACGCCGAAGCCGGTGAGGAGCTCGGCCATGGCGCGGACATCGGCCAGGCGGGGAACATTGCGGATGGTGAGCGGTTCGGGTGTGAGCAGGCTGGCCGCCATCAGCTTGAGGGCGGCATTCTTGGCACCGCTGATGGGGATTTCCCCGGAAAGGCGGGCGGCTTTGCGGATGCGGATACGGTCCATCGCCTTTCCTTGCGGGGGGGCAAAGGCCAATGCAAGGGGGTTTAAGTGAGGATCAGGCTTGAATTAACCCGACTTGGCGCGGCGGGTGGTGGGATCGGGCGGAACGGGCCTGGAATCCGGGGCCTTAGCGGGGTTTTCGGGGGCGGCGGGCGCGGGCGGAGGGCTGCGCACGCCCTTGCGCTTTTTCAGGTTGGCGCGCAGGGCTTTGGCAAGCTTTTCGGGGGATGATTTTACCATAGCTGCAGAAGGTTTCCGGGCCGCTTTCCTTCGGGGAATCCTTACGTTATAGCAGCGCACCCTTGCCCGGATATGGCCGTAGCGTCAGCGTACGGCCCCGGGCAAGCCCGCCGAGCCTGAAGGCGAGGCGGTTTCCACCGGACCGCAAAGGCAGCGGGCTCGGAAATACCACGGATGCCGTAGTAGCGTAGTGGTAGCGCAATCCCTTGGTAAGGGATAGGTCGTGAGTTCGATTCTCACCTACGGCACCATCAATAAAAAAGCCCGCTTTCACGAGCGGGCTTTTTTATTGATGTGCCGTGCCAAGCCGGACTAGCGACAGCGTAGTGTCCGGCGCGGCAGGGGGCCATAGCGACAGCGTATGGCCCCGGGCAGTCCCGCAAACCTGCCAGCGACAGCGCTGTGAGCGGACCACGCCAGATGAACCGTTTTTCGTCGCATTCAAAAGCGAACTCAATCAAGCGACATAAAATCAGGCCAGCTGAAAATCAGGCCGCCTATCGCGCTCGTGATTAAAATTTATCGACGCGAGCCCCGCATTCAGGGCAGAAAGGTGCAGATTGGCATCGGCAGTCAGAATAATGCCATTTCCTTCAGAACACGCGAGAAGTGCCGCATCTGTAAATCCAAGGCGCACAAATTCTTCTCTATTCGCGGCGACACGCGCGGGCACTGTCCTTTCTTGTGCATCATTTATTAGCTGGGAAAATCGGCGTGCTAGTTCTGACTTGATTGGGTCCTGAAGCTTGCCGGGTAGCAAATTAGACGTCTCCGCCAACACCTGCGGCATCAGCAATACGCCGTCAGATACAGAAATCAGATCAACCAGCAAATGCCAATCGGTGGCGTCAAATGCGCTCAGCCTGCTGTGTTTGATTATAAATGCTTTGTCGGTGAGTCCCACTACCAGCAACAAGAGTAAATTCGTGTCCAGCAGTAGCGCTGATTTCGCCATCTAGTCGTCCGAGCTGATTTTTTTTGTTATAGCCAAAAGCCTTCCGGTGGCGTCGTCGATAGATAACGTCCTATATGCACGCTTTTGAGCGGGTTCGCCGGATATTGCGGTAAACGCATTTCGGACCGTGTTCCAGGGCCTCGAAAAACCAATCGTTACTTCCCAAATAGGCGGGTCACCACGTTGGATGACCTCCTCAAGTCCTACATTCGTCGGCGCCTCGTCGGCCAGAACGGCCAACAAGTGTTCCTTTGCTTTCCGAACAGCTTCACCAATTTCCATCTTGGTCTCCTACGCTGAAAGTCTTTATCAAGACTACAAATTGGATGGGACGTATAGATTGGGTTATACGTGCCACCTCAAACACCTAACCCTGCCGGCTCAGATCGGCAACTTAATATGCCCGGCCATAAATCTACGAAAAAATTCAGGCTCGCCGTGCACCACCTCAATCAACCAGCGAAGTCTGTCAGATTTTTCCTCGCTTTATGGATGAGGAGTCGTTTTTCATGGCCGTCAACTGAATCGATGCTTGTGTACTGGATTGCAATTGCAGCTCTCATCCGGTCCCCTCGCTTTGCGAGCGCATAGTCTGTGATGCTGCCAGTGACAGTTCCAATTGTTTCTTCATCAGCAGCAACATTCAGTGTGAACGGGACTGTCTTTTTGAGATCGTAATCGTACACACGACCATAACGGGAATTCGCGTTATAGCTTGGAACCGTCACAAGCTTGGCTCTCAGGTCAGGATTGGACACGCGACTTTGAACATAGCTTTTTGTTGCCGAGTTGAATTGAACTCCGTTCACTTTGTCGGCAAAGATAAAAATGTTATTCGCGCCTTTATTGATGACGGTATGTGCCCTCCTGACTGAAGGCTCTATAGCGTCTTCAATTGCTGCCATGTCACCTGAATTTAGCTTCCCCTCGGATTCCAATTCTTCAATTTTATCTGAAGCCGCCCTTCCCGTGACTCGCAAAAAAATTGCTTTTAGAAAATCGTAGACAATTGCGCTTCCGACCGCGATTGCCACCTCTCTGAGAACCAACATCTCCTCGGCAGAAATCTGGATATGAAATAAAGCATCCAGACTGCCTGGCCGGATCGCTTGTAAGTCCAGCCTGTAGCCTTGGTACTGAAAATTCTTGTGTCGGACCTTGCCTTCAACCAGATAGTTGAGCGGAATCAGGAGCGATTTTGCTAATCCATCGAGGCTCTCTGCTGCATCAAAAGCAGGCAATGCGTGATTGTCGGCTTTGTCGCCGGTAAATTTAACAAGGACGGGTAATTCCATGCGCCTCCCCTAATCGATTACGACGTTGGCGATGCGCAACCCGCCAATGGCATAACTGCCAATAAACCTTCAGATGCATACTCAATTCTTGACGATATTCCGGCGCTCCGCTTCGCCTTTGGTATGAGGATGTCCGTGCCGCCAATTGGTCAGGCTAATGCCCCGTGGATTTCGCCTGATTATTCGCGGCTGTAAAGACGATGGCACTCGGTCTGTCGTCACCCAGGACCACGAAAGCATAGGGCCCATCAAATCCTGCCGGAGCAGCAAAGAACATGTGACCCGTGACCGTTTCGCCCGGGTTGAGCGCTCCAAGGCGTAGATTTCCAAATCGAGAATTGATGAATTTGGTTCGCGCCGCGTTTTGCGCCTGGATGCTCGCATTTCTGATCGCGACGCCAAGGTTATACATGTTGGCCGCGTTTTGTGCCGAGTAATCATAATTGTAATTCGTCACCGAAGAAGACATGCCGGTGATGTTTCCGTTTATGGCCCCAAAGCTCCCAAATTGCTGACAGGTCCCGTTGAATGTGGCGCTACCAACTGTCGTTGTTGTTGAACCAAGAGGGGTTGGCGGAGGGACGGCTGTGAACTGACCGGGTTGACCTTGATCCGGATACTCCATCCAAGCCGCCTGGTTGATTGGAATTGGCGTCAATAGGGAATTGTGATTGGTGTCGACGATCCCAAAGGATTTAAGTGTGCATTTCGTGCACGCCTTTGCAGCGAGAAACGTAACCTGTACTTCGATTAGATTGGGCGCACCCTTGAAGCGCTGCATGGAAACCAAGGCGCTGCCGAATTCCGTCGCAGTCATGGCCGCCGGTTCAGGCTTGTCGATGAAGGGTGCTGTGGTTATGAGCCCGTCATAGGGACGAAAAAGGCTGAATTCCCACTGCCCTTTATCATCCATAATCTTACTAGCGGAGACGTCGTATTTTTCTCCGGTCGGCTTGGAAAACGTGAAGGTATTCGGCTTTCCGCTCCTGGAAATGAGTTCAGCATAAGAAGCGACGGGAGCTCCATCGATGGCCGCTAGCTGGTCCCCTGCCGTCAATCTTGCTTCGGAGAGACCGGGAAGAACCCCTTGAACCGTAGGTGGCGCAGTCAATTGCTGGCCAACGGGAAAAAGAGTTTCCGTTTGAACATTGGAGGCACAACCCGACAGCAGCGCCGCCATCGAGATGACCACAACGCCACTACCAAATTTAAGGGCTTGCATCCGCCCCCCGCCTTATTTTGTTTAGTCAGATAGTATTGCTGGAAAATAGCCTCAGCAAGACTTCGGGGACTGACGATTTATCTGCCAGCCATTTCCGGGTTTAGGATGCTTAATGGCCCCTCGCCTGCTCCTACTCCCCCCGCAAACAGCGCTAATTTTCCAATGCACGAGCGGGGCTGAATAACTGGTCTCAGACCAACCCACCTTCCTACCCCAACGCCACCGCGCGCAATCCTTCGTTAAGCCCCCCCTTCTATCACCTGTGCAATTTGTTCGCCGTAGCCGCCAACTTTGGCGCAATCGGTCGCGGATCTGAGGGCATCGAATTGCGCGGGGCACTTCCTCATCATACTCTAACGGTGGATTGCCGAGCCCAGACCATAGGGCGGGAAAGGACTTTATTGCGCTATCTCCATACCATGGTGCGGGTCGGCGATCTGGATGCGGCGCTGGATTTTTATTGCGCCAAGTTGGGCCTGCAGGAGGTCCGGCGGCAGGAAAACGCCAAGGGCCGTTTCACCCTGGTCTTCCTTGCCACGCCCGAAGATGCGGCAAAGTTTTCAGCCCATGAAACAAGCCGCCTCAGTCCCGTGCTGGAACTCACCTACAATTGGGATGAGAAGGATTATGCCGGCGGCCGCAATTTTGGTCATCTGGCCTATGCGGTGCCGGACATTTACGCGCTGTGCAACAGGCTGGCAACGGCCGGCGTCACCATCAACCGGCCGCCCCGCGACGGACACATGGCTTTCGTCCGCTCCCCCGACGGCATCTCGATAGAATTGCTGCAACAAGGCGAGCCCCTGCCCCCACAAGAGCCTTGGGCATCGATGCCAAACACGGGCGTTTGGTAGTCCAAGAAGCATGGCTTGGATTAGGCGGCCGCTCCCACTTCAGTTATGCGCGGCTGGTGGCGGAGGAAAGGCGTTGCCGCTCGCCCGAGCTGTCCGCACGCTGTCGCTACGGACCGTTTGACCTCTCTCGCATGTCCACTGGACATGCTCGCGCTTCGCGCCGCGGTCTCACGGATGGCCGGCTCAACCCCCGGGACAAGCCCGAGGGCAGGTCCGCCCATGGAGGAAGGGGAAAGATGGATTCCGGGCAGCGCAACACAACTCCCTACCCCAACGCCACCCCCGTCATCTCTCCCAGCCTGCCGATGAGCGCGTCTTGAAACTGGGCATCCGCCGCTTCGGCCGCAGGCGGTTCTGTTTTCATGGCGTGCCAATACTTCCCGCTGACGAGTGCGGCCGGATCAGAGCTCACCGCAAGCCAGCTCTGGGTGCGCTGGCCGGTATCCAGATCAAGGGTGGCATTGGGCCCACCCATGCGGGTGCGGACCCAGCCCGGATCGACCGCGCTGCTGACCACATTGGGCCAGCGGCGGGCGAGGTAAAAAGCCAGCGCGACATCGTGCAACTTGCTCTCGGCATAAGCGCGGCCGGTGTCCCAGGCACGGGTTTTCCAATCGAGATCCGGCAAGGACCCTTGCCCGCCCCGGTGCAGACCGCTGCTGAGGTAAACCAGGCGGTCCGGCCGCTCGATCAGGGCGGTCAGGATGTAAGGCGCGAGGGTATTCACGGCGAGGACAGACGCGTGCCCTTCCGGCGTCGTGGCCCGGTCCTTCTGCCGGTAAATGCCGGCATTGTGGATGACGGCGTTGGTCCGCCCGATGCGATTGACCTGCTCGGCGACGCGGCGCGTCTCTTCCCCGCTGCTGAGATCGCCGATGACAACGCCCAAGGCCTGAGAGGCGATGTCCCCCAGCGCACGCGCCCGTTCCGCAGACCTGGCATGCAGAATGACCTGGTGCCCCTCGCGCAGAAGGGCGCGCGCCGCCGCAAGACCGAGGCCGTCGGTGCTTCCGGTGATGAATATGCGCGCCATAGTTTCCCCGAACGGATCGACCCAGGCATGGTACGGCGCGAGCCAGGCGCGCGAAAGAAAAATCACAGACGCGCGTGGCGGGGCCCCCTCACCGCCTCTTCCCTTCCGCGAACAGCGCCAGTTGCTTCATGTCCTGACGCTCGGTGAAGCCTTCGCCGCCATACATCTTCTGTATCTCGCGCAGGTGTTCTTCCAAATCGGCCGGCTTGCAGGCGGGGCAATAAAAAGCGTCCGGCTCTTTCCACCGGGCGACGTGCATCAGGTGCGCCGGCTTTTCGCCCCGCTGCCAACTGACGGCGCCGCATTGGCAGACAAAGCGTTCGCCGGCCCGGACACGATCGCGCAAGCGTTCGCGGTTGTGCCGGCGCCAGTGGCGATAATCATCGGCTTCCCGTTTCAGCTTGTTGCGCCAATCGCCCATGGATCAACCGTGCCTGGTTCTCATCCTTCGCCCTTCGGCATCCTTCGCCATCCTTCGACAAGCTCAGGATGAGGCTCAGGGGCTCAGGATGAGGATGTGGAGGAAGGCCGTTACACGCCATGCGCCCGGGTGCGATTGGCGGTGCGGGTGATGCGCGCCCGCGCGAAAGCCCCGGCATCGAGCGCGAGGTGGCCGCGAATACGCCCGTCCACCGCCTGGGTCATCAGGTCCGCCTGGGCGTCCTGCAGGCGCTTATAATCGGAGTGGATGGGATCGGGGCTGCGCTCCGGCCGCTCAACGTCCATCAACTCCAGCCGCCAGCCTTCGTCCTCCGGCACAAAGCGGTAAGAGAGGCCGCAATGGCAGCAGATCCGGGCGAAAGCCTGATCCAGGGTGCCCACGGTGTTGGCCGCGACTTTGGCGGGGGAAACATCGAATTCTTCGGCGAAAACAACATACATGGCGGCCTCCCTTTGCATGAGAACAAATAGAGAACGATTCCATGACGGAGTCCAGCCGCTAGGGATAGTGGGTCAGCGGCGCGGCCTTACTTACACTTCCAGCCGGTCATCGGGGCGGGCGACCAGCGCGTAAAGCACCGGCATCAGGAAAATACTGATCAGGAGCCTGGTGATCAGGCCGGCGACAATCACCAAAGCGAAGGGCTTCTGGGAATCGGTGCCCACGCCCGTGGCCAGCGCCGCCGGCAGCAGGCCCAAGGACGCCACCAGCGCCGTCATCATGATCGGCCTGAGCCGCAGTACCGCGCCTTCGCGAATGGCGTCGCCCAAGGGCACGCCGTCCCGCCTGAGTTCATTGACATAGGAAATATAAACCACCGCGGTGAGCACCGAGACGCCCGCCAATGCCAGGAATCCCACCCCCGACGACACGGAGAAAGGCGTGCCGGTGAGAAACAGGATCAAGACACCGCCCACCGGCGCCGACAACAGCACGCCGGCCACCGTGATCAGCGGGAATTTGAAATTCTGGTAGAGCAGGAAAAGCAGCATGAAAATCAGGAACAGGGTGAGCGGCAGGATCACGTTCAACTGCCGGCTGGAAGCGGTGTATTCGGTATATTCGCCGCCCCAATCCGCGCGATAGCCCTGGGGCATGGTGACTTTCTGGTTCACCTGTTTGATGGCGTCATTCACGGCATCGGCCAGCGAGCGGCCTTCGACAGAGAATTGCACCCCGATGAAGCGGGAATTGGCTTCGCGGTAGATGAAGGAAGCGCCATTGGTCACCGAGATGTCGGCCAGTTCCTTCAAGGGGATCTGCTGCCCGCCGGGGGTCGCCACCGGGATGGCGCCAATCTCCTCGGGATTGTTGCGATAGCGTTCTTCCAGCCGCACCACCAGGTCGAATTCCTCTTCGCCCTGCACCACGGTGGTGGCGACATCGCCGCCGATGGCGGTGTTGATCAGGCCATTCACGTCATCCACATTCAGGCCGTAGCGGGCGATCTTGGCGCGGTCGATCTTGATGGTCAGCGAAGGCTGGCCCAGCTCCTGCACCAGGGTGACGTCGGAGATGCCCTTGACCGATTGCAGCACGCGCTTGATCTGGCGGCCCTTGTCCTGCAGCACATTGAGGTCGGCGCCGAAGATTTTCACCGCCAGGGCGCTTTTCAATCCGGTCTCGGCTTCATCCACGGCGTCTTCCGCCGGCTGGGTGTAATTGAAGATGATGCCGGGGAAAGACTCCAGCTTCCGGTCAATCGCCGCGATCAGCGCCGGCTTGTCGCGATACGTCCCGGTCCATTGCGAGTAGGGCTTCAGTCCGACGTAAAACTCGACATTGAAGAAACCGGTGGAGTCGGTGCCGTCATCGGGGCGGCCCAGCTCCGACGCCACGGTGGTGACTTCCGGGAAGGAACGCAGGATGGCGCGGATCTCAGGCGTGATCTTGGCCGATTCATCGAAGGAGATGGTGTAGGGCATGGTGGCGCGCACCCACAGCGCGCCTTCGTCCAGATGGGGCATGAATTCCGCGCCGATGAACGGCATCAGCGCCAGGGTCAGAACCAGCAACAACGCCGAACCGGCCAGGATCTGCCTGGGATAGCGCAGGGAATAGTCCAGACCCCTCTGGTAACGCGCCACGATCCATTCAAACGCCTTGTTGCGTTTTTCCCGGACGCCCTTGCGCATGAACCAGGCGCAGAGCACGGGCAGAAGCGTCAGGGTCACGATCAGGGAGCCGACCAGGGCGAAGACCATGGTGTCGGCCATGGGCTTGAACAACAGGCCCGAAGGCCCGGTGAGGACATAGATGGGCAGGAAGCTGACCACGATGACGGCCACGGCATAGGCCAAGGGACGATCCACCTCCGCCGCCGCGGCGCGGATCACATCCAGCAGATTGTATTGCTGCCCCTCGCGAAGGGCGATCTGGCGGAAAATATTCTCCACCATGAAAATGGCGCCGTCCACCAATATGCCGAAATCGATCGCGCCGATGGACAGCAGGTTCGCGGAGGCGCCCTGGACGTCCAGGCAGACAAAGGCGAACAGCAGCGACAAGGGAATGGTCACCGCCACAATCAGCCCGGCGCGCACGTCGTAGAGGAAGAAGATCAGCACCACCACGACCAGCAAAATGCCGCGCAGCAGATTGCCTTCCACCACACCGGTGGTTTCGGCCACCAGGTCGTTGCGGTCATAGAAGGGCAGCACTTTCACATCCTTGGGCAGGATATGGTCGTTCAGCTCTTTGGTCTTGGCTTCGACCCGGGTGAGGACGTCCTGGGTCTTTTCGCCCTTCAGCATCACAATGACGCCTTCCACCGCGTCATTCTGCTTTTCAAACCCGAACAAGCCCAGCCTTGGCGCGATGCCGATCTCGACCCGTCCGACATCCTTCAGCAGCACGGGCGTACCGCTGTTCACGGCCACCACGACATTGCCGATGTCTTCCGGGGTGACGATGCGGCCGATGCCGCGCACATAATAGAATTGGCCGCCCTGGGAATAGAATCCGCCCCCGGCATTGGAATTGTTGGCCGCCAGCGAGGCTTTGACCTGCGCCACCGACAGGCCGGCGCCGGCAATGCGGGCGGGGTCGAGCAGGACCTGATACTGCATGGTGCCGCCGCCGAAACCGGAATCGTCGGCCACGCCGGGGACGGAACGATAAGCCGGTTCCACCACCCAGTCCTCGAAGGTCTTCAGCTCCATCGGGGTGCGGTCGGAGGACTGCAGCACATAGCGATAGATCAGCCCCGACGGCGAGGTCAGCGGCGACATGTCCGGCGTCACGCCATCGGGCAGGCCCAGGCCCTGCAGATTGTTGGTCACCTGCTGGCGCGCGAAATAATTGTCGGTGCCGTCCTCGAAGCTCATGGTGACGTCGGACAGGCCATAGAGTGAGACCGAGCGCAGCGCCGTCATGTGCGGAATGCCGTTCATGCTGCGCTCCACCGGCACGGTGATCAGGCGCTCCACTTCCTCGGCGGCGTGGCCGGGCCATTGGGTGACGACTTCCACCAGAGGGGGAGAAAGGTCGGGATAGGCGTCCACTGGCAGCCGGTCGAGCGAGCGGATGCCCGCGCCCAGCAGGATCAGGGTCACAAGCCCAATCAGCAGCGGCTGGCGCAACGAGGACGTCACCAGCCGGTTCATCACCGATGGGCCGCGCGGCGGGATCGGAGGCGCGTCGTGTGCGGAGTGTTCCACCGTCATTGTTGCTGCATGAATTGAACGAAGATGGCGCCATCCACCACCACTTGCTGGCCGGGCCTGAGGCCGGTCAGGGCGTAGCGATCGCCGCTGCGATAGCCCAGCGTCACGCGCTGGCGCGCGAAGCTGTTGTCGGGCTGGACGACATAGACAAAGGGAAGATTTTCATCGTCCCGCAATATGGCGGAGACCGGCACCAGGATGCCGGCGGTCTGCTGGCGGGACAGAATCTTCACCGGCACATACATCTGGCGCTTGAGCAGTTCGCCCGGATTGTCCACCACAATGCGCACCGCCACCGAGCGGGTGTTGGGATCAACCTCAGCGCCAACATTGTCCACCGTGCCGGTGAAGCTGCGGCCCGCGCCGGTCACTTCGGCGCTGTCACCCTGGTGCACCGAACCGATATCGGAATCGAAGACATGCGCCATCACCCAGACTTTCGACAGGTTGGCGATGGTGAAAGCGGGGGTGGTGCCGGCCTGCAGCGTCTGGCCGGGACTGATGAGTTTTTCCACCACCGTGCCGGGCAGCGGCGCGCGGATGACGCCCTCCACCCTGGCGCTGGATTTGCCCGCCTGTGTGTCGGAGATGGTTTGCGCATCAACTCCCAGCGATTGCAGCGCCTGCATCGCCGCGTCGCGGTCGGCCTCGGCCGCCACAGCATCGGATTCAGCCTGGGCGGCTTCGCGTTGCGAAACGCCCTCATGCGTCAACAAATCCTTGTCCATATCGGCCAGGCGGCGCAGATTTTGCGCATTGACCACGGCTTTGCGGTAGGCGGATACAGCCCCGGAGAAATCCGGCGAGAACACTGCCGCCAGCGGTTCGCCCTTCTGCACCACCGCGCCCTGTTCCACCAGCAGGCGCGACACCATTCCGCCGAACGGCGCCAGCACCTGGGTGGACTGGTTGTTGTCGAAATCCACCGTGCCGCTGGTATCCACTTCGCGGCGATACTGACCTTGCGCCACGGTATAGAGCTTGATGCGGGCGCGCTGCGCCGGCGTCAGGGTGACATTGGCGCTTTGCGGCGGCGGGGGTTTGCTCTGATCGCAGCCGGCGAGCAGCAACAGGGCGGCAAGCGCCACGAATTTGCGAGCCTCAGTCATTTTTAGCATCCTTCTCAGGAAGGTCGGTCCTGTGCCACCAGCCGCCGCCCAGCGCCTGGAACAGGGCTGCTGTATCGGCAAAGCGGGCGGATTGCGCCTGTAACAAGGTGATTTCCGCCTGCTGATAGGCCTGTTGCGCGGTGATCAGCCCCAGCGTGTTGTTGTAGCCGGCCTGCAATTGGCGCTGCGTGATATCGAGCGCCTTCCTGGCGGCGGCATCGGCATCGGCGGCGGATTTCACCGCATCGCCGTCCTGCTCCAGCGCCACCAGCGTATCGCCGACATTCTGAAAGGCGGCAAGCAGCGCGGAGCGGTATTGCGCGCCTGCCGCGTCAAAAGCCGCGCGCGCGGCACGCTCCTGATGCAGCAGGGTACCGCCTTCGAACAAGGGCTGGGTGAGACCGGCGGCCACGGTCCAGAATTCCGTGCCCGGCTGCATGATCTGATTGAGCACCAGGGCCGTGCTGCCGGCATTGCCGGACAAGGTGATGTTGGGCAGGCGATTGGCAATGGCGATGCCGATTTGGGCGCTGGCGGCATGCAGATGGGCTTCCGCCTGCATCACATCCGGCCGCTGGCTGACCAGTTTGGCGGGAAGGCTGACGGGAAGATCGGCGGGCAGCGTGAGGTCGGACAGCTTGAGGGTTTCCGGCGGCGCTTCGGCGGGGAATTTTCCGGTGAGGACGGCAAGCTGGTCGTGGAATTGCGCTTCCTGCTTGATCAGGGGCGGCAGCGAGGCCTCAGCGGCCGAAAGCTGGGTCTGTTGTGCCGCAAGATCAAGACCGGAGGCGTAACCCTTGTCCTTTTGATATTGCAGAATCGTCACCGACTTTTTTTCGGCTTCGATCACGATTCTTGTGGCGGCGATCTCTTGCTGGGTCGCGGCCAGCTGCACCGCCGTCACGATCACATTGTTCACCAAGGTGGTGTAGGTCGCGAGCATTTGATAACGCACCGCGTCAGCCTGGGCTTGGTAGGATTCCACCGTGCGGCGGGTAAGGCCCCAAATGTCGGGCATATAGGAAATGGTCAGCTCGGGCGTGAAGAGATCATATTGAAGTGCATTGGTGGCGGGCACCGGCGCGAGCGAAGCGGGATTTTCCTGGTGGCTGGCGTTGAACTGGGCGCCGACCTGCGGGTAGAAGGCGCCCTTCTGGGCGATGGCGGTTTCATGCGCCTGGCGCAAGGTTGCTTCCGCTGCCGCGAGGTCGGCATTGTTCTTGAGTGATTGCTCGACCAGCGCGGTCAGCGCAGGCGAGCGAAAGGCGGTCCACCAGTCGCCGCCGATATCCGCTGCCTCAACAAAACGCTGGGCATCGCCCGCCAACACGCCGGCCGCGGCGGCTGGGTTGGCGAGTGGAGCGGGCGTGTAGGCGCTAACACTGGGCGGATCCGGCTTTTTGAAGTCGGGCCCCACGGCGCAGCCGCCGAGTATTGCGAGGATGGAGACGGCTCCTAAACAGCGCGTCCGGATGGACATGGAATGACTCCACAGAAGGATTGACCGGCCCGCGCCATGGGCGCGGACATGGGAAGACGCAAAGCCGCCCGCGAAGGGCGTCAGGCGTCGCTTTCAATCACAACTGCGGAGGTGCGCGGCTTCGCCAGTTATGCGCCGCCGTGTCGTAAGACGCGGGCGCCGGATGGCTGGGCGCCGCCAACAAGACATAGACGGCGTTCAGGATCAGAAGCGGTGAACCTGGCAGATGAAAAGCGCCGGCCTGGGCCACGGCTTGACAGAAGGGACAATCGGGTTGGCTGTTCTCCGACGGCCCCTTGCCATCGGAGGCGTCGGAGATGATTTTGACGACGCCCCCAAATGCGGTGTCGTGAATATGGCTCTGTGCGACAAAGGCTTGAAGCGTGAAAGCAGCAAGAAGCACCCAGATGGCAATGCGCCATCCAAATGTGTGCCTGGCTGTTCTTGCAGTGGCCCTTTTCATCGCGCCTGGGCTTTCCCCACTGACAGGAACTTATCGCAATTCAGGCGTGAGCGCCACCCATCGCAAAGCCGCTATCCGAGGCGGAATAGCAAGGTTGCCATGCCTCCGGGCACGCCCACATGCGCATCGCCGCGCGATGCCTTCAGGCTTTTTTGCGGCGGCGCGTGGCGGCGACGCCGGCCAAGCCGGCACCAAATAATGAGAGGGTAAAGGGTTCGGGAACGCTATTCACGACACCCGGGCTGAAGACCAAGCTATAGCCGGGCTGGTTCACCGTTATGGTCGGATCCACGGTTGCACTGGCGCTGCCCGGTCCACCGGCGCCGTCATAGGAAGCCTGAACAAAAAGCTCGATCGAATAGGCAGTGTTGGATTCGACCGCGATAGGGTATTGCCAATTCAAATAATTATGGACCGTCACGTCGGCGCAGGCGCCCGAGATGTTGGTCGAACAACCTTCGAAACTTAACCCGCCAGGTCCGAGACCGTTGCCAGTTATAAACCCATAGGCGAGCGCATCGCCGGCACCGCTTACGGATGAAAAAATCGAGAAGTTTATTGTAACAGGCACCAACGTGGTCGAAGCCCCCAAGACCTCGTAGTAGTAGATCATCTGAACGTAATCAGAGACGAGACCGGCAGGGTTCAAGACCGATGCCGTTACATTTGGTGGCGACAATCCCGCCGAAACAGTCGCGACCCCGGACGCTTCGCCGGGGTACGGCACGTCTTCAGTTCCGGGACCGGTGAACTCCCCGGCGTAGCCGCCCGAGATGGAGACGTTTTGCACAACGGGGGTTGCGTTCGCGCAATTTGCAAAGCCGATGGTTGCCACGACAAGCGCAACGGACCCCATAAATGCCGTGCCAATTTTCATGATCTTCCCCCTTCAAGAATTCCGCTGGATGCAGCAGCGCCTCCGCCGGATCAGCCACAGATAAATTTCCTGTAATGATTCCAGCCGGTTATGCGATCTGCACGAAGCAACGAGCGTGCCATGGTTGCAAGCCCTTGAAGCCGCACGCGTGTGGGAACCAGGCGGCAATGCGTGTGTAAACAATGCTTACGTCAACATCGCTGATGAGCATGCGCCCGGGGCGGGCTTCCGGGCGATCAGCAAGGCCACCACCATGGCTGCGCCGGTCTGGCGACAGCGTAGAGACCGGTGCGGCCGATGCCACTGCCGGCGCGCGTCACGCGAAAACAAATCCACGCTGACGCCAATTCATTTTCCCACTGCAAACGCAATCCGATTTTCGCAAATGTGAATCGGGAAGATTTCTATCGGCGGGACCGCACTCAAAAGCGCGAATGCGAATGAGATGCTTGGGTGCGTTACCGAACCAATCTTTCGGTAGCTCCTGCCGCCGGCATTTGTTCTAAAAGCCGGCGCCCAAGGTCCCTCACCCGCATCATGGCTTCACGTTTCATCGAAAAATGCAGAACGCTCGCTTTGCGTCTGACCAACTGGTGGGTTGAACGCCAGGAGAAAGCGGTCATGACCCGGCTCGGCGCTGTGCTGGGCAACGATGAGGCGCTCATCGCAGAGCTGATACCCGAACTGTCCCATCGCGGCATACGCGACGGCACGGCGTATACCTTCGACCAGATCGATCAGTTTCGCGGAAGCTGCACGCCAGCAGAGCTGCGCGAATTGGTGGTGCGATTGAAAGCAGCCCAAGCGAAATGGGAAGCGGCGGGCGTCAGCATGCCCTATTGGGAGAATCTGATTGTGCTGAGGGCACTCCAGGCCGATGCCCAAGAGTGGGGAAAGCCGCCGAAAGTCCGCGCCAAAGCGGGCTGAGATTGCTTCGCTTCGGCGGCCCGCGGCGCGATTCAGTTATGCCCGCAGTAAGAGACATATTCCGTATGCCGCCAGCCCTGCGCCGTGTCGCAGGACAGGGTTCTGCCGTGCAGCACATATGTCTTTTTGGGCACGGGCTGCACCGCCGCGGCGTTCGCTTGCTGTACAGGCGGCAGGCCGGCCGCCGCGCGGCGCTGCGCCGCGCCATTGCCCAAATGCCCGGCCCAAGCCGACGACGCGCAAAGCATCACGATGCCAAAGACGGCAATGCCACGTTTTTTATCCATTGGAAGCCTCCCTGTCCCACGGCCAGTCTACGCCTGGGACGCGGTGGCCTGGATGACAAAAACTTTAGCCTAGCTTCCGGAGACCACGACCTGGCCCCCCGGCCGGCTGTTCTGGGCGGTGCCGACCACCGAACCATCCGGCTTGGTGATGGTCATGATCAAGGTGTTGGAGGCGTGTTTGGCGGTGGCGGTGCAGGAAATGAAGCTGCCCTGAAACGAAGCGGTGAAATTGCCGGCGCCGAACAGTTCATGCGCCTGACGGCCGCCACCCTCTGCCGTGTTGCAGACGCCATTGACGGAATCGGCAAAACCATCGCCGACGGCGGCGCCATCCGCACCCTTTTGCTCGATCTTGACGGTGAAGGTGGTGGGCTTCTGACTGCAAGCCACAAGAGCGCAAGAAAGCAGGATCACCAAATTCAAATTCAGCAGCATGCGGGGACGGTTCATGGCGATTCTCTGGAAAACAAATTCACTCTGACCCCAATCCTACCATGGATCACGCGCATACGCGGGTGATGACGGAAAAAAGTTGGATGGGCGGGTCAACCCCCGGGACAAGCCCGAGGGCAGGTCCGCCCATGGAGGTCTAGGGAGAGCGTGTGTGGGCACCATGCTTCGCCCCTTCGCCATCCTTCGACAAGCTCAGGATGAGGCTCAGGGTAGAGACCTCAGTATGAGGGCTCAGGATCAGCTTGAGGTAGTTGCTTAAACCACCCCACTCAAAATCTCGTAAGACCGCAGCCGCGCGGCATGGTCGAAGATCTGGGCGGTGACGATCAGCTCATCGGGCTGGTGGCGGGCGATGAAGGCCTCCAGTCCCTGTTTCACGGTGGCGGGCGAGCCGACCACGGCACAGGCCAGGAACGACTGAAGAATGGCTTTGGCACGCTCATCCAGCACGGTATTGATATCGTCAATCGGGGGCGGCAGGGGGCCGGGCCGCCCGGAACGCAGATTGATCACCGCCTGCTGCACCGAGGTGAGGAGACGTTGCGCCTCCGCATCGCTATCGGCAGCGCAGACATTGAGGCCCAGCATGACGTACGGCTTGGCCAAGTGGCGCGAGGGCCGGAATTGCTGGCGGTAGGTGAGGATCGCAGGCTCCAGATCGGCCGGCGCGAAGTGCGAGGCGAAGGCGTAAGGCAAGCCCAGAATGGCCGCCAATTGGGCGCCGTAAAGGCTGGAGCCCAGGATCCAGACCGGGACATCGGTGCCCGTTCCGGGCACGGCGCGCACGGGTTGATCCGGCTGGGCTGCGCCGAGATAAGCGATCAACTCCAGAACATCCTGGGGAAACGTGTCGAGATCGCCCGACAGATTGCGGCGCAAGGCGTGCATGGTGCGCTGATCGGTGCCGGGGGCGCGGCCCACACCCAGATCGATGCGCCCGGGATAGAGGGTGGCGAGGGTGCCGAACTGTTCGGCGATCACCAGGGGCGCATGGTTGGGCAGCATGATGCCGCCGGCGCCAAGGCGGATGGTGCGGGTGGCGCCCGCGACATGGCCGATCACCACCGAGGTGGCGGCGCTGGCGATGCCGGGCATGTTGTGATGTTCGGCAAGCCAGAAGCGGCGGTAGCCGAGGGCCTCGGCATGACGGGCAAGATCGACGCTGTTGCGCAGCGCGGCGGCGGCATCGCCGCCCTGGATGATGGGCGAGAGGTCGAGGACGGAAAGCGGGACCATGCCCCGATATAGGCGGGCCTTAACGCATGTTCAACGTGGGGCATGTTCAACGCGCGGGGGCGATGGAATAGGATGGCCGGGGCGATTTTTGGGACGCGGGATGCCAACGCTCAAAACACTATGGGTAACGTCTTGCGCGGCGGCAACGACAGGATTTGCCGCTGTCGCCATGACCTTTCTGACTGGTGGCTGGCTCTCGCTCGGCGCGGCGATTCTGATCGGGTCGCTGTGCGCGGTGATCTGTCTGGGAATCGCCGGATTGGCGGTCCGGGCGCATGGGCGCAGGGGATTGTGGTTGCTGCTGCCGGTTTTGCCGGCGGGCATCGCACCATTGGCGATTTTGGCCGGCTACCTCTCCTGCTTCGTCACATCCGGTTGCGTTGTCTAGCGGCCTGGTGACGTGTGGTCCTCATGCTTCGACAAGCTCAGGATGAGGCTCAGATGAGGACGAGAAAAAGGTGGATCACCCGCATACGCGGGTGATGACGGAAGAAAGATGGATGGGCGGGTCAGGCCCGCCCATGGAGGACTGGGGCGGGTTCAACGCGCGGGGGCGGGATCGGAGCTGAAGGAACGGGCGATGGCGATCAGCCGGTCAGCCTTTTTCTTGTCGTTCTCGCTGGCGGTGATGCGGTGGCTCTCGATGGTCACGAAACCCGCGTCCAGGGGCTTTCCGGCTTTCGCGGCAGCCACCTTGCGGGAAGAGACGGCGCCGGCGATGCAGCGTTGATAGGCGCCGGCTTTGAGTTTGTAGCTTTGCAAGGCCGCCAAAGCCGCCGCGATCTGCTCCTGGCTGGAATTGGTGGGGTCAATGGCCGCGGGCAGCGCGGGCGCCCAGCAATTGTCACCGGCATAGCTTTCGCCGACCCATTTCGGCTCCGGCCGGAGATCGGCCTGATCAGCGGTGCAGTCGGCAGCGAATGTCTTGAAGGCAGCGCTTGCGACAAGCGCGCCGCTGGGCGGCGTTGCGCTGTCCGGCGCGGCGCGGGCGCCCAGAAATGCACCGGAGGCGGCGATCACCGCGATCAACCCGGCGCTCAGCCCGAGGGTTTTCCATGCCGTTGTCATGCGCCGCGCACCATCGGCTGAAAGAGTAGCACGGCAAGGCGGGTGGGGCCATAAACCCAGGTTTTCCGCCCTATTTTGATGAACGGCAGATAACGGGGCCGGTCAGACTGGGTTCAAGCGCGCCCTGCCAATGTCGCCTTCAAGAACACAGCTTTTGTGTTCACAAGTGGAGGCCAAGGGCATGAAAAAACTTCTCGGAACGGCTCTGATACTTTCGATGCTGGGTGGCAGCGCCGCCGTCGCCGCGCCGTATGGGACCTATGATCGCGGACATCAGGCCCAGGACAATAGCGGCGCCATTGTTGCCGGTATCGGCCTGCTGATGCTGGGCGCGTTCCTGGCTTCGCAGAATGACCGGCGTGAATATGTCCCGCAGCGCGCGTACCAGAACCGTGGCTGGAACCAGGACTGGAACAATGGTTGGAACCGCGGACACGATCAGCGCTGGAACAATAATCGCGGTTACGATTATCGCGGACACTGAGTTTGGTGGGTGTTGAAGAGGCGGCCCCGGCGATTTTCGCCGGGGCCGTTGGCGCCTTCAGGCATCCGTTTTGCGAACCCCGTCAGCGAATTCTGTCGGTATCGATGGCGTTCTTGGCGACCCAGAGGGCGCGATCACGGCTGACGCAACTTGCTGAAAGCCAGATTTCCGAAGCCCGGCCATCATGCTCGATCAAACCGCCATCGCGGGTGACGCGCGCCTTGAAGCGGACCCCTTCCGGGACAATGCCGATGGTATATTCCAGATAGGCTGTTGAATCGTTCGCCATGTCGAGCCTCATTGCCGTTTCAAACAACCCGGAACGCCGGCTTGGGGGGCGGCGCGGCCGGGTTGAAGAGGCCGGCGACCAGGAAGTCCAGTGTTTCCACGCCATGGCGATTGCCGCGCGCATCGGCGGTGGAACGGGCCAGGGAAAGCTTTTCGCGCAACGGCCCGGGATCGGCGCCCATTTCCAGCAGCGTGGCGGCGATGGCCAGCACGGCGTCGAACAGCGCACCTTCATGTTCCGAGATGGGGCGGCCGTTGCTCATTCCTGACCCCCGGCCGCGGTTTGGGCATGACAAGCGTGGGCGGTATGAACCGCCCAGACCTCGCCCGCCTTGCCTTCGGGCCGGTAGAACGGCGCGCCGGGATTGCCGCCCGGAGCATCGCTGCAAGCGCCCCTGAAGACACGCTCAACCTCGATTTCAAACTTGAGCGACACGGGGCGGCATTCCCGCACGCGATTGTCCCGGATGGCGCGCATCACCGACCAGCGGCGAAGGCCCTTGGGATGGGGCGCCAGCGCGGCGATCAATTCCTGCAGGACGGTCGGTTCGGGGCGCGCCCGGGGCGATGCGAAGGCGGCCAGAGGCGCCGAACGCGCCGATATTCTGTTTGTCATTTCGCAGCCTAGCACGAGTTCACCGCCTCGCCATCATCACGCGCTTCAAAGCCGCGCCGGCAGCCTATCGGACACGGGTCACCATGCGCCCCGCTGGTGTGGCGATGAATCCGCCCAGGGTTTGATGAATGAGGCCCAATTCCATCAACCGCGCTTGATGCGCGGCCGGAAACGCACGCTTGCTGATGAAACCGCGCGCCACCAGGACAAGGCAGGCGAATTCCGCCGATGTCAGTTCGTCAGCACTGGGGAGCCGGTTCATGGCGCGGGAGCCGCAGCGGAATGTCCCATCGCGTCAGACAGGGTTTCAAACATGGGCGCCGAAGATTCCATACGCGACGATGACCGCCAGCAGCACCAGCGGCACGACCAGGGGCGGCACAAACCAGCTTTTCATATCAAATGTCTTTGTCATCAGGTGACCGTATCACTTACTGCTGAATACTTCTGTTTATTTTGGACCATCTCGCCTTTATTGTAGTTATTAAAAGAAAATCGGCATATTGGCACCATACGTGACATAAATACCGCTGATTTTATTTGGTTATATTGGCAAACGCCTTGTTTTACTGCCGACGGCGCACCATCTCTGTTGATGGCGCCTGACAGCCGTCCCCCAGCGAGGCTTGCCCATGTCACCCAACAAGACAGCTTTGGCCAAATTCGATTTCAAGCGCGAACTGATCGCGCTTATTCCTTTCCTGCGCGCCTTCGCCCGATCGCTGTGCCGCCAGTCCGGCCAGGCCGAAGACCTGGCGCAAGAGGCATTGGCCAAGGCGTGGCATGCACGCCGCAGTTTCCAAACCGGCACCAACCTGAAAGCCTGGCTGTTCACCATCATGCGCAACGAGTTTTATTCGCGGGCGCGGCGCGACTGGCGCCAGATGCCCTGGGACGACGAGGCCGGGGGGCGCATTCCCGCCGCGGCCGACGCACAGCAATGGCATCTGGAATTGTGCGATGTCGCCGAAGGCCTGCGCCATTTGCCCCTGGAGCAGCGCGAGGCCGTGATTTTGATCGGCGCCGCCGGTTTTTCCTATTGTGAAGCGGCGCGGATATGCGGCGTGCCAGAAGGCACCGTAAAAAGCCGGGCGGCACGCGGCCGCGAGGCGCTGGCGAATTTCCTGGACGGCGGCAAGGCATTGACGCACCCTTCCGGCAGCCGTCGCGACAGCGGCGCCGCCGACATCATGGCGCAACTGGCCGCCATCGTTCCGGCCGGCACGCGTCCCGCGATCCCCGCCTGATCATGGAGCGGCGCATCACCACCGAAACCGTCGTCTTCCGTCATGCCTTCCGGCTGGCCGGATTCGAGCGTGAGGAAGCGGCCGGCATCTATACCGTTGAAGTGGAACAGGAGGCGCTGGACAGTCTCACTGTGATCGGCTGGCGGCACATCTCCACCACCATCAGGCTTCGGCGCCAGGGCGCAATGGAATTGGTTCCGGTCGATCCGGCAGAGTTGCGCGAAGCCAGGGACCGCGACCAGGATCCCGATCCGGCGGATTTTATATGAAACCGCCACAGGTCATGACGGAATTCCAGCGCAGCCGCATCTATGCCCAAGGCTGGAATGCGGCAAGGACAGAAGGCTCCAAGGCCGCAGCCCGCAACCCCTATTTCACCGAGCCTGAACATTCACGCTGGCAGCAAGGGTTTGCAGCAGCGTCGGGCATTGAATCTGTCGGGCGTTGAAGGAAGACCCCGGCTTTAGTAGCCGGGGCCATTCCGTTTTTAGCGATAGAGCGTGCTGTTGCCGGTGAACTTCTTGGCCATCACCTGGCTCAGCGGCGCCATGCCCTTATAGGTGAATTTCTGCACCCGCTTACCTTCATAGGTTTCGGTGGTGAAGATATTCCCCTTGGAATCGGTGCGGATGCTGTGCACACCATAGAACTGGCCCGGCTGGCGGCCGCCGCCGCCAAAGGCATAGAGCTCCTTCATCGACTGACGGTCGACCACGTGAATCTTTTCATTGGCGCCGTCGGTCAGATAGATGAACTTCTGCTGCGGATCCTTGGAGAAGGCGATCTCCCAGGCCGAGCCGGAGCCCTTGGTGTCGGTGGCGATGGTGAACTGCTTGATATAGGTGCCGTCGAACTTGAACAGCTGCACCCGGTTGTTGGTGCGGTCGCAGACATAGAGGATGGCATCGTTCGAAGGCTCGGCGCAATGCACCGGATTGCCGAATTGGGTTGAGTTCACGTCATAGTGCGGGATGGGATCATCGCTCGGCGCCTTGCCATAAGCGCCCCAGATGCGGATGTTCTTCATGGTTTTCGGATCCCATTCCGAGACGCGGTGGTTGCCGTAACCATCGGCCGCGACCAGGGTGCCATCCGGCAGGAAGCGGATCTGGGCGACGCCGCGGACATTGTTGATGTCCAGGCTGCCCTTGCTGCCATTGGCCTTGCCGATTTCGCCCAGGAATTTTCCGTCCGGGGTGTATTTCAAGAGGAAGCTGTCGTGATACTGGCCCTTCTCGCCGCCGCCTTCGCTAAAGCCGCCGCCGCCGCGGGCGAATTGCTCGGCGCTGCCGGGCTTGTATTTCGGGGGCTGGGCGGCGCTGTTGGCGCCGAGCCAGACATTGCCATCCTTGTCGATGGTGACGCCGTGGTTGGATGAGGGCCAGTCATGGTCCTTGATGCCGGGCGTGTCACGGCCCCAGCTGCGGACCAGATTGCCGCCTGCGTCGAATTCCAGAACGTCCGGCGCCGCCGTGCAGCAGGTGCCGACCTTGCGGGTGAGATAGGTTTCGTTGGCCTGCAGGGTGCCGGGACGGTGGACGATCCAGACATTGTCGTTTTTATCCACGTCCAGCCCGATGGTCGAACCGATCACCCAATTGTTGGGCAGCGGCTTGGGCCAGAGCGGATCGGCCTCGAACCACGGCACCTGGGTGTCGCCCGGCGCCTGAGCCACGGCGTTGGCGACCAAGCTGACATTCAGTGTCTGGCTGAAGCCCAGCGCGGCGATGAAAGCGGCGCCGGCGCCAAGCAAAAATTTGCGCGAAAAATTCTTCATGGATGTTCTCCCCAGTTGACCGGTTTCCCTGTTTTCTGCCGGTCATTCCGGGGGGGACTATACGCGATTCCGGGGGTGCGGACGCGTCTGTTTGGCGGGATGCGCGTCAGCCCAGTATTTCCAGCATGCTCTTGAACATGCTGGAAGATATCTGAAACACCCGCACATTCGCCCGCAGCGCGAACGCCGACTGATCCAGCCCGACAATGGCCCCCGGCAGATCAGGACCACCGGCCGTTGGGGCGCTGGCGGCGGTGACGACATCGGAGGCGGCGCTGGCGAATTGCCGGCTCGCCGTCTGGATACCCACTGCCGCGATATTCATGGCGTTACTCATGCGCCAAGTCTGAAGCGGCCGGGTTGAAGCGGGGACAAGAATTTGGGCGTGATTTTATGAAACTACGGCACGACGCGCGCATGTGGGGCTCATTCAGAGCGGATTGGGATGGGGCGGCGGGCATGCGCCCTGGTCCCGGCGGCTGTTTGGAATTTTGCCGCCGCAGAGGAATGGGGCGGGCGATTTGGCGGATGGTGCTGCGGGCGCTGTTTCCTTCTCTTGTTGATAGAAAGCCATCAAAGCGCCCAGACTGCCCAGTATGGCCGCTGCCGCCAGTACGGTTTTGGTGGTCCAGACCATCATGAGCTCCCCTCATTGTTCTGGACGCATTCAACCTGTGCCGCGTTGAACCAACCCTGAGCGGGCCGTTCACCGGACATTCATCGGGCGGGCAGCGGTCAGTTACAGGTGCCGGTGCTGCTCTCACCATTGAAGCCGCGGACGCCGAAATTCACCGGCAGTTCGCCGTCGATCCGCACGGCCTGCATGCGGTCCGGAATGGGCGGCAAAGGCTGGGCTTTCTGCACAATGTCCAGGGCGGCCTTGTCGAGGCCGGCATCGCCGGAGGATTTGGCGATGGCAAGCGTTTCGATCTGGCCGTTCCGGCGCACCACGAAATGCACCATCACCAGGCCGGTTTTGCGCACCGACAGAGCCGCGAGGGGATAATAAAAGAATTGACGCACCCGCTCGGTCACCGCGCGCATCCACACCGCATCCAGGCAGCCCCCTGCCCCGCCGCCGCCATTGCCGCCGCCAGCGCCCGAACCGGCCCGGCCGTTGCCGGAGACGCCGCCTGTGAGGGGAGAGGTTTGGGTTGCCGAGGCCGAGAGCTGCGGCGGCGCCTCTGGGGCAATGGTGATGACGGGTGTGGGCAGATTTTCGGCGCGCGGGGTGAGCATGTGGACAGAAGGCGGTTCGATGACGCGCTTTTCGGCACGCGGCCGCAGACTGGCGGTGACTTCGGGCTCGGACGGCAGCGGTGGATGACGCAAAGGCAGCCAGGCCAGGAACGCCAGGCCGGCATAGAGAATTCCCGTCAGCAGCGCCGAGATGATGCGGGTGCGCGTGTCGTGGGTGGCGTGAAGATGCGGACGGGCAAATTCCCGCAGTGTCATGGCGGGGCCGGGGTGGAGAATTTAGGATCGCGGATCGCCTTCACCCAAGCCCAATAGCTGTTGCGGGCGCAGGATATGGCGGTGAGGTGGCGATCCGAAACCTGCGCGTCCCGGCCGCAGGAGATGGCGTTTGCCTCGGCGGAGATCATGTCTTCCGGCGGCGCATTCGATGGATTGCGGGCGGCGGCGGCCAAACCCGGAGCATTTGTCTTCAGATCGGCCAGCAGCGTGTTCTGAACACAGAGATCGCTGCCAAGGGTGCCGGCGAGCGCGTCCAGCTCCGGCGGCTGGCAAATCATATAGCTGGTAAAGGGCGGAGCCGGCGGGGCGGAGGGATCGAGCGGATCGCCGCTTACAATCGCCGCCTTCTGGGCGATGACATAGTCGGCGACAAACAGAGAATGGTCGCGGGCCTCCAGCGCCCGTTTGAAATTGGCGGTGATGTCAACGCGGCGCCCGGGCACCATTTGCGCCGCATCGGCGGGATTGGCGAGTTCAACATTCACCAGGGCGTAAGTCTGGCCCCGCCGGCCGCAGGTGATCTCAGGCACCAATAGCAAGGTGGGCGAGACGATGCGGCCGCTCACTCTTTTTTCCGAACAGCTATTTTGGTCTGCCGGATTGAGCGAACTGAAACGGCCACTGACACTCTGCAAGGGAATGGGAATCGCCGTCACCTGGCCAAACGCGACCGGCGGGCTGTTCTGGGCCGCAGCGGGACCGGCCGCCAGGAGAAGCAGCACAGCAATGGGTCCGGCATTGGCCCAAGTCAGCCTCATACCTGCCTCCTGTTTTATGCCGGCATTATCATAACGCGCGGCGCCCTCCCCGTGTCCCATGCTTGCGGGCAGCCCGGGACCGGAACCTTCCCGGCCTTGCTTCCGTTGCTGAGAAAACGCGTCAGCGAAGGTCCAGCGCATGCCGGCTTTTGCCAGCAACATATTGATGGCGGTGATCGTCCTGGGGCTGGCGGCGTATGGCCTTATTACCCTGGCGGACGCCGGCATCGGCTCGGCGCGCGGCTGGATATTCGTCCTGGCGGCTGCCGCCATAGCGGAATTGGTTTTTCATTTGTGGTGACGCCGAAGCGCGCATCTTTCGCGCGGGAGCGGCGTTTCCTAGCCGTTCCACGGAGGTTCCGATGCGCATCCATCCTGCCCGATTAGCCTGTGCCTCGCTTTTGCTTTTGGGTCTGGCAGCCTGTTCAAGCGGCCCTGTGGCCGGGGCGCGCGGACGGCCCTTTACGCCGGAACAGGCGATCAGCGCCCAAGGCAACAAAGTCGCGGTGGCCGGCGTGGCCAGCGTCGGCGATGCGGACGGCATGCCGGGAACGTTCATCCGGCTGACCGCGCCGGACAGCAATGTGCCGTTTGTCGGCTATATCAGCATCGACAATGAGCGCCAGTTTCCCAATCCCGGCCAGTTGCAAGGCCGCATGGTGGAATTGACCGGCGTGGTCGAAACGCGGGGCTCGATTCCCATGATCATGCTCACCACGCCCGATCAGGTGCGGGTATTGCGATAGACGTGCCGGCGGCGGAAAGAATCCTCCGATGCTTTCAGACAAACCCGCGCAAGCCACGATTGCCGTAAAGGATATGGCGAAAGCCCGGACTTTCTATTCCGGGACACTGGGCCTTAAAGAACGCGAACGCATGGGAGATGACGTTGCCATCTTCGAAAGCGGTGCTTCCAGGATCGTGGTTTACAAATCCGAGTTTGCCGGGACCAACAAAGCCACCAGCGCGACCTGGGGCGTGGGCAGCGCGTTTGAAAAGATCGTCCAGGACCTGAAATCCAAATCCGTTGGTTTTGAACATTACGATATGCCCGGGCTTGAACGTCATGGCGACATCCATGTGGCAGGAAACTTCAAGGCCGCCTGGTTCAAAGACCCTGACGGCAATATCCTGCACATCAACAACCAAGAATAGCCGGCGCGAAATCTTCTCCATTAAAAACGGCCACTTCAGACTGCCTGTCACGACGCCAATTTGACGTAGTTCGGCAACAGCCGGGAACGGGGAAGACGCACGGTGACACGTGTGCCCGCTCCGCGTTTGCTGTCGATCTCCAACGCGCCGTCATGAAGCTCCGCCAGGGCGGCGCAAATCGGCAGACCCAGGCCGGTGCCCTCATGGGCAGGGGCGATGGTTGAATCGACCTGGCCATACTCCGACAAGGCGGTGGCGATTTCGGCCGGAGTCATGCCCACGCCGGTGTCGCTGACCGTCAGCGCCATGCCATCTTCCGACAGGGCGGCGCTGACATCCACCTTGCCGCCCGCGGCGGTGAACTTGGCCGCGTTGGTCAGCAGATTGACGATGATCTGTTTCAGAAGCCGGTAGTCGGCCCACAGCATGGGAAGCAAGGGATCGAATTGGGTGGACAGCGCCACATGCTCCGCCCGCAATTTCACCAGATTGATGGCTTCCTCTACCACCGCCGGAACCGAAACCGCCTGCTCCCGCAGCTCCATCTTTCCGGCGCTGATCTTGGACAGATCCAAGACATCGTTGATGAGGTCGAGCAGATGGATGCCGCTTTTGTATATGTGCTCGGCATATTCGCGGTAGCGCGGCGAGCCAAGGGGGCCGTAAAGCTGGGTCTTGGTGATTTCGGCGAAGCCGATAATGGCATTCAAGGGGGTGCGCAGTTCATGGCTCATGCTGGCCAGGAAATTCGATTTGGCCCGGTTTGCCTCTTCCGCTTCGAATTTCGCCCGGGACAATTCCCGCAGGGCGCGGCCGCGCTCGCGAAGCGCGGAAAAGGCCCAGAAAATGCCCACCGTCAGCACGGTGACAATGGTGCAGACCAATCCCGCGATGCCGGCGAAGGTATATTGCAGGGCCCGTTCACGGGACGCGCGCAGCGTGGAAATGGCGGTTTGCTGGTCGCGCTCCAAAGCGGCGTCGAGCCGTTCGATCCTGGCCATCATGTCGAAGCCCGCCCCCGAAGCCAGAATGGCGTCAGCGGCTTCGCTCTGATTTTGCCGGCGCAGCGAGATGGTATGATCCAGCTCCGCCATCTTGCTGCGCACCACGGCGTCCAGCGCCCGGATATCCGCCGTGTTGGCCGGCACCCTGGCCGCCAGACTTTGGAGCTGCTCCAGCGCTTTGGAAAGATTTGCGTGGGCGGATGTATAAGGGATGAGAAAGCGATCCTGGCCGGTCAGGAAGAAACCGCGCTGACCCGTCTCCGCGCCCTGGATCAGGACATGAACCCTTTGCAAGGCGTTGAGCACGGAAACGTGCCCGATAATTTCTGTGTTGAGCCGTTCGTTGCGGAAAAACTGCGCCGCCGTCAGAAAACCGATCGCGGTTATGGTGAGCGCGGCAAGACTCAGCGCAACCGCACGGAGCGAGCGCAACTTCACGCGTCTCAATAGTGCCAGGGGCCGATGTTCTGTTTCTATCAGAGCGCACCTTTCAACGGGCCAGCCTGACACAAGCTGGTGTAGGAACCGCAAACGAACCCCCGCTTGTTCCGCGCCGGGCGCGAAGTTCCATGATCCGGTTCGAGACAGGGGTTATTGCGATTTAACCAGTCAGAGCGGGCGATGGAACTTTCGGAGGTTGCGGGGCGCGCCTTGCGTGGCGCGTCGGTTGCAGCATCCGGCGGATGTTACAACGATCCCGCATTGAAGGTGTCGCAGGCATTGATGTCGCCATTGGCCAGCCCGCGCTTGAACCAGCGCACCCGCTGGTCGCTGGTGCCGTGGGTGAATGAGTCGGGCACCACATACCCCTGCCCCTCCTGCTGCAGCGTATCGTCGCCGACAGCGGAAGCGGCGGCGAGGCCGGATTCGATGTCGCCATCCTGAAGAATGCGGAATTGCTGATTGGCGTGATAGGCCCAAACACCGGCATAACAATCGGCCTGCAGTTCCGTGCGCACGGAGGCGCCCCGCGCACCGGTTTGCCCCACATCCTGTGCTGCCATGGTGCCCAGAAGGTTCTGAATATGGTGGCCATATTCATGGGAGATGACATAGGCCCGGGCAAAATCGCCGGGCGCACCGAAACGGCTGGAGAGTTCATTGAAGAAGGAGAGGTCGAGATAGATATGGGCATCGCTGGGGCAATAAAACGGCCCAGCGGACGACTGGCCGGTGCCGCAGCCGGTTGGCGTGGCGCGGTCGTAAGCAGTGAAGGTGGCGGGCGTGAAGGAGACGCCCCGGGCTTCCAGCAAAGGCCGCCAGACATCTTCATCCGAGCCGATGATCTTGCGGGCAAAGGCAAAATCGGCGTCGTCGGTGCGCGGTCCGGAGGTCTGGCTGTAATCCTGGTCGCCGACACTGCTGAGGAGATCGGCAGGATTGACGCCGAACAAGAGGGAAATGACGATAACCCCGACCAGGCCAAGGCCGCCGCCGCCCACGGCGATATGCGGGCCATAGCCGCCAAAGCCGCCGCGGCGGTCTTCCACATTCCGGCTTTCGCGAAGTTCGTCCAGGTCCATCAGGGTTCCCTCCGCCCTCTAACGTATGAGGCGCGGGCAAGGATGCAAGAGCGCAAATACCCCCCGGCCCCACAGCCTGTTAGGATGACGCACGATCGCAAGGGAGAGGGCATGCGATTTCTGGCGATGCCGGCTGTGATCCTGTTGGCGGGGTGTGCCTCGCTGGATTCCGATCTCAAATCGGCGGACAGCAAATGCACGCCCGGCAGCGCCATGACGGCGTTTGTCACCTGTCTCAACGGCATGGAAGAGCCGGTCTGGCAGAAGGATGCGCCGGACCATGTCGCGGACTACCGGCGTTTTGCCGCCGCCCGTATGTCACTGGCTTTGGACCTGGACAGCGGCAAAATCTCGGCCACGCAATTTCGGGATGGCGCCGCCGCAGCGCGCGCCACATTCAGCGCCCATTTGCGCACCGGGCAGCAGCAAGCGGCTTCACAGCGCGCCGAAGACGATATGCAGCAGATGCTGCAGCACAGCCCGCCGCCCGGAGCGGACGGAATGGGCATGGGCATGGGCATGAACAATATGGGCATGTAGCGGCGGAAATCCCGCTAGGCGCCAATGCCTAATCGATCTTTTTGCGCGTGCCCGGCCGCTGGGTATCGGTCAAAGTCTGGATGACATTGCCGATATGCTGATCAAGGGAAGCAAGGCCGGTGGCGCCGGCATCGCGCTCGGTGCGCGAGGCGGGACTTCGCGCATCCACCAAGGCGATAAGAACAAGCTCGTCCGGGCTGCCCCCGGGTTTGACGCCATCGGCAACGGACGCGGCGTCTTTCTCCACATCCACGGGTTGGACCAATCCCTGCTCGATGCGCTCCGCTTCCGCTTTCGCCCAGGCTTCACCGGCCGGCGTCAAATCGGCCCTGGCCTGGGCGATGATGTGTTCGGTGGTGCCGGTAACAGCGGCATTATCCGGCGCCTGCGCCATGGCGCTGGAGGCCGCCAGCATCCCCGCCAAAAGCAGCGGCGCGGAAATTCTCGTCATGGCTAGCGCGCCGGCGCGGCGGCGGCCTGCACATTCTCAATCAGGCAGCGTTGCGAGACATTGGCGGCGTCGGCGGGAACATTCAGGAAGTCGTTGCGGCCGATGCAGGAAAGACCGCTACCGCTGCCGCTTGTGAATCCCATGGCTGACGGCCATTTCAAATCGTGGCAGCCCTTGGCCAGGGAAACCGTGAATTGCTTGCCGACCCTGTCGGTGACGATCAGCGTCTGGTCATTCACCACTTTCCAGCCATTGACCATGTCCTGGCGAAGACATGTCTGGGCCGGTTGAGCGGCCGCGGCGGTTGCCATCACGGTTCCCAAAACGAAAGCGGTAAAGACGCGTAGGATCATGGTTCGCGCTCCTCCTGTTAAGCGGTGTTAACGCGTGAATGACGATATCGCTTCGGGCGCCCGCGTTAATTGTTGCTGACGAAAACTCTGGAAAATCATTTTACAGACGCCGCTCTGTTAACTGCCGATTTCGCCCCACATTCGCAGTGCATCCAATGGTACGGATGTTGCTTCCGGTATCCGCAAAGGCTGGGCGCAATCCGACTCTGCTGTCGCGAAAATGATTTCGTGAAGAATTTACGATTGCGTGACGCCAGCCGTTAACTGGCAAGGATACTGACTATGAAGAAAGTACATTCTCTCTTGGGCTCGGCGCTCATCTGCGGCGCCATGATGGCGATCAGCGCACCGGCGTCCGCCAGCCCGATCAATCTCATCCTCAACTCGTTGAGCTTCTCCTATGCGGGCAGCGGCAGCTATGCCAGCGGTCCGGCCCCGAGCTTCGCTTTTGACAACGCCCATGTCAGCACCAGTAACGCGGGCAACGTGACGACGGTGGATCTGCCTTACACGTTCAGTTTCACCAGCGAGGGCGCCTCGGTAACGCCGACCAAGCCGTTGTGGGTGGTCGAGCCGAACAACTGGTTTTTGCAGCCCAACTCGACGGGCGTCATCACCGCCACGTTTGGTTTCATTTACAACAGCGTGTCCTTCAACCTGGTCGAAAAGGTGGATTACACCGCCTATCTTTTTTCCGACTATGACACCCTGATCTGGCGGCCGGGCACCAACGGCGTCTGCACCGGCACGTCGCTTACCGACTCCTGCACTTACAGCTTCACCATTTCGGGCCAGAAATTCTCGATCGAGATGGACAATGAGACCGACTGGAACATGGCGCAGTTCGATGCGGCGTCAGTCGCCGTGGCGCCGCCCACCACCGTGCCCGAACCCGCTTCGGTGACGCTGATGGGCGCGGGCCTGCTCGGTTTCGGCGCCTTTATCCGCCGCCGCAAGAAGTCCGCTACGGCCTGATTTTCGTCAAACAGCAACAAAGAAAAAGGGCGGCCGAAAAGCCGCCCTTTTTATTTTGGCACCGCTGTTAGTGGCGCATGTCCTTGGCCGAGGGCATCACCGGCTGGAGTTCCTTGATCGCCGCCAGGACCCGGACCCAGGCTTCCATTTCATCCAGATCGCCCTGGCCGAAAAAAGCGTCGACCCGCTGTCCGGCAATGACCGCCGCTTCGACGTCATAAAGCTCAATCATCTCGTGCGCGGCGCGAAATATATCGACTTCCGTCATGATGGCCTCACCCTGCGATCGCCGAACTTCCTTTATACGAAAACGGCACCCGGAGGTGCCGCGCCGTATATTTTCACAAAAATTGGTTTAGACTTTCTTTACTTTCCGCCGCCGGCGCATCACCGCCGCCGCTGCCAGGCCGCCGCCAAACAGCGAGATGGTCATGGGTTCCGGCACCGCGGTTACAGCGGCGGGATCGAAATCGTAAGTCGTATCGACGTTGTTGATGCCGATGGTGAAAGCATCGACATAGCCATTGAAGATATCGGTATCGCTGGCGAAGCCGACATTAAAGCGAACCCCGCCCAAGCCATCGGGAGCGTTGGCGATGGTGGCGGTGTTGTAGTCGGCGCCGAGGCAGGCTTGAAGCGTGTCGACGCCGGTGCCGGGCCCGCAATTGCCGTTATTGTCCCACCAGCCGCCGGCCAGAGCATCCCAGCTCTGCCAGGTATTCAAGATCGGATCGCCCTGATTGATCAGCGAGGGATTGCCCGTGCTGGGCGTCTGATAGGGCGGTTCAAAGAAGAAAATATCGTCATAGGCGGTGTCGCCATCGGTATCGACCATCAGGCCGAAATAGGGAAATTGCTGGCCGTTGTTCGAGGTCACATATGTTGAATACATCAGTGTGGTGATCTGGGAGATCAGGGTGCCGGCGTAGCCGGTGTTGCGCAGCTCTTCGCTGCCGTCACCGCCGCCGCCAATGCTGCCGTTGCCGGCGGCGAGATTGGCGCTGCCTGTTCCAAGCGGCGGCGTGTCAGGTCCGACCACCATGCCGCCGCTGCTGTTGGGGTTGGCGCCCTGGATACCGTTCACGTCCCGGTTGTCGAAGGCCCAGTTTCCCATATTGCTGGGATCGACGACAATCACTGCGGCCTGGGCGCCGCCGGAGCCCGGAACGGGGACCAGCAACGCGGCGCTGATCAGCAAGGCGGATGCGAATGGAACTTTTGGCGACATCAGGCTGGCTCCCCTCGACATGCGATGACGGAACTCCAAGCCGCTCGCGAAGAGGCTTCGGAATTCATCAAACAGAGTTAATGCAGGAAGCGTGCCGTTCTGTCCACGGCAAGCGAAACAACACTTAATAATGCAGTGGGTGATTCGGCTGTAATCGAGGATTACAGTTTTCGCCCGGCACCGCCGGGAAGAATTCAGTATCCCACCGTGAACCGCTGACCGGCGAAGTGCGGCTGCTCCGCTTCGTCGACGGCCGCCATGGCGAGATCGGCGACATTGATGGCGCTTTTGCCGGCCGCGTCCTTCACCGGTGCCGTGGTCGAGGTGCGGTATTGACCGGTGCGATTCGGTTGGGGCGGTTTGCCCATGGTCCAGCCCTGAAGATCCGAGGGCGGCGTCAACACCGTCCAATTGATGTGGCTGGCGCGATAGGTCTCCAGCGCGACGGCATGGCCCAGGATAATTCCCATCATGGGATTGCCGGTCGGAAGATGCACATTGGCTTCAATTCCGGCGCGGGTGTCATACATCATGGTGGGAGCGGCGCCGATCTGGATGATGTGGGGACCCCGCGCCGCGCCGGTATAGGCCGCAACCGCGGTTTTTGCCGCCAGGGCCGAGACCGAATTTTCCGGCGGGGTGTTGCCGCTGTCGAGCACGGAAATAATGACCGCGTCGGCGCCCGCCGTGATGGATTTGAAACTGGCGACATCGGTGACGTCGCCCGCCACGGCTTTGTAATTGGGATTGTCGAATTTCGCCTTGCTGGGATCGCGGGCGACGCCGGTCACTATATCGCCGCGCCGTAAGGCTTCCTGGGTGATGAGGCCGCCTATGGCGCCGGTTGCGCCATAGACCACGATCCGCACCCCGGCGGCCGAGGCGGGCGCGGTGGCCACAGCCGCCAGAAGCAAAAGCGCCAGAGCAATATGATTGAGTGCGTCAGCAATCCGGTTCATCGCCGCCTCCATTCACGGGAATTGGCCTCGACACCGGGCCAAGCCAAGCCGTTCGGGCTCTAGGCTACGCGCGGCGCGCGGCCCGAGGCAATGGCAGTCCGGCAAGGAGAAGCGGATATTGGCGGCGCCCGAAGGCGCCGCCAATGTTTAAACCGGTCAGGCCTTGGGCTTGCGCCGGCGGCGCATAAAGGCCCCCGCCGCAAGGCCGCCGCCAAACAGCGAGATCGTGAAAGGCTCCGGCACCGCGGTGGTGGCATTGGGATCGAAATTGACGGTCACATCATTCGCCGTATAGGCGTCGACATTGCCATCGAAGCTGGCCTGGCCGCTGCCGGCTTTGAACAGGTTGGAAACCGCCACGATCCCCTGAGAATCCAGGAAAGCTGCCGCATCGGTGAATGAGCAATAATTGCCGCCGATGGAGCAATTGCCCGAGTCCGCCGTGACCAAAGCCTGGCGCGAGAAATACCAAGCGACCTGCGTGCTTGCATTCCAGCTCTGCCAGCTATTGTCCACCACCGTGCCCAGCAGGCCGGGATCGAACACCAAACGCCCCTGATAGACGGCGGCGCCATTATATAAGTCGAACTGCAAGGTCGGCGCCGAACCCGATCCCGGAGTCGATGTCGTCACATAGGTCGAGTAGCCAAGGGTGGTAAAGGTGCTGAGCGAAGTCGGAGCCAGCGCATGGAATAAGATCTCGCTGGAATTGGCATCGCCGACGATGAACTGCGCGCTTCCCGTCCCCAACGGCGGCGATCCCGGTCCCACTTCAAATCCGCCTGAGGCGTTGGTGCCGGAATTGTCCATGTTGCTGAACAGCCAGCCATTCGGATTGGATGGCGTGACATCAATCTGACTGGCCCAAGCCGATGTTGCCGAAAGCATCATTGCCGCCAAAGCGGGGACTAAAAACCGTGTCGTGTGAAAATGCATTCCCTGGAACTCCCTTTAACTTTTGCTAGTCTTTACAGACATTTGCTTGGTTAATAGGAGAGCAATAATTGTGCCAGACGTGACGGGCGCGGAAATACTGGAAATCGATGTAACCAAGTGTCGTCAGTGTCATCGCGGATTACATGTTCCTTCTGCTGACGATTCACGCGCGGTTGCCGATGTATGATTCGCGCGCTTGCCGTTCCATCGATTGATCCACTTCGCAGAGATGACGCGCGTCATCACCCGCACACACTTATTGAATCGGTTCAGTGGCGCTGGGCGCCGAAACGTACCTTCGGCGCGGCTCTGCCCCGATACGGTGACGGCGGAAACAAGATGGCCGGCCCGAAGGCCGGCCATGGAGAAACAGGTTGCGGGCCGGGCGCGGGGCCTGACCTCGCCCCGCTTTAGCCCTTGGCCGCGAGGGCCGGGCTCTCATTTTTGACCGGGCCGCTGGAAGCAACCGCCACCGGCTTGGGGATCGGCCTGGCATCGGGCTTGCCCATGTCCGGCTTCAAATTGCCGCTGATGAAGGCGCCGGATTCGATTTTGATGTCCTGGTGCAGCACATCGCCGGTCATGCGCGCCGTACCGGTGAGAATGACTCTTTTGGCTTCTATTTTGCCATCGATGGAGCCGGCAAGCTCGACTTCCTCGCCATAGACGGAGCCTTTCACTTTGGCATTCTGACCGATCTTGACGCCGACACCGCGCACATCGCCCTCGATCTGGCCGTCGATCTGAATGTCTTCCGTGCTTTCAAGCTCGCCGGTGATTTTGAGGGCTTTGCTGATGACCGATCCCATAGTGTCTCCTGTCTTTGCTTGGGTTGGAATGGAAGATGGTTTTGCCGGTGATGACGGCGGCATGCCGCTTGGGTTTTTCTGCGGCGCAGTCTGATGCACCGGCGCGCCCGACTTGGACGGCGGGACCGGCGATTGCTGCCTGGCCGCGATGTCGTCGGACTTTTCGTTGCGATTGAAGATGCTCATTCACGGACCTCCGGAAGTGTTTCGAGGGTGTCGAAGTAGTTGACCGGGCGCCAAGGGGTACGGCCGGTGACACGGGCGCCTTGAACGACCGTGAGGGTGGTGTGGAAGATGCGGCCTTCGACCACGGCGCTGGCCTCGACAACGACATTGGGCGCGAACACGCGGCCATAGAGCTGGCCGCTGATCACCACCTCACGCGCGACAATGTCGCCTTCGACCAACCCGCCGGCAGCGATCACCAGCTTGAGCGCGGAAATGCGGCCTTTCACCAGGCCATTGATCACAAGTTCGCCGTCAATCTCCAGCGTGCCCTGGATTCCGACGCCGCGGCCAAGGAAAGAGACCGGCGTGCCGGGCTCGACATGTGCAACAGCTGGCCCCGGCCGCTGGGCGGGGGATCGACGCATCGACGCAAGCATGAACATCCCCTGTTCACGAGTGTCCCACCGCCCGGCGGCATCATGAACAGATAGGAATGAGAGGGCAAGCATTTATTCCGTCCGCAGATTTTCTCAGGAAACCGGCGCATTCTTTTAAAAGCAAAGCAATTCTTAATGCCGGTTTCCGGGGCGCGTCCGGGATGGCGCGGAATGTGACGTTTCCACTAGAATGCCGGCATGACCGAGATGACACGCGAGCAGCTTGTCGAATTGAAGACGGCCTTGGAAAGCGAAATTGAGATTTTACGTTCTCCGCTTTCCTACGGTCTTGGCAGCATCCCCATTTCGTCCCATGACCCGCAAAAGCTGGCGGAGCTTGAGGGCGAGCTGGCCGCGGTGAATGCGAGGCTTGGCGTTCAAACTCCGGACCGCCCGGCGTAATGTTATTTTAGGCCGGCATGTCTAAGATTTTCCCGTTATGACATTTGGACCCCTGTTCCGGCGGTGGTGCCTTTGCTTCGGCATCACTGTGATTGCCGTGGCGATCTCCATCCCGTGGCTGGATCTGCCGATCCTGCTGGCATTCCGGGGCCATGCCCGTCCCCTGGTCCATATCGGCAATAGCCTGGGCAGCGCGGTTTTCATCGCCGGAGAAGTGGTGGTGATCACAACCCTCGCCATTGTGCGCCTGGCACGCGGACATCTTTCTCCTTTCGCCAAGGCCGTGTTCATCGGCTGTTGTGCCTCGCTGTCGGCTTTCGTGGCCAATGATTATGTTTTGAAATTCTTCTTCGGCCGCCTCAATCCGACGGATTATTTTCACAGCGCGCAGATCGGCATTTTTCATTTCTTCCAGGGCACCGAGCATAGCGGCTTCCCGTCCGGTCACATGGTTCTGTCCACCGCCTTCGCCGCGGCCATGATGCGGCTTCAGCCATGGACGCGGATGCCTTTCATGGTCCTGCTCGGCATCGGGTCGGCCCTGCTGTTGGTGGGGGGCTGGCATTTTCTCAGCGACGTCATTGCCGGCGTCTTTGTCGGCGGCACCGCCGGATTCCTGGCCGGTGAGCTGTGGGCCAAGCATGTGGAGTCTGGCGCCCATGAGACGGCTGCTTTATGAATCCTGACAGGGCGCCGTCCGGGGAGGCAGCCATGGCCAAGAATAATGTGTCACGCCGCGCATTGTTGGGCGGATTGAGCGGGATTGCGGGCAGCGCCCTGTTTGCCCCGGTCTTTGGACAGGGCGGCTGCCGCGACGGTTATGCCCTCAGCGGCAATGCCCGCTGCCCGCTTGCCATGGATCAAGCCACCGCGCCGATCAAGGAGGTGTTCGATCCCACCGGCTGGCAGACCACGGCTTTGGAATCCTTCACCATCGATGTGGTGGATTACAAAAAGGAAGCCGCCTTCTATGCCGCGCTGATGGGATGGCGCCTGCGTGAGGATGACGGCAAGCAAGCGGTCATGGATGTGGGCGATTGGGGCAATTGCATCTTTCGGGCGGCGCCTGCCGATTCCTTCGTCGCCGGAGCCAATGGCCAAAGGCCGCAATCCGCGGTGCGGGCCTTTGCCTGGGTGATCGACCGCTGGGATGCCAAAGCGGTTGCCGCGGCGCTGGAAAAGCGCGGCATGACGCCGGTGGCCGACAACAAGGGCGCGTTCGAGAGTTTCCGTGTGAAGGATCTGGACGGCTGGGATCTTCAAATCTGCAACGGCAAGGGATTGTCGGCGGCGCGCAAGGCGGCGCCAACCGCGCGGCTGAGCCAGGCCCTGCCCTTTGCCGCCACCGGCTGGAAAACCGTGTGGCTGGATCATTTTTCCTTCCGCGTCAGCAATTACAAACAAGCCGCGTCTTTTTACGCCAACCTTCTAGGCTGGAGGCGCACCTATGACGAAGGCACCCAGAATGAATTGGAGGCGGGGGATGTGGGTGAAGTGTTGTGCCGCGGCGGCAATCCCTTTGTCCCGGCGCAGGCGGCCACGCCCAAAGGCGCGGTGATCGATCACATCTCGCTCGGCATCACGCCCTGGGATGTGGAAGCGGTACGCCAGGCGCTGGAGTCACGCGGGCTGAAGGCGCAGATCGACACCTCGGCGGCTCATGTCGGCCCGGACGGCAAGATCACCCAGGACGATATCTATCAGGCGGCGTTCCAGAGCTATCACACCGACACGCCCAATGGTTTCAATCTGCAGATCAGCTGGAACACCATCGACAAGCGCCTGGCACTTGCCAATGCCGTCAAGCCCAAGGCGCTGCGCAAATATCAGACACCGGCGCAGCAGCCCCTGGGCCAGCCTTGAGACCCCACGCCTAGCGCGGAAGAGCGCACTGTTCCTTGGCGGCGATGGCGGCAATCAGGACTTGCGAGCCGCGCTGGGTCACCGTAGCCGTGGAAATGCCGGCACAAGAAGCGGCCGATAACCCGGTATAAGAATAGCGCGCCTGGACGCTATTGCCGGAAAGCTGTTGCACATATTCCAGCCTGAGCGGCTTTCGGGCATTGGAGAAATATTGGGTCAAGCTCGCGGCGGAAAGCGGCCCTTGGGACCGTTTCTCGGGCACGATGTGGTGCAGGGCGGCTTCCCCATCTTTCCGTTCCAGGTCCTGGTAAAACCGGGTTACGACAGCCATGGCCGCCGCCGAAACCTCATTGCCCGCGGCGTTTGAGGGCCCGAGCGCGGTAATCCGCATGACGAAAGCCGGTTTGGACAGCGAACCGCGCAAACTCACGCTCCGCTCCTGGGCGCAATCGGTATCGCTGGGGAACAGCTTCCCCGAAAAAACCACCTTGCCGCCGGCCGGCAGGCTTTTGGCCGTTTCAAAAACCGCGGATTGCGGATCCAGAAGGGTGTCATAGCCACGGTCGGAAAGGGCATTGTTCCAGCTGCCCACGGATACATCCGGCGCGATTTCAATCTGCAACACACCCTTATCGCCGCCGTTCGGTGCAACGGATTTAAGGGTCCCTACCCAGTCCGTGACGCCATAGGACGCGTGAAGCGCCTGGCATAGAGCGCTGCGGCGGGCGGCCCGCAATTCGCTTCCCGGCTGTTCACCGGCCTGGGCCTCCGCCGCCGCGGCGACAAAAGCGGCTTCATCCACCGGCATGGCGAAGGCCGGCACCGCGCCGGGCCGGGAAGATTGGGAGCCTGGGCTATTGGACGCGAAGGCATAACCGATTGTCGCGGCCAGAATGAGAGCTGCGCCCGATACAAGGCGCTTTTCTTGCGGGTCCATGGGACCGGTCTCTCCAAATGACTGTAAGAAAAATACGAAACGGACTGAATGAGAGTATGGAACTCCTCCAATGGCTGGGGAGCAGATCAGTTCCACGTGTCAAAATTATTTTCAGCCAACTAAAAAATGATGGCGCCCGCGAATGCTTCTTGCTCGCGCTTCGGTGGTGTTTTTGATAGCGAATCGCCCGCAGGCGGCTAGGCTGCGCCGTCCGGCTGCAGCGGTCTTACATATTGTATGGCGATGCCATTGCGGTGATGGCGCACCACCTTGCCCAGGCAACGGCCCAGGGCGATGACCTCGCCGATCGGGGGGCGGCCTTCGGTCTTCAGCGAAGCGCCGTCCAGCGAAATATCCAGGATGTCGCACGCCATCCGCTCGCCATTGTCGCGGACGATTTCGTCACGGGGGGCGGTGGGCGAGCGGGCATAGCGGCGCAACTCCGTCAATTCCGCCGCCCCCAACGATCCCTGCGAAACGAATTGATGCAACATCTCGGTCAGGCGCTTGCGCTTGAGTTCGCCGATGGTGAAGTTCAGCGCCGGCATGCCGCCGCCATGCAGGACAATGGTGCCCTCATAGCGGCCGAAACCTTCGATATACAGAATCATGTGCTTGCCCGGGGAAAGCTCATGCTCGCTTTTGAGGCCCGCGCCGCCGCCCGAAAGATTGACAAGCTCGCAGGCGATTTCCGTCTCGTCCTCGGGATCGAACAGATGACCCTGCAGGGACAGCGAGATCCGTTCATATTGACGATTCTCGGGACGATTCTCGGGGCGATTTTCTGCGCGCTTCTCAGGGCGCTTTTCAGGCTTCGCGGGGGCGGGTTCCAGCGGCATAACCGTAATGTTACGCCCAACACCCTAGAAGCTGCTTTGCAAACTCGATCAAAATTTCTGAAAGTTCCAGCAATCGCAATTGGGTGCGATAACGAACATTATATTCCGCAATTCATCTGCATTTTATCTCAATTTCGCGTTGCCGGGTTACATCGCCCTTAGCGGTGGCTCGGCCAAAATGGCACGGTCGAATGCTGGGTCAGTAACTGTGTCATGGCACAACGTGCAATTGCTTCGTTCGGAAAAAAGGAATTAGAGGGTGCGCCGTTCGCGAGCCTGACGGCGGCCGATGTCATTCGCGCGCCGATTGTGGAGCGGCGGGTCCCGGTCGACTTTCGCCCGCTCCTGAAGGCGCACAAGAAATCCGGCCGACTGTCCTTGCGCATTGAGCGCCTGCCCCAGGGCGCAAAATTTTCGGCGGGGCGGCGCGGCGAGGACAATAGCTGGGTGCTCGCGTCCGACGAGCTGGAAGATCTGGAATTCCTGGTCTCTTCCCATGTCGCGCGCGATTACCAATTCACCGTCCGGGTGATGGCTTTTGAAGGCGGCGAAATTTCAACCGTGAAGGTGGTGGAGTTCGCCGTTCCGGCGAGCAACGATGCCGCGCCGGTTCAGCCGCTCCAGCCCGGACGCGATCCCTCCGGTCCGGATGCCGCCCTGCGCGGCCAGCTCAGTGAAGCGCATGCGCTGCTGGCCGCCCGCGAGGCGGAGCTGACAGAGTTGCGCGCCGCGCTGGAAAACGCCGCCAGCGAAAAGGAAGCCGGACAGGCGCGGGGCCAAAGCGAGGCGGAAGCGGAGATACAGCGCCGGATCGCGGAAGCGGTGGAACAAGTCCGCGCCCAGCATGCCCAGGAGCATGAGGCGAGGGAATCAGAGCGCAAAAGCCGGGCGGCCGTGGAGGCGACGGTGGAAAAACTCGCGGCGGAGCAGGAGCGCGCCGAGAGCCAGTTGCGGTCGGAGGTTGAGCGCCAATCGGAGCGCCAGTCATGGGAGACCGAATCCACAAAGCGCCTGGAAGCGGCGCGGCAGGAATGGAAGCTTGAGGCCAGCCGGAGCCTGGAGGTTGAGCGTCAATTGTGGAATGCCGAAACCACAAGGCGCCTGGAATCCGCGCGCCGGGAATGGGCGCTTGAGTCCGGCCGGGGCTTGGAGTCCGCGCAACAGGCTTGGGCGGCGGAAAGCGATGCGCGCACCAAGGCGGAGATCGCGCGCGTAAGGACGGAAAGCGAACAACGCATCGAGGCAGAGCGTCAAAAAACCATCGCCCATGCCGGTGTTGAGGCCGCCAAGGTGCTGGAGCGCTGGAAATCGGAAAGCGACCAGCGGCTGGAGACCGCGCGCCAGGCCTGGGTTGCCGAGGCCGCCGCGCACGCCAAGGGCGCAGGTGACAGCGCCAAAGCCGATATCGAATCCCGGCTGGAGACGGAACGCCAAAGCTGGAAGGCGGCCGCCGAGGAAGAGATAAAGAAAGAACGCGCGCGCTGGGAAAGTGATGTCGAACAGCGCCTGGAAGCGGCGCGGCTCGAAGCGCGGGCGCAAAGCGAAGCGGTTCTGGTGGCCGAATGCACCCGTCTGGAAGCGGAAGCAGAGCAGCGGGTGGCCGCCGAACGCCAGCGGCATCTCATTGAAAACGCGGCGGCGGCGAAAGCCGCGGTGCCGCAGAGCGATGGCGAGACGGCGCTGAAACTGGCCGAAGAAAAAAACAAGACCCGCCAATTGGACGCTGCCTTGACCGCGGCGGCCAGCAAGAACCGGGACCTGGAAACCGCTTTGGCGGCCATGACCCTGGCCCGCGAACAGGCCGAGCAGGCCTTGGCCGCGGCCCCGGTGCCGGATGACCAGGATGGCTATATCCGGACCCTGCAGTCGGAAATCGCCACCTTGCGCCAGTCGGTGGTCGATCAGGCGGCAGAACTCGGAAAAGTCCATGCCGCGGTGGAGCAGTCGATCCCCTTGCACCTGGTGCATGCCTCGCACAATTTGCCGATCGGCAAACTCCGCGATATCCGCGACGACGATGACGCGGACGGGCGGACCAAGAAAAGCATCATGCGGGATTTCATGATGGTCGCGGCCGTCGTGGTGCCGTTTATCCTGCTCTATCCCTGGATCGCGGTGTATCTGCCCGACGGTTTGCGCGGCGGCATCGCCACGGTGAGCGGCGGCTTGCTGAGTGTGGATGCCGAGCAACCGGCGCCGGTGGTGCGGCGGCCGATAGAAGCCGCGCCGGCGCCGAAAGTTGCGCTTCCGACCGCCGTCGCCGACCGTGTCTTGAATGTGCGGGCCACGCCGGCGACCGATGGCGCCGTGCTCTCCTCCTTGCCGAAGGACGTCGCCGTCACCGTGCTGGGCAAACAGGGCAACTGGACGCAAATCGAGATTCCGGCCCAAGGCGCGGCCAAGCCCCTACAGGGCTGGGTGTGGAGCGCTTATCTCCAGGCCAAGGCCAACTGAAGCTTCTTGGGTTGGGGGCTCAGGTACGTCTCTGGGCGCCGGGGAGCAGCAAGCCGCAAAGCCGTACCTGAGATTTCCAGTCCATCTTCAGCGGGAAGACGGGCTCTCGTAGTGGCGGGTCATCCAGTCGTAGTAAATCCACACGGCGAAGATCCCCAGAAAGCCGGTGGTGAAATTGCCGCTGGGGCCATTGAAGTAATACATCCCTGCTTCAATGACGGCGAAGCCGATAAAGTAAGGCAGTTTGCTGCGTAAGAAATTCAATGCCGTGCTCCTTGAAAGACATTATCCCGCCAGACACGGCGCGGCTTATTCGGCCGGCACCGTGACGGCTTCCTGTTGCGGCGCCGGCTTCTTGTCGAAGAAGCGCTCCAGGGCGGGGAAAGCCCGCACCGCGAACAGCATCTTCAGATAGTTGGGCTCATCGGGATAGCCTTCGGGATGGCCAAGCGCGGCGGGGGCCAGCACATTACCATGCTCATCCTTGGGCAGGCAGAAGGTGCCGAACAGCTGATCCCAGAAGGTGGTGGCGACGCCGAAATTGCAGCCATAGCGGAAACGCGGATCGTCCGGGAGCACCGTCGAATGGTGCCAGCGATGCACTTCCGGGCCGTTGAAGATGTGGTTCAGCCAGCCGCCTTTGGCGTCGGTGCCGCTATGGGAGAAATTGCCATAGTTGAGGTCCAAGAGACCGCCCAGCACGACCGCAATCGGATTGAAGCCGATGATGCTGAGCACCAACCCGCCCACGACATTGCGGAAGGCATAATCCAGCGGATTGGAGACCAGCACGTTGGTGGCCTGCACATTGGTCACGCTGTGATGATAGCCATGCAGCTTCCAGAGGAAATTATTGTAGTGCTCAAAGCGGTGCACCCAATAGCCCCAGAAGCTGATGAACAGGAACACGGCGATGACCTGCACCCAGAGCGGGCCCAACTGATCGGAAAGGCCGAACAGGAAGCGGCGGCCCAGGAAGGTCTGGGGACCCCAATGCAGCACCGGCAACACCAGCGCGCTGATGACCCCGCCGATCAGGAAGGTCTGCACCATGGTGGAGGTGAGATCGCGCCAGATCATGTGCCGCTGCGACACCGCATGGCGATAGGTCCAGACCCGCTCCAGGGTGATCATGACGAACAGGACCACGAAGCTGTGCCAGTAGGGGAAAGCCTTGGCGAGCGGGGTGCCGCGGCCGAGATAGGAGAGCCCTTCGAAAGCAACCCCAAGCAGGGGCAAGGTCAAGTAAGCCCCGTAGTTCAACACCTTCTTGGACAGCATGTCCGCTTCTCCCATTGTATCTTGGCCGCTGACGCGATCTTGGAACGCAAACTGTTGAGAAGAGTGTAGCGGCTCCCGCGCCCATGAAAAGGCGTAAAACCTTGCCGGCGCTGGTCATTCCGCAGCGCAGCATCGCGGCAAGAGCAGCGAAAAAACCCTTTTTATGATGGCTGAATTGCTGCCGCGATGACGGCGAAGGGCAGGGAATAAAAGGACACCAAGGGCGCCAAAAATCCCTTTTTATAGTGCATGAATTCGCGCCGCCGGCTGCTCCTGGAACCGGTTTTAACGCTGAAAAAAATTTTCGCCGACCGGAAAAAACGCGGCCGGAACCGGCGAAATGCGGGTCTGAGAAATGTCAGGCGGACATAAACCCGGCGGAAGATTCGCGGGAAACGCTCAACGCGCCATCGGCTTGACCGCGCCGCAATCGGCCTTGACCCAGTCGCCGGTGAAGTTGGACTTCATGTTCTGGGTGTGTCCTTCGACGCTGCCGGTAAAGGAGTATTGGCCGCTGTAATGGGTGTTGCCGGTATAGGAAACCTGCATCGAGCCTTTGCCCGTCATCTGGCCGCTACAGACCAGGTCGCCGGTCATGCCGTTTGGCGTGACATGCATGTTGGTCCATTGGCAGCCCATATTCTCATTGCCCATGCTGGGCGGCTTGTCGGCATTGACGTCCGCCGCGGTCATGCAGATTTGCGAATTGAAGGTGCGCCCGCTCGGCATGCTCATGCCCATCGCCTTCATCTGGGCCAGAGCTTCCGGCGGCATTTGCGGCATCGCCATGGACATGGTGGTCGAGATGTTCCACAGGCCCACTTTGCCATGGGCGGCAAACGCGGCGCCCGGAAGAACGATCAGGCAGGCGGCAACGCAAATCCATTTTTTCGACATCAAATCCTCCGGAGGTCCTGTTGGCGGTCAGCGGGCAAACCCGCATACTTCCCTGGCCGCGATCTTCAAAATCAACAATTCGCCGCCGCGCTGGGTGAGCGTGGAGTCGGACACGCCTTCACAGGACGCCCCCGATTTGGCGGTGTAGGAATAGCGTGCCTGCACTGTCGCCGCGGAAAGCTGCCGCACATCTTCCAGCCTGAGCGGATTGTCGATGGTCGAGAAATATTGGCCCAGGGATGACGCGGACAGCGTGCCGATGCGCCTGTCGGGGACAATGAAGGCCGAGGCGGCGCCGACATCTTCGCGCTCCAGATCCTGATAGAATTGCGACACCACGGTCATGGCCGGGGTGGTAAAATCCCCGCGATTGCCGTCGCCGAGCGGAGCAAAGCCGGACACATTCCGCACCACGCGGCTGCTGGCGTTGGGATCGACGGCGGGCGCGGGCGGAGCAGCAGCAGCCGCGGGTGGAGGTGTTGCGGCAGCGGGTTCGGCCGGTGCCGGCGCCGGCGGATTGGCTGGTGCGGGCGCAGCCGCAGGCGGGGGACTGACAGCCGGCGCGCTTGGCGTATTCATGCGCCCGATATTGATTCCAACGGCCAAAAGAATGATGGCGCCAACCACGATGGCCGCGCCTGCCGCAAGACGCCCACGTTGCGAGTCCATAGGACCGCCCTTCCCCAATCCGGGCGTAAACATAACCTTTTACGGCGCAAAAGGGAACTTGGCGCGAAAGGGACCGGTTTCAGGCGGCCAGGCCGAAGCGAAGCGCCGGGACGCGTGCTTCGGTATCCATAATGACGATTTCAAAGCGGGCGATGGAGCATTCGCAGTTGAAGATGCGCTCATCCAGAAACGCCCTTGCCTCATCCGAAATGACAGTGTCCCGCTCGGATTTGAGCTCCGATACCATGTCCATCAGCGCGGCGCGCGTGCGGCGGCAATCTTCCAGCAGAAGATCGGTACGGCGGCGCTTGGTGCGTCTTGGCGTGGCGTCCATTCCTTCGAAAACGCGACTCACGGCTGGTCTGATCCTACCCGGTTAACCATGCCCCGCGGAATCAGGCGGGGAACGCGCGCGCAGAAAACAGGTAATGATGGCGCAATCGCGGTCGAGGGCGGGCCGCCCAAGGCGTCCGGCTCGATGGCGGGCCCCCGGGTTTGGCCGGCCAGGGCCTGTTTAGGAGGCTCGCAGGCCCCCTTGCCGCGGGCCGGTCCCGGACCGCCCTGACCTCCTCTCAAGGCCCTATAAACATTGGAAAAAACCGGGCAGCGGCCCGGCTTTTCGCGCGTTTCCGTACGATTGGAAAATGAATCGCTAAGCTGGCCTTAACGGCCTGTCGTTAAAGCTGAATTCGGTAGATCAGGACAGTCATGGCCGCGTTGGACTTTTCCAAGCTTTCCGTATTGGTGGTGGACGATGTGCGGGCGGTGCGCCTGGTCGTTGCCAGCCTGCTCAGGCGCATGGGCGTGCAGCAGATTGCCGAAGCCGGCGATGGCGAAGAGGCCCTGCGCAAACTCGAAACCCTGAAATGCGATGTCATCATCACCGACCTGACCATGAAGCCGATGGACGGCATTGAATTCACCCGCAGGCTCAGACGATCGAGCAGCGGCGAGAACGCCTCGGTCCCGGTGGTGGTGGTCTCCAGCCATAGTGACCGCGCCAAGATGCAGGAAGCAGTCGAGGCCGGTGTGTCCGAATTCCTGTTGAAGCCGATCGTGCCCTGGATCTTCACGTCCAAACTGAAAGCGGTGCTGGAAAAACCGGCGCAGCTTGTTACCTCGGACGGATATTACGGCCCGGACCGGCGGCGGCGCTTCCTCCGGGTCAGCAATTGTCTACGCCGGCCGCCGGTGTTGTAGAGCGGGCGGCGGCAAAGCTATTCCGCAGCCTCAGCCTGCATCATGCTGCGCATGGCTTCGCGCAGCCGGTCGGCCGATAGCGGCTTGTGCAGCAACAGAAAGCCGCTGTCGCGGGCGCTTTGCAGGCGGTCCGGCGCGGTGTCGCCGGTGATCAGCATGGCGGGAATATCCTCATTGAATTCCGATTGCAGGCGGCGGATCACGTCGATGCCGTTTTCGCCATCCTGCAGCCGGTAATCGCAGATGATAAGGGCGGGCGGCCGGGCGCAATTGACCACCTGCGCCAGCATGTCATCGCCGCTCAGCGCCGTGATCACTTCATGGCCCCAGCTTTCCAGGAGGCGGGACATCGCTTCGCAGATCGCCGCTTCATCGTCCACCACCAGAACCAGGCCGCCCATGGCGTTGGGCGAGGCGGCGGCGATGATAGCCGGATGCGCATCGACAAACTGTGAGACAGGGATGGCCACTTCAAACAGGCTGCCCCTGCCCGGCTGAGAGGTGAAACGCAGCGGATGGTGCAGCAATCCCGTCAACCGGCGCACAATCGCCAGCCCCAGGCCAAGCCCCTGGGCGCGGTCGCGGCCCGGATTGGCGATCTGGAAGAACTCCTCAAAGATTTTCTCCTGATGCGCCTGGGAAATGCCCGGCCCGGTATCCCAGACCTGGACCCGCAAGGCTTTGCCCCGGCGGCAGCCCACCAGCACCCGGCCCTTTTCTGTGTAGCGCACCGCGTTGGCCAGGATGTTGCGCAGGATGCGTTCCAGCAGCATGGGATCGCTTTCCACCGCCACCGAACAGGGCACCAGCCTTAAGGTGAGGCCCTTTGCCTCCGCTTCCGGCCGCAGGTCGCTGACGATGCGGTGCAAGACGGGACCGAGCATGAAGGCCCGCTTTTTGGCGGTCATCACCCCGGCATCCAGGCGCGAAATGTCGAGCAGCGCCGTGAAAAGACCATCGAGCGCGCCGACCGAGGCGGCGACATGATCCAACAGCTTGCGCGCTTCCACACTCATCTCATGGGCGCGCAGGGCCCCGACAAACAGGCCCAAGGCATGCACCGGCTGACGCAGATCATGACTGGCGGAGGCGAGGAATTGCGATTTGGCGAAATTGGCCTGCTCGGCCTTGTCCTTTTGGACTTTGAGATCGTCCAGCAGTTCCAGATTTTCATAGCGCAGATTGAGGGAGCGCTTGACGCTGCCGTCATGGAGATAGCCCAGCCAGGCCACCACCGGAATCCAGATCAGGCCCATGATGGCGAAGGTGATGTGCTCCAGGTCGGGCTGAAAGGCGCTCCAGATCGTCAGCGGCAACAGCGACGGAAACAGCAGGGCATAAAAAGGCAGATAGCTGCCGAAACCCGAAAGCGAGCCATACACAATGGCGGAGATGATGATGATAATGAAAAGCTGGATATCGAATTCCCCCGGCGTCACCATCAACAGCGAACCGATGCCCCAGGTCATGCCGGCGGCAAAGGCGCCCAGGATGAAGGCGATATGCCAGCGCTGGCGCCGTTCCGGCGGCGGCTTGATGCGCTGATAGACGCGGACCAGGACCAGGCGTGTGCCGGTTTGGACCAGCATCACCGCCAGCCAGATATTCATCACGGCCGTGGAGACATGCCCGTGCAGGATCAAAAAGCCATACAGCACCACCGCCGCGGCAAGGGCCGCCAGCAATCCGATGGACAGGTTTTCGAAAAGGGCGTCGATCTGATCGGCTTCGATCTGCGCCATACGGTGCGGCGCGATCCTGTGTGGAATGGAAGTCATCGCGCCCGTTCCATTTCACAAGCGGAGGCGGACGCGGCAATATCGGTCCATGAGTCGTGCAGCATGAAGCTTCTGATTGTGGACGACCATTCCATCCTGCGTGAAGGCGTGGCGGAAATATTGCGCCAATCCGAGCCGGGGGTGGAAGTTCTGTCGGCCCGCACCATCGAGGAAGGCCTGAGCCTGGCCCGAGGCGGGGGATTGGCCGCGATTTTCCTGGACCTGTATTTCCCCGGCGGCGGCGGCATGAATGCCATCGGCCAGTTCGCCGCCGTGGCGCCGTCGGTGCCGGTGATCATCCTGTCTTCGTCCGAGAATGCGAACGACATCCAGCGGGCGCTGGCGCAAGGGGCGCGGGGATATGTGCCCAAATCCGCCAGCACCGAGAGACTGATCGCGGCCCTGCGCCTGGTGCTGTCCGGCGGGGCATATGTGCCCCCCGAACTGACCGGACAGGCGACCAATGGCGCCGACATTCTGACCGGCCGCCAGCTGGAGGTTCTGAATGCGATCGGCCGGGGACTCAGCAACAAGGATATCGGCCAGGCGCTGGGCTTGTCGGAGAAGACTGTCAAAACCCATGTCACCGCGATTTTCCGCGCCCTGAACGTGGTCAGCCGCACCCAGGCGGTGAATGCCGCGCGCAGTTCCGGGCTGATCGAAGGCTGAGCGGCCGCCCGCTTTCTCACAGATGGGCCGCCAACTGAAGATAAAGAATGGCGTCATCCTGATCCGGTGTGGCCTGGGTCAGCGGCACGCCGACGCCGGCATTGAGGGATACGCCATAAGGCCCGGTGAGCTGGGCACCGAACGCGACGGAAGTGAGAGACTCTTGCGGCGGCGAGGTGGAAAACACCATGCCGCTGTCGAAAGCGGCGAAGACGTCGAGACCTTCGAGAATGCCGCGGATCTGCTTGTGCAATTCCAGATTGGTGTAAAAGCCGCTGTCGCCGGCGAAGGTGCCGGATTGATAGCCGCGCACCGAGGTGGGGCCGCCGATCTGGAACAGCAGGTCCGACGGCAGAATCTTTTGCGGCGTGAGCTGCCAGGCAGCGGCGAAATGCACACTCCAGCCATCGTCAAAAGGGAACAGCGCCGAGCCGGAGCCGCTGAACAGCGGCACGTCGCGGTCGCCCGGCAGAATGGCGTTGTGGCTGCGGGCAAAAGTGAAGCTGGGCGACAGATTGGCGAGAATATCGCTGCCGATATAGGTGGCCGAGCCGCCCAGGATTGCGCGATAGGTGGTGGTGTCGGTGATGGCGCCGGCCGGTTCGGTGGTGGTGGAGGTGCCGATGGCGCCGTTGAGGGTGGCCAGCACCAGCCAATGCTCCGTCGCTGCCAGGGGGTGGCTCAGCCCCAAGGTGCCGGTCTGGCCGTTGCCGGTGATGCTGAGAGACTGAAACTGGCCATTGATGATGTCGATATGATTGCGCTCATAGCTGAGCGAGACGCGGTCGCCGCGCCGGCTGAAAGGAATGTTATAGGAAATGCTGCCGTCCAAGCCGCCGCCGGACGCGGTGCCATAGATCAATAGACGGTCGTCCAGACCCAAGAGATCGGTGTGGCGGTAATAAACGCCGCCTTCCAACCGCCCGGTGCTGTCGACGCCGTAATTGTCGACAAAGAGCTGGAACGTATCGGCGGCCGGCTCGGTGACATTGAGATCGATGTCGGTCTGGCCGAAATTCTGGCCCGGCTTGAGCATGGCCCGGAGCTGGGCGTCATTGGTGCGGTTGAAATAAACCACATCGCGGGAAAGCAGCCGGGCGTCCACTGTGTCGCCGGGCGCAAGGGTGATGCGGTCGCGGACGAAATTTTCCTGGACGCGGGCGGCGCCTTTGACGTCCACCTTGCCCAGTTTGCCTTCGATCAGGGTGATATGAACCACGCCGCCCGCGATGCTTTGCGGCGCCAGCACGGCCCGGGCGGTGATCTGTCCCAGGTCGCGGTAAAGATCGTTGATCTTCTGCACCAGTTCCGACAGCCGGGCGAAATCCACGCTCTGGCCGATATAGGGCCGCGCCACAGTGTCGAGTTGCTCCTGAGTGAGAAACCGGGACCGGTCGAAGGTAACGCCATTGAGCGTAAAGTTTACCGCAGGCCCAGCAGCGGCCGTGCCGGCGCGCGGCGCTTCCGGTCCGGTGACCGGGGCATTCTGCGGCGCGATCTGGGGCTGGGGCTGGCGGTTTTCCAGCTGCTGCTGCTGGCGCTGATTTTCGTTGCCAATGGCGCCGGGATTGATCTGGGGCGGCACTGCCTGGGCAAAGGCGGAGGCACGCGCCAGAAAGGCAAGGCAGACAATCGCCCGCGCGGCTTTTCCGGGCTTTGGCATCAATTCACGCCCGTGTTCACGGCGCCGCCATCCACACCGCTGACCCATTGCGGGAAGAGCGCCTGTTCACGCTCGGCGATGGTCGAGCCGCCATAGATATCTTCCAGCGAGCCTTGGGCTTCATTGCCGGCGAAATTCGCAACCCAGTTGGCGGCGGTAAGCGACAGCGGCACGGTTTCCAGCAATCTTTGCGCCGGCTGGGCATTGCCGGCGGCGTCCACGAAGGTGACGGCGAAATCGTTGCCGAAATCGACGACAAAGGCGGTGGTGGTGGTGTTCTTGCCGTCCTGGTGCAGTGTGAAATTCTTGCCGGGGATGAAGAGCTGAACGTTCACATTGGCGATGGGGCGGATGGAGACATTATTCATATAGACAATGGCGGCCGGGGTCACGAGAGTCATCTGGTCGGCCACCGTGCCCTTGACGATATCGATCAGAGTGGCGGTGGTGACGATGCTGCCGTCAATCACCGCATAGCGGCCGAAGGAAACGCCGTTGGCGGCGGCGATATCGAGATCGCTGCTGCTGGCCAGCGCCCCGTTCAAGCCGCTGATATTGATCTGCAGCGGGCCGCTGCCGGATTTGATGATCTTGGTGGCGATGACCGGGGCCGACAGCGAAATCTGATCCGCCACGGTGGCGTCGGTGAGATCCAGCGCCGCCGCCACGATGGTGACGGGGCCGGAGGCAGTCAGGTGACCGATGCGCAGGCTCTTGTCGGCCTGGATGCCCAGGGCGCCGGGCAAGCTCATATCCGCCATCACCATGTCGGTCAGGCCGTGGATATAGATGCCGCCGGCGGCGGTGCCCGCCTGCAGCGAAGGCACCGATACGGTGAGATATTGCGCGGCCGCGCCGATGCCGTGCTGGGCGAAAAGCGCGGCTGCGGCAGCGATGATATTGGTCACTCCGGCCTGGCCGGAGATGGTGCCGGCGCTGACGCTGACACTGCTGCCCGCCGACAGGACGCCGATCTTCAGCGCCGCCGGGCTGGCAATGGTGGCGTTGCCCGAAGCGGAGCCTTGCAGCGCGCCCGTGAGTTGGACGCTGAAGGGATGCGCCGTCGAGCCGATATCGCCATGACCGGCATGAAGATTGAGATTGCCGGCGATCAGGGTGATGCCATCCAGCGCCGCCAGGATGCCGCCATCGGAAGCGTCCAGATTGACGTCGCCGCCGGCGAACATGCGGTCCACCAGCATGTCGCCGCCGACGGCTTTGAGATTGATATTGCCGCCGGCGGTGGCGGAAGAAATCTCGTTGCCCTGATAGGCCAGCGCGTTGCCTGCGCTGCCCAGATCACCGGCGCCGGCCAGAAGCGAGATATGATTGCCCTTGATCGCCGTGCCCACGTTCGCCGCCAGGATGGAATGCGGCGCGGCCAGGCTGACATCACCCTGACCGGCGTCAATCGTTCCCAGGCGCAGATCGCCCGCCGCGGCCTGGATGAAGACGCCGCCCTGGGTTGCGCTGGCATTTAGGATGCCGCCGGCGCTGACAAACAGCGGCGCGGTCTGCTTGATCTCAACCGAAGTCACCGTCACGCCGGCCGGCACTTGCGTGCCGGTGAAACGAACCGTGGCGCCGTGGGTATCGGTGCCGACAAACACCACTTCGCCGGGGTTCCTGGCCAAGGCGATGGCGCGCTGCTGTTCGGGCGAGAGATTGCCGGATTTGAGATCGGCGATGGTGATGGAGACCGGCGCCGCCAGACTACCAACGCCATTGGTGGCGGTGAGATTGAGATTGTTGCCGGTGACGTTGGACGCCGCCGTGCCCAGGGTGGTGACGGTGGAAGGCTGCAAGGCAGTCAGCGACAGGGCCGATTTCAACTGGCCTTCGGTCCACACCGAATTCGCATTGAGGGCATCGATCTGGGCCTGGGAGGGCACAAAGCTGAAGCCGCCGTCCTTGGCCTGGAACGCCGTCTGGCTCTGCCAATTGGCGCCGACATATTGGGTAAAGTCATTGGCAAGCTGGCTGTAAAGCTGCTGGGCATATTGCTGCACCGTCATATTCGCGGCGGCGGCGGCCGGCTGATAGAAAGTCTGGCCGCCCGCATCCAGGGTGAACACAGCGCCCTGCACCTGGCCATGGCTCAGCAGCAGCCAGTATTTCTGATAGTCGCTGTTCACCGTCTTGGTCACCGCCGTTACCGTCACCGAATTGGAGCCGGTATTGGCAGCGGCGCCGGTGGCGGCGGTGAGCTTCAGGCTGCTCCAGATCGCCTGGACCTGATCGTCGGTGAGCAGCTGGGCCGAAGTGGTGGTCGAGGCATCCAGCAAGGCGCCGTGATCGACAGTGATATTCACATTGCCGACCGCGCCGCTGAAGCCGGTGGATTCCACCTTGCCGACCGACAGATCGCCCTGGAGTTGCTTCAGCGCGATGGTGCCGTCCGATGTGGCGTTCAAGGTGCCGGTCGCGGCCAGGGTCAGGGGCGCCAGGACGCCGATGCTGCCGCCCTGGGACGCGGTCAGGGTGACGTTCTTGCCGCTTACCGCTGCGGCGGTGGTAGCGCTGTCCATGTCGCCATGGGAGATCAGGATCACATCGCCATGGGCGGAGGCGACGGTGCCGATATTCAGGGCGGAGTTGGACTTCAGGAACACGCCCTGATCGCCGGAGGCGTTCAGTACGCCGCCATCGGTCTGGGTGGTGGAGAGCAGGCTGGAGGCGCTGCCCACGGCGCCATTGCTGGCGGTGAGGCCGAGATTGTTGGAGGTGATGCCGCCATTGGCGCTGCTGGTGATGCTACCGCCGCTGGCCGTCACCAGCGTGTCGCCATTGGGATTGGTGATCTGGCCGCCAATGGTAACCGCCGCGTTGGAGTTGATGGTGACACTGCCGCGGGTGGAGCCGGAGAAATCGATGGCGATGCGGTTGTCGGCTTTGACGCTGGTGGAAACCGTCACCGTGCCCTTGCTGATGTAATCAAAGTCCCAGGCGCCATCGAGACCAAAAAAGGCCGAACTGCTGGCGGCCGATTGGAAATTCTGGAAATCGTCGCTGCGGTTATAGACGTTGCAATGAGCGCTGGTGAACATGCAGCTGGTGTTGATGGCATCGACATGGGTAATGGTGGTGGTGCCGGTGATGGTTTCCAGCAGGACCGGCAGGCTGGTGCTCTGGCCGGTCAAAAGATGGCCGGCGCGGGACGTGTCCTGGGTATAGACCTGGCCGTTATAGAGGAACAGTTTGCCGCCGCTGCCCGCCACGTCGGCAGCCGTGTCGATGGTATCGACATAATACCAGGGATCATTGGCGTTCAGGCCCAGGCTGTGGCCGGTGGGATCGGTGAAGCCCCAGTTGCCGGTGGTGGGATTGGTGTTCCAATCGGCGCTGGGCGTGACGGTGCGGGAGAGGAAAACCATCTGATCCCAGGCCCAGCGCATGCCTGCCAGTGGATCATAGCCAAAGCTGGATGTGGGGCCGGAGCTGATCAGGGTGGCGTCGGCGAGCTTGGCGGCGGGATCGGTGGAGCTATAGACGCTGGTGCCCTGCCCCGGGGTGTAGACATACCACCAGTGATTGGGCGTGGTGTTGGGCTTGAGGGTGTCGATGATTTCCAGCGAACCGCTAAGGCCGCCGGAACGGTCGGCATTGCCGGCCGAGATATTGTTGACCGTGATCGGCGTGCCGGTCTGGTTGTTGATGGTGACCTGGCCCAGGCCGGCATTGACATGGATATGGCCGATGGCGTCGGTGCTCATGATGCCACCATCCAGCTTGATGGAGGCGGCGATGGCGCTGGACGCCAGCACATTGTCCAGCTCGATATGGCCGTCCGCCGGGGTGGCGCCGGCGACATAGGTGACTTTGATAAGTGAATCGTTGGCGCCCACCACCGTGGCGCCGGTGAGGGCGAATTTCGGATTGGTGACGGCGCCCGTCTGATAATTGTGCTGATCGGCGTTGATCTGGCCGATCAGCGCCGAAGACAGGTTGACCGACCAGTTTGTCGGCGTGCCCGCCGTGATGTCGGAATTGATGTCGATATAAGTGGCGTGGATGGCGATCTGGTTGGCGGTGATCGCCGAAGCGCCCGGATTGGGGGTGATGATATTGGTGTTGCTGGCGATGGTCAGGACTTCGCTGGGCACTTCCGCGATGGAGCGCTCGCAGCAACCAAAACCGCTGAAATTGGCCATATTCCATTGCGCCGGGATCGGGCCGGTGCTGCCGCCTTCGCACTTGTTGCCGCTGCGGGTGGGCAGGCAGTTGCCATAGACCAGGATGGTGGCGCCGTCCGAGCCGCGGCCATCACCCATGAGGGGATTGCCGCCCAGCACCGGGTTGGAGTTGCGGTCGTAGAGCGCCCAACTCAGCGCGTCGTCGGTCGCATAAATGTGATTGGGATTGTAGACCGCATTGACGGCATAGGCGATTGCCAGATCGGCGCTGGGGATTTTGGTCCCGTCATAGGTCGGGATGGTCATGAAAGGCGCCCAGTTGGCGATGGGCGAAGGACCGGTGGTTTCCAGCAGGCCCTCCGCCAAATCCACCAGCAACACGCCCTGCGGCACATTGATGATGACATTCTGGGCGATGATGGGCGCAAACTGGCCGAGCGAAGCGAAGGGCGCTTCGATATCCACCGAGCCGCCCAGATTCTCGATATTGCCGGTGACAAAGATCGCCGGGCCCAGGCTGGAGGTGCCGACCACGCTGTCATAGCTGTTGGTGATGGTGATGCTCTTCTTGCCATCGGCGCCGGTGGTGGTGACGCCGATACCGGCGGCCACCGCGCTGTCGTGGGTGGCGCCGCCGGAGAACAGGACTTCGCCGCCGGCATTGTCGGCGATCTTGACCGCGCCCAGCACCAGATAATCGGGGCTTTCATTATTGACGGTGATGCTGGCCTCGCCATTGGCGGTGAAGCTGCCGCTGCCGGAGAGGTTTTGCGCCGTCACACTCACCAGGCCGGCGGAGGCGAACAAGGTGTTGAGCTGGATGCCATCCACCGCGGTGGAGGACATGCCGTCGGACAGGAGCTGGGCGTCGGCGCCGCTGGCATAGCGGGCGACCAGTGCGTTGGGCAGGAATTGGCTGAGCAGGGCACCCGCCGGAACATAATTATAGGCTTCGGTGAAGCCGCCGGTAATGCCGAAATGGCCGCAATAGACGGTATCCGTATCGCCGCAATCGGTGATCGCGACCGTCAGGTCATGGAAGGCGCCGGCGGTGGCGTCGCCATTCATCGTCACGGTGGCGTTGCTGTGCGCATTGGCATTGTCGGTGCCGCTGCCGTCGGTCACCGGGATGAAGCCCAGCTCATAGCCATGGCCGGTGCCGTCGGTCTGGGGCGTCAGGGTGCCGGTAAAGCTGCCCAGATTCACATTCTGGCCGGCCTTGATCACCGCGCCGGCATTCATGGTCACGGTGGTGTTGTTGGTGACGTCGCTTTGGGCATGGGCAGCGGGAATGGCGATGAAGCCGCTGACATAGGTTTCCGCCTGGGCGCCGCCGCCCATGCTGGTGACGTCGGCGGTGTCGGGATTCTGGCCGGCCGTGACATTGACATTGCCATAGGCCAGCAGATTGGCGCCGCCGGCGAGTGAGATGGTCTGGTTGGTGAGCAGATTCACGGAGGCCGTGGCGTCCGCCACCGCGCCCAGGATGCCCCAGGTGCTGGCCAGCGACTTGGCGGTGACATCGGCGATGGTCAAAGTGCCGACGTTGATATTGCCGAAGCTGAGCAGCGCGTCACCGGCGCCGATGCTGACATTGTTGTTGAGGGTGGCGCTGAAATCGTTGGAGGTGCCGGCGCCTTGCAGCGCGCCGCCGGTCGAAAGCGAGACCACATCATTGGCCTTGATCAAGCTGCCGGCCAGGATGGTGATGGCGCCGGGATTGGCAACCGGATCATTGCCGGCCACCAGCACGGCGGAGTCGTCAATCAAGACAGTCGAGCTGCCGGTGATATTGGTTTCGGACGTTGCGCCCGCCCCGTTCAACACCCCACCGCCGCCGGCATCGGCGGCGTCATCGGTGCCCGCGCGCAGGAAATTATTCTGCGCCGTGACGTCGATGTCCTTGGCCGCGAAAAGATTGACCCCGGTCTGGATCCAGGCCTTGACCGCGACATTGGCGTCATGTTCGGAGCCCGCGCCGCTGGCGCCCAGCACCGAGACTTCCATGGAGTCACCCAGCTCGGAATAATTGTCGGTATGCGCCGCTTTCAGGGTGACGTCGGTGGCCGCCAGCGACGTGTTGGCGCCGATGGTGGCGGTGACCGCGGAATTGTTGGCGGTAAAGGCGACCGAAGCATTGCCCGCCACCAGGCCATAGGTGCCGGCCTTGCTTTCCGCGTTGTTGGTGTCGCTGCCGGTGGCGGTGACGGTCAAGGCGCCGGTGCGGGCATCCAGCGCCGTGGCGCCGCCGCCCAAAGTCGCCTTGGTGGTGCCATTGGCCTCGGCGTCGGAATAAGACGCGCCGCCGGCAATGCCGCCGACGCCCACGCCTGAGGCGAAAGCATTCTGATCGCTGGTGTCGATGGCTTCGATGCGGATATCGCCGCCCGGCAGGGTCAAGCCGCTGCCGCTGACGGCTTCGACATCGGCGGTGTTGATGGCGGTGGCCACCGCGCCATTCAGCGCCAGCATGGCGCCGCCCGCGCCGGCAAAGGCGCTGGCGTCCGCCGTGTGCTGGCCGGTGACCGGCGCCAGGGTGGCGGACAATTGCAACCCGCCGGCGCCTCGGATGGAGACATTGTCGCCAGTCAGCGCCTTGACGGTGGGCGCGATGGACACCAGCGCCACCGAAGCGCCCAGAGAATAGCCGTCCGACACCGCCACGCCAAAGGCATTGGCGCTGGCTTGCGGATTGTCGGTCGCCGTGACTTTCACCAAGCCGCTATTGCCGGTGATGTGGGTGCCGTCGCCCAGGGTTGCCTGCACCGTGCCGGTGTCGCTGGAGGTCGCGGCGGCGGCGTTGGCGGCGGCGGCCAGGCCGCCGGACACACCGGTGGCGGACGACGACAGGCTGCCGCCATCGGTCGCGTTGAGGGTGATGTTTTGATAGGAGAGCAAAGCCGCGGAATTCTGGGTCGCGGCGGTGACATGGCTGTTCTTGGAGACGGTCGAGACCATGACGCCCACCGCCACGCCGCCGGCGGCGCCGCCGATGGTGGTGCTGTCGCCGCTGGTGGAATCCGTCGCCGTCATGGTGAGCGAGCCGCTGCCATTGCCGGTGGCGGTGCCGCCCAAGAGCAGCGCGGCGACATGATTGTCGGCCTTGGCGATGGCGATGCCGGCGCCAATGCCGACCAGGCCCCCGCCGCCGGCTTCAGCTTCCGCCGAAAGCGCGTGATCGGAGCCGTCCATCGATTGCGCCGTCAAGGCGACGGTGGAGGCGGTGAGAATTTCATTGGCGATGGTGGCATTCACCGTGCTGCCGATATCGGTATAGGCCACCGCGCCGCCCACCCCGGCAAAGCCGCCCGCCGCCGCGCCGATCGCCTGGTTGGCGGTGCTGGTCTTGCCGGTGGCGGTGACATTCAGGCTGGCGGCGTTGAGGCTGCCGCCCGCCACCGAGGCGGTGATGGTGTCCGCCGCGCCGGAGGTCAGCGGATTGCCGCTGGCGCCGTCACTGAGATTGTTGACATCGGTCAAGGTGCCGCTGCCGCCATGATCCAACTCGCCGGTCACGTCCGATGAGGCATCGGTGCCGGCCAGCACCACACCGGCGGCGGCGCTGACGCCGAAAGCGATGCCGACACTGCCGACAATGGTGAGGGCGGAAAGATCGCGGTCGCCTTCGGCGGAGACGCTGACTGCGCCGGAGGAGCGGATATTGCTGTTCAGAATGGTACCGGTGACTTCGGAATGGGCCACCACCACATTGGCGGCAACGCCCACGCCCGCGGCGCCGCCGGCGCCGCCGCCGGTGATGGCGTCAACGGAATCATTTTCCTTGGCGGCGACGGTGACGGCGCCGGCCAGGGATGCCGGGCTATCATTGAGGTCGGTGCCATAAATGCCGCTGATAGTCTTGCTGGACAAAGTGGTGACATCGGCCATGGCGGCGATGCCGAAAGCGGCGCCGCCGGCGCCGGCGATGACAAGACTGTGAAGATGATTGTTGGTGGTGGCGCCGGCCGAGGTGCTGCCGGAGATGATGAGATCGGTCTGATCCACCAACCCGCTATTCACCACGCCATTGTAATCGCCGATATAACCCATGGTGGTGCCATTGTTGATGGTCACCACAATGGAGCCGCCGATGCCGACATCGCCGACGGCGGCGGCGCCGTCCAGGACATTGATGCCATTGTCACTGGTGGCGTTCACCTCCAGGGAATGGGCTTCGGTGCTACCGCCGGTGAGATAGGCCTTGGTGTTGGCCGAGAATAGCGTCACCGCCAGCGAGGCCGCGCCGGCGTCCATGCCGCCGGCGCCGCCCATTACGATCACCGCGGCGGCCTGGGTGCTGCGGGCATGAATGTTGAGCGCGCCCAGCACGGCGAGACCATCGGTATCGGTGCCGATGGTGGCGTCGCTGGCATAGGCATTGGCCGAGCCGGTGAATTTGACGGCGGAGGCCGCGCCGGCGCCGGCCAGACCGCTGCTGGAGCCCGCGATCGCGGCCACGAAATCGCCGGTATAGGAATGGTTGGAGGCGATGATATTCAGGTCCGGGGCATGGAAGGTGTAAACCGGATTGCAAAAGATCGGATCGGAGCAGGATTTGGGATCGGCGGTCAGATGAGCGTCGACCTGGGCATCGCTGATATAGGCGTTGCTGGTGCTGCTGATCAGGGTGGTGACAGGAACCAGGGCGATGCCGGCATCCTGGCCCACACCCAGGGTGGCGGCATTGGCGGACACCGACTGATGCGCAGTGGAGACGATAGCCAGGCCGCGGACGGTTTGCTGGGTCTCGCCGCCGAGTGATGTGATGGACGGCGCTTCGATAGAGTCAGTGTCCGGGGCGCTGGCGAGATCGCCGCTATTGACCAGGAAGGTGTCATTGACGTCCAGACCGTTGGCGTCCACCTGGGTGGCGCCGCCGCTGATGGAGGCGCTGGTGGCGCCGGAAATCTGGCTGACCACAATCGAAATGCCGACACCCACGCCTGACGGCGCGATACCGGCATTGCCGGCGATGGTCTGGATCGTCTCATTGTTGAGGGCCAGCACCCCGACATTGTTGGCGGCGGTGACGATGGCGCCGTTGGTGATGCTGGCGGCGACATTGGGGGCAATCATGCCGGTGGCGACCGAGCCATTGGCGGCCAGGCCATCGCCGGAATAAGAAGCACCCACCGCAATGGTGTGGATGGTGTCGTCGGCGCTGGCGCTAACATAGACATCCTTGGCCGTTACCGTCGCGCCGTCCAGGGTGGCGCCGATATTGTCACGGATGTTGCTGACCGCGGCCGCGGCGCCGATGGCGGAATTGTCGCCGGCATCGATACTGACCGCCAGAGACTGCACCAGGCCGGTGACGCCGGCCGCGAGCATAACGGTGCCGCCTATGGTGGTGATGCCGGCGGTGGGCGCGGCATAGCCCGTGACCTGGGACAGCAGCGCGCTGGTATTGTCGCCACTATTGTCCCCCACAAACGCCTTCACATCGGTGTCGATGGTGTTGGTCGTCACCATGGCGCCGACGCTGTTGGCGTTGCCCACCATCAGCGAACCGGCGACGGTGCCGACATTTTCACTCTGCAGGGCGGCGATATTCAAATTGGCGGCGGAGAGATGGGCACTGGCGGCCACCGAGGCATGCACCGAGGTGTCGAGATCGAACAAAGCGACCATGCCGGCGAAACCTAGATTGCCGCCGCGTCCCGCCGCGCCGCTGACATCGATAGCCTTGTCGACGGCATTGGCATTGACGGCGACGGAGCCATTGGTGGTGACGCTGGCGCCGGCGCCGATATCGGCGATGGTGTCGCCGGAATAATTGATCAGTTGAACGGTGGCGCCGAAAGAATTGGCGTTCTCATTGGTGCCGCCGGCGCCATTGAGGAACAGGCTGAGATTGCCGCCGAAATTCAGGGTCTCGATATCGCGATAGGCCTGGACGGCGATGGCGGCGGCGAAACTTTCCGTCGCGGGCACGATGGCATGACCATGGCCGTCGGTGCCGCCCAGGCCATGGCTGGCATCGTCGCCGTCATCCAGATTGACGCTCCAGGCGCCGGCGGGGCCGCCGGTGCTGGTGAGCTTGGCGCCCTGCCCGACCTGGGCGCGGGAATTGGCGGTGACATTGAAGATATTGACCGAGCCGGAAATGCCGTCGGCGCCGGCATCGGCGGAGGAATTGCTGTAGCTGGTGAGCACATCATTGGCGGCGCCGGCATCGCCATTGATATGGCTGGCCACGGTTTCAAAGCTGTCGCCTTCCAGCCAGGTGATGGTGACGGGCAATTCGACCGAAGATTGCACACCGATCTTGGGGGCGGTGATTTCCGTGCCCGAGCCGATCTCGGCATCGGCTGACAAAGTGCGGTCGGAATAAGTAATCCCGGCGCTCATGGCATAAGCCGCCGAAGGATTGGCCGGGGTGGCATCCTTCACATCGGGCGAATTCACCGAGGCGTCGGCATTGGAGCGCACGCCTTGGTCCACCGTATTGGCCATCACCGCGACGGCGCCGCCGGCGGTGATCTCGGTGGGATGGGCCGGGTCGGTGCCCAGGGTGGCGGTGGCTTTCTGTTCATTGTCGAGGGTAAGCGCCAGAGCGGCGCCGAATTTGACCTCGGTGAACATATTGAGGGTGTTGGCGGCAATGCCTTGGGTGCCGGCCAGGGCATTGGCGACGGGGAAGGTCAAAGCGCGCTCGATCAACCCGGCGCCGGTGGTGGTGGAGGCTGAGGTGTCATCCACATCGGTGATGGACGCGGCCTGCACCGTCAGGTTCTGAGTTGCGGCAGTGCCGGTGAATGTGACATCGGACGAGCCGAAATTCGCGTTCGCCAGGGAGCGGTAGCCGTCGGCGATGGCCACCGTGACGCCGGCCTGGGCCCCGCCCAGCGCGATCACGGTGGCTTCATTGGTGAAACTGTTGTTGTTGAGCGCCGAGACATCGACGCTATGGGCTTTGATGACGGCGCCCTGATCCACCGTGGCCTGGGATTGGACCGTGGCGGTGGTGTAGACGACGGTGGCGTCCACCTTGGTGCTACCGGTGACGGTGAGCAGCGACGCTTCCAGATCGGCGGTGTTGTGAGCACGGACGGTGAGCGCGCCGCCGGAGGTGACGCTGGCGCCCGAGGCGACCTGCGTGGTGGCCTCAGCCGTGACATTTCCCACCATGACGCCAGGAATAAAGCCGGTGCTATTCACCAGCCGGGTCAAAGCGGAGATGTCAAAGATGGAGCTTTCCGCCGTCGCTTGGGTCCAGCTGTTGAGGGTGACATCGCCCGAGCCGTTCAACACCGCATGATCCAGCACATGGATCGCCGAGGTGGCCTGGGCATCGATATAGCCCACGCCCGCACCGAAAATGCTGGAGACGGCGCTGTACATGATCTGCGACAGCAGATCCATTTTCGATTCCGCGGTGGCGTTGGCCTCGATATCGATGGCGCCGCCATAGATTTTGCCGGAAATATCGATGGAGGTGTTCACCTCGGACAGGCCCATGGGCTGGGTGTCCTCGCCCGCCGCCGTCAGCGTGACAGTGCCGTCGTTCTTGCCGGAATTGTTGGTCACCACGCCATTGCCGTCGATGGTGCCGGCGACGGCGATGATCTCGCCCTGAATAGTGAGATGGGGCGCGGTCAGGGTGACGTCACCGGCATTGCCGCCGGAGGTGGTGTTCTTGTTGTTGCCGCCCTGCCCGGTCTGACGGGTGTTGATCCAGGCGCCGGATGAGAGGGTGATGGAATTGCTGGCGATGATGGTGACCGCGCCGCCATCGCTGTCGATGCTGGCATGGCTGCCGGGGATTGTGTAGCCACCGCTGACAGGGCTGGCAGTAGAGCCGATCACCACATCGGTGGGATCGATGATCACCGAACCGGCCTTGCCGGACACCGCGCCGGTCAAGAGGCTGGCGGCGCCGGAAATGGTGGCGGTGCCATTGGCGCTGAGTTCGATGGTGCCGCCATCGCCGGACGCGCCGGCGCCGGCATTGACGGTGGCGCCATCGCCGACATTCAGATTGCCCTGGGCATAGAATTTGACATTGCCGCCATTGGAAGCGGCCCCATTGCCCTTGGCGGAGATGTTAGCGGTGCCGCTGATATTGATGTCGCTGCCAGCGGTGACCGTGACCTGGCCGGCCGGGCCGCCATTGCCGGCATCGGCTTGCAGGGTGCCATCCACCGAAGCGCTGTCTGCGGCGGTGATTTCAATTACGCCATTGTGAACTGCCATGCCGCCGGCCTGTTGCTGGCCATTGGTGTTGACGGTGGCGTTGAAGATTTCGGTCTGGGCCGCCGCGCCGGTGGCGATATGGGCGGTGTTGGCGGTGGTGACGGATTGGCCGGTGAGATGCACGCCATCGGGGGCATTGATGCGGCCCTGGATGACAATGGAGCCGTCCGGCGAAACCGGAGTGACATTGTTGATCAGGTCGGAGGCGGCCTGATCGCTGATGGCGCCATGGGCGTCGATCAGCTTATCGGTGGCGTCCTTGGTGGGGGTGCGGACGGTGAGGCTGCCGACATTCACCGCGCCATTCTTGCCGACCATGAAGCCGTAAGGATCAGCAAAATAGATATCACCGCCGATAGCACCGTTCTTGTAACTGTTGAGGGTGCCTTGGACATCGACCGGCGCATCATGCACGACATTGAGCAGGCGCTGCGCCGCATCGGGGACATGCAGATTGACGGTGTCGCCCTGGCCGACCTGAAACTTGGAGAAAGAGTTATAGGCGTTGCCGTTCTTGACGGTGGAGGTGGTGACGTCGGTGGTGTTGCCGCTGACGGCAAGATTGGTCTGGGTGCGGCCGTCCGGGGTGACCAGGGTTGCGGCGTCGGTGAGTGTGGGGGACAGCACCATCACCGCCGTCAGCGGAATGGAGACGGCAATCCCGCGCAAGCGCCGCCTGGGACGCAGGCGGCGTGATGCCGTCCGTCGCTTGCGCGGCGTCTTCCGCATTCGGTGCAACCCCTTCCCATCCGCGCCTTTTTGGGCGCGTAAACAAAGTATTAACACGGGACGAAGGGTGCGAAATGGGACTTAAGTCGTAGATTGGGAAGTTGGTTAAGGCGCCCGGCACGCCTGCCCGCGATCCGGGCGGGGAAACAAAGGGTTATGCTCCGTCCACGGAATGATGTTTGCCGCGTCAACGGGGCGGCGCGAACAGGGCTTTCCGCTTACGGCACAGCCGGGTTGGCGCTGAAAACGTAAATTACTTGGCGGCGACGCCCTGGGCAACGGTGGGCGGCTTGTCGCGGGCGATGAAGCATTTGCTGCGATCGCCATTGCCCGTGCTCTGGCAGAAAGCGGACGCGTCGGAGGCATCCTTGAAGCCAATCGCCCGCAAGCGATACCAGACTCCCTTCTCTTTCAGATCGGCGCTTTGGATATCCAGGCCATGGTCACTCAACAGGGAAGCGAATTTCACTTTGTATTTGTCACGCGCCGCTTCGGCCTGGGCGCGGTTTTGGAAAGCGCCGACTTGGACAAAATAGGCATCGCCGCCGCCACCGCCTCCCAGGGTGGGAAAAGACGAAGCCGAGCCGCCCAATGAGTCCAGCAGGTTTATGGAGGAGCTGATATTGGATGCGAGGGGAGCGGGACGCCTCAGCCTTTTGTCCGGCGGCCCCAGCACCGCCAGACGCTCGGTGGCTTCCTTCATGCCGTGACGGCTGGCGGCGGCATACAAGTCGCGCGCCAGATCGACATCGCGGGGAACAAGCCCGCCCTCTTCATACATTTGCCCCAGCTCATATTGGGCGACGGGATGATTGGCGGCGGCGGCGGCTTGCAGCAAAGGCAAGGCGCGCTTGGGATCGGGTTTGCCGGCCTCACCCTTCAACAACATGTCGGCGAGATCGGCCTGGGCGGTGGCAAGACCGGCAACGGCGGCGCGCTCAAACATGTCTTCGGCGCGGTCGGGATCTTTTTTGACGCCAAGGCCCTTGCGATAAAGAATGCCAAGATTGCGCATGGCGGCGACATCCTGGTCCTCGATGGTTTTCCATTGCTGGTAGGCGGCGGCATAATTGCCGGCGTCATAGGCGGTGATGCCGTCGTTGAATATCTTGGCGATTTCGGCGGTGGTGCGCGCCGCGGCGTAAGAGCTGAAAGACACTTGCGCGCAGAGGCAGAGCACGGCCAGACGGGACATTCTTTTGCGCATAAGCGTCGAGCGCTCTTTAGCTATTGATCCCAAATCCCGAGAAAGGCCCGGCACGGAACTGGGGGGTGCCGGCTGCCCAGGCGCGCTGGCCGGACACTTATATATAGCAACCTCCCCCTCCCGTGCCAGAACGGCACAGCCAAAGGTTGCGGCGGAAAACCAGCTTTTTTCCAGAAAAATCGAAAAAACGACGCCTACTGACCGTTGCCGCGCGTCTATTCCCTAAGTCACCAAACATGCACCCGTTTGGCGGGGGCGAGATATTGCCTGGCGCCGGGTTTGACGGCGAAGGCATCGTACCAAGCATCCAGGTTGCGCACTTCCAAAGCGCGGAATTGCGGCGCGGCATGGACATCGACCAGAGCCTGCTGGCGCTGGGCATTCTCGCGCATTTTCTCCACCCATGACTGGGCAAAGGCGATGAAGAATTGCTGCTCGCCGCTGAGGCCCTGATCGATGGGCGCGGGTTTGCCGTTCAAGGCATAGCGCCAGGCGTCGTAGGACGCGGTCAGCCCGGCATTATCGGCGATATTCTCACCCAATGTCTGCTGGCCGTTCACCGCCAGGTCGGCAAACAGGCGATAGGCATTGTACTGGCTCACCAGCGCCTGACCGGATTGCTGGAAATGGGCAAAGTCTTCCTTGGTCCACCAATTGTGCAAACGGCCCGCGGCGTCGAAGGCAGCACCCTGATTGTCGAAGGTGTGGCTGATTTCATGGCCGATCACCGCGCCGATGGCGCCATAGTTGAACGCGTCGTTGGCGGCGGCATCGAAGAAAGGCCGCTGCAGGATGGCGGCGGGAAAATTCAGCGCGTTCTGCAGCGGCAGATTCACGGCATTGACGGTTTGCGGGGTCATGGACCATTCATGCCGCTGCACCGGCTTGCCGATGCGGTCGATGGAGCGGTGATAGTCGAACAGGTCGAAGCGGGCGCGGTTGCCCAGGGCATCGCCCTTTTTCACCTCCAGCGCCGAATAATCGCGCCATGTTTCCGGATAGCCGATGCCGACATACAGCCCGTCCAGCTTCTGGCGCGCCTGTTTCTTGGTGGCGGGGGTCATCCAGGTCAGGGCATCGAGCCTTCTGCCCCAGGCGGCGACGATGTTCTTGACCATCTCATCCGCCTTGGCCTTGGCGGCTGGGGGAAAATATTTGGCGGCATACAGCTTGCCCACCGCATCGCCCAGCGCGCCATTGGTGGCGCTGACGCCGCGCTTCCAGCGCTCCGATTGCTGGGGCGTGCCGGAAAGGCTCTTGCCGTAGAAATTGAAATTGGCATCGACGAACGCTTTGGGCAGCACCGACGCGAAATGATTGATGCGATGGAAGGCGGCCCAGGCTTTCCAGGTCTCCAGCGGTTCGCTGTTGACCAGGCCCGCCAGGCCGCGGAAGGCGGCCGGTTGCCAGACATAAAAGCTGCTCACCTTGTCCAGCCCGGCGCCTGAGAAATAGCTGACCCAATCCAGGCCGGGGGCGTTCTTGGCGAAATCGCGCGCCGCCCAAATATTGTTGGCCTTCACCACATCCTGGCTGTCGATGATGTTTTCCTGGGCTTTGGCGATCTTGATCTCCAGCGCCAGAATGGCCTTTGCCTTGCCGTCGCTGTCGGCGATGCCGGCCAGCTTCAGCAGGGTGGCGACGTAATTCTGATAGGCGGTGCGGGCCGCTTCCATCTTGGGCGTCTGGTCCAGATAATAATCCCGCGCCGGCATGCCCAGCCCGCCCTGCAGCAGATAGGGCGTGTAATGGGCGCTGTCGCTGAAGCCGGGCGCCACCCAGATGCCGAACAGATTTTCGGTGTTGAAGTTGGTGTTGTTGAGCGGATCGACATCGGCGCGCAGAGAACGGCCGAGCGCCTGGGCCAGCCCGCGCTTGTCGGTGATGGCGGCGATGGCGTCCAGATCGGGCTTCAAGGGGTTGATGCCTTTGGCCTCGATCCCCGCTTCATCCATGAAGCTGGCATAAAAATCGCCGACTTTTCCGGCTTCGCCCGTGGCTTTGGTTTTGATGGTGTCTTCGATCAAGGCGCGGGTGCGCTGGCGGGTCAGTTCATTCAAGGCATTGAAGGCGCCCCAGGCGGATTGGTCGGCGGGAATTTCGGTGCGAGCCAGCCAGGCGCCATTGGCATAGCGGTAGAAATCATCGCCCGGAGCGGCGGATTTATCCATGGCGCTGAGGTCGACGCCTTTTTGCGGCGCGTCCGCCGCGAGAGCGGCCGGGGCGCACAGCGCCAGGGTCATAGCCAGATACAAGGGCGGGCAAACGCGCATGACCGGACCTTTCGAAATCCCGGCCCAGAATAACGGGCCCCGCCGGGATGATGAAGTGGCGGGAACCCCTACCCCAGCCGCTCTGCATGCCAGCGTATATGGTCCGGGATGAAGCTTTGCACGAACCAATAGGCATGATCGTAGCCGGGGTGGCGGCGGAAAGTGAGCTTCTGGCCGCTGGCCTTGGCGGCTTCTTCGAGAGCATCGGGAAGCAGATTGTCGGCAATCCATTTATCGGCCAGCCCCAGATCCACCAGGACTTCGCCGGGATAAGGATTTTTGCGCATCAACAGGCTGGCATCCCAGGCTTGCCAGCGTGATTGATCGGGGCCGAGATAATTGCTGAAAGCCTTGATGCCCCAGGGCGCGATGACGGGATGGCAGATGGGCGCCAGGGCCGAGACGGACTGATAGAGCGAGGGATTTTTCAGCGCCAGCACCAGGGCGCCATGCCCGCCCATGGAATGACCGCAGATGCCGCGCCGGCCGATAGCGATGGGGAAATTGGCTTCCACCAGAATCCGCAATTCCTGAGTGACATAGGAATACATGCGGTAATGCGGCGCCCAGGGTTCAGCCTCCGCATCCAGATAGAAACCGGCGCCGCTGCCGAAATCCCAATCGGTATGTTCGCCCGGGAGATTGAGACCGCGCGGGCTGGTGTCATTCGCCACCAGGATAAGCCCGGCTTCGGCGGCGTATTTAAGCGCGCCGGCCTTCATCATGAAGGTTTCTTCGGTGCAGGTAAGACCGGCCAGGAAATAGAGCACGGGCAGCTTTTTGGTCTTGGCCTGGGGCGGGACAAAGACCGAGAACTTCATCGGCGTGCCGGTCTGGATCGAGGGATGTTCGTAAAACCCGACCACCCCGCCATGGCTGACATGCTCGCTGATGGTTTTGAGCGCCATCAGTAAACGACCACACTGCGGATGGATTCGCCGGATGCCATCAGGTCGAACGCCTTGTTGATGTCGTCCAGCGGCATGACATGGGTGATGAGATCGTCGATATTGATCTTCTTGTTCATGTACCAATCGACAATATGCGGCACATCGGTGCGGCCGCGGGCACCGCCGAAAGCCGAGCCGATCCAGCGCCGGCCGGTGACCAGTTGGAAAGGCCGGGTGGAAATCTCCTGCCCTGCCCCGGCCACCCCGATAATGGTGGAGACGCCCCAGCCGCGATGACAGCATTCCAGCGCCTGGCGCATCAAGGTGGTGCTGCCAACGCATTCAAAACTGTAATCGGCGCCGCCGCCGGTCAGCTCGACAATATGCGGCACCATATCGCCCTTGATGGTGTTGGGATTGACGAAATGGGTCATACCAAACTGGCGGGCCAACTTTTCGCGGGCGGGGTTGATGTCGATGCCCACAATCATGTCGGCGCCGGCGATCCGCGCGCCCTGAATGACATTAAGCCCGATGCCGCCCAGGCCGAACACCACGACATTGGCGCCGGGTTCGACCTTGGCGGTGTAGATCACCGCCCCGATGCCGGTGGTGACGCCGCAGCCGATGTAACAGATCTTTTCGAACGGCGCGTCGTCGCGCACTTTAGCCACCGCGATCTCGGGCATCACAGTGTAATTGGCGAAAGTAGAGCAGCCCATATAATGATAGATGGGCTTGCCATTCTGGGAAAAGCGGCTGGTGCCGTCGGGCATTACGCCCTTGCCCTGGGTGGCGCGGATGGAGGTGCAGAGATTGGTTTTGTGGCTGGTGCAGCTTTTACACTCCCGGCATTCCGGCGTGTAAAGCGGGATGACGTGATCGCCTTTCTTCAGGCTTTTCACATTCGGCCCAACATCCACCACCACCCCGGCGCCTTCATGCCCCAGCACGCAGGGGAAAATGCCTTCCGGATCGGCACCCGACAAAGTGAATTTGTCGGTGTGGCAGATGCCGGTGGCCTTCATCTCAATCATCACTTCGTTGCCCTTGGGGCCTTCGAGTTGAATGGTTTCGACGGCGAGCGGCTTGCCGGCCTCCCAGGCCACGGCGGCGCGGATATCCATATGCGAGAGTCCCTTTTTAGCGGTGCGGAACCGTAGTCTTATCGCCCCCCTTCTGCCAACGCGTTTTCCATGATGGCAGCGATATCGTCCTGTTGATTGCGCAAGGATTCGCCGGGATCAATGCGGTAGAGGCCTTTGAGATAGGCGATATCGGCGCCGCTGGCCTCGGCCGGTTTCAGGGCCGCATCGCAACCGGCGAAAATCAGATTGGTCACGCTGGGCAGCGGTTGGCAGGCGGCGCCCGGTGTGATCTCGCTCAACGCCAGCGTGGCGGCGTAATCGGCGACGGCGGAAAACGGATAATCCTTGGTCTCATTCACATTCGCGATGATGGTGACATGCGCCATTTCGCTATGGGCGCCAGGGCGCAGATGATCGCCGTCATGCTGGCGCACGCCGGGACCGGACGGCGGCGGGCCAATATCGCAGACACAGCCGCTCCAGCCATTCTCGTCATTGTTATCGAAACTCAGCGTGCCGCTGAAGTCTTCACGGGTGGCGGTGGCGTACCAGGCCTGGATGGGATGGCGGAAAGGCGCGATGCTGGAGGCCCGCGATGGCGTCGGCGTCAAAAGCCGCGCCCCGCCATGGAGGCGAATATTGTCCAATAGGGCCTGCGGCTGGGTGGTGAAATAGACATTGATATTGGCGCGGCAAGGCGCGGGGGCCACAGGCGCGCCGGCGCGGGTTGCCATGTCACGCATGCGGGCGGCGACGAAATCATTGTCTTCAGTTCGCGCAAAGCCGGTGACGGAAGGACAGACGCCGATATGCCATCGGGTGATGGTGCCGGTGCCGGACAGAGCGCGGGTGGCATAGGCGTGGACATAGCTTCTGATTTCGGTGTGAAGGCCGGTGACCACCACCCGTTCGATGGGCGGGTCGGGGGTTTGGGCGAAAGCCGTCCCCGCCGCCAGCAAGATCAGACTTATCAGCACGCCCCTCATGATTGGAGGGTATTACGAACATATTCGTAGAGTCAACGAAACTATTCGTAGATATCCCCTCAGCGGGCGCGCAAGGCCGCGACGATGGGCAGACGCGCGGCCCTGAGCGCAGGCGCCAGACTACCCAGCAGGGCGACCGCCAGGGTCCAAAGAATGCCAACCCCGACCAGAGCGGGCGTCACTTTGAGATCAAAAACCTGACCGAAATAGGAACGCTGGGCGCCGTTGAAAAAACTCCAGGCCGACAGTGAGCCCAGCGCCGCGCCGGTCAATGCCAACAACAAAGCCTCGCTCATCACCGAGACCGCCACCGGCACGCCACCGAACCCCAGGGCGCGCAAGGTGCCGATCTCCCGGGTGCGGGCGCTGACCGCGGCATAGAGGATATTGAGGGCGCCGAACAACGCGCCCAATCCCATCACCACGCCGGTCATATAAGCCACCGCCGCGAACAGCACGGCATTGGCATGGGAAAAATGCCGGTAATAGTCGGAATGGCGTTCGGCGATCACCGGCAGAGCGGGATTGCCGGTCAGCGCTTTCTTCAGGATGTCCATGGCATCAGGTGCGGGATCAAGCCTCGCCAGCACGCTGTTGAAGCTGGCGCGATGTGCCGCCGCCATCAACGTGTCGCGATCCACGATCAACTGGCCTTCCAGCGTGTCGCCGCCGGTGGTGAAGACGCCGACAACGCGCCATTGGACGCCGCCTTGCGATGTCACGCTATTGCCGATTTCAACATTCTTGAACTGGCCCGAAGCCGCGCGGCCCACGATCAACTCCCTGGTGCCGGGACGCAGCATGCGGCCGGCAGTGAGTTTGAGTTCGGGGCGCAGCGTCAGTCCTTTGGGGCCGAAACCCCGGGTCAGGACAAAGGTCAAACCGCCGGTCTTGCTGACGATGGGAGTGTAAGTGGTCAACTCGCCTTCCGCCAGCGGCGCGCCATCGGCATCCTTGGCAATGCCCGGCGCGTCGATGATGAGATTGGCCTGATCGCGGCTCAAGCTGCTTTGGGTTTCATCTTCGATCCCCGCGCCCAGAATGATGGCGCGTCCGGGATCGCCCGCCTGCATCAGGGACTGCACATAACCGGTGGTGAGCGACAGCATCGAGAGCAAAACGCCGATAGTGCAGGTCATGCCCACCACAATCACCAGCGACGGCCAGATGCGGGCAGGCAGGCTTTTGAAATTGACCAGGCTGACGGCGGCGATCTGTTTCCACATCATCCCTGCTCCGACAGCGCCGCGGCAATATCCAGCCGCTTGAGGCGCGAGACCGGGATTACACTGCTCAGCAAGGCCACCAGCATGGCCAAGCCCACTCCCAGCCCCAGCGAGGCGGCGGAGAGGGCGGGCGGCGGCAAATAGAGATTGATGGCGATATCGTATGGGATCAGCCGGGGCAGTTCCGCGGCAAATGCCATGGCCAGGCCGAGCCCCAGGCCCGCGCCCAGCAGGCAGGGAATGGCCGCTTCCGCGAACACCAGCGCCATCACTTTGGTGTCGGAAAAACCCAGCGTCTTCAGCATGGCAAATTCGGGAATGCGTTCGCGCACCGACTGGGCCAGGCCATTGGCGATCAGAAACAGGATCATGAACAAGCCGCAGCCGCCCACCACCGTGGTGACAAAGGGAATATTGATCCCGGCTTGGGCGTTGTTTTCGGCCTGGGCGCGGTCCGGGATGCTGAAGGTAGGCGCGGAAGAATTGACGGAGAGCGCATCCACTGCCTTGGCGGTTTCCGCCGCCTGGGCCGGGTCCTGCACCCAAAGCACATAATAATCCGCCGTGCCGCGCATGGCGGCGGGCCGGGATTCATCCAGATAGGCATAATTGCCGATGATATAGCCCTCGGGAACGGTCGGAATATCGTCCACCAGGCCGATAATCGTGAAGGTCCAATGGTCCGCGCCATCCGCTCGCGTCACGCCGTCGGTGATGAAGGGAAAGGTGTCGCCGGGTTTGAGATGGTTGTGGATGGCGATCTGGCGGCTGACCAGAATGCCGGTGCGCGTGGCCTGGAGCTTGCCCCAAAGCGCCGGGGTTATGGGATATTCCGGCGAGGCTTTGGCCCACCCCTCCTCCCACATATTGACGAATAGCCGGTTGTTTTTGTCCTGGTAATAACCGGGAAGGCCGGATTCATAGCCGGCACGGACAACACCGGGCAGACGCAGCAACTCATCGCGGAAGGCTACCGGCAATGTGCCGCCGAAAGCCGGGTAGATAAAGACCCGGTCCCGCCGCGCGGTCTGAATCAAATACTGCACACTGTTGTTGAAGCCGGCCATAGTGCCGAACAAGGTGAAGGCCGCGCTCACCGCCAAGAAGGTGAGCATAGTGCGGGCAGGCTTACGCCACAGCGCGGCCCAGACCAGCGGCAGAAACTTCAGCACGCTTTACTCCAGGATTTTTACTTTCGCGCCGTCATGCAACTGGGCAAGGCCGCCCGAAGCAATGCGGTCGCCGGCGGCAATGCCGGACAACACCGTGACATTGTCCGAGGTGCGCAGACCCAGCTTCACCTGCCGCGCCTGGACGGTATCATTCTGGACCACAAAGACGGTGCCGGTCGGACCGCTGCCGGACACCGCGGCCAGCGGCAAGGTGATGACAGACGGCGCGGCCGCGGTTTGCGGCCCGGTGAGGAAGGTCACCCGCGCGCCCATCTGCGGCAGCACACGGGAGTCTTTGGTGTTGATGGCGATGCGCACTTTCACCGTGCCCTTGCTCTGGTCGGCGGTGGGGATCACGGTGATGACGGAGGCGGGAATCTGCCAGTCGGGATAGGCATTCAGGGTGACCGTCGCGCCCTGCCCCGGACGCACGCGATCAATATAATTCTCACTGACATCGACTTCGACTTCCAGGGACGTCATGTCCACGATGGTGGCGATGCCGGTCTTGGTGTCGCCGCCGCCCGCCGCGGTGGGCGCCAGCACATCGCCGATCTGGGCCAGCTTCTGGGTGACGACGCCATCGAATGGCGCGCGCACCACCGTGAAAGCCTGGTTGGTGCGTGCCATTTCCACCGCCGCGTCGGTCACCGCGACAGTGGCCTGGGCGGCGTCATAGGCGGCGCGCTGATTCTCGAACGCATCCACACTGATGGCGTTCTGGCCCTGCAAACGCTGATAGCGCTGATAGATCGGCGCGGCATCCTCCAGCGCCACTTTGGCCAGGCGCTGCTGGGCCAAGGCCTGTTTCAGCACCGCGGCATAGTTGGAATCATCAAGCCGCGCTACGATATCGCCCGCCTTCACCCGCTCGCCTTCTTCGGCTTTCAGATACACCACCCGGCCCGGCACCTGCGCCGACAATGTGGCACGGCGCTGCGGCACCACATAACCCGAAGCGTCGAGGCCGCCGCCGCTGCCGCCGCCGGCAGATTCCACGGTGACGACATGAATGGGGATGCCCTGGCTGCCCTGCCAGGCGCGATAGCCATAAGCGCCGCCCGCGCCCACCACCACCAGTACCAGCAGCAAGAGAAGAATGCCGCTGCAAGAGCGGCCTGCGGGTTTGCTGCGGTCAATCTTCAATTGATCGAGATGGGAGGATCTATCTGACATCAATTTGCCCGCGGAGCGCCAGCCATCGGCACCCTAGCATTCTTTCCGGATATGCCCAGGGGTGCAGCAGCGTCATGTCGCTCTCAATGCGTCCACAATGGGCAGCCGCGCGGCATGAATGGACGGCGGCAAGCCGCCGATGAGCGCCACCGCTGCCGCCCACAAGATGCCAAGCACTAGAAGGGCGGGCGACACGGTGAGAACAAAGACGGCATTGCCGAAGGAATCCTGGCGGCCATTGTAAAGCGCCCAGGCGATGGCGCCGCCGATCGCCGCCCCGATCACGGCCAGCACCACCGCTTCCAGGATCACCGAAAGCGCCACCGGAAACGCGCCGAAGCCCAAGGCGCGGAGAGTGGCGATCTCGCGGCTGCGCGCCGCCACCGCCGCATACATGGTGTTGAGGCAACCGAACAAGGCGCCGATCGCCATGATGGCGCCGATGGCATAGGCCAGGGTTGCGAACAGTCCGGTGCCGGTATCAGCGACTTTCTGATACCAGTCCGAGTGGCGCACCGCCGAGACTTGCAGCGCCGAATTGGCGGCCAGCGCCTGTTTCAGCGTGTCCAGCGCCTCGGGCGAGGTCAGCCGCACGATCACCGAAGAATAGGTGGTTTTGCGGATCGCGGGCATCAATGTGTCGCTGTCGGCGATGAATTCGCCGTCCAGTATGTCGCCGGTATGGAAGCTGCCCACGATGGGCCATTCCCCGTCGGGCATGATGACTTTGTCGCCGATGGCGGTGTGGAGGAACTGGTCTTGCGCGCCGATGCCCACAATCATTTCCCGCTTGCCCGGCTCATACATGCGGCCGGAAATCAGCTTGAACTCAGGCCGTATCGCCACGCCCTTGGCGCCGAAGCCGCGCAAGGTGGCATAACCCGAGGTGCCGTTCACCCGCGCCACCGGTATGCCCATATTGATCGCGGTGTCAGCCAAAGGCTGGCCCTGTGCGTCCTTGGCGATGCCGGGCTCCTCGGCGATGACGGCGGCGGTGTCGCGGCTGATATTGCTCTGGGACTCATTGTCAAAGCCGGCGGTCACGACGATGGCGCGGCCGGGATTGCCGGCATGGAGATAAGCCTGGGCCCATCCCTCGGTCAGGGACATCATGGAGAGAAGCACGCCCACGGTGGCGCCCAAACCGACCACAATCACCATGGACAGCCAGAAACGCTGCGGCAGGCTGCGGAAATTCATTCCGGTGATGGCGAATATCTGGCGGATCATATTCATGTCAGCGTCCCGACAAGGCGGTTGCGATATCCATTTGCCGGAGGCGCAGCGCCGGGAGCGCCGAACTGAACAGAGCCACCAACGCCGCCGCCAAAGCGGCCCACAGAAAGACGCTGAGCGTCACCTGCGGCAAGGGCGGCAGGCCCGCGCTGGGCGGGAAGAAATGCGGCAGCGAATTCGAGACCAGGGCGGCCAGGCCCACGCCCAAAACGGCGCCGATGACGCAAGGCAGCGCCGCTTCAAAGAACACCAGCGCCATCACCGAATTGTCGGAATAACCCAGCGTCCGCAGCATGGCGAACTCGCCGAAGCGCTCCCGCACCGAGCGGGCGATGCCATTGGCGGTCAGGAACAGCACCATGAACATGCCGGCCAGGGCGACATCGCGGTCCACGGTGGCGAAATCCAAGCCGGAATTGGAAATGTCCAGCACGGTTTTTTCGGTCATGGAATGGGTGGGCGTGGAGGAGTTGGCGAAATGCTCGTCGATCTTGTCGGCAATCGCGGGCGTCTGGGTGGGATCGCTCGCCAGCACCATGTACTGGCCGGCCCGGCCTTGCTGGGCAGCGGGACGGGATTCATTGAAATAATCGAAATTCCCGATGATGTAGCCCTGAGTCATGTAGTCAACATCCTCCCCCACATCCAGCACCTGCAGGGTCCAGGTGGTGCCGTCGGTGCGGGGCATGGTCGGCGAGGTGATGGTGAAGGCATCGCCCGTCTTCAGCGCCCAGCGCAGCGCCTGCAGCTTGCTGATCACCACGCCGGTACGGTTCTTCTGGATTAAGTCCCATTGCCGCGATGTCAGCGGCCAATCCGCCATGACTTTGGCAAAGGCCGGATCAACGAACATGGCAAAGGCGCGGTTCTTGGGATCGGCGTGATAGCCGATCAGGAACGATTGCGTGCCGACCGCGGCCACGCCGGGAAGCTTCTGGATTTCTCCCGCAGCGGCCAACGGCATGCCCGGGCCGCCGAAACGTGGATCGGTATAGATACGGTCCATATGGGCCCTGGCCGCGACACCGTCGAAGGTGACGTTCATCCCCATGGTCAACCCGAACAACGTGAAAGCGATCATCACCGACAGCAGGGTGAGAATGGCGCGTGCCGGACGGCGCATGATCGCCGCCCAGACCAGGGGGAAATATTTCATGCCAATTCCCGCGCGTCGGTGAGCCTGCCCTTGTCGAAATGAAGCTGGCGGCTAGCATGGTCGGCCGCCCGGGGATCATGGGTCACCATCACAATGGTCTTTTTGTGGGCCCGGTTGAGTTGTTGCAGCAGATCCAGGATCTCATCCGCCGTCTTGCGATCGAGATCGCCGGTCGGTTCGTCGCAAAGCAGGATGGCAGGATCGGCGACAATGGCACGGGCAATGCCGACCCGTTGCTGCTGGCCGCCCGACATTTCGCCCGGCTTATGGGCCTCGCGCTCGGACAGCCCCACCATTTCCAGCGCCAGGGCGACATGTTTGCGGCGCTCGGCTTTGGAGAGATTGGTCAGCAGCAATGGCAGTTCGACATTGGCCGCCGCCGACAGCATGGGCATCAGATTGTAGAACTGGAAGACAAAGCCGACATGATGGGTGCGCCATTTGGCGAGCTGGCCGCCGGACAGGGATTGGAGATTTTCGCCGCCCACGATCACCTCGCCGGAATCGGCACGGTCCAGCCCGCCGATCAGATTGAGGATGGTGGTCTTGCCGGAGCCGGAGGGGCCCATCAAAGCGAGAAATTCGCCTTCGGGAATTTCCAGGTCCAGGGAATGCAGGACTTCGACCTTTTCGCGGCCGCGCTTATAGCTCTTGATCACTTGCTTGAGTGAGACCGCAGACACCATGGAAAGCCCCTTGTGTTGATCGTTTATCCCTGCCGGTATTGGCCGCCGCTGGCCGGTTGGGATGCAACCGGGGCCTGCGCCCACGTCACCGCGCTATAAAAATTCCTTTCTGAAGAAACCACGCCACGCAATTGATCCTGACATCACGCGCCCGTCTTGCCCAGACGAACAACACGTTTTCCAATCCGCGCCGACAGGATCCGAACATCTGTTGGAAAGGTGACATCATGTCATCCGCCGGACGAATTTTTTGGCGATACCGCCTGGCTGAGGAGAGATTCCGGATGCGCCGTGAAAGGACGGATGGTTTGGCGGCCCGTCGCATTCACAAGAACGGCTTGCCCAACAAGGACGCCATCGGCGCCGATCACGCCGATGAAATCCAGTTCTTCCGGCATCTTCTGGTCATCCAGATAGGTCCAGGCCCAGCGCACCTGGCGTCCGTCCACCACACCGCGCGCCGTGCCGCTGCCTTCGCTGCGGGTGCAGGTGCCGCTGAGGACATTGCCGGTTTGGGTGAAGCTGCAGCTGCGCGCGGCGGGGAAAGGCGCAAACGAAATCGCCCAGCTACCGGCGGCATTGGCGGGGAATTCCGAAGTGGCCGATCCCAACGGCATATAGGCCGGGCCCTGATCGGTGAACAGCAAAGGCGGTAGGCCGTTGCGCAACATGCAATGGTAATAAAAGAAGGCGTAGCGCCCCTTGGCGGCGTCATCCACCAAGAGCGGCTTGCTGGCGCCCTGCATCACGGTCTGCTGGGCATATTGGTCGCAATATTTGATCACCTCCGGCCGCTCCCATTCATAGACGCTGTGCGGCGCCAGGATGGGGAGAACCGGTGCAGGATAATGATCGGCCACCGGCATTGGCGTGAGCGGCGGAGAGATCGGCGCATCTTCCGCCGAGGCAACAGGATTTTCCTCCACGATGACATTTTTTTCCGGCGCGGCAGGCGGGGGCAATTGCGGCCAGGAGACGGAAATCACCAGCCTGGCTGGATGAAACACAGCGGCGACATGTCTGGGCCGGGATGCATGGAAGACGGTGCCGGCGGCGGGAACATACTCCGGCACATAATGCGCGACTTTCACCACCGGCTGCCGCGCTTTTTCAGCCACCGCATGCGATGCCGTCAGCAAAAGATTGCCGCCGCTCAAGGACAGCAGCAGAAGCAGCAGGCTGGCCGCCAGGACGGCGATGAACCCGCGAGAGTCGAAAGCATCTTCGCCCAACAGCCGCGTGATCCGTTCCGTCAGCGGGCCCTGGTTGATGGCCATGACCAGCGGCGGCGCCGCCTTTCTTTCCGCCATGGTCAGCAAGGCATGGGCGTAAGCGTGCCGGTTGCCGCAGGCTTCGACCGCGGTCTGGTCGCAGCAGATTTCCCGTTCGGCGCGGATGCGCTTGTTCAACCACCAGATGGCGGGGTGGTAGAACAGCAGCGTCTCCACCAATGTCTGGAACAAGTTGACGGCAAAGTCCCAGCGCCGCACATGCGCCAATTCATGGGCGATCACGGCGCGGAGCTGTTCTTCGCTGAGGCCAATCAGCGCCGCCGCCGGCAACAGGATCACCGGCCGGAGGAGGCCAAAGCCGGCGGGCGCGGCCAGCCACTGGCATTCCAGATAGCGCACGGCGCGGGTGATGCCGAGCCGTTCCTGCATTTGATGGCAGAGCGCCAGCAGCGGCGCCTGAAGCGCGCTGGCATGGCGGCCCGGCTTGGCCAGCAGCAGCAAACCCGCGGCAAAACGGGCGGTGAATAGTCCCACCCCGCAAATCCAGGCCTGCACCAGCCAGGACAGAAGGGTGGGCGACAGCCCGGCATGGGGCCCGCGGGGGAAAGCAGGAGCCGAACCATCCAAGGAAAAAAATGTGATCACCGGCATGGCCAGCATGGCGATCAGCGCAACCAGTCCAATCAGATAACGCGCCTGCGCTTGCCGGCACAGCTGCATCGCTGCGGCGGCCAGCGCGGCAATGGCCAAGCCTTGCCAGAGAAAATGCAGCAACGCCCAACCCAGGGCGGCGATCACGGACGGTGAGAGGCCGTTAATCGGACTTTCCATCGCCAGGCCCGTTATGGCTGTCGAGAATGCGGCGCAGTTCTTCGAGTTCCTGGGCCGAAGTATTCCTGCCGGCCAGGGCATGCATCATCAACTGACTGGTGGAGCCTTCAAACACACGCTGAAGAATGTCGGCCGCCAATTGGCGCTTGGTCTGTTCCGCCGGGCGGTCGGCGCGATAGATATGGGCGCGCTGGCTTTCGTCGCGGCGGACGATGCCCTTTTCGGTCATGATCTGCAGCAGCTTCAGGACCGTGGTGTAACCGACATCCCGGCCGGGACGCATGGTCTCATGCACCTCGCGCACCGTGGCGGGTCCGCGCTTCCACAACACGCCCAAAATCTCCAGCTCCATGGCGGTGGGTTTTTTGGGCGCGGCTTTCATGGCTGAAACCGTAATACGAATCTTTTCGTATAGTCAATCCGCCCTTTGGCGAGGCTTAGAACACGCATTCCTGCAGCCTTCCCAGATGAGCGATCTTTTCGCGCACAATTCCCGCGCTTTCGCGGTTGAAGGCGCTGAGGAAAAAGCCCAGCAGCAACGCCACCAGGATGCCCAGTGTGACTTCGGAAGGATGCCCGCCCACGGCGCCATGCAGGATCAACTGGCTGTAGAGCATCAGGAACAAGGGCGCGCACCACAGCCAGCCAAGGAAGCGGCGCAATTGATGCCGCCGCGCCAGCTCATATTGATAAAGCGCCCGCAGGGAGAGGAAATCGCCGGATGGCGGCAGCGCCTGGGCGGATCCGTCCAGCAGCAGATAAAGAGCGACGGCGATAAAACCGCCGATCAACATCAGGCTGAAGCTGCCGCCAATGCCAAACTTCACCGTCAGCAAACCGCCAAGCGCCGCGGCGATGAGCAGGGCGGCGCTTTCCACTTTGTTTGCGAAGGCCGCATCGCGGCGGAAGCGGGCATATTCAGCGGGCACATCAGCGATGGAGATATCGTCTTCCAGCGCCGGGCGGCGGCGGTCCACTTCCAAAATCAATCCGGCGCGCAGGCAGCACAACACCGGGATCAGCGCGATCAGGCAACCCAAAAGAACAAAGCCCGGCCACCACACTTGGGTGGACATGCGCGCAGCTGCGCCGCTGAGCACGAATTGCGGCATGAACAGCGAGACAAAGCCGGTGATCAGGATGGTTTCCAGAATGGCGCGCTGGCAGGAAGGCCGCTCCTGCCGCTGATAGGCTTCGAGCACAAACAGAGCGAACAGGCTGGCAGTGGTGGCGAGCACGGCATACTGCTGGCTGTGCAAGGGATCGCTGACCGCGAATAAGCCGCCAAAGCAGCCCAGCAATATCAGTCCCTGCAGCGCCAACAGGGGAATATTGGCATTGCGGCGGGCCTGGCTGGCGATGACAAAGGGCAAGGCGGTGGCGGCCTGAACGGCATATTGCAAAGGCGAGCGGTAGAGTTCGCAAAGATCGCCGCCCACTGTTTCGCGCGAAGCGGGCGGGATCAGCGCCAGCACCATCCGCTCCAACAGCGGCGGCGGGCCGTTCAGCGTTGCGGGCTCGGCTTCCATGCTCCCCAGCTTTTTTCGATGGCATCGGATACGCGCCGCGATGTCTGAACCGACTCCCGCAGCGCTTTGATGCCGGATTTTTCCAGGCGATAGTGACGGCGCGACCGCCCTCCCCGCTCCTTGGTCGGACCCGTGGTCCAGGAGACGATCAGTTTTTTGTCTTCCAGCCGGTCGAGGGTGGCATAGACCGCGCCCAAACTGACTTTCTTGGCGCCGGACAGATCTTCAACCTTGGCATGAATGGTGACGCCATAGGCGTTGTCGTCCAAGGCGACAATCGCCGCCATCACCAATTGTTCGAACTGCGCCAGGGAATGGGTAATGGACATTTCTTCTACAATGTATATTTTATCCGGGAGAGGGTCAAGGTTAGGATCGCCCGGCAAAATCCGCGAGTGTGAAATGAATCCCGGAAGAGCAATAAAAATACTCAGCATGGCCGCGGTCCTGGCGCTGGCGGCCGGCGCCGCCTGGGCGGTTGACGCCCAGGTGTTGACAGGCTGGGGCGGCTTGCGTTTCGGCATGTCGCCGGAGACGGCGCGATCCATCCCAGGCCTGAATTTCGGCAAATATTCCGCCAAGGATTTGCTGCAACGCAATCTAGGCGCCATGGCTTCCACCAAGCCGGCCATGATCAATGGCATCCCCTACAAATTCGATCTGTTCTTCAATGCCTATTCGGCGCTGTTCGAGATTGCGCTGTGGAATGAGAAGCCGACCAATCGCGCCGAATGCGAAACACGGTTTCTCTCCCTGCTGAAGGAGCTGGAAAAAAGCTACGGCTCATTCACCCCGGTCTATCCTCTGCGCAAGAAGGATGACCAGGATCAGATGCCCACCTCCGTGGAATGGATCGGCCAGCCGGCACGTTATGCCCTGGCCACGGTCTATCTCGGCCAGGAAACCGCCAATGTGTGGAATGGGCGCAAGGATATTGCCGGCCGCTATGTCGATGCCGCCGCGGTGTGGAGCGGGGCGACGGAAGAATCCCAGGCGGTATGCCTGACCGAGATCGACTTCAAAGCGTGACGCATGGAACGCCCGCCAAACCAGGCGCCGGGCGTGTGGAAAAGTCCCTGGATTTTGCGCGGCGCGATTGCGGCCATCGCCGCCCTGCCCGTCATCGCTTATCTGAGTTGGACGCCGGCCTCCTGGTGGGAGCGTTCCGGTTTTCTATCTTATCCGGGAAATTATGTACGGCTGGCCGACAATCATTACCGCCTGTGCCGGCCCTGGCCGAAAGCCGGCTGGAGCGGCCAGCAACTGTCGGGGCGCATCGGCTGGATCACCGGTAAAGGCAATCAAAATCTGGCGGTGCTGCTGCCGCCGGGGGCGCGCATCACGGCGATTTATTGCGGCGCCGCGCCGGCGCACGCCGCTTTACACGAATGCACCAATGCCCATTGCCCCGAAAGCATGCGCACCATGGTGGATGACGGTGTCTATACCAAAGGCCGCGGCGTGATTTTCAATGTGCGCGTACCAGAGGCCGCGCCCAGGACACGCACCGATGTTGGTTTCTGGGTTGCCTGGAAATAACCGCCCAAACCACGGAACCTGGTTCCATCTGGAACGCCTGCCAAAAACCATCGTTTTTTCATCTGTGGGGCTTCGAACATATGAGGAGCCGAAGATGAGAAAGTTGCATGCAATGATATTGGCCGCGGCGGGTGCGGCGTTTCTGGCCGCCGGCGGCGCGGCAATGGCGCAAACCGTTTCCGACGGGCCGTCTTCCTATGCCCAAGGCTATGCCGACGGCCAAGCGGCGCAAAAGCAGAACAATTTGAACGCGTTCCAGAGCGGCATGGCGGCCAGCCAGAGTGATCAATCCGGCGCCGTCGCCAGCCAGTCGTTCAACAATGGCTATCAGGCCGGCAAGGCCCAGGCCAGCGCCGACGTTCAGAACGCCTATAACAACGGCTATCACGACAAGGCGGTGGAGCAGAATGACGCCAACAACCGCGCTTTCGACAATGGCTTCCGCGCCGGTGCCACAGAACAGGCGCATTTGGATGATGACTTTCCATAAGCCGTGAACAAAGCCGAGAAAGACTGGAACCCGTCCAGTGTGAAGCTGGGGTCCGCGAAAATCGTGGACCTTAGCGTCTCATGTGAAGAAGCGCCGGTGCAACTCACGTCCGGCGCCGTGCTCTGGGCTTCCGTGACCGTCACCTATGCCGCGTCAGGGCTTTTGCCGTCCTTGCGAGTTCGCCTGCCGATCACCTGGAATGAGAATGACACGGTCGAGGAGCGCAAATTTCTCGCGCTGCGCGGGGCGCGGCAATTGATCGACCATGCCTGTGCCGCTTCGGGCCTCGGGATGGAGACGCCGGCAGCTTCGCCGGTGGAGGACATCATCAACGGGTTGGCGCAGGAATTGGGCGTGACCACCCCTGCCGCCAAGCCGCCGAAACCGGTCGAAGGACGGCGCTGATGCCGTCAACCGTCATCCGGCATTTCGATTACCGGCCGGAGAGAAAAGTGCTGCAAGTGACCTTCACCACGGGACGGCGCTATTGCTATCTGGATGTGCCGCAAAATATTTATCGCGATATGCGGGCGTCATTCTCCAAAGGCGAATATTTCAACCGCTTTGTTAAACCGCATTTCGCTTTTGAACGGATGAATTAAACGGGCGGCAGGCGCGAGGCCATCGCCAGGACTTCGGCTTTTTCCGGAACATCAAGCCCGATACAGGCCTGGGCCGCGGCGCGGCATGCCTGGGCACAGGCGCGTGTCTCCGCCTTTCGCTCGCAAGCTTCGGCGCAGGTGCCGCAGATTGCGATGCAAAGTTGTGCGAATTGCGAGCCGAACTGGCTTTTGCGGGACAGGGCGTCGGCGGTGGCAAGGGTGATGGCGGCGGCGTCCTGTACCAGACGGATATGCTGGGGACTGCCGTCGCCTTTGCCCTCCAGCAGGGTAGTGGAGGCGGTCATGACGGCATGGGCGTGGGCATGCATCAGGGCCGCCACTGCGTCATGGGTCTTGTGGCTGAGAGCGTCCATTGGCGTGACCTTGGTGGGTTTTTCTTTGCTTGGAAAACGCCGCTCCGCGCCTTTTGTGCCCTGGGGCGTTCGATCCAGGCCGGCCTGGGCCGGGAGAGGCAGGTTGTACGCGCCGATGATCGAAGAGCTCTAGCCAAGAAAAAGCCCGCTCCTCTTGCGAGGGCGGGCTTTCTCAAACCATAAGCAGCAGTTTTACGGATTGATCACCGAGCCGCCGACCACCTTCTGCTTCACCAGGGTGGAGAGAGGCACCAGACCCCGATAGTTGAACTTCTGCACCCGCTGACCGCGATAGGTCTCGGTGGTGTAGATGTTGCCCTTGGAGTCGGTGACGATGGAGTGCACCGCATAGAACTGGCCCGGCATGCGGCCGCCGCCGCCGAAGCGATACAGTTCCTGCAGCGACACGCGGTCGAAGACATGGATCAGCTCAGACGCGCCGTCCGACATATACATGTACTTCTGCTGGGGATCGCGTGAGAAGGCGACTTCCCACACCGCGCCTTCGCCCTTGGTGTTCGGCGAAACGGCAATCTGCTTGATGTAGCTGCCGTCATACTTGAACAGCTGCAGGCGGTTGTTGGTGCGGTCGCAGACATAGAGGATCGCGTCCACCGACGGCTGGGCACAATGCACCGGATTGCCGAACTGCGGCGAGTTGACGTCATAATGCGGGATGGGATCATCGCTCGGCGGTTTGCCATAGGCGCCGATGATGCGGACATTCTTGCCCGTCTTGGGATCCCACATCGAAACGCGATGGCCGCCATAGCCGTCGGCCGCCACCAGGGTGCCGTCGGGCAGGAAGCGAATCTGGGCCGTGCCGCGGACATTGACGGGATCCAAGCTGCCCGTGCTGCCATTGGCCTTGCCGATTTCACTGATGAACTTTCCGTCCACGGTGAAGTGCAGCAGGAAGCTGTCGTGATACTTGCCTTGTTCACCGCCGCCTTCCGCCTGGGCATTGGCGCCGCGGGCGAATTGCTGAGCGCTGCCGGGCTTGTAAGGCGCGGGCTGGCCCGGGCCGTTGCCGCCCAGCCAGATGGTGCCGTCCGGCGCAACCGTCACGCCGTGATTGGAGGTCGGCCAGTCACCGCTCGGCACCGTCTTGGCGGCGTCGTCGCGGCCCCAGGAATGAATAACATTGCCGGCCTGGTTGAAGGCCAGAACGTCGGGCGCCGCCGTGCAGCATTCCGATTCCTGGCGGGTGAGACGGGATTCCTGGTTCTCAAGTGTGCCGGGGCGGTGGACGATCCAGATATTATCCTGCTTGTCGACGTCCAGGCCGATGGTGGCGCCGATCACCCAATGGTTGGGATAGGGCTTGGGCCACAGAGGATCGACTTCGAATTTCGGCACCTGCGGATCGGCGGCGCCTTGCGCCTGCGCGGCGCCGGTGCGGCCCAGCATGGACGGAGCCACGGCAAGGCCGGAGACAAGCGCGGCAAATGCTGTGCCGATCAGGACATTACGCATAAGGTTGCTTTTCATGGATTCCCCTCCCCAGGGCGCGATTCTTTTATCCCGCCACGCTACACCCGTTGTAGAAAGCGGCAAGCGGGGTCTATACTTTTCCACCATCGGCCTCGGGAATCAAATGCTGAAGACGATCGGAATTGCCGCCGCCCTGGTTGGGGCGATTGCCGCCTCGGGCGTCGTCCTGGTCGCCCATGCCGCAACGCAACCTCAGCGTTCGGCCAGCGCCCCGTCTTTTGCGCCCCAATCTTCGGGAAATAAGCCTGCCGACGCCAAGACCTTTGACGCCAGTTGCAGTGCAACCGAGCAGGCCGATATCCGGCCGGACCCGAAATGGGTGGGTCAAAGCTATGCCGATGACGGCTGCGTGGCGCCTGTCCTGCCCGCCCGGGTGAATGGCTATAAGGCCAACCGTCAACAGATCCTGGCCAGCATGGCCGCCGAAAAGGCCTATGCCGCCAAGGCCATCGTGTATCAGCGCTGCATTGCCGACTTTGTCGTCGCCAGCCGGGCCGCCGCCGAACAGCGGCATAAGCCTCTGGCGGTGGCGTTTGTGGTCATCGAAGATCATCGCATCGCTGCCAGCACGGCCAATCAGCAAAAGCTGAAAGCCCAGGTCAATGAAACGGTCCGGGCCTACAACGAAGAAGGCAGCGAAGACTGCAAGTAGGAAGCCGCGGCGCCTGAAAGGCGTGAGCACGTCCAGTGGACGTGCGAAAGCGGCTGACGCCGTGAGCGCAAGCGAACGGGGGGCAGCAAACTCCCAAGTCTGATATAATAGCTGCGATCAGAAGGGGGCACTCCATGACATTCAAGATTCTTCCGGCGCTGCTGCTGCTCAGCACGGCCGCCATGGCGCAAACGCCGCCCGCTTCGACGCCCGCACCGCCCTTGATGACCAAGGACCTGATCGGCATGCCGGGCAAGGAAGTGCGGATGCAGGTGGTGACCTCGGCGCCGGGAGCATCCTCGCCGGTGCATCGCCACAATGCGCAGGTCTTCGTCTATGTCCTGTCCGGCAATATGGAGATGCAGGTCAAGGGCCAGGCGCCGGTCCAGCTTTCTGCCGGCCAGACTTTTTATGAATCGCCGAACGATATCCATGCGGAGAGCCGCAATCTCAGCAAGACCGAGCCGGCGAAATTCCTGGTGGTGATGGTGATCGACAAGGGCGCGCCGACCACTATTCCCGTCAAATAAGCCGCTCAAAGTCGAGGCAGAAGCTGCCCGTGACAAAGCACTTTGCCGGTTTCCCCGATTGACGCATCATGGCCGCAACCTCGGGGGTCATCATGAGCCATCAACCGCAACTGGATCGCCGTCAGCTTCTGGCAGGGGCCGCAACCGGCGCTGTGCTGCTGGCGCAAAATGCCAGCGCGCAGCCGGCGCCGGCAACGCGCGCCACGATTTTTACGCATACGACTGTTCTGGTCACCGCCGACCAGGTGCATGACGATGTCGGCCTTGCCATTGCCAACGGCAAGATCGCCGCGATGGGCCCCAGCGATCAGATCGCCGCGCAATATCCCGGCGCCGATGTCTATGACGGGCGCGGCAAGGCGATCATGCCGGGGCTGATCAATTGCCATGCCCATCTCACCGCCACCATCGAGCGCGGCTTTAATGAGGATTTCGGTTTTCCCAATTCCGCCCATCTGGCGTTGTCGCCCAGCCGGCTGTTGTCGGCGGAAGAGCGCACTCTGATGGCCCAAATCGGCATTCTGGAAGCGATCAAATGCGGCACCACCTCTTTTGTCGAATTCGCCAGCGGCATCGCCCCCTATGCCGGGATGCTGGCGGATAGCGGCCTTCGCATGTTCCTGACCGAAGGCATTGCCGACACCGACAATGTCGCCGGCCCAATGTCGCCCGATCTGCTGGCCAAAAGCGCCCCACCGGTTTACTCGGCGCAAAAGCGCGACGAAGGCATGAAGCGGATCAACGATCTTTATTCCGCCTGGCACGGCAAGCGGAATGGCCGCATCAATGTTCTGCCCGCCGCCAGCCTGGCGGAAACCTCATCGGCGGAATTGCTGAAAGCGGTGCGGGCCTTCGCCGACGCCAATGACCTCACCTATACCGTTCATCTGCAGCAGAGCATCGCCGAAAACGAATATATGAAAAAATATCACGGGGTGACGCCGATCGGCTTTCTGGAACAGGCGGGTTATCTGGGCCCGAACCTGTTTGCCGCCCATTGCCGCTATCTGGAGCCAGAAGATTTTGCCATGCTGGGCAAAGCCCGCTGCATGGTTTCGCATCAGGCGCCGATGGCGGCGGACCGCGGCGCCGACAGCCCCATTCCCGAATTGCGCGCGGCGGGCGCCACCATCGTCTATGGCAGCGACAACAATACCAATGACATTTTCGAAGTGATGCGGGTGGCGATGCTGAGCGAGCGGCTGCACCGCAAGGCCGATCCAGTGCCGGGCCTGCATCCCCAGCCGGAAGATGTGTTCGAGGATTGCACGGTGGGCGGCGCCCGCGCCATGCATCAGGAAAAGACCCATGGCTCGCTGGAAGTGGGCAAGACCGCCGATTTGATTGTGCTGAATACCCAGCGCGCCCATCTGGTGCCGTGCGGGCGCATTCTCTCGGCCTGGATTCACAACGGCCAGCCTTCCGACATTGAGTCCGTGATGGTGGACGGAACGTTCGTGATGCGGGCCGGAAAAGTTCTCTCCATGGATGAAGCCGCCGTGATCGCCGCCGCCGATAAGGTGGGCAAACGCATCTGGGCGCAGGTGAAAGCGGCCGGTCCCGTTCCCATTCCCGGGCGTCCACGCGCATAAACGTCAGGAACCCATCCGGTGCGCCGCCGTTAGGGAACGGATGGCGCATTACATCGAATTTCTGCAAGGCCTGTTGCTGGCGCCCCGCGCCGTCTCCGCCCCCACCCCTTCCGGTCCGGTGCTGGCCGCCGCCATGGCGGCGGAAGCGGGAAACCGCCCCGGCCTGGTGGTGGAGCTTGGTCCGGGCAGCGGCACGGTGACCGAGGCGCTGGTGCAGCGGGGCATCGCACCGCAGAGACTGGTGGCGATCGAATGCACCTCTTATTTCGCGCAGCTTTTGCAGGCGCGATTTCCTTTGGCCAGGATCATTGAAGGCGATGCCTTCGCTTTTGAAGACTACCTGCCGCAAGATGCCAAAGTGTCCGCCATCATCTCCGGCGTGCCGCTGCTCAACTTCCCGCCGGAAAAACGCGCCGCCCTGATTGAAGCAGCGCTGAAGCGTTGCGGCCGCTTTGTTCAGTTGTCCTATGGCTGGGTGCCGCCTGTTCCGCCACCGCCCGGCGTGATGCTGACCAAGCGCATCGTGTGGCGGAATTTTCCGCCGGCGCATGTGTGGACATACACGCGCTGACCCTATTTCAAATATTTGTGCAGGAACACCAGGCTGCGGTCCAGCGCGTCGCCGCCATATTTGGTGGTGATGTCCGAGCCGAAGCCATGACGCTCACCGGGGAAGAGCACGAACTCGACATGCGCGCCCAGTGATTTGACATGCTGGGCGGTCAGCTCGCTGTTCATCCAGGTGATGGTGCCGTCGATCTCACCATGCAGCAGCAGCATGGGCGGGAAACGCTTTTCCTCGATCCCGAAATTTTGGGCGTCGGTGCCGTAATAGATCACAGCGGCACTGACATTCTTGTCCAGCGCCGCGGCGCCGGTGGCGATGGAGCCGCCGTCGGAAAAGCCGATCAGCCCAACCTTGCCGTTGGACTGTTTTTGCGCTTTCACCACATCGGCCAGGTCATCGACTTCCTTGACCCAATCGGCGATGCGCGCTTCGAACACATTCTCGCCGGTGGCAAGACGTTTCATGTCGGCGTCGCTGCGGTAATAAACCAGATAGGCATCGAAGCCGCTATTCGCGACCGCCGAGGCATAGGCATTGTATTGCGCGATCTGGCGGTCGAAGCCGCCCGCGCCATGCAGCATCAGCACAGAACCACGGGGCTTGTCGCCGGGGGCGCGAAACAGGGTGACATTGACATTGCGCTCCTTGGCGGGGAGCTGGATTTTTTCCCCGGGGATGGCGGCCGCCCCCGTTGAAAGCGTAAGCAGGATCAGAAAAGCGGCGGGAAGGGCAATGCGTGGCATGATTGTCCCCTTTTGCACCAAGCTTACTCCAGCAATTTGGCTCCGCCCATGGCTTTTGGAACCTTGATGGCCGCTGTCAGCTTTCCTTGGAAAGACTATGGAGAGCCCCATGCCGATTTTCCGCAAAAATGAAGAGCCGCATGCCGGAAGCGGGCTGGATAAGCCCGATCCCAAGACCTTGAAGGAAAAGATAGCGGACGGCGTCAAGGCGGTTCTGCCTTCAGACAAGAAGGATCAGAACGCCGCCGACCCAACCGCCACTCCCGGCTGAGTCGCGCGCGCCATTTGACGGCGTCACGCGTGCGCTCTCGTACCGATAAATTCTTGCCGGAACCCGGGAATTTTCCAGGCGTTGCTTCCTTAATTCCAGGGAGGCCGTATGTATTTTTTTCGCCCAGACCCGGGTCTGGCGCTGAGGAGCCCCATGATGTTGATCAAGGGCGGCTTCAATCTGGCGTTCGAATGCACGGACGACACGCCGATGATCCTGGCGGTGCATATCCGGCCGGAGGAAGCCGCCAATCTCGTCGAACCGGAAATCATCACTTTCTATCCGGAGATTGAATCCAATCTCTATATCGACGGCTTCGGCAACAAATGCACCCAGCTGGTGGCGCCGCCCGGCCGGCTTTCCATCTGGAGCCGTTTTGTCATCAGCCATGACGGGCAGCCGGAAAAACTCCCGGTGCATGCCTATCAGCATGCGGTCCAGGAATTGCCGCCCGAGACTTTGGTGTTTCTGTTGGGCAGCCGCTATTGCGATACCGACAAGATGACCGCCCTGGCCTGGTCGCTGTTCGGCGGCTATTGGCAGGGCTGGCCGCTGGTGCAGGCGATCTTGAACTATGCCCATAACCGCATCCAATTCGGCTATCACTTCGCGCGCGGCGACCGCACCGCGTCGGAAGCGCATGACGAGCAGGCGGGCGTATGCCGTGACTTTGCCCATCTGGCCATCACGCTCTGCCGCTGCATGAATATTCCCGCCCGCTATTGCACCGGCTATCTGGGCGATATCGGGGTGCCGCCCAATCCCAGTCCAATGGATTTTTCCGCCTGGTTCGAAGTCTATATGGGCGGACGCTGGTGGGCGCTGGATGCGCGCCATAACCAGCCCCGCATCGGGCGGATCACCATCGCCCGCGGCCGCGATGCCGCCGATGTCGCCATCAGCACGGCGTTTGGCGCGGCGCGGCTTAGCGAATTCAAGGTGATCGCCGAAGCTTGAAGGGCGCGCCGCCCAAGTCCTTTCCGGTTTTGGATTTTTCGCAGGCGTGGCGGGCACAGGCCGGGCGGGTGTAGCCTCTTTCCAGCACATTGGGATCCTAAGCTTAGAATTCCACGTGGACAAGTTGTCGCG